>ERZ773139.3201-NODE-3201-length-15059-cov-11.191749_pt1 | contig 15059 bp, 10 predicted proteins | sample MGYA00580854_ERZ773139 | MGnify/ENA primary metagenome ERZ773139 (study PRJEB29015, sample SAMEA2737809) | human gut metagenome | biome: human gut; feature: human-associated habitat; material: faeces | place: China | collected 2012 ...
CCTTGCAGGGTGCAGGGGCAGCGCCCCTGCCGGAGTCCAGAGGCAGAGCCTCTGGCGTCTCCCCTTTTACCCCAGTTCCTTCACCCGGTGGCAGGCGACGAAGTGACCTTTCTCGACTTCGTTGAAGGGCGGCATCGACTGCGCGCAGGCTTCGGTGGCGTAGGGGCAGCGCGTGCGGAACGGACAGCCCGACGGCGCGTTCAGTGGACTGGGAATATCGCCGGAGAGGACAATGCGCTTGTTTGCGCGCGCCGCCTTCGGGTCAGGCAGCGGAACGGCGGACAAAAGCGACTTGGAGTACGGGTGCAGCGGGTGATTGTAGATTTCCTCCGCCGACGCCAGCTCCACCATCTTGCCCAGATACATCACGGCGATTCTGTCCGAAATATGCCGCACAACCAGCAGGTCATGCGCAATGAACAGGTATGTCAGCCCCAGCCGATCCTGCAAATCATCAAACATGTTGATGACTTGCGCCTGAATCGACACGTCCAGCGCCGACACCGGCTCGTCGCAGACGATGAATTCCGGATTCACCGCCAGCGCGCGGGCAATGCCGATGCGCTGCCGCTGACCACCGGAAAACTCGTGCGCGTAACGCGAGGCGTGTTCGCTGTTCAGTCCGACATAGCCCAGCAGCTGCAAAATGCGCTCTTCCCGCTCCTTCTTGGAGGAATACAGGTGGTGCACATCCAGCGGTTCGCCCACGATGTCCGACACGGTCATGCGCGGGTTCAGCGAGGAATACGGATCTTGGAACACCATCGTCGCCTTCGTGCGGAACTTCTGCAAGTCCGCTTTCGTCTTGACAGGCTTGCCATCGTAAATGATTTCGCCCGCCGTCGGCTTGTACAATTGGAGGATGGTGCGCCCAACAGTCGTCTTGCCGCAGCCGGATTCGCCCACCAGACCGAGCGTTTCACCCTTGTTGATGGTGAAGGACACATCATCGACCGCCTTCAGCGGCTTGGTGCGGAAGAAGCCCATGTTGATGTCAAAATACTCTTTCAGTCCTTTGACTTCCAGCAATGGCTGGTGCATCTGCGCTTCAGACACAGGGCACTCCTCCTTCCTCCGTGATGCTGCCGTCCTCAACGCCCTTCTTGACGTTCATCCAGCAGGTTGCCATATGGTCGTCATTGATGAGCATCCGAACCGGCTTCTCTTTCAGGCAAATCTTCATCGCCGCCTCGCAGCGGGGCGCGAACGGACAGCCCTTGGGCATGTTCAGCAGGTCAATCGGCGTACCGGTAATCGGCTCCAGGCGCTGTCCGTTGTTCTCCGCCGTCGGGATGGAGCGCATCAAGCCCTTTGTGTATTCGTGGCGCGGGTTGTAGAAGATTTCATCCGCCGTACCCTGTTCGCAGATGGAACCGGCGTACATGACGATGACCTCGTCGCACATCTGGGCGACAACGCCCAAGTCGTGCGTAATCATGATAATCGCCATGCCCATCTTCTTCTGCAAATCGCGCATCAAATCAAGAATCTGCGCCTGAATTGTCACGTCCAGCGCGGTCGTCGGCTCGTCGGCAATCAGAATGTCCGGCTCGCACGCCAACGCCATAGCAATCATTACGCGCTGCCGCATACCGCCCGACAGCTCGAACGGGTACTGCTTCATGCGCTTTTCCGGCTCGTTGACGTTGACCAGCTTCAGCATCTCCACCGCGCGTTCGCGCGCCTGATGGCGGTTGCGGTCGGTGTGCAGCAAAATCGCTTCCATCAGCTGCCGGCCGATGGTGTAGGTCGGGTTCAGGGACGTCATCGGGTCTTGGAAGATAATCGAGATGCGATTGCCGCGCACGGTGCGCAGCAGCTTCTCGTCCGCGCCGACCAGCTCCTGCCCGTCGAATTTCACGCTGCCGCTGACGATTTTGCCCGTCGGCGCGAGAATTTGCATGATGGAATACGCCGTGACGCTCTTGCCCGAACCGCTTTCGCCCACGATGCCCAGCACCTTGCCGTGGTCAAGGCGGAACGAAACGCCGTCCACCGCCTTGACTTCGCCCGCGTCGGTGAAGAAGGATGTATGCAGGTCATTGACTTCCAGCAATGCCATTTTGTCCAGCTCCTTTCATCACGCATTCAGCTTCGGGTCAAATGCGTCGCGCAGGCCGTCGCCGAACAGGTTCAGGCTCAGCACGATGAGGCAGATGACCACGGCGGGGATAATCAGGCGATAGGTGTAGGAATAGATGCCGTTGAGCGCGTCAGAAGCCAGCGAGCCCAGCGAAGGCATCGGCGCGTTGACGCCCAGACCCAGGAAGGACAGGAAGCTTTCGGTGAAAATCGCGTTCGGAATTTGCAGCGCGGTCGAAATAATCACGACGCTGATGCAGTTCGGCAGAAGGTGCTTGCGGATAATCCACTGCGCCTTCGCGCCCGTCGCCTGCGCCGACAGCACATACTCCTGCTCGCGGAGGGACAGAATCTGACCGCGAATCAGGCGCGCCATGCCCACCCAGTAGAGCAGACCAAAGACGATGAACATGCTGATGATGTTCGAGCCGATTTTCTCTAAGATGGTGCCTTCCACATGCAGCACCTGCCCCAGCACGACCGCCAGCAGGATGATAACCAGCATGTCCGGCAATGAGTAGATAATATCGACGATTCGCATGATGAACAAGTCCACCCTGCCGCCGAAATATCCTGCGACTGCGCCAATCATCATGCCAATCACCAGCACGATGATGCTGGCGAAGAAGCCGACGGCAAGGGAAATGCGTGTCCCGTAGACGACGCGGATGAAGTAGTCGCGTCCGTGCGCATCCGTGCCGAAGATGTGCGGGAAAACAGATTCCCCTTTGTCGATTTTCTTCAGTTCCGTCTTGCCGTACTGGAACGGCGCGAGGTTGTTGTAGCTGTTGTCCATCGGGCGTCCCTTCGTCTGCCCCAGCATCTGGTCATACGAGTACGGCCAGAACATCGGAATAATGATGGAGGACAGCGTAATCAGCACAATCAGAATCAGGCTGATGGTCGCGACCTTGTTCTTCAGCAGGCGCTTCACGCCGTCGCGGAAAAAGGTCGAGGACGGCCGCATCCGGGAGATGACTTCCTTTTCCTCCGCCGTCGCGGGCATGAAGGAATCCACATCCAGATGCAGGCTAAAGGGCTTTTTCTTGTTCATCATCATGATGCAGAGGCCTCCTTATTCGTAATCAATGCGCGGATCAACCACCTTGTAGAGCAGGTCGCTGATCAGATTCATAATCACGATTAAAGAGGCGAGGAAAATGGTCGTCCCCATAATCATGGTGTAGTCGCGGTTGGTGATGCTGGATACGAACTGGCGGCCGATACCCGGCACGGCGAAAATCTGCTCAACGACCATCGAACCGGTGACGATGAACGCCAGCATCGGGCCGAAATAGGTGATAACCGGAATCAGCGAGTTCTTCAGCGCGTGACCGAAGATAATTTTCTTGCCCGAAACGCCCTTGGCGCGCGCGGTGCGGATGTAATCCTGCCCCAGCACGTCGAGCATGGAGGAGCGCGTCAGGCGCGTGATGTAGCTCATCGGATAGAGCGCAAGGGTGATAATCGGGAGGATCAGCCCTTCGGCCGTCGCGCCGTTCGCGGGTACCCAGCCTAACTTGACTGAGAACACTATCAGCAGGAATGACCCCATAATGAACGACGGCATGGACACGAACGCGGTCGTAATCACCATGATAATCTTATCCAGCACGGTGTTGCGCCGCAGCGCCGCCAGCGCGCCGAGGACGATGCCGACGATTGCCGCGCTGAACGCCGCAATCAGACCAAGCTTTGCGGAGGTCTTCATGCCATCCAGAATAATGTCAATGACCTGACGGCCGCGCTGTTTCAGGCTCGGCCCGAAGTCCAGCTTCGTCACCACGTCGCGCAGATACGTCACATACTGTTCACCCAGCGGCTTGTCCAGCCCGTACTTGGCCTCCAGCGCCGCCTGCGCTTCCGCGGAAATTGCCTTTTCACTTGCGAACGGTCCACCCGGAATCGAGTGCATCACGAAGAATGTCACCGTGATAACAATCCAGATGGTCAGCAGCGCCAGCAGCACGCGCTTGAGGACATAAAACAGCATCTTGGAATTCATCCGCTTCACCTTCCCGGCAGGGGCGCTGCCGCGTCTGCCTGCGTTTCTTGTTCATCGACGCGCAAAACCAACCAGTTTCACCGCGTCGATACTTTATTATGAAACACTGTATGGAGAAAATCAAGTGTTTTGCTGCATAAACTGTGTTTTTTTCATGTTTTTCTCGTGTATTTTGAATATTTTCGGCTATGTTGTTGCATTTGTCAAGTTTTCTGCAGCTCCTTGTGCATTTTTGCACACAAAAAATGCAGGACGGCGATTCGTCCTGCATCATGGTATTAAAGCAATTACTCCGCTGCCGCCAAGCTGCCGAAGATTTCCAGCGGCATGTTTTCCAGCGCGTCGCCCACTTCCTTGCTGGCAACCTGGAACGTCACGGCGAGAACCGTCTCGTCGTCAAGGAAAGCATACAGCGCCAGCACGGTGTCGCCCGGCGTGTACATCAGGCAATAGTTTTCGTTGACATACAGCTCAGCGAGCATTTCTTCCGTCGCGCCCGCATCCTGAATGCCTTGCAGCAGCGTTTCAAAGCTCATCGCGGACAGCTGCGCCGTAATGCTGACCGTCTGATCGGCGTTGACGGCGAAGAGCAGGATGTTCTCGGCGTTTTCCGTGCCTGCGGGGACTTCCTGAACCGCCCAGTCCGCCGGAATCTGCATCGTCAGACCCGTTTCACCCAGCGCAACCGTCTGCGCCTCGAAGCTGACATTCATTTCAACTGCCGGCACTTCCGCTTCTTCCTCCGCGAACGCAAAGGCAGTGCAGCACATCATGAGCGCCATCAGGAGAGCAAGGAGTTTCTTCATATTTGTTTCCATCCTTTCATTTCCAGCATGATTTGGCTGATTTCTTTCCATATGGAACAGTCTCAGCTGGTAACATCTATGATACCAGATGCAAGGCGCTTTTGCCATACGCTTTCGCGCAGGAAAACGATTGATTCGCGCAGATTTGGGATTTCAGAATGAAGCAGCTTCCATTTTCATTCGGAAAATGTGAGTGAAGTGACTAAAATTTACTTTTTAATTTTCACAAAACAAGCGGTTGATTCCTTCCGTAAAAGCGGACTTTGCATCCCTCCCCCATCACAAAAAGCGGGGCACCGCGCGAGCCTTTCGCCCCCGCAGCCCCCCGCCATCCGCGCCGCGCAATTCCGCATTCCGGATTCCGCATTCCGCATTATTTCTTACTTTTTCGTCCAGTCCTGCTTTTCGCCGATGCCGTAGTTTGCCGGCAGCACGTCGTCATCAACCAGCACGAAGCCCAAATCCGCCGTGTAGGTCGTACTGGCGGAGGTCACCTGAACCGGGTTCGATTCGCCGTTTTCGCCCAGAATCGACGCAATCAGCGGAATATCCGTGCGCATACGCGTCGGCACAACTTCCGCCGGGTAGATGGGCTTGAGCGTGTACACGCCGGGATACAGGTTCTCGAAAGTGTAGTAACCGTACGCGTCGGTTGTCGTTTCCGCGACGAGCTGGTCATTGCGCCACAGTTCGATGCGCATGTTGCCCAGACCGAGTTCGCCCTCGTCCTGCAGGCCGTTGCCGTTCAGGTCAAGCCAGCAGAAGTCACCCAGCGTGCCCGGCTGCACCGCGCCGATGTTCTGTTCCAGCTGATGCTGGCTCATGCGCAGGGCAATCAGGTCGCTCTCTCCCTCGCGGGCGGTGTAGGTCGTCATCACGCTGATGTTCTGCCCGTCCTTGAGGCGCGTGTCATCCTTTTCTACGACGACGTAGCCGTTCGGGAGCGTCACACGCAGACGGTAGTTGCCCGGCATCAAGCCGTCAAAGCGGTAGATGCCGTCCTCGCCCGTCGTCGCGGTTTGCAGTTCGCTGCCCTTTTCGTCCAGCAGGATAACCTCCGCGCCGGACAGGGGCGCAATCTCGCCCGCGTTGTCGCACCAGACCATGCCGCCGATGCTTGTGTCAATCTTCAAGCCCAGCATCGGAGCAGTATAGTTGTTGTTTTCGCTAATTTCAATTTCGGTCATGACGAGCTGACTGCCCTCGGTGGTGAAGGTGCTGTCGCCCAGACGCGCCGCCTGCGTACCTTCCTTGAGGTCGTAGGCAAGGCTGTACACGCCGGGGGCAATGCCGTCGATGGCGAACCGCCCATCCGCATCGGTCTGCACCTGCGCAAACACCGCGCCGGTTTCATCCAGCAGGGTCAGCGTCTCGTTTTCCGGGGTGATTTCGCCCGCGTCCATGCGGCCGTTGTCATTCTCATCCACCCAAACCTGACCGGACATCTTCGACGGAATCACGCCGCCAAGCGCCTGATTCAGCCATTCCTCGCCCAGCCCGATTTCGATACTCACCTGCTGCTCGTTCAACCCGTGCGTCAGCGGCAGGGTCACATTGCCATCCAGCTTGGAGAGCACCATGCCCTCCGGGAAGCGCAGGGTCAGCGTGTAGGTGTCCGGCCGCAGCCCGGTGAAGCTGTACGCGCCCGTCGCATCGGTGACGACGGTCTGCTCCGTCAAATCCTCGCGGGAGGGAGTCAGAATCAGCGTCACGCCGGCAAGCGCCGCTTCGTTTGCATCCTGTGCGCCGCTGCCGTTGTGATCGGCAAACACCACGCCTTCAATGTCGCCCAAAGCCAGTGCGCCGCACAGGGGCGCGGTGACTTCTTCGCCCACGCCGATGGTAAAGGAATCCGTCGTGCCGTCGGAATCCGGCGCGATGGTGTTGCCGCCGTCCGTCAGGGGAGCAAACACGCCGTCGCCCGGCAGCTCGTAGCGCAGGCGGTACGTTCCGGGCAGCACCGCGTCAAACAGGAAGCTGCCATCCGCGCCGATGGTGCGGGTCGCCACGTCACCGGTTTCGTCCATCAGGTGAACCACCGCGCCGAGCAAGCCGCCTTCATCCGCGTCGCGCAGACCATTGTCGTTCTTGTCAGCAAACACCACGCCGGACACATGTCCGGGGGTAATCATGCCGATATCAAGGCCCGTCAAATCCGCGCCCATTGTCAGCGCCACCGGTTCGCTTTCGCCCGCGCCGCCGGAGAGGTTGCGGAGGATATTGCCGTCGCCCGTGCGCGTGAACGCCAAGCCGCGGTTTGCGGTCGCGCTCACGGTGTACTGCCCCGGCGCAAGGTCATCGAAGGTATACACGCCGCTGCGGTTCGTTTTCGCCGTGCGGGTATTGCCGTTTTCATCCGTCAGGGTGACGGTGAAGTTGTTGACCATCTTTTCCGCGTCCATCCGGCTGCCGGAGAAGTCGTCATCCAGATACACCGTGCCGGAGATGCTGCCGTAGGTAATCGCGCCGATGGCCATCGTCATCTCGCTGTCGTTCTCCAGCACCACGTCGGAAATCGTGTGCTCGCGGCGGTCAGTGCCGGGAGCGAACATGTTGCCGTACTCGCCCTCGCCCGCGATGGTGTACACATAGCCTTGCGGAATCGTCGCTTTGACGCGGAACGTGCTGCCGCGGATGTTGGCAAAGGTGAAGCGCCCGTTCTCGTCGGAGACGGTGTTCAGCAGCTCCTTGCCGATGGCCTGACGATACAGGACGACCTTCACGCCTTCCAGCGTCTTTTCGCCCTCGTCGTACACGCCATTGTTGTTTTCATCCAGGAAGCAGATGCCGTTGATATCAGAGCCCTTCATCACGCCAAGGAGGACTTCCTCCAAGTCACCGCGTTCAAGAATCACCTGATCCGTTTCGGAGCGCTTGAATTCGCTGGTGATGATGGAGCGGCGATTGCCGCCCGTCTGGCTGTATCGCGCAAACACAAGGCCGTCCGGCAGGCTGTATTCGACATTGTATGTGCCGTAGCGCATTTGACCGATGTAGAATTTGCCGTCCTCGCCGCTCTCGGTTTCGTACACCAGACCGTTTTTCACGCCGACGGCGCGGATTTTGATGCCCGCTTGACCGGGTTCGCCGTCCTGATACACGCCGTCGTCGTTTTCATCCAGCCACACAAGGCCCTGCAGCGCCGCCATCGTCATCACGCCGACGCCCACGTCGGTCACAGAACCGGCTTCGAGGGTCAGCGGCACGCTGTTTTGCACTCGTTCGGTCGTTTCATCCATGATGGACATGTTCGCGCTGACATTTTTGCCGTGCGCGCCATGGCCGAAGCCCGCGGGCAGCTCGCTGCGCAGGACGTACGTCCCCGCCGGGACAGCCAGCGACACTTCACCGTTCTTGTCCGTTTCGCCGGATGCCACAACAACCTCCACGCCGTTGACTTCGGTGATGAGGCTCATCGTCGCGCCGGACACGCCTTCCTCGTACTTCCCGCGTGAACCGTTGTTATCGTTGTCGCGGAAAGCGTGGATGGTCAGCGCTGCCGGATTCGCCGCCTTCGCGGTCACAGTCGCGGGTTCGTCGCTAATGACGAGCGCGCCGTTGGCAAGGGTCACGCCCGCATCATAGCGGACGACGTACGTCCCGTATTCGAGGAACTCCGCCTGCCAAGCGCCGTTTTCATCCGTCACCGCTTCCGCCGCGACTTCGCCCGCCTGATTGACCAGCTGCACCTGCACGCCGCTCATCGGCTGACCGTCCAGCCCCAGCACCACGCCGGAAGCGTCGCCGGTGGCATGGTTCGCCAGCGCCGGCAGCACAACGGTTTCGCCCGCGCCGATTTCCACCAGAATGCTCGCCGTCACGCCCGTATCGGTCGTGCTGAGCGTCCAGCCCTCGGTGTCATACAGGCCGCGCGGCAGGGTTGCCGTAATCTGATAAGTATCAGGATACAGGCCGTTCAGCGCAAACGCGCCGCTGACCGTCATCTGTTCGCTCATCCGTTGACCGGAAATCGTCACTTCCGCCGGGGCAGACAGATCGTCGATGCTGCCGGTCATGCCGCCGCTGAGCGTCAGATCCAGTTCATACCGGCTGGTCTGCATCGCCTGAATGCTCACCAGCCACTGTGCCTGACCCTTTTGCAGGTTCGGCCAGTCGTTCACGCCCGTCAGCAGCGTGCCTTCCGGCAGCGTCACCGTGACGGAGTACGTCCCGTGGAAGAGGTCGGCTTCCTTCACCGTCTCGCCATCAGTCAGGTAGCCCGTGCGGGTCGTTTTGCCGTCCTCGCTGACAATCTGGTACGCCACTGCCGCGTTCACGCCGCGCATGAGCATCGTCAGCGTGCCGTCCACGGGTTCAGGGGTGGGGGTCGGCGTAGGCGTCGGGCTCGGCGTGGGCGTCGGGCTCGGGGTCGGGGTCGCCGTCGGGGTTGGCGTCGGCGCTTCCGTGGGTTCCTCCGTCGGTTCTTCCGTCGGATTCTCGGTCGGCGCTTCCGTCGGCGCTAATGTCGGGGTCGCCGTCGGCGTAGGCGTTGCCGTCGGTGTCGGGGTCGGGGTGGGCGTCGGCGTAGGCGTAGGTTCAGGCGTGGCGGTCGGCGCCATCGTCGGCGGCACATAGTAATAGGAAGCGTTCACCTTCGTCACGGAATCCGGACCCGTGTAGCGCTCAATGTTGATAATCTTGTCGCGCCAGCTTTCAATGGCCAGCGAAGCCTTCGTCATGCGCAGGGTGTACAGCCCCGTGTGAATCGCCGCCGGCAGGGCATAGTCGCCCCGGCTGTCGGTGTCGAAGGAGAGAATCGTCTCGCCGCGCTCGTTAATCAGGTCAAAAGAGGAGCTGCTCTCCGTGTGCACGGTGAACAGACCCGTGTCCGTCAGCACAGCAATGACCGCTTTGTTCAGCCGTCCGCCGACAATCGACACGGTGTAGCTCGCCGCCATAATGGCGTCCTCCGGCATCGTTTCCGCCACCGGGACAAGCTGCACATTGCCCGTTCCGGGGACGGAAATTGGATCGCTGCCGAAGTCGGTCAGGCGAATCGTGCCGACCGCCTCCCCGTTCTGCATGACGGTAAAATCGCCCGTGAATTTCCGGGATTCATACGTTCCCGTGCTTGTGGCATACATACCCAGAAAATCCACTTGCAGCATCGTCAGCTCCGATGCCGCAGCCGCGGGGAGCAGCATCAGCAGCATTCCCAGCGCGAGCAGGAGTGACAGAAATCGCTTGCCAAGCATCCTCATCTTGCCTGTTCCTCCATCTGAATCATCCGCAAGCCGTGCGGAGTAAAGTCACAGAATAATCCATGTACTATGGTAAAGCAATCCGCCCGACTTGTCAACCATTCCGCGCATATTTTTACAATTGGATTGCTTTTCTGGTCGAAAATCAGCATGTTCCGGCAATGAAAAAGAAGGCTGACTTTTTCAGTCAGCCTCCCATGCGGATACTATTTCCAAATGCGAATGCGCCGAGATGCACCGCAAATGATTCGTTCTGGCTGACGCGAACGCCAGCGCGGGAAAGGCGCAAGCAGATGGCACAGCCAAATGCAGGAAACAGTATCAGTTGCTGCCGCCCATCAGCAGGGTCAGCATGCTCTCCGGCAGACTCATCAGCAGGGTCATGGGCAGGTTCTGCAGGTTGTTCATCACCTTGACGAACCACGTCTGGAACTCACTGTCCGTCATCGCGCCCAAATCCTGCGCCTTGCTCACGTCCAGCGCGTCCTTCGCGTCGCAGGTGCGGGTTTCCGCCGTGATGGTCACAACGTCCAGACCCATGAAGCGCACCAGCACATCCACCTTGCGGACGCCATGTTCGCCGTCCATCGTCGTAGCGGTCGTCACCACCACGCCGAAGCCCTGCTCGACACCGTCCACCGTTTCCTTGATTTCCACATCAACAACGCTGCTGTCCGTGCCGACGCCCTTGCCGCTGACGTTGATTTCAACGAGGTCTTCGCCAGCATAGGCGGTCAGGTTCGCCGTGAAGTTCTCCAAGTCGCCTGCGAAGGTCAGCGTCGCCGCAGTATCTTCCGCGCTCTTGATGGTCACAAGCCACGTCGCCACGCCGTCCGCCGTGTTGCGGGTCATCGTGAAGGAGATCGGCAAGGCTTCTTCGCCGCCGTTGTTGATCTTCACCGAAGCCGTCATGCGAACCAGCTCGCCTGCTTCAGTCATCCAGTATTCATAAACGATGTCATCCGCGTAGAGATCTGCTTCATCAAGTTCTTTCAGCAGGTCGTCCCAGCTCGTGTCAGCAGCGGAAAAAAGCGCATCCATGTAAGCACCGACGCTCGGAACGCTGTGGATCATTTCCAGCAGGGCTTTCGTCATCTCGACGATCTTTTCCGGCGGAACGGTGACTTTGACGTAGCTCTTCGCCGCGTCGCAGTCGCCGGGCTGCTCGGTCACTTCTGCCATTTCTTCACCGGACAGTATTTCGTTCATCATGGTCATGAACGCCGTGGTGTCCGCCTGCGTCAGTTCTTCCATGAGCTGCTCTTCCGTCATGCTGCTCAGGTTCGCCGCTGCTTCCATCAGGGCAGTGTATTCCGCATTGCCGCTCAGCTGTTCCTTCGATTCTTCAATCGCCTTGTCGATCTCCTCGTCGCTCTGACCGGACATCTTCATCGTCGCGCGGAGGGCTTTTTCCTTGATGGCTTCCACGTCCTTGCTGTTCACAGCAATCACGCCGCCCAGCAGCGCGCTGGACACATACATCAGCTGGTTTTCTTCCGCAGCAGTCGTCAGCGATGCCATACCCAGCACGCTCTTGCCGCTCAGGTTCAGGTCAAAGCCAGCTTCGTCGCCCTGCTGATAGCCGGTCAGGGACAGCGCCGCCAGCAGGTCGTTGATGGCAGCCATCGCGGTGTCATCCCCGCCCAGCGCCGCCACGAGGTCAGCGTTCAGGTCGTGGATGGTGATGGTGGTTTCCTGACGCGCGGCATTGTCCCACACGCTGTTTTCCGCCATCGAGGTCAGGGGCATCGCCAGCATCATGATGCTGAGCAGTACCGCAAGCAATTTCTTCATGGGGTTTTCCTCCTTGTTATTTGGTTTCCCTTTTTCTTTATAGCGAACACTGCGGGGCAGTGATGCTTTCGGTTGATGTTAGTCGGCGTTATCCAAAATGATGGTGCTGCTCGGCAGCGTCGTCGTACCGTCCATGAGCTGCCGCACGCTGTTCGGCAGATTCATCAGGATGCGCGGCAGAATCTTCGAAATGCTCGTCGCCAAGGTCAGCATGTAGGCGTTGAAGCGCGCACTGCTGATTTCGCCCAAGTCCAGCACGTCGCCGTCGGACAGCAGGGGGCGCGGTTTGCACGAAAAGGTCGTCGTGTAGATGGTCAAGCCGACTTCACCGCCAGACAAGAGCCGAATTCTCGACTCCCGATATACACTGCTGCTCGAACCAGACGTAAACACGCCGAATTGTATGCCGCTGTCCGTGCCGTTCGCTTCGGAGGTCGTGCGCACTTCTACATCGACCTTCCCGCCCCTGCGGTTCGGCTCAACCGTCAGCGAAATCGTCGTCTGCGTCTGGGCATCCGGCATAAGCACCAGTTCGGCATTCTTTTCACCGATGGTGAGGCGTCCCGTCGTGCTGTTCTCTTCCTTTTCCAGCGTCCAGTCGTACTGCAAGCCGTCCGCCAGCGTGTTCCGGTTCAGCGTGAACGTGACGGGCTTCAGGATTCCCTCGGTCGGCTCCACCTCGGACATTCTTTCCGCCCAGTCCGGGAGCGCGGAATAGTTCACAATCAGCTTGACAAGCTGCCCCTGCGCATCCGTGTACATCGTCACCTGCGCGTCGCTGTACAGCATTGTCTGCTGACGTACCTGCGCCGCCCAGTCGATTTCCTGCGGCACATACTCTTCCGTCGTCGTCTGCGACATGAACTGCATCAGATTGTCATAATCCGCCGCCAAATCCGCGAAGTTCTGGACGACAGGCACTTGCATCGCCGTTTCCAGCAGAATCGCCAGCCGATTGACCAGCTGTTCGTTCGTCAGCGTGAACGTACACACCTGTATCGCCGGGTCACAGCCTTCGATCTGCTCCGTCACAGGGTCAATCGTCATGGACGGCTGATATTCCGCCAAGCGGCGCTGCATCTCCGTAAAGTCAATCGCCGCAAGGCTATTCAGCACTTCTTCCGCCTGCACGTTTTCCGTGAAGAGGGGATTTTTGAGTACCTTCGCCGTCATTGCGCCCATCTGTCCCACCTGCGCAATCTGCTCCGCGTAGTACCCAGAGGATACCGTCTCGTTGATGACTTCCGCCGTAAGACCGCGCTGGCTGAGCTGCTGGCGGTACACCAGCTCCCCGAAATGCTGCATGTCCTCGTCGAGGTTCAGATACAGCGTCTCGCCCAGCAGGTCACTGCTGACATAGACATCCGCGCCGCTGAACTGCACGGCATAATCGACAATAGGCTGGTCGTTCAGCGTCACCTCATAGGCGGCTGACGTTGTCCCCTGCTGATAGACTATCACCCGCAGGGCATCCAGAAAGTCATTGACGGCTTTCTCCTCCGCTTCGTCGATGTCCGCCCCCAGCACCTTCGCATTGAAGTCTTTCAGGAAAATGACTGTCCTTGTCGCGCCGGGCGCACTTTCCTCCGCAAAACCACACAGCGGCAGCATCAGCGCCAGCGTCAGCAGAATCGCAAGCAGCTTCTTCATTCGTCAGCCTCCTTGACATTCGTTTGTGCGCTTTTCAGCAGTCCATTACCATTATATCAAAAAAAACACCTGTTGCAAGCGAATATGCGCAAGTTTTACAATTCCGTGCCTCAAAGATGCAAATTTGCGCCTGAAAGCGCAGCTTCGCGGAAAAATGCTTGATGCCGTCATGCAAAATTTCTGTGAATGGCGCAAAAGGCCGTTTTCCCCTCTTGTGAAGCGCGAAAAAATATGCTACAATAGATAGAGTATTCCGGATTACTGAAAGGAGCTAATTCGCATGGAATTTCTGACCAAGCTTTTGGGCATCGCCACCGCCGTTGCGGAAACCACCACCACCACCGGTGCTGCCGACCCTGCCGCCGTCACCACTGATTCTGCCGCTGGCGGCATTGTCGGTATTCTCTTCAGCCTTCTGCCGCTGCTGCTGGTTTTCGTCCTGATGTACTTCATGATGATTCGCCCGGAGAAGAAGCGCCGCAAGAAGGAGCAGGACATGCTCGCGTCCCTGAAGAAGGGCGACCGCGTGTGCACCATCGGCGGCATCTACGCCACCATCGAGAGCATCAGGGACGACACCATCACCCTGAGCGTCGGCAAGGGCGACCAGACGATGGTTGTTGCGCGCTGGGCGATTCGCTCGGTGGAAGATGTGACCATCGAAAACGAGACCGAATCCCTGAACTAATCGCAAAATTCCCGGCTTCGTGCCGGGTTTTTTTGTGCCCGATTTTCCCGCCGCGCATATGCTGGGAGTGAACAACTCACACGATGGGAGGAATCGCCATGAATCAGCGTCCGAATTGCTGCCGTCCCATGCCGCCGCAAGCGCCTTGCCCGTCCAGACCACCTTGCCCGCCGAAACCCGCTTGCCCGGCTTGTCCGCCGACGCAGAAGGGTGTTTTATTGCCGCGAATCCTCGCCAGCGGGCGGGAGTGGCAGCGCCGCGCGTGTGTGGCGCTGTACGTCGGCGGTTTGCCGGAGGATGCGAACGGGCGATTGCGGCTCGTCGGCGTTACGGCGTGCGGTGACGCGGATTGGGAGATTGCGCCGTGCCAAGAACCGCACCCGTGCGGCTGCCGCGGATGCCGACCGTCTCGACCCGCGCCGTGCCTTCTGCGGGTGAATATTCCGGTTGTTTGCCAAGTGCAGGCGGAATGCGGGCAGGTTTTGCGCGGCGAAAGTGTGCTGACGACGGATGTTGCGCTGCCGATTCGCTGTGTGCAGGCGGAATGCTGGCGCAACCAGATGATGGTGCTGCCGTGTGTTCGGCTGATTGACGGCGGCGCGCCTGTGTGTGCGGATGACTGCCGTCCCCCTGTGTTTGATTGCACGATTGAACTGCTTGTCGAAGCCTACATGACGCGATGGGAAGCGTGCGGCAGCCCTGCGCCGACTTGTCCGGATTTACCGCTATTCCCCCCGCCGCCGTTCGGGTGACAAGGCGTTGGAAGACCCAAGGGGCTTTGCCCCTTGACCCCAGCAGGGACGCTGTCCCTGCACCCTGCAAGGGAGTTCCTC
>ERZ773139.3215-NODE-3215-length-15006-cov-5.389472_pt1 | contig 15006 bp, 6 predicted proteins | sample MGYA00580854_ERZ773139 | MGnify/ENA primary metagenome ERZ773139 (study PRJEB29015, sample SAMEA2737809) | human gut metagenome | biome: human gut; feature: human-associated habitat; material: faeces | place: China | collected 2012 ...
AAACAAAACTGTAATGGAAATTGAACACCGTTAGGGGCGAACTGTGTTCGCCCGCATAAAATTACAGTGCTGACAGTAAAAATTCGCCTTCTCCGCAAGCGACCGTTGATTAAATCGAAGTTATGCTTATCGGCGAGATGTTTTTTCGAAAAAAAACTCCCTCAGTCCTACGGACAGCCCCTTCAGGAGGGAGCCCAAGAAACAAGCAACAGCTTGCTGAGTCTCTCCCTCAGTCGCTCCGCGCCGGCTCCCTCGTCAGAGGGAGCCGACTTGACTGCAAGCTAACAGTAAAAATCATCGAGCCGCGAGACGGATGAGGTGTGCCGCGGGCAGATTTTGCGCATAGTTTCACAGCCGTATTGTTTCAATAGTCAGACTGAATAATTCACAAAATATTGACATTCAATCTATTATCATATATAATTTTGGTGAGCCATAATTTGGCTGCCGCATAAAAAGGTAATCAAAAAAATGACGGCGGTATATACACGGATTTGCTGATAACAAAATAAGGAGGACAAAATGAAGAAAGCAGTTTTATTAATAACAGTTATACTTTTGCTCCTCCTCTGCTCCTGCGGAGCGTATGTGGGCAAAGAAACCGAGACGACATCGATTGACGCAAGTGCGGCTGCAACGTCAGAGAAAAGCGACGATATCCCGTTCTACACTAAAGAAATCAAAGATGACCCGAGCGACCCGTATTCGGGGTTTATTAAGGAGGCTTGCGAAGCTGTTGTTGATGGTTGGCAAGGGTTAGAGGCTGAGGACTTTGAGGACTTCTTCAAGAATAGATATTGCACACATTATTTTTTGTATGACCTTAACGGGGACGGTGTCGAAGAAATGCTGCTCGGCAAGTGGGTAAAGGTTGGGCATTATACCGATGACCCTAATCCGCCGACGGCATTAAAACCGTATTTTGTTTGCACATTGAAAGACGGAGAAGTTGAGTATATGGATTTTGATAGTCTGTATTGGTCTGAATTTATCTATGACCGTGTGCTATACTCAAACGGACTTGTCATGACAACATGGGGGCCTGAGAAAAATCCCAGCTGCATATTCGCTTACTTCGACGGTCAAGAGCTTAAACAAAAAGATTTTTTGTTTCATTTAATGCCGGATGATATATATCTTGAAATTGATGAAAGCGAAATGACAGAGGAAGAATATCACCGCCGCATTGATGAAGCTATCGGCGATGCAACGCCCGTGGAGATCGAATGGAGGCGTATTGACGAATACGGGCAGTAAGATCCGGGTATACATCAAACCCCGTGTGCAGAACGCACACGGGGTCGTTTTATTACAGAGTTATGCTTTCGTTCAGGCGGAATGAATAGATGACCGTCTCTTTTACGGGCATTCCGAGCACCTCGGCAAGGCAGCGGCGATAAATTCCGAGCTGCGCTCCGTAGCGTTCGGCAAGCTCGGCGGCGCTTGATGCCTTATCCGTCTTGTAATCGACCACTACCAGCTCGCCGCCCTCGACAAAGGCGCAGTCCGCAACGCCCTCTATCAGCACCACTTCGCCGTCGGCAAGCCCGCACGGTAGCTGCGGATACAGCTCGCTCACGGGCACGGAGCAGGTGAAGGAGTATTCCTTATATATCCGCTCCGCGCGGCTCATTCGGGCGTAGAGACCGCTGTCAAAGAATCGGGCGACTGCCATTGCGTCCACGGCGTTCGCCTCCTCGGCTGTGAGCATTCCGCCCTCGGTGAGCCTCGTAAGCTCGTCGGCAACGCTCTTGCACGCCCGCGAATAATCGGCGTACTGCATGAAGCGGTGGGTCGCCGTGCCCCTCTGGGCGGGCGTCAGCCTGCCCCTGCCCGCAAACGACGGCCTGCGGGAGGCGAAGTATTCGCTGCCCGCCTCGGTGGGGTCGAGCTTCGAGGCTATTCGCTTGGCGATGACTCCCTCAAGCTGCGCGAAGGGATATTCGTAGCCGAGCCGCCGCTCTATCTCGGCGAGCAGCACGGGGTCGGGTGCGGCAGACGGAGCCTCTTTCGCCGCTTCCTCGGCTTCGCCCGCCTTGATTATCGAGGCTTTCAGCGGCGTGTCACACGGCACGGTAAAGCCCGACGGCACGCCCGCCGCCATACGCAGGGCGTTGGCATCCGAGTGGCGTAAAAGCGCGGAGATTATAGCCTCGCTGTAGCTCGTGAACCCGCCGACGGTGTAGGGGTCGATGCGTTCGGAGCAGCCGCTCTTTGCGGCTATCGCCGCGAGGCTCTTGCCCCAATCCTTGGCGGAGGAGAGCATTATCAGCTTCTCCTTTGCCCTCGTCAGAGCCACATAGAGCACTCGGAGAGCCTCGGAGCGCTCGGCGCGCTTCGTCTCGAGCTTTGCGGCGAGGCGAGGGAGGGTGTCGAACTTCACCCTGCCCTTGTTATTCTTGATGCCTATCCCGCTCTCGGGGGCTATTATCAGGTCGTCCCTCAGGCTGCGGTCGCTGTATGCCTTTTGGCAGTCGCCGAGAATGCAGACGGGGAATTCAAGCCCCTTGCTCTTATGTATCGTCATTATGCTCACAGCGTCCACCGCGCCCGAGGAATCCGAGCCGGCAATGTCGCCGCCGCTTTTGATTATTTTATCTATATATCTTATCAGCCCCGCAACGCTGCCCATGCTCTCAAATCTGTTGGCAAGGTCGATGAAGCGGTTGAGGTTTGCCCTGCGGGTGTCGGGCTCCTTCATGGCGCAGACTATCGCCGCATAACCCGTCTCCTCCACGAGCCGACGTACCAGCTCGCCCGCCTTGACGGTGCAGGCGATCCTGCGGAATCCGCCGAGGCGCTCAAGGAACGCAGCAGCCCTCGCGTCGCCACTCTCGGCGGCGTTCACAAGGCAGTGATAGATTGAGCCGTCACGATGAGCCGCCCGCATCAGCGCCAGATCGTCCGGCAGGAAGCCGAACACAGGCGAGAGCAGCACGGCGGTGAGCGGGATATCGTCAACGGGGTTGTCGATGACCTTCAGCAGCGATATCATAAACGATATCTCGGGCGAGGTCAGGAATCCGCCGCCCGATTCGCAGCTCACGGGTATTCCCCGGCGGTTCAGCTCGGCGATGAATTCGCCTGCGCTGTTTTTGGTGCTTGCGAATAGCAGGCAGAAGTCCTTATACCGAGCCGTGCGAAGAGCGCCGCCCTCGGTCACTTGCAGCCCACCCGCAACGGCGTGCTCAATGTAGTTAGCGGCGAATACCGCCTGATCGTGCAGGGCGTTATCCTCGCTCTCGATAAGGCAAAGCTCGGCGTCCGCGCCCTCCCTCTCGGGGTAAGAGGCGGCAGCCTCGAGATGCTCGTTTTTATCGTATTCAAGCCCGCCCGCCTCGCGGCTCATGACGGCGGAGAAGATGTAGTTGACAATGTCGGTCACTCCGCTGCGGCTTCTGAAATTCTTGCCCAGAGTGACCCTCGCGGGGTAGCTGCCTCCCTCGTATTCGGCGTATCTGTCGCGCCTTGCGAGGAATATCTCGGGCATCGCCTGGCGGAAGCGGTAGATGCTCTGCTTCACGTCGCCGACCATGAAAAGATTGCTTTCATCCCTCGAGAGGGCGGAGAATATCATATCCTGCGCCTTGTTGACATCCTGATATTCGTCAACGAGTATCTCGGCGTAATTCTCAGAGAGAGCGGCGGCGAGAGGAGTTCTCTCATATCCGTCGGTGGTCTCGCGCACGAGCAGCTTCAATGCGAAATGCAGCGTGTCGGAGAAATCCGCGGAGTTCTCCTCGAGCTTCAGGCGGGCGAATTCGGCGGCAAAGTCGTTGACCGTGCCGATAAGCTCCCTCACGACGGGCGCAAGGGCGGCGACGTCGGCGGCGTGCTCCTCGGCACTGATGGTCAGGAATTCACCGAGCTTCTCGAAATCCGCCTTGTATTTTTTGCGGATAACGCCGCAGGCCTCCTTGGTATAGGAGGCGTAGCCTCTCGGCGCGGTGCCCATTTTGCCGAATGCGGCGGCGGCATAGCGGCGGCATAGCTCGTCCCATTCGCCGCCCTCCGCGGTTTCGAGCAGCGATGAGAGCATGGCTCTGTCGTCAAGGAAGGTCGGGGCGTATTTTGCCTCAAGCTCAGGCTCCTCGGCAAGCATTCCAAGGCAGCGGTCGATGTCGCCGCAGGCGCTTCTCAGGAAGCGGGCGGCCTCACCCGTCAGCAGCCTGCCCCAGGGCGTTTCCTCTATCGGTCGCTCGGCCTCGAATTCATCGCATAGTGAATTCAGCCACCGCTCTGGGAACGGGTATGCCTGAGACAGCTCGTATAATTTCAGCACCGCGTCGATTAGCGGCTGATCGTCCCTTGCACTGCTTATCAGGGCGCAAAGGCGCAGGAAATCGGGTGAAGCGTTCTCGTATTTCGCCTCAACGACGGTCTCCGCCGCCTGATTCCTCAAAATCGTGCGCTTGCCCTCGTCGAGCAGCTCAAAGTCGGGCGAAATGCCGAGCGCGTGGAAATTCTCACGCACAAGGCCGATGCAGAATGAATCTATCGTGCATATGCTTGCGCACGGCAGCATCAGCTGCTGGCGGCGCAGGCGTTTGTTTGACGGGTCGAGCGCGATCCTTGCGCCTATCGCGGCGGATATCTTCTCTTTCATCTGCGCCGCGGCGGCGTTTGTGAAGGTCACGATGAGCAGCTGCTCCACTCCGCAGGGATCCTCGCTGTCGCAAAGCCGCTGAATAACACGCTCGACGAGCACGGCGGTCTTGCCCGAGCCTGCGGCGGCGCTGACAAGTAAAGTGCCTTTACGTGCCTCTATCGCCTTTTGCTGATCCTCAGTCCACTTCATCGTTTTCATCCCCCTTTGAAAGCGCCGCGAGCACATCTGCGAGCTTGTCGTCACTGAGAGCCCTCACGGGTATGCCGTCCTCGTAGGCGCAAACCGTTTTGTAGTCGCAGTATTTGCAGACCTCCTTGTAGCTCCTGCCTTCGGCGGGCAGGGCGGAAATCTCGCCGCCCCTGAGCTGCTCCGCCATTTGCAGCAGCAGCCCGTCCGCTTTCTCCTTGAGCTTCGCAAGCTGGCTAAGCCCGATGAGCGAGCCGGACATCTCGCCCTTTTTGAAATCCACGGGGATATACAGCCCGCTCGCGCTCCTGTCCATGGCTATGACCACGTCGCAGTCGCTGAGCACTATGCCCTGCATACGGCATTTTTTCTGTATATCGAGTGCGGTTTTCTCCTCGTCCTCGTCTCTCGGGGCAGATATCATCGGCGAATTTGCGGGGTAATAGAGCACGCCCGCGGGCATAGCGCCGCTCAGCTCACCTCTGCCCGACTGCCAGATAGCGAACAGATAGATGAACATCTGCATATTGAGGCCCTGCATCACGTCGCTCAGGCGGAAATCCTTGCCCGAGGATTTGTAGTCGATAATTCTGAAATACCTCTTGCCGTCTATCTCGGCGATATCGACCCTGTCAACAGCGCCGAAAACCCTTATCCTGCCCTCGGGATCGGACAGCTCATAGGAGGGCAGCTTGCCGTCGGGGCCTATCTTCATCTCGAATTCAACGGGGCGGAAGTCGCTCTGTGACAGCTCCTTTATCAGCCGCTCCGCAACGTCGCATACGGCGGAGGCGAGCTTTTTATAGAGATAAAGGAATCTCTCGCTCCTGCCCTTGCCGTCGAGCACACGCATAAGGTATTCTTCCATTATGGTATATATAATGCTGTAAAGCTCGTCTCTGCACATTGCCGAGAGCGCCGATTGCGGATAGGAGCGCAGCAGCTCCTCGAGCACATGGTGGATGACGTTCCCCCTCTGCATCGGGTCGAGCTCCGCAATTTTGCGCGGCATGGCTTTGAGTCCGTAGCGGCAGAAGTAGGAGAACGGGCATTTATAGTAGCTCTCGACCCGTGAGGCGGAGATGTTCATGTCTCTGCCGAAAAGCGCCTCGGCGGCGGAGCGGTCGGCGACGGCGAAGTTCCTCATGCCGCCTGCCCTCTCGAGAGCGGATATCCTGCCCGCGTATTCGCCGTCATTGCCGAAGTATTCGAGCAGAGACGCACGCAGGCGGGGGTCGGAGGTCTTGGCAAGGCGCTCGAACGCAAGCTCCCTGCCCTCGATATAATACAGGTCGTCCGCTCCGTCCGTTTTGATTTCACGGCAGGCGGGGAAGAGCGTTTTTATCTTAACATATAGCTCGGAGGGCGCAAGCTGCTCGCCCTGTGAGCCGCGCTCGGGGCAGCAGATATAGAGCCTCTCGCCGGCGCAGCAAAGGGCGCTGTAGGCTATCAGCTTGCTCTCTGCGAGCTGATATTCGCCGAAGCTCGCAAGCTCAATGCCCATTTCAAGCAGTCTGCGGCGGTCGTTATCCGTCAGAGCGGAGCCCGAGGCAGCGCCGGCGGGGAAAACGCCCGCATTTGCGCCCGCTATGAATACGGCCTTGGGCGAAGCCACCCTTATCCTGTCCGCGGAGCCGATGGTCACCTCGTCAAGCCCCTGCGGCAGGCTGCCGACGGTGCGGATATTCAGCATCAGCTTGAGCAGGTCAAAGAATTTTTTCGGCGAGAGCACTCGGTCGCGTGACACGGTCTCAAGGCTGTCGAGCATATCCATGAGCAGCTCCCAGATGCGGTCAAGCTCCAGCGCCATGCCCTCCTCGCCCTGCTCGGCGAGCCTGCGGGCAAGCAGGCGGATATTCTCGGGCGCATTTATGCCCTCCAACAAATCAAGCAGCGCTTGTGCCGCTTCACCGCCTGTCAGACCCTCGGCGAGCTTGTCACGCAGCCTGTAAAGAGGTGAGATTATTCTTAAACGCAATTCGTTGAGGCGTTGTAATTCCTCGGCGTCGGAGTCTGTGAATTCGCCGAAGCCCGAGGGATTCTTATCCCATTCGTGCAGCCAGTCGCCGTAATTTATCTGCCAGAGGTAGCAGTAGTTCTCGACCTCGGCGGTCTCGTCGACGCTAAGCCCCGCAAGCTCCGTTTTAAGGTAGCGCATGACGGCCTCGGTGTCGAAGCCCTTGCAGGCTATCTGAGCCGCGCTGAGCACGAGGGCGACTATCGGCGAAGCGTCCACGGGGCGGCGGCTGTCCTCAAAGACGGAGATGCCGCATTTGCGAAGGGCGCTTCTGAGCGGCGCTTCATAGGCGGCGCTGTCCGTTGCGATAACGGCTATATCCCTGCTGCGAAGCCCGTTTTCACGCATGAGCTTCTTTGCCGTGCAGGCGATGAATTCGCACTCGGCGTAGATATCCTCGGCGCGGCAGAGGGTGATCCCGGGGCAGTCATCCTCATATACATTCGGCGACGGGGAGAAAAGCTCCTGCTCGAGGGCTGCAAGCTCCGGCGCGGCGTATCGGCGGAAATGCGGCGGGAAATTATTGAATTTGCTTCTTTTTGAAAGATACTGCGGCTTTGCGACCGCCACGGAGTTCCTCTTTGCCGATTCAATGAGCTTTGCGGCGGTGCGCTTGGTGTGGGCAAAGAGATCCGTCTCATCGCCCATGTTGCTCAGATCCTCGGTGCAGAGGGTGACATAGACGGCGGGCGAGCGCCTGAGCATATGCTCGATGACCTTGTGCTCCTGAGCGGTGAAGCCCCTGAAGCCGTCGATGAATACGAGCCTGTCGGCGAAATAATCGCTCTCGGGCAGCAGCTCGTTCAGCTCGCCGAGCAGGTCGTCGGGGTCAAAATAGCTGCTGCCGACCAAGGCGTTATATGCTTCGAGGGCGAGTGAGATATCGGCGAGCTTGCTTTTCAGCAGGCAGTCCTCCATCTCCGCCGCGGCGAGAGCCAGCTGCTCGGGCGGCACGGCGCTCTGCTTGAATTCGGAGGCAAGCGACACGAATTCCTCTATCACGGAGCTTCTCTCGGTATGCTCGGAGTAAAGGTTGAGCTTATCTTTGACTGCCTCAAGTGCGAAGCTCATCAGCGCCGCCTTCGCGGGCTCGTCGAGCCGCCTGCGCTCGTGGAAGGCGGGCTTGCCGACCAGCTTCTCGGCAAGGCTCGTGAAGCTGAGCACATCGATGCCGGCAAAGCGCTCCGCTCCCATCCTGCCGAGCATTATCTTTTCGCTCATAAATGAGAACTGCTCGGGCACGATGAGAGTTATTTTTTTGCCTGCGGCGGAGAAGCCGTCTATCAGCTCGGTGATATGGGTGGTTTTGCCCCCGCCGGCACGGGCGAGTATCAGATACAGCATAGCTTTCACCTTATTGATAAAATGTTATGATAAATTATATCATATATTAATCGTTTTGTCAGCAACTTTGTGTCCGCTTTTCGGTACAGAGCCGAATTTTTCGGTTTTTAGTCATTTTTGACCGTAAAAGCCCGTTTCAAGCGGATTTTCCCCTTTGCGGCGGTCTTGCTCGGCGTGAGAGGCCGTAGAATGCAAAACGGAATGTTGACAACAAAAGTTCCATATGATAAAATAATCAGTAATACTCGGGGATTATTACATTCCCGCAAAAACCGAAAGGAGAAAATCCCACATGGATGACCCCGGCCCTGCGCTCGATATCATTCTTAAATTAGTCCTGCTTTTTGTCCTCATCTTCTTCAACGCATTCTTTGCGATGAGCGAGATAGCGATAATCTCCCTCAACGACACCAAGATGCAGAAGCTCGCCGAGGAGGGCAATAAAAAAGCAAAGCAGATCGTTAAGCTCACCGAGAACCCCAACAGGTTCCTCTCCACTATTCAGATAGGCGTTACCCTCGCGGGCTTCCTTGCATCGGCTTCGGCGTCACAGAATTTCGCCGACCTGCTCGTGAATGCACTTAAACACACCGCGATAGTCAACGTCATACCCGAGAGCGTCATAAACGGCATTTCCGTCGTGCTTATCACCATAATCACCTCTTATTTCTCGCTCGTTTTGGGCGAGCTTGCCCCCAAGAGGATCGCAATGCAGGTGCCCGAAAAAGTGTCGTTCAAGGTGGTAGGTATCCTGCTGTTCATTGCGAAGATAACCAAGCCATTTGTCAAGGTGCTCTCCGTGTCGACCAACGGCGTAGTCCGTCTGCTCGGATTTGACCCCAACGCTGACGAAGAAAACGTCACCGAGGAGGAGATCCGTATGATGGTCGATGTCGGCGGCGAAAAGGGCGTTATCGAGGACTCGCAAAAAGAGATGATAGACAACATCTTTGAATTCGACGACCTTGACGCAGGCGATATAATGACCCACCGCACCGACATGACGGCGATCGAAGTCTCCCGCTCGCTCGAGGAGGTCGCCGAGCTTGCCATTGAAAACGGTTACTCCAGGATCCCCGTGTATGAGGACGACCCCGACAGCATCGTCGGCGTGCTCTATGCCAAGGATCTGTTAAAATACGTCGGTCACAATATTCCCGCAGATTTGACTATATCCAAGGTCATGCGTAAGGCGCTCTATGTGCCCGAAACTCAGAGCTGCGGCGATCTCTTCAAGGCGATGAACGACAGCCACACGCAGTTCGCGGTGGTGGTCGATGAATACGGCGGCACCGCCGGCATAGTTACCCTTGAGGACGTGCTCGAATCCATCGTAGGCAATATCCAGGACGAATACGACGACGAGGACGAAGAAATAGTCCAGATAAACGAGACTACATTTACCATTGACGGTATCACCGACCTCGACGAGGTCGACGAGCTGGTCGGCACCAAGCTCCCGGAGGGCGATTACGACACCCTCGGCGGCTTCGTCATCAGCCTGCTCGGTTATCTCCCGTCCGAGAGCGACCCGGAGCCCGCCGTCGCCGAATATGATAATCTCCGCTTCACCGTCCTCAACTTTGAGGATCGCCGTATAGGCGAGATCAAGGTCGAGATCCTCCCGAAAGAGGAGAACGAGGACGAGGACAGCGACTCCAAGTCCAAAGACAAGGATAAGGATAAAGGCAAGGACAAGGACAAAGACTAATACTTAGGCGGGCTGTTCCCATGCAGCCCGCTTTTTAAATTAGAATATATATTTGTTTTTAAAGAGGTATATATTATGAAAAGACTTGACGTAATACCCAAGCCTAACAAGGTCGAGTTCCTCGGCGGCGAAGTCGATCCGTCGGAGCTTGAGATAACCTATATCGAGGACAAGTCCCTTGCGGACGAGGCGTATGTGCTCACTGTCGTAAAGAGCGGCATCGAGCTGCGCTACGGCTCGCCGAGCGGCAAATTCTACGGCGAGCAGACCCTCGCTCAGCTCGGCGAAAGCTGCCCCAGAGTCCGTATCGAGGACAGACCCGCTTATAAATACAGGGGCTTTATGCTTGACACCGTGCGCCATATCTTCACCATCGATCAGACGAAGAAGATAATCGACGCTGCCGCAGAGGTCAAGATGAACAGGATGCATTGGCACCTGACCGACGATCAGGGCTTCCGCCTGACGCTCGACTCCCACCCCGAGATAACCGAGAAAGCCTCTGTCAGACCCGACTCCGCCTTCGGCAGCCTTGATGAGCACGGCGAATACGGCGGCTGCTTCACCAAGGACGAGCTGCGCGAGATAGTCGATTACTGCGCCGAGCGTTTCATCACCGTCATTCCCGAATTCGACGTGCCCGGCCATTGCTCCGCCCTGCTCCATGCCTGCCCGCAGCTCTCATGCTCCGGCGGCGAGGTCGAGGTCAAGACCCACCAGGGCATTTTTGAGGATATCCTCTGCGCCGGCAAGGATGAGACCTTGCAGGTCGTGTTTGACATTCTCTCAGAGATCATTGATATCTTCCCCTCCGAATATATCCATATCGGCGGCGACGAAGCGCCCAAGAAGCATTGGCAGAGCTGCCCCGATTGCCAAAGGCGCATCAAAGAGAATTCACTCAAAAACGAGGAGGAGCTGCAGGGCTGGTTCACAAATCAGATCGTTGAGTTTCTCGCCTCCAAGGGCAGGAAGGCGATAGTTTGGAACGAGAGCCTCAACAGCGGCATAGTCGACGGCAGCGTCACCGTGCAGATGTGGATGGATAAAAAGAAGCGCTCCTATGCCTTCGCCGACAAGGGCGGCAAGGTCATAGTCTCCGACTTCTTCCACTACTACTGCGACTACCCCTACGCCATGACTCCGCTGATCAAGACCTATAATTATGAGCCTGCGCCCAAGAAGCTGAAGAAGCCCGAGAATATAATCGGTGTTGAAACGCCCATATGGACGGAGTTTATCAACAACTTTGACAGGCTCTGTGAATTATTCTTCCCGAGAATGACAGCCGTCGCCGAGACGGGCTGGACGGATAGGGAGAAAAAGAGCGCGGCGGATTTTATGCGCCGATTCAGGATCTACGCCCCGCACCTTGAGCGGCTCGGCATCAAGCCCGCCCCGCCGCAGGAGTGGAATCCCTCACCCATCGCCCGCATCAAAGGCACATTCTCATTCACGCACAACATGGTAATGAAAAAAGGCGAAAAGTAAACAGTCACATTGCGGTCGGGATATGCTCCCGATCGCTTTTTTGATATAATTCCATTGACTGCACGGCTGAAAAATGCTATTATCATAATACAAACGGCAATTTTCGCCGCAAAACGATGTAAACTCGGGTTTACATCGGCGATTATTTTCAAAATGTATATTAAAGTTGGTTGCTTCGGCGGCTCAAGCGGGATATAATGCGGTTGTATTCAAAAAAGCCGCTAAGGAGGAGAAGATATGGATATAGGAGGAAAAATTCAGAAATTAAGAAGAGAAAAGGGTCTGTCGCAGGAGGCTCTTGCCGAGGCGCTCGGCGTTTCGAGGCAGTCCGTTTCAAAGTGGGAGTCGGGTGCTGTGCTGCCCGATACCGATAAGATAATAGCGATGAGCGAGCTTTTCGGCATTTCGACCGATTTCCTGCTCAAGGGCGATTTCGCCCCGGTGACCGCTCCCGCAGACGGAGCCGCCGCCCCGCCGCAGGAGAGCAAAAAGAAACCGAAGAAGGCAGCCCGCATTATCGCCCTCGTGCTTACGATATGCATCGTTATAACCGCCGTTGCGGTGCCCGTGCATTACGGCGGGTTCCGTGAGACGTGGTGGGCGCTGAACGGCGGCAAGGTGGAGTACCCCTATGTTTTTGTCCACGGTCTCGGCGGCTGGGGCGAGGGCGAGGGGATAAACAAGGCCGTCCAATATTGGGGCGGCGGTACCTTTGACCTGAAGCAGTACCTGACCGCTCAAGGCTATGAGGTCTATATGCCGAGCGTCGGCCCGATATCGAGCGCGTGGGACAGAGCCTGCGAGCTGTACGCCATGCTGACAGGCTCAACGGTCGATTACGGCGCGGCGCATTCGGCGGAGCATAACCACGCCCGCTACGGCAGGTCATACAGCGCAATGTTTGAGGGCTGGGGCGACAAGAAAAACGGCGGTCAGCGCATTAAGATAAATCTTGTCGGCCACAGCTTCGGCGGCGCAACGGTTAGGCTTTTGGCTTCGCTGCTTGCCTACGGCGACGAGGCAGAGCGGGCGGCGAGCGGCAGCGAGACTTCGCCCCTTTTCAGCGGCGGCAAGGGTGATTGGGTCAACAGCGTCATAACACTCTGCGCCCCGCATAACGGCTCCTCGCTCACCGAGGTGCTCGATTCGGTCGGCGGCGTTGTGGGCATAACGGATACCACCGAGATGCTTGCCCGCCTTTGCTTCGGGGCTGCGGATATCAGCTCGCCCGTTGACGGCATCTATGATTTCAAGCTCGACCAATTCGGCATCAACTCCGCTGCGGGCAGCGAAAAGGAGGCCGAGAGCGCCATCAAGGCGGTCACGGAATCCGGTAGGGATCACGCCGCCTACGACCTCTCGCCCGACGGCGCAGCCGAGCTGAACAAACGCATCCGCACCGTTGACGATATCTATTATTTCTCGTATTCCTACTGCACGACCGTTGACAGCTCGCTGATAAATATCCAGGTGCCCGTTTCAGGCACACTGCCGATACTTTACCCGTTTGCGCTTGCGATGGGCGCATATAAGGGCACGACCGCGGGCGGCATAGTCATCGACGAATCGTGGCGGCCGAATGACGGCTTGGTGAGCGTGGTGTCGGCAAAATACCCGACCGGCGATCCTTATGCCGAATACACCGAATTCCCGCGGCAGATCAAAGAGATCGAGCGGGGCAAGTGGCAGGTAGCGCCCACGAGGAGCGGCGACCACGGCACGGTGATAGGGCTCAACGCCGACGCGGCGCAGACTCAGGCGTTTTATATCGACCTTATCGAAATGATCAACAGCCTTAAAAGATAAATACATATTATATAATGAAACATCCCCTACCGCCATTGCTGACGGCAGGGGATGCGTTATTTATTGATTACTCAGCAGTGGATCAGTCAGCCTTGGGGGCATAGAGATCCTTGAGGCGGAGCAGGTGCTCATATCTCTCAACTGAGGTCTCCTCCGCGAGGGTGAAGAGCTTCTCGGCTCTCTCGGGGAAGGAGCGGGTGAGTGATGAGTAACGTGCTTCGTTCATGATGAAGTCTCTGTAGCTCGCGGTGGCGGGCTTGCTGTCGATGGTGAAGGGATTCTCGCCCTTTGCCTTGAGCGCGGGGTTGAAGCGGAACATATTCCAGTAGCCGCTGTCAACAGCCTTCTTCATCTCGTTCTGGCAGTTGGTCATGCCGCCCTTGATGGAGTGCATCTCGCAGGGTGCGTAAGCGATGACGATCGACGGGCCGTGATAAGCCTCAGCCTCGGTCAGAGCCTTGATGGTCTGGTTCATGTTGGCGCCCATAGCGATCTGAGCAACATAGACATAGCCGTAGCTCATTGCTATCTCTGCAAGGCTCTTCTTGGCAACGGACTTTCCGGCTGCCGCAAACTGAGCGACCTGGCCGATGTTGGAAGCCTTGGATGCCTGTCCGCCGGTGTTGGAGTAAACCTCGGTGTCGAAGACCATGATGTTGACATCTTCACCGGAAGCGAGGACGTGGTCAACGCCGCCGAAGCCGATATCGTATGCCCAGCCGTCGCCGCCGAAGATCCATACGGACTTCTTGGCAAGGTACTCTTTATTTTCAAGGATGGACTTGCAGGTGTCGCAATCAACGCCTTCGAGAGCGGCAACGAGAGCCTTGGTGGCTGCGCCGTTAGTCTCGCCGTCGTCGACGGTGTCAAGGTATGCCTTAGCGGCAGCCTTGAGTTCCTCGGGAGCGCACTCTGCCTCGGAGACGGTCTTGACCTTGGCTATCAGGCTGTTGCGGATAGCGTTCTGGCCGAGATACATGCCGAAGCCGTGCTCTGCGTTATCCTCAAAGAGGGAGTTTGCCCATGCGGGGCCGTGGCCGTTCTTGTCGGTGGTGTAGGGTGAAGTTGCTGCGGGGCCGCCCCAAATGGAGGAGCATCCGGTAGCGTTGGAGATATACATTCTGTCGCCGAAGAGCTGGGTGATAAGGCGAGCATATGAAGTCTCGGCGCAGCCGGCGCAGGAGCCGGAGAACTCAAGCAGCGGAGTCTTGAACTGGCTGCCGATAACGGTGTTGTCAGCGAGGTCTTCCTTGACGGAGACGTTCTCGACCATGTAGTCGAATACGGGCTGCATAGCGTCCTGGCTCTCTCTGGGAACCATCTTGAGGGAGTTGGTCTTACAAACGCCGATACAAACGCCGCATCCCATACAATCGAGGGGAGAAACAGCGAGGGTGTACTTGTAAACGCCCTTGCCCTTGCCCTTCTTGTCAACGATGATAGCGTTGGCGGGGGCGTTGGCAGCCTCTTCCTCGGTCAGAGCATAAGGTCTGATGGTGGCGTGCGGGCAGACATAGGAGCACTGGTTACACTGAGCGCAGGTTGCGCCGTCCCACTCGGGAACCATGACTGCAACGCCTCTCTTCTCGAAGGCTGATGCGCCCTGCTCGAAGGTGCCGTCTGCATGGTCAACGAATGCGGATACGGGCAGCGAATCGCCGTTCATGAGGCCGACCGGCTTCATGATGCTGTCAACCATCTTAACGAGCTTTGCGGGGCCGTTCTCGGTGACGGATACGGGGGCGTCAACTGCGTCTGCCCAGTCGGCGGGAACGTCGATCTTGACATATGCGGTAGCGCCGGCGTCGATAGCCTTCTCGTTCATCTCGACTATCTCTTTGC
>ERZ773139.3227-NODE-3227-length-14944-cov-7.084962_pt1 | contig 14944 bp, 15 predicted proteins | sample MGYA00580854_ERZ773139 | MGnify/ENA primary metagenome ERZ773139 (study PRJEB29015, sample SAMEA2737809) | human gut metagenome | biome: human gut; feature: human-associated habitat; material: faeces | place: China | collected 2012 ...
GAGGGAAAAAGCCTTGCCCTTTTTGAAAGAGGAAAAGAGTGAGCACGAGCGCGCATGATAGCATGAGTTAGCTCGCCAACTAGTCTGCGCGCGACGTTGCGAACTCCCTTTTTCAAAAATGGGCAGTAAAGGGCTTTTTCCCGGCGGGTGAGCGCAGCGAACTGTCCCGAAGGGAAGCGTGGCCCCAGTGGGGCCTTGGGCGCAGCCCAAAGCGACCCGCAGGGAGGGTGGGAGGCGAGCAGAGCGACCGGTAGGGAGCTATGCGACACCGGACACCCCGTGCTCGAGGACAGCCCCTGAGGGCAGTCTGCCCACGGAACGTGGTCAGACTGTTCCGGCCCTTAGGCCGGAATTGGACGACCCGAATAAATTCGGGTCGTCCAACCGTTCGGCTACCGCAGACCGAAGCTTGGGCCGAGAGGGAGCGCGTGCCCAGTGGGCACAACTGCCGTAGGCAGTTAGCGACTGGCAGGCCTGAGCAAATACAAGAGCCGGGCACGGCAGTGCCCGGAACGCCGATATTTGCGAATAACGCGCAGCGGGGCGGGCCGCCTCTGGAGTCGCCGTGCCGCTGGCTTTCTTTGGTACTTTCTTTCGCTTCGAAAGAAAGTACTGCCCCTTCGGGGCGGCAGCCCGACCATCCGCGCCGTAGTCGGCGCGTCATGCTCCAACCGAGGCAAGGGGTATGCGCCTACAGGCGCACCAAAGGGCTTTCCGTTCGCCCTTTGGAAACCTTCGGGCACCGAAGTTGGAGAAAAACCCATAGGACAGTAAGTCTCAGTCCGCGCCGTAGTCGGCGCCTCCCCCGGCGAGGGTTCTTATACGGCAAAGCCAGCGCCCGCCGTCACAAGCATGGGACTTCCTCAGAGTAAACCATCAGCACGACCCGCACTGCCGTGCGCTCCGCTTGTTGCTTGCCTGAACTCCGGGTCGCTAACCACCTTCAGCAGCTGTGTTCGTCGAATCCTTACTTTCCTCCTGCACCCCTCCGTTCACTTTGTAAAATAGGACAAATAGTCCTAAAACGAGAACCATCAGAATGTTTCTCTTGTTTTCTCCTTCCCTTTGAAGCCAAAAGCGTATCGCACCTTTCTCTCCATCAAAAAAGAGACTGCTCTCAGGAGCGGTCCAATAAAACAGTATAAAAATGTTTTCGGGAAGCGGCATGAGTAATCATGCCGCTTTTCCGTTCATAACGTCATAGAGTAAATTGGCGGGGAGTATGCCGATATAATTGTAGCTGATGGTCACATCCTGCACTCGGTGTCCGCTGGATTTGTCCGGTGCATGAACATATACGGCGTTGACCATATCGTTCAGAATAGTAGGTGTCAGCTTTTCCAAGTACAGGTACTTCTTTGCCTGTCGGATAAATCTATCAACATTCTCCGCTTGATCTTCTTGATTCTGTATTTCGTTTTCAAGCATTTCAATCTCGGCTCTCAGGTCTGCCTGCTCCTGCTCATAATCATCAGACAACATCTGAAAACGAGCTTCGGACAGCTTTCCGTTGACCATATCCTCATAAATACGCCTGAACAATCTGTCCAGTTCTGCCAGGCGGTTTTCGGATTTCTGCAAAGTTCGCTTCTTGGCAGAAAGCTCTTTCTTTGCTTCCTCACTTCGTTTTGCGCCCAAGGCTTTGCGGAACGCATCCTCGTAATCGGCAACACATTGGATTACCAACCTCATGTGTTGGAGCGTACCTTCTTCCAGTACCACGGCACGGATGAAATGGGTGTCGCAGACTTCCTTGCCCTTTTTACGGGAAGTGGAGCATACGAAGTGGTCTTGTCTGGTTTCAAAACTGGCGCTGGTGCAGTAGTACAATTTCTCACCGCAATCGGCACAACGGACGAGACCGGAGAACATATTGGTCTTGCCTGTTCTGGCGGGTCTGCGTTTGTTCTTGCGAAGCTCCTGCACACGGGCAAAGGTTTCTTCATCAATAATGGCTTCATGGGTGTTCTCGAAAATCTTCCATTGGTCGGGAGGGTTTTCGAGTTTCTTTTTGCTTCTGTACGACTGCTTGCGGGTCTTGAAGTTGACCATGTGACCAAGGTATTCCTGCTTTTCCAGTATGCCGGTGATGGTGCGTGGTGCCCAATCGTAAGGATTGTCCGGCGTCTTTGCAGGAGCATTTCGTCCCATCTTCATCCAATGAACTGTAGGACAATCCACCTTTGCTTCCTTCAGCTTCTTGGCGATCTGAGAGGGACCATAGCCCTCCATACACCATGCGAATATCTGACGGACAATGGCTGCGGCTTCATCGTCCACAATCCAATGTCTCTTTGGATTGTCGGGGTCTTTCATGTAGCCGTAGGGCGGGTTGGTGGTAAGATACTCACCGGATTCGCCTTTCTGCTTCATAACCGCTTTGACCTTTTTACTGCTGTCCTTGACATAGAACTCGTTGATGATATTCAAGAACGGAGTAAAATCGTTGTCCTGCTGATTGGTGCTGTCCACGCCGCTGTTCACGGCGATGAAACGGACATCGTGTTCGGGGAAAAGCATTTCCGTGTAGAGACCGACTTCCAGATAGTTTCTGCCAATACGGCTCATGTCCTTGGCGATGATGACACCGACCTTATCGTTCTCAACCAACTCAATCATTCGTTTCCAATCTGGTCTGTTGAAGTTGGCACCGGAGTAACCATCGTCCACGAAAAACTGGATGTTTCGGAAACCTTGTTCTTGTGCGTATTTTTTGAGAATCGCCTTTTGATTGACAATGCTGTTGCTCTCTCCTGCGAGTTCGTCATCACGACTGAGTCTACAGTAGATCGCAGTAATTTTGTCAGACTGCCTATTCATGTCTTGTTCCTCCTTAATCGGCGGGCAGTCTGCCAACACAGGATTGCTTGTAGTAATTATATCACACGCCTGCAAGCTTGTCTCCTTTGTCATTCTTCGTCCACCTCCTTTGCCATGTGGTTGAGTAATTTACCGGAAAGACTTCGTGTGCCGTCGTAGCTTCCGCCAAATCGGTAAGTAGTCTGACCAGAACGAATAGTCACGGTGATCTGTGGTAGCTCAGCTGCACAATAGTTGTGAACGATGATGCTGCCGTTTTCGTTGATAGTGTAATTTCTGCTTTTCTGTTCGTTCATTTAATCGCCCTTTCTTGTTTTGGAATGGAATCGAAGGGAAGGAATTATCGTTCTTCCTGCTTGCGGTGATCTTTCTTCTGATGGGTCTGCTCGACAAGGCATCCTTTTTCCACGCAGGAGTGAATGTGATAAAGCTGCTGGTGTTCCTCACGGATAGCTTTGAACGCTGCATAAGTTTCTGCGTGAGCCTTTTCAAGCGCTGCATACTCCTTGTCCAAAAGTTTTTGATCGTGCTTGCCGTCGGGGCATACCTCCAAGAGTTTTCGTTTCACAGCGTAATAGTGCTTCAATTCCTTTTCGTGCTCGGCTTTGTACTTCGCCTTCGCCTTGTCGAACTTGATTTTCTGTAAGCCGTCTACAATCGGTTTCAGATCTCTTAGGATGGAAAGGTATTCGGGAACCTTGCGGATTTCTTTCATGCGGGCAACTTCCTTATCCATGGTGACTTTCAATTCATCCACGCTGTTCTTCAAGTCGGATACCCGACTTTCCAAATCCTCGATGGTGTAAATCTCATGGGCTTTGAGGTAGTTCGCCATGTTATTCAGTTCTTTCAGATTGTTGACCCTGGCCGTCTGGGAATAGGCTTTGGCGTTGCGCATATCAAAATATCTTTGCAGCGGAATGATGACCGGCTCGGATTGCGGCTTATCCAGTTCTGCCTTGATTTCTTTGATAGTCTCCAACAGGGCCGACAGACTTTTTCGCAGATCACGAATAAAGGCATTGGTTCTTCTGATCCAGCGATTGAACTCGCCCTTTTCGGTCTTGATGCCTTTCTTTTCCATGGCTCGGACTGTCGGGCCTTCGTGTCGGGTGGGCAGTAGCTCCACGCCTTGGCGTTCATAGCTGCGGTGGTCGATGCGAACATCCAAGCCTTTTTCTTCAAACTTGGCGTTGCACATCACCGCCCATTGCTCACGCCAGAACTCCAAGGTATCAGCCGAACCCCAATCTGTAGTAGGGACAGCATTGAACACATAATCGCCTTTGCCGTCGGGAATACGGTTGCCGGTTTCATCAAGCACATATTCTCGTTTTTGCTTCAATCCCCATTTGCCGTTCTGCTCGATGGGACGAATAGGGCACATGAAGTGGAAGTGGGGATTATTGATGCCGCCTTCTTCTTTCTCAGGTTCGTGAACGGCGAAATCCACCACCATGCCACGGCTGACAAAATGCTCGGTGAGGAATTGTCTTGCGAGGGCAATGTTTTCTTCCTGGGTAAATTCATTCTGAAAGGAAATATCGAAGCTGTAGGCGAGCTGTGCTTTCTTTCCTTTCTCCACTTTCTCAACGGCGTTCCATAAGGTTTCTCTGTCTGCGTACTCTCTTGGCACATGGGGCGGCAGAAAGATTTCCGAACAAATTACACCGCCCTTGTTGGTATAGTCGCTGTCCTCACCGTAATACTCGCTGTGCAGTTTTTCACCGGAGCGATAGGCGGCAGATGCCACAACCGATTGCCCCTCGCTGCGTTTGATCTGATCTACATGGAAATGGTATAATGCGATACTTATCCCTCCTTTGCGTTGCGGTTTCTTAAATTGTGGGCGTTCTTCATACGCTGAACCGCCCTCTGAACATCTTCCTTGTGAAAGACATATTCCAGCAGCTCCATCACCTCGGTAATATCCAGCTCCTTGATCTCCGGTGCGATGCTTTCCAAAGTTCCTGCAATGGTACAAAGTCTGTGAGTGCGGCGTTTACGTTCGCCGTCCTGGTAATACTTGATGCGGTTTTCCAAACGTTGGATTTTGTGGTCAAGCTGTTCGACCTTCTTTTCGTTTTGCTCTTTTTCTGTTCGTAGCTTTTCAAGTTCGGGGTTAGGTGTGTATTCCATAGAATCTCCTTTGTGTGTTTTTGTTTTCAACCTTGCGGGTACGGAATGATTTGAAAAATCGTTTTGTACCCGCAAGGGCGCTGGGATAGCTGCATAGCAGCGCAAGGGGTGCAGCCCCTTGTTCGGAACAAAGTGACGGAAGGACAGATACTACTTCGGAGTTGTTGTCTGTTAGCCTCGCAGAGCGTACATACGAGTGTGGAACACACCCGTATAGAAGTGCGCCCTTAGTAAACTAAGGGTTAAAAACGCTTTCACCGCTCTACCCGAATGTCGTTCCTGCCCGGGAGTCTCACCCCGGCGTTGCTTCGCTCATGTCATCGCAAAGTCATATCCCATTCGGACGGTCATTCAGTTGTTGGATGTAGAAAAACAAAAAGAGCCGATTACACAGAGCATCAGAAATCGGCGGGAGCATGGCTCTCGCTTCAAAGTGATGTTCTATGTAATCGGCTCTGAAAATTCAAAGTCGGGTTCTGCTTTCTACAGCTCCCGCCAGCAGAACCAAAGGCGTGGTGGAGCAGTTCGGCACTTCCGGTGTACCGATACCGTGTCGGATGAAACCGACTTATGGTGGAACATTGGTATTCAGTTGTGCCACCATTATACAGATACATCACTTATCCGTCAAGTTTCTGAATGTCTCTCATTGTATTCGGAATTTCAAAAAGCAGTTTTCGACGGGGGACAAAAAAGATCCCTCTACTGGTTAGGACATTTAGGAGCTATTTATCAACGGGTTTTGGAAAAGATTTTGAAAACGCCCTCATATACCTCCAGAAGAAATTTTCAAATTCGTACCCTACTTAACATCTTTTTTAACCTGTTTTTTCAGGGAGTTTTGTGTCACAACTTAAATTGATGGTTATTTATCCCTCAAGTGATAGCTGGTGAGAATCGCCTTTTGTCCATAGTCCTTCTCAAATGATAGCCGCCGAAACCAAACTTTTTATGCGTGCTTCGGTTGCAATTTTTCAAAATATTTCTCCAAGTGGTAGCCGATGGGATTGGCGTTTTGGGGAGTGTCTACAGAAAAAAACTCTCCCAGTGGTAGCCGACGAGAATGCCATTTTTAGAACTGCTTTATTGAAAAATTGCAAAAAAATAATTCTGCCCAAGTTGGACAGAATTTTTAAAACCAACTTCCCGACAACTTGTCGGGAATAAAAAATGGACTTCCGATCAAGTTGGTTGGAAGTAGAAATCCCACTTCTGTCCAAGTTGGACAGAAGTTAAAATCACTTCTACGCAATTTGCATAGAAGTGAAAATGCAACTTCGACACAGGTTGTGTAGAAGTTGAAAACCATTGGCGGCTTCAGTTCAAATCTAATCATGTCAGTAATATATAATAATGTGATTCTCAATACAAAAATATTTAATAATTTTGTGAAACGAGTTGATTTGTTCACAAATTCTGAGTATAATAATAGTGTGATTGCAAAACCTCAAAACTCCAATAAAAGTGTGAAGGAGTGTTTCTATGGAACGATTAATTTTGAATAAACTGCTTGAATGGAAGAATTCACCCTACCGCAAGCCGCTGATCCTGAAAGGTGTGCGTCAGGTGGGAAAGACTTGGATTCTGAAAGAGTTCGGCAGACGCTATTATGAAAATACCGCTTATTTCAACTTTGATGAAAACGAAGAATATAAACAGTTCTTTGAAACTACCAAGGATGTGGATCGGATTCTGCAGAATCTGATGCTGGCCAGCGGCTATAAGATTTTGCCCGAAAAGACGCTCATCATTTTTGACGAGGTGCAGGACTGCCCCAAGGTCATCAATGCCATGAAGTATTTCTGCGAGAATGCTCCACAGTATCACATTGCCTGTGCCGGTTCGCTGCTTGGCATCGCCCTGGCTAAGCCATCTTCTTTCCCCGTAGGAAAGGTCAACTTCATGCAGATCGATCCCATGACATTTACCGAGTTTCTTCTCGCAAACGGGGATGAGAACCTCGTGAAATATTTGGAGAGCGTGGATACACTTGATCCGATTCCCGATGCTTTTTTTAATCCGTTATATGAGAAGCTAAAGATGTACTATGTTACCGGAGGCATGCCGGAATCGGTAAAGATGTGGACGGAGGCACGTGACGTATCTGCCATGCAAGAAGCTCTGTCCGATATCATCAGTGCTTACGAACGTGACTTCGCTAAACATCCTAATCTTACCGAGTTCCCGAAGATCTCTATGATTTGGAAATCGGTTCCCTCTCAGTTGGCAAGAGAGAACAAGAAATTTATCTATAAGGTTGTCAAAGAAGGGGCAAGAGCTCGTGAATATGAGGATGCTCTGCAATTGCTGGTAGATGCTCGCTTAGTGCATAAGATCTACCGCAGCAGTGCTCCCGGTCTTCCTGTGGCCGCTTATGATGATCTGTCTGCGTTCAAACTCTATTTGGTAGACGTGGGTCTGCTTCGCCGTTTGGCGCAGCTGGCTCCTACAGCTTTTGGCGAAGGTAACCGCTTGTTCACTGAGTTCAAGGGGGCCTTAACCGAAAACTATGTATTGCAAACTTTGATTACGCAGTTTGAGGTGTTGCCTCGTTATTGGTCGCAGAATAATCCTCCCTATGAAGTGGATTTTCTGATTCAACGTGATAATGACATTTTCCCTGTTGAAGTAAAATCCGAAGCAAATTTGGCGAGCAAGAGTCTCAGAAAATTCAAGGAATTGTTCCCGGATAAAGTGAAGCTCCGTGTTCGGTTCTCGCTTGATAATCTGAAGCTGGATGATGATGTACTGAATATTCCTCTGTTCATGGCTGACGAAGCCGACCGACTAATTGGCTTGGCACTTGAACACCGGATACACCTGCAACAGGTATAACTTAGGAGATAATTTATGTCACATATTGAGATATTTGATTCCAGGTATGCAAGGCTAAAAGCAGTAGACTGGGATTTCACTGACGCTTCCCAAGATTCATTGGCGAGTATCCATCCATACCCCGCAAGATTTATTCCTGATATACCGAGAGAGCTCATCTCAGGCCTGGGATGTGATAAAGGCGCTGTTATTTTGGACCCGTTTTGCGGAAGCGGCACAACTCTTCTCGAAGCTCAGCGTGCGGGTTTTGAGTCTGTCGGAATTGATTTGAATCCAATTGCTTGTTTGATTTCAAGTGTAAAAACCAAAGAACTCCCTCCGGAATTTTTGCCAGTAGCCCATGATGTTTATGAGCAAGCGAAAAACACCTTTGATGGATATGTAGATATTCCAACCATTCCCAATCTCGATCACTGGTTTAAGCCCGATGTTCAAAAGGCCTTATCTTCGCTTTTGACTCACATTGACGAACAAAGTGATGTCAATCTAAAAAATGCATTGAAGCTGGCATTATCCAGCATCATCGTTCGCGTTTCAAATCAAGAGAGCGACACTCGATATGCTGCTATTGATAATAATTATACTGCCAATGATGTTTTGGAATCGTTCCTAACTGCATGCAACAAAATACATGAAGCAAAAAAAAGAAATAGCGTCAATTTGGAATGTAGTAAAATCTTTAACCAAGACATTCTTTCTGTACTTGCTTCAGATTTTGATAAACCGGTTGGCTTGGTCATTACATCCCCTCCGTATCCTAATGCTTACGAATATTGGCTTTACCACAAATACAGAATGTGGTGGTTGGGGTTTGATCCAATCCAAGTTAGAACTTTTGAAATTGGAGCAAGACCCCATTATCAGAAAAAGAACGGACAGACTGAAGAAGATTTCCGAAAACAAATGAGCAGCGTTTTTGATTTGCTCTCTGATGTTTTGCTTTCTGGTGGACATGTTTGTTTTGTTGTTGGGCGTTCCGTAATTAAAGGGAAAATAGTTGATAATGCAGAGCTGATCCGCAACGTTGCCGAAAACCACAAAATGGTACTCGTTGCAAATATTGAACGAGAAATTGCCGCAACCAAAAAATCCTTCAACCTAAAGTACGGAAAGATTAAAACCGAAAATATCCTTATTTTTAGGAAGGACTAATGTAATATGCAAATCGAATTGTTAAAATTTCCATATTCGTATATGGAGTATGAAAAGATTCTCCAAATACGAGAACTGAAAGTATTATTGCCAGAGATTGAAGTGTTGTCTGACGACAAGCATAACACAATCATTTCTGGCGAAAGAATTAACCTTGACAATGTAAAAGAACTCACATTCTATCGTGCATATAAGATCGATGGTATTAGCTATCCCACACGCCAAGGCTTATATGAAAAGGACGATACTTTGAGAGCAGTCAAACAGCACACTCGCTATTCTACACATGGTATTCACGAATATAAAGGAAAGTTCAATCCTCAGATTGTGCACGCAATTGCAAATATATTTGGGGTACAACGTGGCCACAAGGTATTAGATCCTTTTGACGGGAGCGGTACAACAATTGTTGAGTGTGCCCACGCTGGAATTGAAGCATATGGGACGGACATAAATCCCTTGGCTTGTTTAATTGCAAACACCAAGGTTGCCGCGCTAAAGATGGATGTTGAAGAAGCATCTGTCCGCTTATATGAATTAAAGCGAGCACTGTCTCAACCCATGACAATCAACATCCCAGAAGGTGATGAGCGACTCAAATATTTGAGCAACTGGATTCCTATGGAGATACTGTGCATGCTGGAATCTATTCGTAACGAAGTGGAAAATGATGATCCAACTATTCGGAATTTCTTTCTTGTGGTCGCCAGTGATTTAATTCGGGATTATTCTTATCAAGAGCCTTCTGATTTGCGGATAAGGCGCCGGAAATCCCCAATGCCTGAAGTAAGCTTTTTAGAGGCGTATCTCCAAAAAGCTTCTAAGTATTTGCAAAAAATAGAGCAGGCACAGTCTGTGGAAGACAAATCCTTTTTCCCAGACAACCACGCATTGAATTGCGACATCAAATACGCCAAACCTTTTGGTGACATCAAATTTGATGCAGCAATTACAAGCCCTCCGTACGTAACCGCTCTGCCCTATATTGATACTCAGCGAATTAGCTTAGTATGGCTTGGTTTGTGTAGTGCTTCAGAGATTGGACGACTGGAAGCCAGTCTTATCGGAAGTCGCGAGCTTCTGAAAAGTGAGAAAACCAAATGGCCCAGCGAAATTGCGGAAAATACAGGGTGCTTGCCAGCGGAAATTTATAAACTCGTTTGTTCCATGAATGAGTCGTTGAATGAAAACGATGGTTTTCGCAAACAAGCAGTGCCTACGCTTGTTTATAAATACTTTACAGAAATGAAGTCTATGTTTATCAACGTAAGATCTATGATGAAGCCCAGCGGCTTGTATGGTCTGGTTGTAGGACATAATAAAACGACCCTGGGCGGAACAGAGTACAACATTGATACTCCTTATCTTCTCGCGGTGCTCGCTCAGCAATGTGGGTGGCAAATCGAAGAATTGTTTCCGCTACAAACTTACAAGCGTTATGGTCTGAACGCAAAGAATGCGATTAACAGGGAGACTTTAATCGTTTTGCGAAATGCATAAGGAGGGACTGTATGGAATTCTTACTGCAACCAGGAGTATATCGCACAGGCGATGCATCTACATTGCTTAAGCTCTTGGATAATATGTGGATAAAAGACCATTCCGTTGGTGCTGGTACGCTTTACATCATCTCCGGCTTTGCAAACTATAATGGTGGTGTTCGCTTCTATCCTTATTTCACTCGTCATGTCCAAAGTGGAGGTAAGATAGTTGCGTACATTGGCGGAAGTACGGCTCAAAGATTGAGCAGCATCCAAGTAGTTGAGGCTCTTTTGGAGTGCGGTGCAGAAGTTAACGTTGTAAACCGAAAACGCCTTTTGCATGCGAAATGTTATGGTTATAAAACACCAGACGATGAGGAATTAGTAGTTACTTCTGGTAATTTCACAGGTCCTGGCATGTCTCAAAATGCAGAAGCTGCAATACGAGTGGAAAAAGAACATATTCAGGAAATGAACTTCTCTTGGACAGAGTTCGTCAAAAGCATTTCCGAGCAGAAATGGGATATTCATCAACTTAGTGTAGCCGATGTTGTAGAAAAGAAAGATCCTGCATGGACGCTGTTGTACGATGAGGTTCACGGCACAACCAAGATTGATGAATCGCAAGAAGTTACAATGGTGATTACATTGAGCCATTCTGATACTGCTCGTATTCAAGCTGAACCTGGAAGCAAGGCAGGTCTTGGAACGCAATATTTTTGGCTGAGCAAGGGTACATTTGACTTTTTCCCTGCTTTGACAATAAAAAATACTCGAGGTACTAAAAACACTTTCTCTTGTATCATTAACATGAACTACATTGATTTGAACTTGGTACAAGAAGCTCGCGTCACCTTTGAGGCAGATAACAACCTCGATTTTCGTCTGGGAACAGGTGCTTTTAGATACACAAAGAAAGCCAAAGAAAACGACTTAGCCCTTATCACGCGCCTTTCAGAATATGATTACGAAATGCGCATTGTGTCAACCGAAGATAAAAAATACACACAGCTTTCAGCTTATGCAACATCATATATCGGAAACTATGGGAAACGATTTGGATATATAGCAAACTCAGAATTATTTAATATTCTTGACAAATAATCCTGTCTTTGTTTGGTTTTCGTTCTCTTGTGTATTGGGATAAAAACTGGAACGCCTGATGTCAAGAGAAAGAGAAAAGATTGTATCCGCGATAAATACTATGTACGAGGGATTGCCCTTTTGCTCACAAGCGGACAACCCGTAACGGAATGAGGTGATTTATTATGCGACGAAATTTTGCACAAGTTCTCAAGGAAGGAAAAGTTGATCTTAAAAAAGAATACTCCAAACTTTATGACCTTTTTTACGGCAAAGATCCTCGTGATGGAAAATCTTTAGCAGATTTAATTTCCTTAAATTTTGAAGGATTCTATTTTCGTGGGACATGCCTCGACCTTGGCGAGTTTGATGAAGTGCATGGATTCCGTTTTGAAGAACAACCGAAAATTTTTGACATAGATTATCTCGTTTCTTTTTGTGAGTACATTTATAACTTTGTTTTGCATTTTGAGGACCACTACTTCTTTGGACAGATAAATAAATCCTTTTATTTGCAACAGATTAACAAAGTTATAGAAACTATCGGTTACATTCAATGTTCGGAAGATGGTTTTACCATTTTTGTCCCGAAGGATAATGCCGCAATTGCAGTATCCGAGTCAGAATTAATCCCAGAAGCCTTGTCGTACAAAATTATTGCATACAACCACCATTCGATGAAAGGCAACCTTGAAAGCAAACGACAAACGCTACTTATGTTTGCTGATTTGCTTGAGCCTAAAAGGGACGAGCTTGAAACTGTTGATAAAAAATTTGCAAGTGACCTGTTTTACACTTTTAATAACTTCAACATTCGCCACAACAATGTAGATCCAGCTGGTCCAAAGTACAAGAAACCTGTAGGAGATTTGACCAAAGAGCAACTGGAATCGTGGTATGATGAAGTCTACCAAATGTGTCTGCTTGCGTTTATGCGGTTAGAGCATGTTCCGCGCAAACAGGAGTTTGACATGTTGAAAGACAAGATAGAGAACAAAAAATGAGTTCCGCATAAGCACTAATACATAGGGGGTGAGAAAATGCACATTTATGCTCGCATCAACAAAGAAACCATGAGATGTATCCGTGAAAAAAAGGCAGTGTCATTCGACTATGTTACTCGGATGACAAAGTTCCCGGAAGCAAAAGTTACACAGTGGGAGGATGAAGCCTCTGGAAAGTTCCCAACAATCAATCAGGCAAAAGCCCTCGCTAAATGCTATCGGATTCCTTTTGCGGGCTTATATATGAATTTTTCGGATATCAATGTAAAACATTTGCCCCAGATGCGAAATTTGCGAACTTTGCCTGACGCATCAGTTGATAACAGCGCTCTTAATTTGGCCATTGCAGATATTTTGAGCGCACGGGAGTTGCTGATCGAATCAAAGAAGGCATTGAAAGAAACAATTCCTGCTTTTTCAATCTCGATAAACGAGGGCGATGATGTTAGCTTGTGGGCGAGGACAATCCGAAACGAATTGGGATTGACTTCAGAGGTACAGTATAAATGTCCGAGTGCTCGGCAGTTGTATTTGCTTATTCGTAATGCAACCGAGGAAGCGGGCGTCTTCGTGCATTGTTTTACCGGGATTGACACTGAAATTGTTCGTGGCTTTGCAATTTATGATGATGTTCTCCCGATGATCGGCTTAAATAATGAGGACCGATATCCGGCAAAAACATTTTCCATTATTCATGAATTGGTTCATCTCATCAAGCGAAGTTCTGCCGTGTGTAATGAAATGATGAGTTCTTTTTCAGCGCAAAAAGAAGAGGTGTTTTGCAATGCCGTTGCTGGAGAAGTTCTTGTTCCCAAGGCTAATTTGCTTAAGCAACTTGGAAGCTATACGGCAGACGAAATCGACCTTGATATGGTGGAAACTATTGCAGCCAAGTTTTCGGTAAGCAAAGAAGTGGTTTGCAGGAGACTTCTTGATACCAAAAAGATTTCACAAGCTCATTACTCTTCTTTGATGGCGACCATCCGGACCGCCTTTGAGAATGAGCGAGAACAAATGCGGGAATATCGACGAATTACCGGGAAAACCATCCCTCGGAATATTTCCCGCGAGGCAATTGACCAGAACAGCTCATCTCTTTGCAAGACGTTCTATCATGGATTTAGAGAGGGTTATTTTGATAAGCAGGATGTTGCACGGTATTTAGGTGTAAAGCAAAACCATATTGACAAGTTCATGTGGGAGGTGTCGAAATGGTAAATAATACGCCACAAGTTAAGTATATCATTGATACCTCTTCCATCTTGTCACAGAAAGACAATGAGCCTCACCGCCGCACAATCAACAAAACTCTTTGGAAGCATATTGACGAATTGATTTCGCAAAAGCGTATTGTTACGTGCTCTGAAATTATTGAGGAAGTAAACGACGATGCATTGAAGAAGTGGTTTGTTGGGCTTCAAGGAGATATTTTACCCATTGACGATGAAGTGCAGGAAAATGTAAAAAAAGTCGTAACATCTAACCCTCAACTTGTTGACTTCAAGCAGGTGAAGTCCTCTGGAGATGCATTCCTCATTGCAACGGCGATGAAATACGATCTTACTGTCATCACAGAGGAAAACAAAACCGGGCAAAAAAAGATTCCATTTGTATGTAATAGTCTGGGTGTTCCTTGTGTCGATATTTTAGGCTTGTGCGAGAAAGAAGGCTGGAGTTTCTAAACGAAAAAATATCGTCACTTTTGCGCGGAAAAGACAAAACAGCGCCCATCGTCCAGAGTTTGGCCGATGGGCGCTACGCTATATGTTCCGTTATTCTTCCATTACCTCCAACATCATTCGTGCGCCCAGCTTAAAGCCATTCTGAAAGATCAAACAGTCTGTATTGGTTTGATGCTCTCGCACACAATCGGCGTATTTCTCAAATAGTTCTTTCTGTTCGTCCGTCATGGTGGCTTTGAGCTTTTCTTCATTCCTGCAAATCAGCTCCAATAGTTTCTTGTATTCTTTGCAAGAGGATGTGTCATACTCAGTCGGCTCAATGTTGCCGTACCAAAATTCTTCAAGGATTCTCATACGGCATCCTCCTCGTAAATCATTTCATGAAGGATGATTTCCTCGGCTCGGTTGCGGATGCTGTTCATAGCTCTAACCCATGCCATCTGATCGTGCTGCTTCATGTCCTCTGTCACGCCCTCAGCAGCTTTCATTTGCTCAATGATAATTTCAAGACGGTTCTGTGCCTGCTCGTTCAAATCAGCCAGATACGTCCACAGTTCGCCACTAAGGCACAGATCGTTAAAGCGGATGGGGTTATGCTCCTTGATATAATCTCTGTGCATGCGCCCCCAACGACCAATAGGTCTATTTTCTTCCGGCAAGCGAATATCGGGAATATAGTAATCACCGCAACGGATATAGTTCAGTTCCTGCATCATATGTACCTCCAATAAGATTCAAACATTCTGTT
>ERZ773139.3246-NODE-3246-length-14841-cov-3.767415_pt1 | contig 14841 bp, 9 predicted proteins | sample MGYA00580854_ERZ773139 | MGnify/ENA primary metagenome ERZ773139 (study PRJEB29015, sample SAMEA2737809) | human gut metagenome | biome: human gut; feature: human-associated habitat; material: faeces | place: China | collected 2012 ...
AAAGTCTGGGCTTTGTGCATAAAAAAAGGTTGTGCCAGCGTTTTGACACAACCTCAAGTTTTTTGTTTCTTTAAAACCTATCTTAAAATATGTGGAACATAATCTTTGAATGATTTGGATATCCTATAATTTTTTGCGAATATTGCATTCAAATGCATTGATCTTAGATATAAGTTTCTTACTTTTGAACACGGATTCTAAATTTATGATTGATAATATAAAATATAGATACGTTCTATTTTTGGTCTTTTTATTGCATATCTGGGTATGTAAAGGCAATATTATGGATACTGGTGTCTATGACTATGGACTGACGTTTCTGGCCCATTCTACTAATCAGGATCAACGAACTAATCTGGATCTTACGTCAACCGCTTCCCTGTCTTTCCCCGAAGAAGGCTTCTCTGTGGGGTTTGATATAAAGTTGCGGAATGAACTATATACTTATGGATATGTTGTTCGTGTGATAGCCGATGACTCTTCTTGTTTTGATTTTATTTCTTATCTGCTGTATTCTCGTTTCAATATGGTATTGACGGATAAAGACCGGGTTGTCAAGAATACGGAGATTGTAGACTCGGTAAAGATTGTAGCGGACAAGTGGATACATGTCGACCTTCTGTTTACCAGAGAAGGAATTCATATCGTAGCTGATGGTATTAAGGCGGAAATTGCGCATTCGCTGGACAGCTTTAAAGACATAAAGATCTATTTTGGTGGCAGTAAGCATCCTCGCTTTTTCTCAACGGATGTACCTCCGATGACAATACGTAACATCACTCTTGCCGACTCCCATGGAAAAGCTTTGTATCAGTGGGATTTGGCTGCTCATGATAAAGACGAGATCTTTGATAATATAAAAAACAGAAAAGCTTTCGTCCGTAATGGAGTTTGGGAAATCGACAAGCATACGAAGTGGGCGGCTATGTCATCCTTAATAGTCCAGGGGCCTAATCCACAGGTCGCTTATGATGATGCAGGCGGACGTTTTTTTATTGTAGGAGAGAGTCAGCTGTTTATTTATGATGTTAAGTCCAACCACATAGATTCTATCACCTATAAAGGACATTCTTTTATTGGAGCTTCTAGTCAGGTTATTTATGATGCGAAACGGAACAGGCTTTTATCTTATACACCCGATTTGAAGGACCTGAATATATATGATTTCAGTCGACAGTCGTGGACACTTGATACTTCTGTAGTGATCGATACCCGTCAGCATCATAATCGAATTATTAACAGGAAAAGAGATGAACTGATCGTTTTTGGCGGTTATGGTAATCATCGTTATAATTCGCAGTTAAACAGAATAAAATTGGAAAAGTCGGAGGGATGGACAACGACTTCACTGGATTCGTGTATATATCCCCGATATTTGAGTGCGATGGGGCAGGAAAGTGATGACGAACTGTTGATAATGGGTGGTTACGGTAATCAGTCCGGTAAGCAGGAAGAATCTCCCGGAAATTTCTATGATTTGTATCGGTTGGATTTACAGACTGGAAAGTGTAATAAGTTGTGGGAGTTTGTGAATGACAGAGAACATTTCACTTTCGGTAATTCGATGATTGTAGATACCCTGTCAAACAGTGTATATGCATTGACGTATAATAATGACCGCTATAATACATTAATCTATTTAAGTCGGTTTGATATACGGACGAAACAGCCGGTTCAAGAGGTGATGAGTGATTCCATTACCTATAATTTTTTGGATATCCATTCTTACTGCGATATGTTCCTGCATAAGGAAACTTCTTCTATCTATGCCGTAGTATTACAGGAGAAAGAGCCGGGTGAGTCTAAAGTTGAATTCTATAAACTGGCCTTTCCTCCCTTGTCTAAAGAAGATATTTTGCCTCATCAGACTACCGGAACTACACTACTTGTCCTTATTGCGGCAGGTGTGTTTGTATTCATCTGTTTACTGGGAGGAGCGCTCTGGTTATTGCGAAAGAAAAAGAAGGATACCGGTGTGATAGCCACTCTTGCTGACGAAAGCGAGGAAAATCCTGTAAAACTGGAAGTTAAAGAACGGAAATTCTCTTCTGTCTTGTTGTTGGGAGGATTTCAGGTATTTGATAAACAAGGATGTAATATCACGGGAGACTTTACCCCTACACTGAAACAGCTTTTCTTATTTCTGCTATTGAACTCTGTGAAGAATGAGAAAGGCACCACTTCCCAATGTCTTGATGAAACGTTCTGGTTTGATATGAGTAAGTCAAGCGCATCAAACAACAGAAATGTAAATATCAGGAAGCTAAGATTGATTATCGATAAGATCGGGGATATCAGTATCCTTAATAAGAATGGATATTGGTATCTACATTTAGGCAAAGAAATAATTTGTGACTATCAGGAAGTGATGAAGTTACTGAACCAGGTAAAAGCTAAAAATGCGATAACCGATAAGAAAGTAATCAATGAAATTATATCTTTGGCAAGCGCTGGTGCTTTGCTTCCCAATGTCAGTGCCGAATGGATTGATGAATATAAGTCGGCCTATTATGTATTGTTGACAGAGATCTTGCTTTCTATGGTCAATCATCCCGATATACAGGCAGATTCTAGACTTTTGTTGAGAATTTCAGATGTAATTCTGCTTGTGGATAATATAGATGAAGATGCGATACGTACAAAATGCAAGGTATTGTATCAGATGGGACAAAAAGGTTTGTCCAAGCAGTGCTTTGATAAGTTTTGTGTTGAGTATGAACGTTTGCTGAATGCAAAGCCTGATTTTTCTTACGATGATATTATAAATTCACTATAAATTAATCTTCTATTAATAATTTGCCGGTTGCTTCTTGTTTACCGATGCCGGGATATCTCCTTATTGGTATCGGAGTATGACTTCATAGATGCCGGAAGGGCGGTTCATCGGTGTCGGACAGAGACGATTGTACAGTGAACTGTTTGGGAGTGAATCATGCCATGACTACTTTTTTTAATAAAAATAGATGTTGATAATCAGTATCTTATATTAAAACATACAACTTATTTATTGCTGTTAATCTAAAATTAATATGGCATTAAGGGATGCTGTTCTATATTTGCTCTCAGAAATAGCGGAGGATTTCTCTCCTCTGTTTCATATAGTTTAAACGGATGGAATAGTAACCTTAATAAAATGATGATGGTATGAAAAGCAACACTTCTTAATTACTTTCGGATTTACTTCCCAGAGAAAGTTTTCTTGAAATGAAAACAGGTATGAATCAATTAATGCTAATCTAAAAAATATGAAAACAGGAAAGAGCAAAAAACATTTGCAAAGAGTTCTTTTATGGTTCCTTTATTGGGTAATAGGGAGCACCCTTTCTTTGGGTTCTGTTATGGCACAGGAGAATGTGAAAGTTTCCGGGCAGATAACGGACAATAAAGGGGAAGCCATTATAGGAGCCTCGGTGAAAGTTCTAAAAACGGGTTTGGGAACAATTTCTGATATGGATGGCAAATTTACAATTCAGGTTCCTATGGGAGCTGAACTGGAGATTGGATATGTCGGCTATAATCCGAAAAAAGTGAAAGTTGTGAATAAGAACTTCATAACGGTGGTTCTTGAAGAGAATGTAGTAGCGTTAGGCGATGTTGTGGTTGTCGGATATGGTATACAGAAAAAAGAAAGTCTGACAGGAGCCATTGGCAATCTGAAAGTAGACGATATCGTAAAAACGAAAGCACCTAGTTTGGCACAGGCTATCCAAGGAAAGGTAGCCGGTTTGCGTATCAGGCAGGAAAATGGAGAGCCGGGTAAGTTCAGTTCCAATATCAATGTTCGTGGATTTGGTACTCCGCTGTTTGTCATTGACGGAGTAGTGAGAGATGGTTCCAGCGAGTTCCAGCGGTTGAATCCGGAAGATATTGAAAGCATTTCTTTTCTGAAAGATGCTACTGCTGCTATCTATGGTATGAACTCGGCAAATGGAGCTGTCATCGTTACGACTAAAAAGGGAGCCACAGGAAAGCCACGCATTACATTAAATGCCAATGTCGGTGTGACTTCTCCGACCAATGTGCCGGAGATGGCGAATGCAGGACAGTATATGACGATGAGAAATGAAGCCGAAATCAATGCGGGCCGACCTGCTTATATCACCAAAGATGAACTGGTAAAATGGCAACAAGGAGTTCCCGGTTATGAGAGTGTTGACTTGTATGATGCAGTATTCAATAAACATGCCACCCAATTCCAGACCACCTTATCATTGGAAGGAGGAACTGATAAAGTGAGCTACTACGGTAGCTTCGGCTATGCAACCGACAACAGTTTGCTGAAAAATAATGCACTGACTTATGATAAATATACATTCCGTTCCAATGTCAGCCTGAAGATAACAAAGGATCTGACTGCCACCGTAAATCTCGGTGGACGATATGATACAACAAACCGTCCCTGGTTTCCTTTCTATGACATATTCAAGAGTACGCGGGTAAATCCGCCCACTACCTCTATTTATGCCAACGATAATCCGGACTACTACAATAACTTCTCTTATGTTCCTAATCCGGCAGCTATGATTGATGCAGATTATACCGGAAGTGCAAAAGAGAGAAATAAGAACCTCCAGACACAGTTTGCGTTGGAATACAGTATCCCTTATGTACAAGGGTTGAAGGTGAAGGGAACGTTTATCTATGATTATAATAACTATGGATACAAAGCTACCCGAAAAGGTTTCAAAACCTATACCTATGGAGAATATACCGGTGAGTATACGGCAGCGGACGCCAATTATCCGGCACTGATTCAGGACAATCGCAGAGAATCGGAACGGGTGGATCTGCAATTCCAGACAAATTATAACAGAACATTCGGCAATCACACGATTGGAGCTACGTATGTATTTGAAAGACGGGAAGAGAAAGCAAACTGGATGAACGGAGAACGTAAATTCGATTTCTTTACGATCGGGGAACTGGATAATGCCCGTGAATCCGACCAGAAAGTTTCCGGTTCTTCGGAACATCAGGCATATCTTTCCCATATCGGACGTCTGACGTACGATTACAAAGGAAAATATTTGGCAGAACTTGCATGCAGATACGATGGTTCTTATCGTTATGCTCCGGGCAGCCGATGGGCATTCTTTCCATCTGCTTCTGTAGGGTGGAGAATTTCGGAAGAGGGCTTTATTAAAAATAATTTCAAGTTTGTCGATAACCTGAAGATTCGTTTCTCAGCCGGTCGTTCGGGGCAAGATGCCGGTGATCCGTTTCAATATTTCTCCGGCTATTCATTAAATAGTGGTGGTTATGTATTCAGTCAGGGAAATTATACCAACGGCGTAGCATCTCCCGCGATGATTAATAAGAATCTGACCTGGATCAAAGTGAACATGTATAACTTCGGTATCGATTTCTCAATCTTTAACCGTTTGATAGCCGTAGAATTTGATATTTATCAGCGGGACCGGAGCGGATTGCTTGCCGACCGCTATGGTTCGTTGCCTAACACCTTCGGCTCTAAGTTACCACAAGAAAACCTGAACGGTGACCGTACCAGAGGTATTGAATTTACATTGACTCATACGAAGCAGATTGGTGATTTCTATTATAGCGTTTCCGGCAATTTCAACCTGGCGCGTACCCAAAGACGCTATGTAGAAAGCGGTCCCTATAAAAGTAGTATGGAAAGATGGAGAAACCAGGCATCTAACCGGTGGGGAGATTTCATTTGGGGATACCAGACTGACGGACGTTTCCAGAACTTTGATGAGATCAATACGTATCCGATTCAAAATGGAGATAACGGAAATTCTAAAGAACTTCCCGGAGATTTTATCCTGAAAGATGTGAATGGTGATGGAGTTGTCAACGACTTGGATAAAACACCCCTGTTCTGGTCCGGCAGTCCATTGATTCACTACGGTTTTAACTTAGAAGCTTCCTGGAAGAACTTCGATTTCTATGCTCTTTTCCAGGGTTCTGCTTTGTATACGGTACAGTTTGACGAGGTATATGCGAAGATGCTCTGCTTCAAAGGTGGTAATACTCCCGAGTATTTCTATGACCGCTGGCACCTTTCCGATCCATACGATTCAGACAGTGAATGGATTCCGGGTGAGTGGCCTGCCATCCGACTGGAACAGGACATGGGTTCATTCTACACAAGAGATTCACAAATCTGGCGCAAGAATGCTTCTTATATGAGATTGAAAACGATTGAAATAGGTTACACTTTCAGTCCGCGTCTGATGCATAAATTAGGTATTGGCAGCTTGAGAATCTATGCCAACGGAAACAACCTGTTTACTATCTGTGATCCATTTGTAAAAGCATTTGATCCGGAAAAGATTGAAGGAGATTATAGTGCCGGCTTGAATTATCCTCTGAATAAGAGCTTTAATTTTGGATTAACCTTGAACTTTTAAAGAAGATGATTATGAAAATATATAGTTATTTATTGTTGGGAGCTATGTTCCTGTTTACCGGATGTAGTGATATACTCGATATCGATCCTAAAAATAAGATTCCGGCGGATGAATTGTTCTCGACTCCGGAAGGGGTACAGGCACATATGGCCAACTTGTATGGGCGCCTGCCGATAGAAGACTTTACTTATTCGCCCAATAAGGGGTTTAATGTGGGAGTAGGTACGGATGTAAACAATGCCGGATTTATGGCTGCCCACTTCTGTGATGAGGCTATTCACCCGGAATACAATGACTTTGGCGAAGAATGGTTTGATTACTGGGAAGATGGGTACAAACTCATTCGGGATTTGAACAGCCTGTTGGTTACTATTCCTACATTAACGAGTATTACGGAGCAACAAAAGGATGAGATCAGTGCCGAAACTCATTTTTTGAGAGCATATACCTACTTTGCTTTGGCTAAGCGATATGGTGGTGTGCCTATCATCAAAACTCCGCAGGAGTACAATGGAAATATCGAGGAACTGCGTGTTCCCAGAAACACTGAGAAAGACACATGGGATTTTATTTTGAGCGAATGTGATCAGGCTGTCTTATCATTCGGTGATGCGAATGAAAATGATGTGTTGCGGGCCAACAAATGGGTAGCGCTGGCATTAAAATCTAGAGCCGCCCTTTATGCAGCTTCCGTGGCTAAGTTTACTCATCAACCTTATGTTTCCTTTTCCGGTCCGGCTGTTGACCAAAAACTGGTAGGGATTGAGGTTATCTCTGCCGATCATTATTATGACGAATGTATATCGGCCTCTCAAGAGATTATGAACAGCGGTAAATTCGGTCTGTATAAACCGTCTCCGGCTACTCCGGAAGAAGCTACACTCAATTATCAAAAACTGTTTGAGCAACCTTTCCAATGTCTGGATGGCTTGAAAGAACCTATCTTCATGAAGGCATATGCCGCTAACACGATTCTTGCACACAATTATGACGTATGGTTCAGCCCCCGTCAGATGATTCTTGACCCGAATTTGTATCCCGGGCGTATGAATCCGACATTGGACTTTGTTGATTCATTCGAGGATTATACTGATGACGGAAGTGGAACGGCAAAACCTATCAGTACACGTGTGGATGGCAATGAGAATGATTATAACGGGTTTAACCTATCCACTCAATATTTGTCTTTCCCGATGGATAAGCCCTATCAGGCGTTTGCCGGTCGTGATGCCCGTCTGAGTGCGATGGTATTATTTCCGGGACAGAACTTTGGAAGTACGAAAATCATTATTCAGGGTGGATTGGTGAAAGCGGATGGTTCCGGTTATCATTATAGAACACAGGCTTCGGAGAAAGGACAGAATGGGCTTGTTTATTATACGTACGGAGCTGAGAAGAATACGGAATATTCCGGTTTTGATCCGACCTTGGGACACTACACCCGTAGCGGATTCTTGTTTAAGAAGTTCTTGCAGATAGAAAGCCCGGTTGAGCAGGCATGGGGAAAAGGTACACAGCCATGGATTGATTTCCGCTATGGAGAAATCCTGCTGAACTATGCAGAAGCTGTATTGGAGAAGACGACTTCTACCTCTGTAGAAAAACTGGTAGCGCAAGATGCATTGAATGCCATTCGCAAGAGAGCGGCACACAAAGATGACATCGCTTTGACGCAGGTGAATGTCCGTAAAGAGCGTTTTATCGAACTTGCTTTTGAAAATAAGCGCAGATGGGATTTGGTACGTTGGAGAACCTTCCATAAGGAATTTGAGAACCGGGTACGAAAAGGACTTGTACCGTTTCTGGATTTGAGAACCAATCCGGCACATTATGTCTTTGTCCGTGTGAATCCGCTAGGTATCGAATCTAAGACATTTGATTATAGCTGGTATTATAAGAGCATTCCGGGTACAGGAGCTAACGGTTTGGTACAGAATCCTTAATTAGTATATTCTAAATATAGATAAGATATGAAAAAGCATCTATTATTATTAGTGGTTGTCGTAGTGAGCGGTATATTTTACTCTTGCGAAAAAGATAATCTTGAGGGACCTGACGCAATTTTTGCGGGAGAACTGAGAGACCGGAAAACCGGGGAACTGATTCCTCAGGAAGTGTCTGATGGCTCCCGTGTTTATTTCATTGAACAAGGATGGGGTGATAATCCTCCTGTTCAGAATATGGTAATCAAGAAAGACGGCACGTTTTATAACGGTATGATTTTTTCCGGTGATTATAAAATAATCATGAACCGGGGAAACTATGTTCCTCTGGATACGTTGGACATGAGGATAAAGCCAGGAAAGAATTATCAGATTTTTGAAGTGAATCCGTATCTGCGGATTATTGAGCCGGAGATATTTATTTCGGAAAGGAAAGTGGTTGCGAAGTTCAAGTTAGAGCAGGTGACCAGCAATGAAGTATATCGAATTTCCTTATTTGCACATTCTCATATTGATGTTTCCAATAAGCTGAATATTGTAAACCGGACTGAGGAACTGAATCGCTCTATTACTGATGGCGAATCTTTTGAACTCTCTATCAATCTGGATGATTACACTTCTACGCTGGTTCCGGGTAAGAGCTATTATTTCCGGATTGGCGCACAGTCTCATGGGAATGAAACCAAATATAATTATTCGGCATCTGTGAAGCTGGATATTTAGCATAAAACAATGAAGTCATGAAAAAGTATCTGATAATATTGCTTCTTGTTTCTTTCTTCCCTTCGGGGATGATGTCGGCAACTGCTTCCGGTCCGATTCGAATATTGGACTTGCGGGCACTGAATGACTGGAACCTGAAAGAGAAGGAGAGAGCGGAACAACTATGGGACATTATGCATACGACAGCCACTTTGCAGGGCATCGTGAATCGTATTACTCCGCAATTATACATTCGTTATGTGAAGAATGGGCAGGGAGAGAATGTCGATGATTATTGGTGGAACAAATACCGCAAAGCAGGACAATGGCTGGCAGGACGTGATACGATTGCTTATACGGAATTGACGGATGTCGTTACTGCATATCGCAAAGTGATACGTGGGGTTGTTGTGTATGATTCAAAAGTTGCATCTACCAGTAATATCGCTTCTTCCATAGCAGGAATTGAAGACTTGATAGCTGTTCGTTATGATATATCTCCTAACAGTCTTTATACCCGTTTGGTATTGCAAGGGCCGAAATTAGCCGTAAAATGCTGGTTGGTGAATAAAGACGGTTCTTCTCTCTTCACGGGAAGAGGTAAGATTGCCGGAACGGATAAACTTTCGACAGGCTCTTTGAAAATAGATCCTTATGTCTGGTTTATCGAGAAGTACCTGAAAAAAGGTTTGTGCAATACGGAATATGCAGCCTATTACATAGACCAGTTCTGGCGTACTGATCCGACCCGTACAGTGACGAATCACCATCAACTGACCAATCATGACTTTTTTGTGAGCAAGAAGGCATTCTTCTTTGACCTTTCTCCCTGGGGAGACGAATCGGCTACAGACGATCCGATCCAAAAGAAGGGGCTGGACCTGCAAATACTGAAGACTTTTTTGCAAGAGGCTTATAAGCAGAATAAGGGGGAGAAGTTCTGTTACATAGGAGGTTTCCCAAGCTGGATATATAAATACACGCAGCATGCCGGAGGTAAACATGAAGATGTAGCTACCGAGTGGGAATTTTCTCGTATTATCAGCGCTTACAATGCTTTCAAAGATGCGGATGCAATCGGATTGGGAGCATTGGCAAATGCATCCTTCTGGCAGCATTTCCCCTTACAGGACAGTTATCCTCAAAAGTGGGTGACGTATCAGGAGCTGATGGACAGGGGATATTTGAATAGGGATGGAACGATCAACTTTCAGGGACGCAATTTTATCCTGTTCTATGTGGGTGATTATGACTCTTCATCTTGGATTGCACAGACCACTCCTTTTCTGTGGGACGAACCCAGCCGGGGAACGGTACCTTTGATGTGGTCTGTCAGCCCGGTGTTGGCAGAACGTGTCCCGATGGTAATGCATAATTATCGTGTGACGGCTACTCCCAATGACTATTTTGCTGCTGCCGACAACGGTGCCGGATACCTGATGCCGGGTATGTTGCAGGAACCTCGACCGATATCCGGGCTGAAAAGCGGACTGGATGTGTGGGCGAAACACTGTAGCAAGTACTACCGGAAATGGGGACTGACGATTACCGGATTTGTCATTGATGGCGAAGCTCCGGGGCTGGATCAGGATGGGCTGGATTGTTATGCCTCTTTTAGTCCGAATGGGATTGTACCTCAGAAGATTCCCCTGACGCTTCTGCATAAAGACATGCCTGTAATCCGGGCGGATTATGATATTGTAGATCATGATTACCACAAAGCAACAGATGTCATAGAAGAAAGAGTGGGCAAGCGTCCGATTCCTTTCCACTGGTTCCGGGCAATATTGAAGTCACCCTCCTGGTATAAAGGTATTTGTGATGAGTTGAAGCAACGTCAAACAAATATTGAACTGTTGGATGCCCCTACGTTTTTCGAACTTTATCGTATTTATCTGAAGCAGAATCCGGATGCTGCTAAAGGAGTAATAACGATGAACTAATCAGATTAATGAATGATACACTCATACAAAAGAATGATGAATAGATTAAAGATAGAAACAACAATAAGTGCCTGTCTGTTGGCAATGATGTTTTTCTCGTGTACCACATCGGATAAAGTCCCTTCCAAAGACTTTGTTGATTATGTGAATCCCTACATTGGAAACATCAGCCATCTGCTGGTTCCCACTTATCCGACGGTACATCTGCCCAATTCGATGCTCAGAGTTTACCCGGAAAGGGGAGATTTTACATCAGACCGGATCAATGGACTTCCGGTAGTGGTGACCAGCCATCGGGGCAGTTCCGCTTTTAATCTCAGTCCGGTACAGGGCGATGTGTCCCGTCCGGTTGTGTCTTACTCTTACGATTTGGAGAAGATCACTCCTTACAGTTATTCTGTATATTTGGATGAAGATGATATACAGGTAGATTATGCTCCTTCTCATCAGGCGGGCATCTATCATATCAGTTTTCATACGGAAGGTGATAACGCTTTGGTCATAAATACAAGGAACGGGATGTTGGCTACTGAAGAAAACGGTGTCAGCGGTTATCAGATTATAGATAATACTCCCACCAAAATCTACCTTTATCTTGAAACCAGTCAGTCGCCGGTGAAAAAAGGAGTGCTGACGGAAGGAAAGGTTGATACGGAACGACAGGAAGGAAAGACAATTTCCTTGTTTTATGGTACTGAAAGTAAGTTGGATGTGCGTTATGGCATCTCTTTTATCAGTGCAGAACAGGCTAAGAAGAATTTGCAACGGGATATCACTACTTATGATGTGAAAGCTGTCGCTGACGCCGGACGTAAAATCTGGAACGAGACTTTGGGTAAGATTACGGTGGAAGGCGGTTCGGAAGATGAGAAAGAAATATTCTATACCTCTCTTTATCGTACCTACGAACGTATGATAAATATTTCCGAAGACGGAAAGTATTACAGTGCTTTTGACGGCAAAATCCATGAAGATGGTGGAACTCCTTTCTATACAGACGATTGGATTTGGGATACCTACCGGGCTACTCACCCGTTGCGTATATTGATAGAACCACAAAAAGAACTTGAAATGATACGTTCGTATATCCGGATGGCGGAACAGTCGGACAGAGGATGGATGCCTACTTTTGAAGAAGGTGACGAAGAATTATTAAAATATACAGTTGACTATATTGCATTCTCTTATTATCGTTCTAATACTGTTAAAACAGGTGAATTTGATTATGAAAGACCTGCTCATGAATGTGTTAACGAAAAACAAATTAAAAACCCACATTGTAAAGCAAATGAATGGGATTGGGAAATCGACCCAATTGGATTTAGATGGACATTAAATGATTTACATCATAGAACTGGACTTCCAGTATTTGTTCTTGAAAATGGTATTGGTTGGCGTGAAGATATGAGTCAAGAAGAAGTAGATCAAATGTTAGCTGAAGGTCGTACAATTGAAGATGATTATCGTATTGATTATCATAGAGATCATATCAAAGAAATGGAAAATGCAATCTTTGAAGATGGTGTAGATTGTTTAGGATATATTACTTGGGGACCAATTGATATTCTAGCAAGTATGTGTAACATGGATAAACGTTATGGATTTGTTTATGTAAATAGAACAAATAAAGATTTAAGAGATATGAAACGTATTCCTAAAAAATCATATCAATGGATCAAAAAAGCATTCGAATCAAACGGTGCTGATTTAGACTAATAATATGTATTTAGCCTGTTGACAAAATAATTTGTTGACAGGCTTTTATTGTATAAGAAACAATTATTCATTGGACTATCCGTCCATTGAAAGAAGGAAAAAGGAAAGATAAAATAATAAAAAAAGAAATATTTGTGAATTAAATTTGAGACAAAACTGAGACAAATACGAAACAAATTCGAGACGAAATAGAGAAAGACATATGATACAATTTATTTGTAACCAATCTAGATAAGTTACCTCAAATAAAAAAAGAAAGTAGGTAATAATAATTGATCCTAACAAATAACTTAACACCTGATAGTGCCTGTCGTACCTTCTTCAGTAATGATATCTATTTTGCTTCTTTTTCTAATGCCATCTTGTTTGATGGAAAACAAGTCATTCGTCCCGAAAGACTTGTACGTTATGAAAATGATATGTCACTTATTATCGATGATACAAAGAGTGCAGAAGATAAAAAAAGAAGAAGGGACATTGTCGTAAAAACAGATGTTGATGGTGTCTGTTGTCTCTTCAGTATTGAACATCAAAGTACGATCGATAAGAATATGGTGATACGATGTGGCAACTATGAAATGTTGGAGTATTTAAAACAGTTAAAAAACAAAAAGCTTAAAAGATTAGTTCCTCAAGTTATAATTGTTTTTTATACAGGGCCAAAGAAATGGAAAGGACCTTTAACATTAAGTGACTATTTGGATATACCAGAAGAATTAAAAGAATATGTTAATGATTGGAAAATCAAAGTTGTCGATGTCAAAGAAATAGATACCACTATCCAAGAGATGTATAAAGGAAACTATGAAGGATTACATCGAAAATAAAGATGAATAGAGATAACTTTATTTATGCAGCCATCATTACAGGAAGTTTAGATTTAATTAGAGATTTACCAGAAGGAGATGAAATCGATATGTGTGAAGGAATGGAAAGAATGGCAGAAGGATTTAGAAGTGAAGGAAAACTAGAAGAAAAGAGAAGTACGCTAAAAGAACAATTAGAAATCAAACTAGGAACTATTTCAAATAATCTAGAATTACAACTAACCAATGCAACATTAGAAAAACTAAATATATTAACACGGAATATATTTAATATTACAAATGAAGAAGATGTTTTAAAAATCATTAATTAATAAGTTAATATCTAAGCAAGAAAAAGCAAATCAAATAAAATGATTTGTTTAGACTGTTGAAAAAAATAAAAAATCAACAGTTTTTTCTTTTGTTAAGTTGAAATATATACTATTATATATATGTCGTGGATGACTTCGTTCCAATTACGTAAAATTTGAAGCTCCACGGCTTTTTATATAGAAATTAAACCAATAAAAAGTAAGAACATGATAAGAGGAGAGTTTGAAAGTAAGAAAAATTTTTAAAGTTATTTAGTAAACTTTTTTCTATAGAGAACATCAAGTATTTGATAATTTTTCTTTACCAAATGTACTCAAATATTTAATATATTTATTAGAAAATAAAAAAGGAGATATATTATGGAATTTAAAGATGTTATTCAAAACAGATATTCATGTAAAGATTTTTCTACACAACAAATAGAAAAAGAAAAATTAATGGAAATATTGAAAGCAGGAAGAGTTGCTCCAACGGCTAAAAACTCGCAAGAACAAAAAATCTATGTTGTTCAATCAAAAGAATATTTAGATAAAATAGATGCATGTACACCTTGTCGTTATCATGCACCTACTGTTTTAGTTGTAGCTTATGATAAAAACAATGTTTTTGATTATCCAGGTAATGAAAGAAATTCAGGAATTGAAGATGCTACCATTGTAGCCACCCATTTAATGTTGGCTGCTTATAATGCAGGAATTGATAGTTGTTGGATCAATTTCTTTAATCCTCAAGAAATGAAAAAAGCTTTAGATTTACCTGAAAATGAAGAAGTTGTTATGATGTTGGATTTAGGATATGGAAATCAAAAGGAACCACTTCCTAATCATCATTTAAAAAAAGAATTGGCTGAAACAGTTAAATACTTATAATTTTTATAACAAAATAAGCTTTGCTTGTGTTGTTGTTTTTTTGTTACAATTAGGGTAAGAGGTGAGCTAGATGAAGCTGTTATTTAAACAACAACCATCTTTTATTTTTCGCTTTTATGTAACAAATCAAAAAAATGAATTGTTCTATATTA
>ERZ773139.3256-NODE-3256-length-14826-cov-72.992214_pt1 | contig 14826 bp, 9 predicted proteins | sample MGYA00580854_ERZ773139 | MGnify/ENA primary metagenome ERZ773139 (study PRJEB29015, sample SAMEA2737809) | human gut metagenome | biome: human gut; feature: human-associated habitat; material: faeces | place: China | collected 2012 ...
TAGATTTTTTATGATATTTATTTGTCTGTATTAACAAATCCGCACCACTTCTCCTTTCGGAGCAAGGTTAACACCCTTAAACCTCACTTCGTTCGAAAAAACACCATACATCCTCGCTTCGCTCGAAGGAACTGCACTCCTTTCTGTCACTCCGTGACATCCTTCCTCTCCGAGGCAGGTCTCAAGAGGAATAAAGAAAAGATTTTTAATCTGATTTGTTTGAAACCTTTCTTAATCCTATCCCTACCATACGCCCTTCCCTTTCAGGGCAAGGTCAAGGGCCTATCTTGGCCTTTCGCTCTGCTAAACTCACGCAAAAAAGAAGGACCTTCGGTTGGAAAGATCCTTCTTTTTTATTTGATCCGCTGATGTTCAGGGATTATTTAATGTCGTACATACCGCTGACGCCTTCTCTGAGGTTGATCAGGATATTCTTTGTCTGGCTGTAGTGTTCGAGCATAACCTTGTGGGTTTCTCTGCCAATGCCGGACTGTTTGTAGCCGCCGAATGGTGCGCCTGCCGGGAGGTCGTTGTAGGTGTTGACCCACATACGTCCGGTGCGTACAGCACGTGCTACTTTCAGAGCGGTGTCGATGTTCTTGCTGAACACTGCGCCGCCGAGGCCGTATACGCTGTCGTTTGCCAGAGCAATGACTTCGTCAGCTGTCTTGAATTTCTGTACAACGACAACTGGTCCGAAGATTTCTTCCTGGCATACGCGGCAGTCATTGTTTTCTGCGATCAGGATAGTCGGTTTCATGAAGAAGCCTTTGTCGCAGCCGTTTTCGGTGTAGCGTTCGCCGCCGGTTACGAGGGTTGCGCCTTCTTCGAGGCCGATCTTGATGTAGCTGAGGACTTTATCCTGCTGTGCTTTGTAGATCTGAGCGCCCAGCTGGGTGGTCGGATCGGTCGGGTCGCCTACTTTGACGCCTTCGAAGGTTGCTTTCAGATGTTTGATGAATTCATCGAAAATGCCTTCCTGAACGAAGAGGCGGGAGCCTGCGCAGCATACCTGGCCCTGGTTGAAGAGGATGCCTTTGCATGCGCCGTCGACAGCCTGCTTCAGGTCAGCGTCGTCGAATACGATGTTTGCGGATTTGCCGCCGAGTTCCAGGGTGACTGGAATCAGCTTGTCGCATGCAGCCTGGTATACGCCGCGGCCGACTTCAGTGGAGCCGGTGAATGCGAGTTTGTCGATATCCGGATGATCGAGCAGCCACTGGCCGGATTTGGAACCCTTGCCGGTGACAACGTTCAGAACGCCCTTCGGGAGGACACCCTGGATCAGACGGACGAGTTCCATCAGGGACAGGGATGTATGGGAGGACGGTTTAATAACGATGGTGTTGCCTGCTGCCAGGGCGGGAGCCAGTTTCCAGCATGCCATGGTGAAGGGGAAGTTCCAGGGAATGACCTGGCCTACCACACCTACCGGTTCATGGAGAATGAGGGAGAGGGTGTTGTCGTCGAGCATGGTGGCAGAGCCTTCCCATGCGCGCAGGCACCCTGCAAAGTAGCGGAAATGGTCGCTGCCCAGGGGAATGTCGGCAGCCTTGGTTTCACGGATGGGCTTGCCGTTGTCCAGTGTTTCCACCAGTGCCAGATGGTCTGCATTGGCGTCGATGATGTCTGCAATTTTCAGCAGGATATTCTGTCTTTCGATGGGAGAGGTCTTGGACCAGGCGGGAAGGGCTACTCTTGCCGCTTTCACTGCTTTGTCCACGTCTTCTTTGGTTGCTTCTGCGAAATAAGCCAAGTGCTCGCCATTTGCCGGATTGTGGGCGTCAAAGGTAGCGCCGTCAGAGGCGGGAACGAATTCGCCATTAATGAAGAGACCATACTGTTCCTGAATGTCTGCTTTTGCCATAATAATACCTTCCTTTCAATCACTTGCGGGGATAATCCCCTGTATGAGATGCTCCGCTGAAGTTTGTACGATATCCGGTGGTTCAGCGGGATGTTTCTTTCAGCTGCGAAAAGAAATACAACCTTTCATACTGTTCGATGGTCACTTTCTTCTGCATGGGTGCTGTAGTCATAGTATATCATGGCGAGGGAGAATATTCAAGAGTATCGATAAGCATAGTAAATGGTTTTCTATGCAGGAAATGGGATTCAGCTCTTATATTTATTGTCCCACCGCTTGCGGGGGGAAGGTGGTGCCGCAGGCACCAAAGGGGGACGGGCCCTTTGGGGCCCGAGGGCAGTGGTGGCGGCTGACTCCGCAAATTAAGAAAAAGGAGCGCGGCTAACGCCGCAGGTTGTGTAGAAGGGTTGTGTTCGCTTCGCTCAGGGGGCGTAAGGGAAAGATTCAAAGGGTGTGGCAGCGGCTCCGCCGCAGTTTTTGGCCGCCGTTTGGCGGTCAGTTCTGCATAGTGTCATTTCGACTTGCAGCGTCCTGCACCCCCTCGCCACTTCGTGGCCCTCTTCCCCTAAAGGGGACGCAAGTTTTTTGCCGTTTACCGTCGTTCCATTAGATGAGATAAAGAGAAACGCGCAAAAAAAAGAAGCCCCTTGGGAGGAGCTTCTTTTTATCTCAGGAGAGATTAGAATACATAGTTCAGGGATACGGATGCTACGTCATCGTAGTCGGTATCGGTTCCCTTGGTCTTCACGTCGAAGCTGTATTCGCCGTGGAGTCTTACGTTCTTAGCGAGGGTTACATCGCCTTCTGCACGCCAGAATTTAACTTCTTTTACTTCTTTGTTCAGGAGAGCATCCAGCGGGGAAGCGTCGTAGGTGTAAGCGCCGAGGAATGCATTTCTTTCAGCATCTACATAGGAAGCAGCTACGCGGAAGGAGCCGACTTTCGCATTGTCCTGTTTGCCATAGCCAAGGCCTGCAGTCCAGAGGTCCGGATCACCTTTGGCATCGGTGTTCTTATAGTAGTCGCCGAATACGTCGAAGCCGCCGCCAAGACCTGCGGTGAGGCCTGCACCCCAGATGTTGACTTTGTTGGTGCTGGTGCCATTGACATAGTCTACGTCATAAGCAAAGCGTCCAGCTTCACCGGAGAACTGTGCATATGCATATTCATGTTTATCAGTGATGTTGTCTGCATAGTCTCCGTTCCAGTCTTCAAAGCGGCCATAGCCTACTGCCAGGTTGGCTGCATCGTTTGCGTGGAAAGCCAGTTCAGCACCTTTGATTTCAGAATCAAAGAATACGCCGGTCTGACCGAAGAACTGGTCATATTTACCAAGGGTAGCTTCCACTTTGTCGCCGAATGCATGACGGACATAGAGTCTCTGCATGTAGGTATTGCTGGTTTCGCTGTCTTTGAAGTTCATATCAGAACGGAGCAGGCCATTCACATAGGTGGAGTCATTGACCTGACCCTTTACGTTGATACGGATACGGCCAACGTATTTGTCATCAGATTTGCCGGTATACTCTTTTACCTTGCCATCGTCATCTTTAACGGTTTTGTAGGTCTGGTAGAATTTCATATAGCCGTTGCCGGAGAAAGAAATGTTCCCCACTTTCTTTTCGAGGTTAGCAACGCGAACGCCCAGGTTGGCGAGTTCGTCAGCATATTCGCCAGCGAGTTTGTCCAGGGTTGCTCTCTGTTCAGCGTTCAGCTGATCTTCTTTAGCGAGCATACGAGCGATGATCTGAGCCATTTCATAACGGGTGATGTTTCTTTCGCCCTTGAATGTGCCATCCGGATAGCCTTCTACGACACCCTGGTCGGAGAGGTCTACGACTGCCTGGTAAGCCCAGTCGGACGGTGTTACATCAGAGAACGGGTTTGCAGCGTATGCGGATACGCCAGCGGAAAGTGCTGCAACAGCAGCGATTGCAAGGATCTTTTTCATATTCTTCGCTCCTTAAAAGAAATATAAGAAATAAGGTATGTCTCTTATAAGGAAGTAAAGAAGCCCGCGAGTGGCCAAGTTTCCTCTGCGCTGTCTTTTCCTTCCCACCATATGTGAGACAACATATAGTATTTTTTAAAGATACTACAAAATATTTACTCATGCAAAGAAATTTGACATCTTTGTTCAGTTGACCATAGGTCACTACTGTGAAACGTCCGAAAGTACCGGTAAATTCTGCTTGTTCAAGAAATTTTCTTTAACATGCATTAAGGCGTTGGTCAGTCTTACAATATTCATAATATATCCAATATTTTTTATATTTTTACAATTATTTTCTATTTCACATATAACAGGAAGAAATAAGTTTCTCCTGCGTTTCTGATTCAGGGCAGTAGAGGCAAAAATGATGCATTTTTTGAGAACAGAATGTTAGATTTTTCGATAAGAAAAGAAACCCCTGCGAAGGAGGCTTCTTTTCTAAATTTTATGTATTTCCAATTCTGAATTTCTTTTAGAATACGTAGTTGAGGGAGAGTGTCCATGCGTCTTCGTCGGCCGCGGAGTGGTCTCCTCCGTTTGTCTTGACGTCGAAGGCGTATTCGCCGTGGAGGTAGACGTTCTTCTGGAGGGTGACGTCAGCGATGGCGTTCCAGTATTTCACGCGATCAGCGTTTGTGCCAGAGTCGGTGAGGTAAGAGAGGACGTTTGTCTGATAGCCGGTGCCACCGAAGTAAATGCCCTGATCGACGCTGTTGTATGCTACGTCAGCGGCGAAGGAGCCCGGTTTCTTCACGTTCAGCTTGCCATAGCCAAGGCCTGCATTCCACGCGGTGTCATAACCGTTCTTCCAGTTTGTATCCTTCCAGTATTCGCCGAATACGCGGAAATCTCCGACAGGAATCGTAAGGCCAGCGCCTGCGATTTCATAACCGGCGAAGGTGTCTGCCTTCTTGTCTCCGGTGAATTTCAAATAGTTCAGGTTCAGCTTGGCAGCGGAGAAGTCGAGGTCACCTTTGGCAAAGAATGCATCCTGATCTTTTACACCATCGGTGTAATCGGACTTATTGAAGCGGCCATAGCCGGCAGTCAGATTGACGCGGCCCTGATGGAACATAGCCTGAGCTCCGTCATAGCCGTATGGGAAGCCGTAGAGCCAGCCGCTCTGGTCGCCGATGACAACCGGCTGACGGCCCAGTCTGACTGTGACAGCATCGCCGAAGTCATGATTGACGAAGAGCTGATCGAAAATGACATTCGTATCATCGCTCGTCTTGAAATTCATCTCTGCATCAAGGCGGCCCTGTACGTAGGTGGACTCATTGACCTGGCCTTTGACGTTGATTCTCATACGGCCGTCCCATGCATCATCAGAAAGCGCATTGTTCTGGTAACGCATACGGGCATCGCCGGAGAAGGAAAAGTTTCCTACCTTCTTTTCAAGATTGGAAACTCTGACGCCCAGATTGGAGAGTTCATCAGCGTATTCACCAGCAAGTCTATCGAGAGTGCCTCTCTGCTCAGCATTCAGTTGATCTTCCTTAGCGAGCATGCGGGCAATGATCTGAGCCAGTTCGTAACGGGTGATGTTTCTTTCACCTTTGAAGGTGCCATCCGGATAGCCTTCAACGACGCCCTGTTCAGACAGGTCTGCGACTGCCTGGTAAGCCCAGTCATTCGGAGTTACATCAGAGAACGGGTTGGCAGCGTATGCAGATACGCCAGCGGTGAGCGCTGCCATGGCAGCGAGTGCGAGAATTTTTTTCATATTCCTGCTCCTTAAAAAATGAATGTTCTTGAAACGGAGTCATGAAGCAGGGGAATGGCCTCCGTATTCACCGCGCTTCGCTCTTCCATGCCATACGCATAGCGTATGTTCTGCATTCAGAATACTATAAATTTTTTACATATGCAATCCTGTCCAATCTGCCATTTGCATACCTCCCCTGTCATCCGGGAGGATGCCCTCTTCCCGGACTATTGCTGCGCAGAACCCCTTTTAAAGGAAAATCCATCCTTCAAAAGGCTGTCTTAAAACATCATTTTTGAGAAAAATCACGGGTCTCGCCTTCTTCCATGAAGATAAATCTCCCTAAAATCACTTTAAAGGCCCTTTTTAGCCTTGATATGCCATTTGAGGCAAGTTACACCCCCGGTTTTTTGCCTAAAGGGAGAAATCAAGACAGAATTTGATGGATTTTACTCTGTTAAAAGAGTGAAATAATGATGAGTAAATCAGCATGCTTCCTGTATTTCTCATCGAATGAAATCATTGCTTTTCCTGCTTTTACGGCCGGAAGTGCTGAAGTTGCTGCCAGGATCCATGGTCCGGTGTTTCCATGTCAGGAAATAAAAAAAGGAAACCTCGAAAGAGGTTTCCTTTCTTTGATTCCAGTTTCTTCGATAAGAAATTAGAATTTGTAGTTCAGGGATACGGACCAAGCATCATCCGGATCAGCGCCCTGATCAGCATCAGCAGCGAATGCATATTCAGCATGGAGCTGTACGTTCTTAGCCAGAGTTACATCGCCCATAGCGTTCCAGAACTTCAGCTGTTTAGCATTTGCTACAGCATCGAGGATGTTGGTCTGCCAGCCGGTAGCGCCGAGGTATACGCCATTGCCTACACTGTTGTATGCAACGGAGAGATCCCAGGTGCCCGGTTTCTTCCAGTTAGCTGCGCCGTAGGAGAGGCCAGCGTTCCAAGCGGTATCTTCCAGTGCACTTGGAGCAGTGGTGTTCTTCCAGTATTCACCGAATACATTGAACTGCTGAACAGGAATGTTCAGGTTTACGCCGAAGAGTTCAGGTTTAGTTCCTTCGAAATTAACTTTAGCTTTGTCACCAGCTGCGTTAATCTTGCCTTCTTCTACTACATTGTGTTTATCCTGATATGCAATGTAATCTACGCCCAGTTTAGCGAAGTTGAAGTCATAAGCACCACGTGCAAAGTAGAAATCAGATTTGTTGTTATCATTTGCATCATAAGCGAAATCGCCATAAGTGCTGTTGAACTGACCATAGCCGGTAGCGAGAGACAACTTGCCGTTGTTGTAAGCAATCTGTCCGCCATCGTATCCGTCATGACCATTGTTCAGCCAGCCTGCCTGATCGCCGAAGGAAATGGGCTGACGGCCAAGACGTACGGATACATCTTTGCCAAAGTTGTGATTTACATACAGCTGATCCATAGATGTGCTGGAGGTATCATTACCTTTGAAATCCATTTCATTCAGGAAACGGCCCTGTACGTAGGTGGAGTCATTAACCTGGCCTTTAACGTTGATACGGATACGGCCATTCCAGCCATCCTTCTGGTCAAGGCTCTTGCTCTGATAACGCATACGAGCATCGCCGGACCAGTAAATGTTGCCGACTTTCTTTTCAAGGTTGGAAACACGAACGCCCAGGTTTGCGAGTTCGTCAGCGTATTCGCCAGCGAGTTTGTCCAGGGTTGCTCTCTGTTCAGCGTTCAGCTGATCTTCTTTAGCGAGCATACGAGCGATGATCTGAGCCATTTCATAACGGGTGATGTTTCTTTCGCCTTTGAAGGTGCCATCCGGATAGCCTTCAACAACGCCCTGTTCGGACAGGTCTACTACTGCCTGGTAAGCCCAGTCGGATGGGGTTACATCAGAGAAAGGATTTGCAGCGTATGCGGATACGCCAGCGGTGAGTGCTGCTACAGCAGCGAGTGCGAGAATTTTTTTCATGTTCTTCGCTCCTTATAAAGAAAAATGTGGAATGTCTTCCTTTTTCCCTAAGAGCTTGGATGAAAAACGTGGCTCGAGTGACCGTGTTTCCTCTGCGTGTTTTTCTTCTTCGATCTTAAGTGACATGAATCGGAAGACTTGTTTCATGTCTAGGTTGAGAGTAACACATGAGAAAAGTTAAATCAAGTTTAAACAAATCCTCTCATTCCCTTAAAGCTTCCATTTTTGAGTGAAATCTCCTAATTTTAAATTATGCAAATGATTCGCGTTTACCGCCATATGACCGAAAGTCAGCAGATTTTCCATTCACATTTCGGCACATTTTGTCAGATTGTCCACCTATATTCTTCTTTTGCAGCTTATAAAGAACTTCTATAAATACGATAATCTGTTTCTATACTTTCTGCAAACATTTCCCACTAAAAAGAGACCTCCCGAAGGAAGTCTCTTTTAATTTCACTGCTGCCAGGTTCTGTATTAGAACTTGTAGTTGAGGGATACGGTCCAAGCATCCTTATCATTCATATCAGCGTTATCAGCGCTAACGTCGAATGCATATTCACCATGGAGGAATACGTTCTTCTGGAGGGTTACATCAGCCATTGCATTCCAGAATGTTACGTTGGTTGCATCATGCTTTGTCAGATACTTCAGAGCATCAGTCTGGAGGCCTGTGCCGCCGAAGTATACGCCTTCGTCAACATCGTTGTAAGCTACATCGATAGCGAAGGAGCCCGGTTTCTTCAGGTTCAGTTTGCCATAGCCGATACCTGCGTTCCAAGCAGTATCATTGCCGTTTTCATAGGTGGTGTTCTTCCAGTATTCACCGAATACGCGGAAGTCCTGAACCGGAATGGTCAGGTTTGCACCCATCAGTTCATAGCCGGCAGCTGTATTAGCTTTCTTGTCGCCTGTGAACTTAATGTAGTCAACGCCGAGTTTAGCAACGTTCAGGTCAGCTGCGCCGCGTGCATAGAATGCATCCTGATCTTCAACGCCTTTATCATAGTCAGAGGTATTGAAGCGGCCATAACCAGCGGTTACGTCAGCTTTTTCACCGAGGTGGAATGCTGCTTCAGCGCCGTCTACGCCATAGGAATCGCCATAGGAATCGCCATACAGCCAGCCGCCCTGATCACCGAAAGCGACCGGAATACGGCCGAGGCGAACGGTTGCAACGCTTCCGAAGTCATGGTTTGCAAACAGCTGATCAAACTGTACATCAGAATCATCTTTACTTTCTTTGAAGTCCATGGTTGCGTTCAGGCGGCCCTGTACATAAGTGGAGTCATTGACCTGACCCTTTACGTTGATTCTCATACGGCCGTTCCAGGAATCATCGTCAGTTGCTTTGTTCTGGTAACGCATACGAGCATCGCCGGACCAGTAAATGTTGCCGACCTTCTTTTCAAGGTTGGATACGCGAACGCCCAGGTTTGCGAGTTCGTCAGCATATTCGCCAGCGAGTTTGTCCAGGGTTGCTCTCTGTTCAGCGTTCAGCTGATCTTCTTTAGCGAGCATGCGGGCAATGATCTGAGCCATTTCATAACGGGTGATGTTTCTTTCGCCCTTGAAGGTGCCATCCGGATAGCCTTCAACGACGCCCTGTTCGGACAGGTCTTCAACTGCCTGATAAGCCCAGTCGTTCGGGGTTACATCAGAGAATGGATTTGCAGCGTATGCAGATACGCCAGCTGTGAGTGCTGCTACTGCAGCAATTGCGAGAACCTTTTTCATGTTTCATCGCTCCTTTAATAGAAAATATAGAGAATTATGCGTGCCTCTATTTTTCCTCGGAGGAGCTCCGACTAGGACCTTGCGCGAGTGACCGTGTTTCCTCTGCTGTCTTTCATCTTTGCTTTTCCAAGGGACATGACCTTGAGGCTTCCTTCATGTCTGTGGTTAGCTTAACACGGACGCAAAGTTAAATCAAGTTTAAACTATTGATAAACCTTTATGATATGCATGAGACTTTTGGTTATTTGTAAAACATTCGACAGAATCAGTTTTATACTGAGTTATCACGATCATTCCCATTAACTCCCGCATGACCGACCATAAGTCATTTTCAGCATTTTTATATTTTTGACTATCGGTCATATATGAGCGGCACGCCGGCCTTGGGAGAATATAGATAAGTTTTATGAACTCATGGGTGTCGATATCGAAATAAAAGAAGGACTGTCAAAATGTGCAGGCATTTCGACAGTCCTTAGTGAGAGTTATTTGATTGAGAGAATTAGAACCATACAACCTCGCTGCGCTCGAAGGAAATGAACCTCCTCAGGCGACTCCGTCGCCAGCTCCCCCTACGGGGCGAGCTCTGACCCCCTTAAACCGAACTTCGTTCGAGAAAAGGAAAAAGCAACATTTTAGCGGATTTCTACAGCTCCTTTTGCCTATATATTCCTTTATCCTTATTTCCTCAGTCGATGATCTCGAATTCTGCTTTGCTGCCTTTTTCGGCGGGTGTGACGCGCAGTCGTGCGTCTATGCGTTCTTCGAGTTCTGGGACGTGGGAGATGATGCCTACCATGCGGCCTGTGTTCTGGAGGTCGATGAGTGTATTCATGGCGCTGTTCAGGGAGTCGGGGTCGAGGGTACCGAAGCCTTCGTCGATGAACATGGTATCAAGACGGACGCCGCCCTGTCTGGACTGGACGACGTCGGCAAGGCCAAGGGCCAGGGACAGGGATGCCAGGAAGGTTTCGCCGCCGGAAAGTGTATTGGCCGGGCGGGAACGTCCTGTGAAGCTGTCGGAGACTTCAAGCGACAGTCCGCCCTTCCCCAGTCCGCTTTCGTCTGTCATGCGGTGGAGGGAGTATCTCCTCCTGCTCATGGAGAGAAGACGGAGGTTCGCAGCATTGGCTACGTCGTCAAGGAGTGTGCCAAGGACGTATCTTTCCAGGGTGATCCTTGTCTTCTTTCCGCTTGTGAGGTCATAAAGGCCTCTTATAAGGCCTTCCTCCTTGCGGAGGTCTTCCAGTTCCTTCTCGATGGCTCTGGCGTCTGAAACGGCCTTTTGGAGCGTTTCTGTGCGTTCCTTGAGAGCGGCTGCCCTTTCGGAGGCTTTTTTGAGCTGATCCTGCAGTGCTTTGGATTTTTCATTCAGCGCCAGCATGTCAGGACGCTCCTTCCCTGCAGTCTCCTGCTCTTCTGCTTTGATCCGTTCTTCTGTGCTCTTTCTGTCTGCGCGGTACTGTTCCAGTGTCTTACGGACGCTTTCTTCCGTGTCCTTCTTCTTGTACCATTCCTTGCATTCGTCGAGACTCTGGAAGCCGGCCTTATCGGAAGCTTCCTTCAGGACGGATTCTGTTTCCCTGTATTTCTTCACGAGCTCTTCTCTGCGCTCTTCGGCATTCCTGCATGCGGCCTGGCTGGCAGAGAGGTCGGCTCCTGCTTTCCTTAGCTGGACGGCCGCTGTTTCCTTATCTCGTTCCCATTTCCTGATACCCGCCAGAAGCCGCGTGCTTTCCATTTCAAGAAATTTAGGATCCCTGTATGCTTCAGGAATTTCCTCCAGCGTCTTCATCTGGGCATCGGCTTTCGCGTGATCGCTCACGGCTTTCGCATAGGCTCCTGTGCTGTGCTTTTCTTTGGCATCATTGGCTCTGTCATAAGCAGCTGATGCTCTTTCATATTCCTTCTGCGCACGTTCGACATCTTCTGCCTTTGCTACATGGTCTCCGCCGCGGGCCGGGGCCGGATGATGGATGGCACCACAGACGGGGCAAGGCACGCCGTCTTCAAGTCCTTCCGCCAGAAGGAATGCCTGTCCGTCGATATAGGATTTCCTGACAGCATCTGCCTTTTCCTTCTGCGCATCCCTTGCCTTCCTTGCCGCTTCGGCAGAAGCCTGGAGGCGCTTCGTTTCCTCTTCTGCTCTGGATAATGCGTTTTGTGCGTTTTTAAGCGCCTGGACGGCTGCCCCGTACAACTTTGCCTTGGGCACCAGGTCCTGCATTTTAAGGGCTGTTTTACGCTCTTCTTCGCGTTTTTCTTTCATGGCGTCCAGCTCCTGGATGCGTTTTTCAAGCGTTTCATTCAGCCTTGTATACGTTTCCATATCCGCTTTGGCTGTCTTGAGTTTCTGTGCCTCCTGCCTGCCTTCCCGGGTGATGCCATCCAGCTGGTCGAAGTAAGGCGCAAGCTCCCGTGCGCTCCGGATCAGGGAAAGGGATGCTTCCATTTCCTTCATGCGTCCTTCTTCATTCTTGAGGGCTGCATCCTGCTTCAATGCTTTATCAAGCTCGGTGAAATGGCCCATCAGGGCAGTTTCCTTCTGGTAGACTTCACGGAATTCATTGCTTTCCTTTTCCTGCTTCCGGGTCGTCTCCACCGCCTCCTGCAGTGATTTCTCCGCTTCTTCCACGATCGAGGCGAGCTGCTTTTCGTCTGCAGCGCCGGCGGTGCTGAGAATCTGGTCTTCTCTTGTCTGCTTTTCCATTTTCTCACGGACTTTTGCATCGAGCCTGTCTTTCAGCCTGTCCTTGAATTCCGAGAAACGCTGTGTCTTGAAGAGCTGCTTCAGGATGGCTTCTCTTTCATCGGCCTTTGCCACGAGGAGTTTTCTGAAATCGCCCTGCGGAAGGAGGATGACCTGGCAGAACTGGTCGGCATTGAGCCCGATGAGTTTCCCTGCGGCTTCTTCAATGCCTGTGCGCAATGTATTGATTTCCTTGCCGTCTTCCAGTTCGGAAAGGGACGCCTGCATGGCAGCCAGTGTCTGTCCGCTGCCGCGTTTCTTATCAACCATCTGCGCCGGGCTTCTCGTTGCGCGGTATGTCTTATCCCCCAGCATGAAATCGAAAATGACTTCTGTCCTTTCCGAGGAGTCGGCATAGTCGCTTCTCATTTTCTCGCCTGTCCGGTCGCCGCTTGTCTTGCCGTAAAGGGCATAGCACATGGCATCCAGGATCGTCGTCTTCCCGGCTCCGGTCGGGCCGCAGATCAGGAAGAGATGGCGTCCCTGCAGTTTTTCGAAGTCGATGACGGTCTCGCCCGCATAGGGACCGAAGGCACGCATCGTCAGTTTCAAAGGTTTCATTTTGCGTTTTCCTTCCTGTATACCTCTTCCCAGACTTCCTGAGAAAGCTTTTCTTCTTCTTCTGTCAGTTCCTGCTCACGGAAATGGCTGACGAAGGCGCGGAAAATGTCTTCGTCGCTCATGGATTCGAGGCGGATCCTTCTTTCGCCGTCATCGTCCTTGTATCCCATGTCCTGCTCGACGCCAAGGGCATTCGGGTACTTCTCGCGAAGCTTTGGCATGGCGTCGATGACAGGTTCGGAGTCGGTCAATACGATCTGCAGGTAGTCTTCCGAGCCTTCCTTAGCCATGATGTCTGCAAAAGAACCCTGGATTTCGCGTACCTGATGGAGGGGCAGCATTTCGCGGAACGTGGTGGAAACATTTCCTTCTCCGTCAATCGTCCCTACGATGATGCCCTTCTTCTGACGCACTTCGTCGAAGGAGTAGCGCATGAGGCTTCCGCTGTACTGGATCTTCTCGGAATCCCTCTTCGTCTTCTGCGGACGGTGGAGGTGGCCGAGTGCGGTGTAGTCGTAAGGCGCAAAGACTTCATCAGGAATCTGGTCGTAGCCGCCAATCGAGAGCGGTCTTTCTGATTCCGATGACATGCCGCCTGCTGCATAGACGTGGGCAAGGGCGATTTTCCTCATGCCTTCTCCTTCATCAGGAAGGAGGGAGAGCATGCGGGAGGAAAGAATTTTTTCTGCCTCTTCGTACGTCTTCACCTTTTCCGCCTCTTCCATGCCGAGCTTGTTCATCATGACGCGCACGCGGGCGGGTTCGGAATACGGCATCGGAAGGAATGCGACGGGACCCCATTCATCCTTTAGGATGACGGGAGAGAGCCTGTCGAGCGGCCCGAAGATGTAGAGCCCCTGCGAGCGGAGAAGACGGCTTGCCACGGCGAGGCGCTCGGCGCTGTCGTGGTTCCCGCTGATGACGATGAAGGGAATCCCTCTCTTTCCGACGATTTCCTCAGTCATGCGGTCAAAGAGCTCGACGGCATCTTCCGGAGGAAATGAGCGGTCATAGACGTCCCCGGCCAGAAGGATCACGTCCGGCTTTTCTTCGTCGACGATGGGCAGGAAACGGTTTTCCAGGAGCCATGCCTGATCTTCTGTCATAGAGTGTTCCTTCAGAAGCTTCCCCAGGTGCCAGTCGGCTGTGTGAATGAATTTCATGCGTCCTCCTTCCGAAGGCTTCTCAAAAGCGCGATTTCACGCTTGTAGCCTTCCAGATCATTCGGTGTTTCAAGGTAGAAGGGAAGATTTCTGAGAAGCGGATGATTGATGATCCTTTCCATCCCTTCGAGACCGATTGTCCCTTCGCCGATTTTTTCATGGCGGTCCTTGTGGCTTCCCATCGGATTCTTGTCGTCATTCAGGTGAATAGCCTTCAGGCGGGAAAGCCCGATGACTTCATCGAAATGGGCGAGAACGCCGTCGGTATCTCCTGCGATGTCGTAGCCGCCGTCATAGACGTGGCAGGTATCAAGGCACACGCCCATGCGGTCCTTGCGCTCAACCTTGTCGATAATCGCGGCCAGCTCCTCAAACGTGCGTCCGACTTCCGTCCCCTTCCCTGCCATCGTTTCAAGCAGGACAAATGGCGGCAGCTCTTCCTGATCCATGGCGTAATTCAGCATGTCTGCAATCATGGGAATCGCAACTTCTGCGCCCTGCTTCAGGTGGGAGCCCGGATGGAAATTGTAAAGGCAGTTCGGCAGGTGCGCCGCTTTGGCCAGGTCCTCACGAAGCGCCGTGCGAGCAAACTCACGCACCGACTCCTTCGTCGAGCAGCCGTTCATCGTGTAAGCCCCATGGCAGAGAATCGGCCCGAAATCATGCTCCTGCATCCACGCCTTCAAAGCCAGCGCATCCGCTTCCTTCACAGGAGCAGACTGGCTTCCGCGCGGGTTTCGCGGGAAGAACTGAAACGTATTTCCGCCGATCGAAGTGGCTGTCTTCCCCATGGAAAGATACCCGCTCGTGACGGATAAATGGCATCCAAGTATAAACATAAAGTCCTTCTTTCTATTTAAATCCATTCCAATACTCAATTCCCTTTCATTATAACATGAGGAAATTTTTGGACGGAGGGAGGGGGGAAGATGGAAGGCGTGAGAAAAGATGGGAAAACCGGACAACCAGCCTGCGGCTGAGAAAAACATGATAAAACCATACAAGGAGGAAAAACCATACGACCTCGCTTCGCTCGTGGAGATGAACCTCCTCAGGCGCATGCGCGCCAGCTCCCCCTACGGGGC
>ERZ773139.3259-NODE-3259-length-14815-cov-4.820257_pt1 | contig 14815 bp, 9 predicted proteins | sample MGYA00580854_ERZ773139 | MGnify/ENA primary metagenome ERZ773139 (study PRJEB29015, sample SAMEA2737809) | human gut metagenome | biome: human gut; feature: human-associated habitat; material: faeces | place: China | collected 2012 ...
GCGGGTGCAAAGATAAGTATATTTTTTAATACCGCAATAACTTTGGAAGAAATTTTCGCCAATTTCTGATATGGAGAATAATAGTTGTATTTTTTAGATAATATATATCCCGTATCAACTACCTGAATAGCCGATACGGGATTACTTTTTATATACAAAGATATACCTTTACCTTTTAGGACTTAGGTATCTCCTTTTTGGTATTTCCGGTTTCCGGAGATGTATTATTAGGGGTTGCACTTCCGCTTGAAACCTTAGAACTTCCTGACGGAGTAGCACCGGAAGCTGTTGCATCAGAAGTTGTCGCATTGGAAGTTGTCGTACTGGCACTACCGGTAGCTACATTCGCAGTTTGAGGCTGTACTTCCCAATGGAACGGTTCGAAATTGGAATTCGGGTCTACCCAAGACGGTTTCTTTGCTGCATAGATGATGAATGGAGCAACAACGACAATGATAGCACCGATAATCAGTACGGAGAACCATACAGTGTTGCTACCTGTAGAAATCTGGCTGGGCGGGATAAAGCTAAGGATAAAGGCAAGCAATGATCCGCAGAAACCGAGTCCGCCGACGAACCACATCAAACCGTTGCCACTCTTACCGATACGGAACGGGCGGTTCAGTTTTTTCATCTTATAACGAAGTGCGATTGCTCCGGAGAACATCAACAGGTACATGATAAGATAAAGAATCACTGTCAGCTGAGACAGGATCTGGTAGAAACTCTGTACAGAAGGCATTACCACAAACAACAGACTTAATACAGTTACTGCTATACCCTGCACGAACAGAATGTTTTTCTGTACACCCAGTTTGTTTGTTTTCTGGAAGAACGGAGGCATATAACCGGCTTTACCTACGGCAAAGATACCTTTTGACGGACCGGCAACCCATGTCAATACACCTGCCAATACACCGAAGGCAAGGGCGATGGCAATGATTGGTGATAACCAGGAAGCATGGATATACTTGAAGTAGTTGTCAAAACCGACAAGTAAGCTCTGAGTCAGGTTAATATCATTTGCGGGGATGATAACACCAAGTGCGAAAGTACCTAGCACAAAGATAAGAACGGTGATAAGCGCACCGATAAATACTGCTTTCGGGTAGTTCTTGGATGGATTATCTACATCTTTCACGTGGATACCGCCCATTTCCATACCGGCATAGAACAAGAAGATACTGGCGGCTAGAACGACATTGTCGAAATTGGTAAAGTCGGGAAAGAAGCTGCTGTCGAAATTCATGTTAGAGTGTCCGCCTGTTGCGAGATAAATGATACCTAGGATAATCAACAATCCGGCCGGAATAATCGTACCGACCAAACCGCCGATTTTAGCCACTTTACCAACCCAGCTCATACCTTTCAGGGAAATGAATGTTGCCAGCCAATAGATGATAAGTACGACGACAAGCGTGTAATACTTGTTGTTTGCCAGTGACATATCATGTACGTCATTCATTCCGATGAAGGCGATGGATACGGCACCGAATGTTAGTACTGTGGGATACCAGATTGTACTTTCAATCCATTGTACCCAGATGGCAAGGAAGCCCAGTTTTTTTCCGTAGGCTTCGCCCACCCAGCGGAACACACCGCCTTGCTTGTCTTGAAACATGGCAGCCAGTTCCGCGGCGACAAGTGACGTCGGAATCAGAAAAACAATGGCTGCAAATAAGTAGTAGAAGGCCGAACTCATTCCGTACACGGCCTCGGCAGGAAGTCCACGTAGGGATACTACTGCCGTCACATTCATGATTGCCAGGGTAAATACACCCAGCTTCACTGTTTGTTTAATATTTGCCATAAGTTAAGGTTTTAGATGAAAAATATATTCAAAATCAGCGTCTATAACAACACTTGGGGAGAGTTGTTCCCAACGGATAAGTGAAAGTTCCGGTTTTAACTATTCAGGAAGCGTCGGCTTTGGGCGCGGGCTTCTGTGCAACTTTCTTGTAGAACTCTTCTTTTTCCTTATTGCGCCGTTCGACCAGGCTCGTTACATACACTGTAAAGATAGGGAACATCATCATGCCCAGCGCAGCCAGCAGTACGGACAGTACCCGTCCGGTGGGAGTGACTGCTATGATATTGGAACCCACCGTCGTCACATCCATAAATGCCCACCATAAGGCGTCTCCATATCCTTTAACTAAAGGATTGGGACCATGCTCCATGACATAAAAGGCCAGACTGGAAAAATAGACAGTGGCCAGCAACATGGTAAGGTAGGAAACGAACAGTCCCGATGCGCGGTTGTACGTCAGCCAACCCACCACGATAGCCATGGCGTAACCACCCCGCACCAATGGGATGAAACGCAGCATATAGGTTATCTCGGGTGAGAAAGTCCATCCCATATAGGCAATGATGTTTTGATAGGGTATAGCTACCAGCAGGAAAATGAAATGCGTGGCCACGTAGTGACCCTTCTTCTCTGCCAGGAACCATTCCAATACAAAATCTGCCAGGAACAGGGCACATATCCACAACTGTACTTTCATGTAGACCGACTGTTCGTAAAAGGGGATCCCCTTGAACGTGTCGACAGAGATGCTGATAACTAAAAATAGCGACAGTATCAATATAATGACATGCAGTATGCCATAGATACCTTTTTCCCGCAATACAAATTCTGATAGAGCCATTTTCATGATGAAGTCCATTATAAAGTCATAAGTTATGAGCTATAAGTCATTTGCTGATTACGGTGCCTACCAACAAATAACTCATAACCTATAACTCATAACTAAAAAGAGAAACTTATTCTGTAATCGTTACGTTATCACCGTTGAATACACCCAGGCCGAGCTTGTTCATGATGAACTTGATTGCCGATTGGGCCTTTACGGAGTTTCCCGCTTCGTCTAGGGGAGGAGCGAAGGCCGATACTCCCATGACACCGGGCAATACGGCCATTACACCACCGCCTACACCGCTTTTGGCCGGTATGCCGGCGGTGTACATCCAGTCGCCCGAATGCTCGTAGAAGCCTACGGTAGAAATCATCGACGTGATTTTCGGTGCCAAGCTGGCTTCGAACACCGTTTGTTTGGTGACGGGGTTCACACCGTTATTGGCGATGGTTCCTGCGGCAATGCCCAGTTGCTGGGCCGTGATGCCGAGAGAACACTGGCGAGTATAGAGGTCGAGAGCCATGTCCGGATTATCGTAGATGCGGTTGTAGTTTTTCAGCAGCCAGGCAATGGAGCGGTTGTTGAAGTTGGTAGCCGTTTCCGATTTGTACAGTTCGTCGATGAGTTGTGGGGCAGAGCCGCACAGCTCAGTGACATTCTGTACAATGGCATCCCATTTTTTGTCGGAGTTTCCCACTGGCTGCACCATGGAACAAGCGGAAATGGCACCGGCATTTACCAATGGAGTGGAAGGGTGGTCGTTTTCCAGCAAAATGGCGATGATGGAGTTGAATGGTAGTCCCGTGGCATCGGCACCTATCATGTCCAGCACTTTCTGTGCACCGTATTGGCGCAGGATAAGGATGGCCGTGTGTACCTTCGAGACGGACTCTATACCGAAACGATAGTCTGTGTCACCTATATTGATGGTCTGCCCGTTCATCAGGCAGATGCTGAGTCCGAATAGTTTGGAGTCTATGTTGGCAAGGTAGGGAATATAATCCGCATTCTTGCCTCCTGTGCTGCCCTTCACCTCATTGTAGGCTTCTTGGGCAACCTCCTTTATTTGTGAAATTGATATTTTCTTTTCCATAAACACGTTGTGATGTACGATTAGACGATGTACGATTTACGATTGAAATTACTCCTTTAAACGTAGTCCGTATCAAGAGAAACTCTAATCGTACATCGTAAATCGTTTAATCGTAAATTAATTTATTTTTTATGTGTACGGCATCCGTGGTTGAATATTTTGGTTTCCACCGGCAGGTTCTTTTCCTGTGCCATACGGGTAGGAGTCGGGTAATCCAGTTTCTCCAGCTCCGTGATGGCATTCTTGATGTCACCCAGCAGCATGTCTGCCATGTCGCGGCTGAATCCTTGGCGAACAACGACGCGCATTACGACGTAGTCTTCCAGCTTTGAAGGCAGTGTATAGGCGGGTACCATCCAACCGTGTTGTGACAGCTTGTCCTGCAGGTCATACAGAGTCCATTTGGCAGCTCTTGCATATTCCGGTTTCAAATACCAGATAAACAGCGGGTTCACAACCTCGTCGGAATAGTTTACGAACGGAGCCATCTTGCCGATTTCGTCATGGATATACTTGGCGATGGTCAGAGAGTTGTACTGTACTTCCTTGTAACCCTGGAATCCCAAACGGATGAACTGGTAATATTGACCCAGAATCTGTGCGGCAGGACGGGAGAAGTTCAGGCCTACCTGAGTAATGTTGGCACCGAGGTAGTTTACGCTGAATGACATTTCTTCGGGCAGATATTCCTTGCCTTTCCAGCAAACCCAGCCCAGACCCGGATAAACCAGACCGAATTTGTGTCCGCTGACGCTGATGGAGAGTACCCACTTCAGACGGAAGTCCCATTTCTTTTCGGGATAGAGGAACGGGAGGATGAAACCGCCGCTGGCGGCATCTACGTGGATAGGAATGTCGTAGCCGGTCTTCGCATTGTAGGCATCGAGGGCTTTGTCGAGGGCTTCGACGTCATCGTTCAGTCCTGTCCATGTAACGCCTTGGATAGGCACGATACAGATGGTGTTCTCATCACACATCTTCAAGGCTTCTTCGGGGTCGAGCGTGGTCTTGTCCAGTGTCAAAGGCACTTCACGCATTTCAATCTGCCACAATTGGGCGAATTTTTCCCATACCACCTGGAAACCGGTTGAAATAACGAAGTTGGGTTTGTCGAACGGTTTGCCTTGTGCCTGACGTTTCTTGCGCCAGCGCAACCAGGCTGCCACACCACCCAGCATACATGCCTCCGAGGAACCGATGGCAAGTGCGCCGGTTTTCCAGGTTTCTTTTTCAGGAGAGTTCCAGAGGTTGGCCACGATGTTGATACATTTACCGTTCATTACGGCGATGCGCGGATATTCGGTCTCGTCAATGTAGTTGATGTTGATGGCTTCGTTCATCAGCTTGGTTGCATATTCGTCCATATAGGTAGTGACGAATGTAGCCAGATTCAAGCGAGGCTGCGTTTGGGCGAAGGTCTCGTCTTTCACCATCTGATAGGCGATTTCCGGGGTAGTAGGTCCGTCGGGAATCTTTTCTACGGGTGAGGGTTGTAACATACGGTTTGAACCGAATACTTCAGTTTTTGCATCTCCTTTTCTGAAATTCAAATCTTCCATATTAATAAGTTTTTTAAAGGTTTAGGCGGCGGGGCTTTTCCCCGTCGAATTTCCCACAACAACGGGGTTTGCGGATGAAAGTTCCGGGGTTTTGCATTATTTGGCGTTTATTAAAGGGCAGCGTAGTAAAATCTTAAAAAACGAACATTCTGAAGGTAGGTTTGTTGTTCCCACATTATTCATTTAATTAATATACTACTATATGAAAATCAATACCGGAAGGGGTACAATCCCCCTTATCACGCTTGTCGGCATTTGGTCAGTCTCTGCATTGACTTCCTTGCCGGGATTGGCCGTATCACCTATTTTGGGACAACTTACTACCATTTTTCCACATGCCACAGAACTGGATATACAGATGCTTACCTCCCTGCCTTCGCTGCTGATAATTCCTTTTGTGCTGTTGGCGGGCAAGCTGGCCGAGAAACGTGACTTTGTGCGTCTGCTGAAAGCGGGGCTTTGGATGTTTGCCACCAGTGGGGTACTTTATCTTTTTTCGGATAAAATGTGGCAGTTGATGGTGGTCAGCGCTTTGCTTGGCATCGGTTCGGGGGTGATTATTCCGTTGTCCACCGGTCTGGTTTCACGCTATTTCACGGGGGAATATCGGGTGAAGCAGTTTGGTTACAGTTCTGCCATTACCAATGTGACGCTGGTTGTGGCAACGGCGGTGACTGGGTATCTGGCAGAGGTAAACTGGCACTTGCCTTTCGTGGTATATCTGCTTCCGTTGGTTTCTCTGCTGCTTGTCGGGTATTTGAAGGGAGATACCGGTCAGCCGCAGAAAACAGAAGATACGGCTACCGTTGTTCCGGAGGAATCCAAGCGTGCGATTCCCGGTAAATACGGCATCCATGTCCGCCATCTGCTACAGTTGATGCTGTTTTATGGCGTCACTACGTATGTAGTGCTGGCGGTTACTTTTGACTTGCCTTTTTTGATGGAGGCCCATCACTTCTCCAGCGGAAATTCCGGATTGATGATCTCCTTATTCTTCCTTGCCATTATGGCTCCGGGTTTCTTCCTGGGGCATATCGTGAAGTGGATGGGAAAAAATACGAAATTTTACAGTCTTTTGTCCATTGCAGCGGGTTTGCTCTTGATATGGATTTCGCCTAAAGAATGGCTGATAATACCGGGATGTATGTTGGTTGGTTTGGGATATGGTGTCATTCAACCGCTGATTTATGACGAGACAGTAGATACGGCCATACCGGAAAAAACAACCTTGGCACTGGCCTTTGTAATGGTGATGAATTATCTGGCGATTCTATTGTCCCCGTTCATTACAGACTTCTTTCAGACCTTGTTCCACACTAATTCCAAGGAATTTCCGTTTATTTTCAACCTCTGCATCACACTGCTCGCTATGTGGTGGGAGTATGCGAGGAAGAAGGATTCTTTGTTGGGGGGGAGTTATGAGTGATGAGTGATTTGTTGGTAATTGTGCTGCGCTACCATGCTGAAAGGAAAATACCAACAAATCACTCATCACTTATAACTTATAACTCAATCGCCTCATATTTCAGCCCGAAGACGTCGGCTACAGCTTTGTATGTTACCTTGCCTTCCACTACGTTCAATCCTAGCGCCAGAGCCGGATCGTTCTTGCAGGCTTGTCTCCAGCCTTTGCATGCCAGGGCTACGGTGTAGGGCAGGGTGGCATTTGTCAGTGCCATGGTGGAGGTGAAGGGTACGGCGCCGGGGATATTGGCAACGGCGTAGTGTACAATTCCGTCCACAATGTAGGTAGGGTCGCTGTGCGTGGTGGGGTGGGAGGTTTCGAAACAACCGCCCTGGTCGATGGCTACGTCTACGAGTACCGTGCCGGGTTTCATCATCTTCAGCATTTCGCGGGTGATGAGGTGCGGGGCTTTGTCACCGGGGATGAGGACGGAACCGATAACCAAGTCGATGTTCGGTAATTCCATCTTGATGTTATGGGTGGAAGAATAGAGTGTCTTTACGTTTTTCGGCATCACTTCACTCAGGTAGCGCAGGCGGGGAAGGTTGATGTCGGCAATCAGTACCTCGGCACCCATTCCGGCAGCTATCTGTGCGGCATTGGTGCCCACGATACCACCTCCAAGGATAAGTACGCGTGCGGGACGTACGCCCGTTACTCCGCCCATCAGTTTTCCCTTGCCGCCTTGTGGCTTTTCAAGGAAGCGGGCTCCTACTTGGGTAGCCATACGTCCTGCCACCTCGCTCATGGGGGTAAGCAGCGGAAGTGAACGGTCTTCTTTTTCCACGGTTTCGTAGGCGATGCAGACGGCACCACTTTCAATCATGGCTTCGGTCAGCAATTTATCGGCTGCAAAGTGGAAATAGGTAAATACCACTTGTTCCTTTTTAATCAGTTTGTACTCCGGTGCAATAGGTTCCTTTACCTTGACAATCATGTCGGCTGCGGCATACGTGTCTTCAATGGTCGGTAAAGTCTTTGCACCTACGGCGATGTAGTCATCGTCGGAGAAACCGCTGTTTACGCCTGCTGTGGCTTGCACATACACCGTATGACCTTTTTTCACCAATTCGGCTACTCCGGCAGGGGTCATTCCCACGCGGTTCTCGTTGTTCTTGATTTCTTTAGGTACTCCGATAATCATAACCTTAAAGTTTTAATTGGGGGGTTAAACATGGCGCAATATAGCGATTTCCCGGCTTGGGTGTTATCGGTGCATCTATGTTCTTCAACAGAATTTTTATGCATGTTTTAATCAATGATAATTGTAGCTTTCTGTAGGTAGAGAGAACTATTCTTTTTATATTTGCATGCATTTAAAATAATATTGACTGTACAAAATATGAAATATTCTATATTTTTCTCTCTTTTGTTCTTTATTGGTAGTGTGCAAAGCGGCTATGCCCAAGAAACCGATACAGACAAGCCCTCCTTCATCCCGCCTTTTGATTTTCCCATCACTTTCTCCGGTAACTTCGGCGAGATACGTGCCAACCATTTTCATGGCGGACTGGATTTCAAGACCGGTGGAACCATAGGCAAGCCGGTACGCGCTCTGGCCGACGGATATATTTCGCGTATCCGCGTTACCCACGGTTCGGGCTATGTGCTCGATGTGGTGTATGATAACGGCTATACCGCCATCTACCGTCATCTTAGCGCCTTTGTGGGTGAAGTGGCAAAGCGAGTGAAGGCTCTTCAGTACGAAAAGGAAAGCTGGGAAGTAGAGATAATTCCCGAGCCTGCTCCCGTGTCAGATGAGGGAGACGATAGAGATAGAGGCAGTAATAATCTCGGGGTGCATATCTTGGGCGAATATCCCGTGAAAGCCGGTCAGATAATAGCTTTGAGCGGAAACACCGGATACTCTTTCGGTCCGCACCTGCATCTGGATATGATAGAGACGGCTACGGACGAATATATCGACCCGCTGCCTTTCTTCATGAACAAGGTGAAAGACAAGACTGCCCCGCGTGCCGAAGGTATCATGTTGTTTCCTCAGCCGGGCAAAGGAGTGGTGGAAGGTAAGCAGACGCGACGGGCTTTTCCGGCACATCCTACGAAACCCATTACCGCCTGGGGACTGATTGGTGCAGGCATCCGTGCCTACGACTATATGGACGGAGTGCAGAATAAATATGGCGTGAAGACGGTGATTCTCGAAGTGGACGGTGAGGAAGTCTTCCGCAGTACGATAGACCGCTTTGCCTATGAGGAGAACCGCTATATCAATTCGTGGACACACGGTCAGTACATGAAGTCTTTTATAGAGCCGGGCAACCGTCTTCGCATGCTGCAGGCATCCAACGGCAATCGCGGACTGGTGGAAATCAACGAAGAACGCCCTTACCGATTTGTCTATACACTGAGCGATGCGCTGGGAAATACCTCTAAAGTCCGCTTTACAGTCCAGGGACAGAAGACGATAATTGCTCCGGTGGAACATCGTGAGAAATATGCCCTCAAATGGGACAAGGTGAACTATCTGCAGGAGCCGGGGCTGGAGTTGGTTATCCCGAAAGGAATGCTCTACGATGACGTCTTGCTGAACTACTCCGTGCGGGCTGATAGTGGCGACATCGCTTTCACCTATCAACTGAACGATACCCGTATTCCTATGCACAATGCCTGCGATTTGCGTATCGGCTTGCGCCGGCGTCCAGTAGAGGATGTGACCAAATATTATGTGGCGGGCGTAACGGCACGCGGTGGAAAATACCGTATCGGCGGTAAGTATGAGGATGGTGTCATGAAAGTGCGTATACGGGATTTGGGGACTTATACCGTGGCGGTGGATACGGTTCCGCCGGTGATAACTCCCGTGAACCAAGCCCAATGGGGACGTACGGGAAAAATCATCTTCAAGGCCAAGGACAAGGAAACCGGCATCAATACCTATCGGGGTACGATTGACGGGAAGTATGCCTTGTTTGGAAAGCCCAATTCCATCAGTGGTAACCTGGTGTGCGAGCTCGACCCGAAACATGTGGAGAAAGGCGGCAAGCATGTGGTGGAGATGACGGTGACGGATGGCTGTGGCAACCGTACTACCGAACAGTTTGATTTTGTATGGTAAAGACTGAAATATTTAGTAACATTATAATTTAGAAGTATGAAAAGTAAAAGACTGACTCTTTCCGTCTTGTTTGTTGTGGCAGCCGTGGCGAATGCGCTGGCCTGCACCAATCTTATCGTGGGCAAGAACGCTTCTGCGGACGGTTCTACCATTGTTTCCTATTCTGCCGATTCTTATGGTTTGTTCGGCGAGTTATATCATTATCCTGCCGGTATGCACAAGAAAGGTACGCTGATTGACATACACGAGTGGGACACCGGCAAATACCTTGGGCAGATAGAGCAGGCGCGTCAGACGTACAATGTCATCGGCAATATGAATGAGTTCCAGCTCACTATCGGTGAGACGACATTCGGCGGACGTCCCGAGCTGGTGGATACCACCGGCATCATCGACTACGGCAGTTTGATTTACCTCGGTCTGCAACGCTCACGCACCGCCCGCGAGGCCATTAAGGTGATGACGGAGTTGGTGCAGGAATACGGCTATTACAGCGGTGGCGAGTCCTTTACCATTGCCGACCCCAACGAGATATGGATTATGGAGATGATTGGCAAGGGACCCGGTGTGCGCGGTGCCGTATGGGTAGCTGTCCGCGTGCCCGATGATTGTATCTCTGCTCATGCCAACCAGAGCCGCATTCATCAGTTCAACATGAACGACAAGGAGAACTGTATGTACTCCGCCGACGTCATCTCCTTTGCACGCGAGAAGGGCTATTTTGACGGTGTGAACAAGGATTTCAGCTTTGCCGATGCCTACGCTCCGCTCGATTTCGGTGCCCGTCGCTATTGCGAGGCACGCGTATGGAGCTATTTCAATATGTTTACCGACCGCGGCAACGAGTTCCTGCCTTATATATTGGGTGAGACGGACACTCCGATGCCTCTGTTTGTGAAGCCCAACCGCAAGGTTTCCGTGCAGGATGTGAAGAACGCCATGCGCGACCATTATGAAGGTACTCCTCTCGACATCAGCAAAGATTTCGGCGCAGGCCCGTATCATACCCCGTACCGCCTTTCTCCACTCTCTTTCAAGGTGGGTGACCAGGAATACTTCAATGAGCGTCCCATCTCCACCCAGCAGAGCGGTTTCGTATTCGTGGCACAGATGCGCTCCGAGTTGCCCGACCCTATCGGTGGAGTATTGTGGTTCGGCACGGATGATGCCAACATGACGGTATTTACGCCCGTATACTGCTGTACGGACAAGGTTCCCGTATGCTACACCCGTGTGGACGGCGCCGATTACATCACTTTCTCCTGGAACTCCGCTTTCTGGATTTTCAACTGGGTGGCCAATATGGTTTATCCCCGTTATGACTTGATGATGGGCGACGTGCGTGCCACTCAGACAGAGTTGGAGACAACCTTCAACGAAGCGCAGGAAGGCGTTGAGGCTGCTGCTGCCAAACTACTGGAAAAAGACCCTGCCAAAGCAAAGGCATTCCTTACCAACTATACGAACATGACTGCCCAAAGCACTTTCGATACTTGGAAACGTCTTGGCGAGTTTCTTGTCGTAAAGTATAATGACGGCGTTGTCAAACGTATGAAAAACGGTCAATTCGAACGTAATTCCATCGGCCAGCCGGCAGGCGTAATCCGCCCGGGATACCCGAAGGAGTTCCTTGAAGAGTATGTTAAGCAGACGGGAGACAGATATAAAATGCCTGAATAAAATTAGGATATTTGAACTTATTCTTCTACATTTGTGTCTTACAAAAAAGTTTATATTAACCCTTAAAACAATAACAGTCTTATGGAAAATCAGGAACTGATTAAGCAGGTGACTGAGAAAGCCGAAAAATGGCTTACCCCGGCTTATGATGCCGAAACTCAGGCAGAAGTGAAACGCATGTTGGAAAATCCAGATAAAACCGAATTGATAGACAGTTTTTACAAAGACCTGGAGTTTGGAACGGGTGGTCTGCGTGGCATCATGGGTGCCGGTACAAACCGCATGAACATCTACACCGTAGGTGCCGCAACACAGGGCTTGTCCAACTATCTGAACAAATGTTTTGCCGGAAAGAAGGATATTTCCGTTGTTGTGGGGCACGACTGCCGCAACAATAGCGACAAGTTCGCAAAGATTTCTGCCGACATCTTCTCTGCAAACGGCATCAAGGTATATCTTTTTGATGACCTTCGTCCTACGCCCGAAGTTTCATTTGCCATTCGCCACTTCGGCTGCCAGAGCGGTATCAACATTACAGCCAGCCACAACCCCAGAGAATACAACGGCTACAAGGCTTATTGGGATGACGGTGCGCAGGTGCTCGCTCCGCACGATACAGCCATCATAGACGAGGTGAATAAGGTGACGGTGGCCGACATCAAGTTCAACGGCAACAAGGACTTGATTCAGATTATCGGCAAGGAAGTGGATAAGGTTTATCTGGACATGGTTCACTCCATTTCCATCGATCCCGAAGTCATCCGTCGCCAGAAAGACCTCAGCATTGTGTATACTCCGCTTCATGGCGCAGGCCGCGTGCTCATTCCGGACTCATTGAAGGAGTGGGGATTTGAGAATATCAACTGCGTGCCCGAACAGATGGTGAAGGACGGCAATTTCCCGACGGTGGTTTCTCCGAATCCCGAAAATGCCGAAGCCCTTTCCATGGCCATTGCGCTGGCCAAGAAGATTGACGCTGACATCGTGATGGCAAGTGACCCGGATGCCGACCGTGTCGGTATGGCCTGCAAGGACGATAAGGGCGAGTGGGTGCTTATTAATGGTAACCAGACTTGTCTCATTTTTTTGTACTACATCATCAAGAACCGTATTGCAATGGGCAAGATGCAGCCGAACGACTTCATCGTGAAGACCATCGTGACCACTGAACTCATCAAGGCTGTGGCAGACAAGAACAAGATTGAAATGCGCGACTGCTACACCGGCTTCAAGTGGATTGCTCGCGAAATCCGTCTGAGCGAAGGCAAGCAGCAGTATATCGGTGGTGGTGAAGAAAGCTATGGCTTCCTGGCCGAAGACTTTGTCCGTGATAAAGATGCGGTTTCTGCCTGCTCCTTGCTGGCCGAAATCTGTGCTTGGGCCAAAGACCAGGGCAAGACACTCTATGACGTATTGATGGAAATCTATGTAGAATACGGATTCTCAAAGGAAACCACCGTGAACGTGGTGAAACCCGGCAAGAGCGGTGCCGAAGAAATCAAGGCGATGATGGATAACTTCCGCGCCAATCCTCCGAAGGAAATCGGTGGTTCGGCTGTCAGCTTGATTAAGGATTACAAGACGCTGGAACTTACTGATGCCCAGGGCAACGTAAGCAAGCTGGATATGCCCGAGACTTCCAATGTACTCCAATATTTCACTGTAGACGGCACGAAGATTTCTGTCCGTCCTTCCGGTACGGAACCGAAAATCAAGTTCTATATCGAGGTGAAGGGCGAGATGGGTTGTCCGAAGTGCTATGCCGGCGCCGATGCCGAAGCTGAAAAGAAAGTGGAGGCAGTGCGCAAGTCACTCGGCATTTGATAGGAAAGAGGAAAAAATGTGTATATAGTGTTCGGAGAGGCGTAACCCGTGAGGGCTGCGCCTTTTTCTTTAGCTTTCTGTGTTGAAAGAAAACTTAAATAAAGACTTAAACCCGATGGTTGATGAACAAAACGTTTGCAGGGAAGTTTAGTATATGCAGATTGCGGTTACACACCGATTGGTTGATGTGAATGAGAGTCGTTTCATTCGTAGTTGTTCGTTTGTGAGTGTGTGTGGCGCAATCTGCTTTTTTAAATTTCTTCCCCCCTCTTTTTAATTTTTAATTCTTTAATTTTTAATTGTTCTCCATCCACCAGTCTATCAGCCTTCTTGCGATACTCAGTTTTCGTGGAATTTCGGGCAGGTTGTCTTTGGAATAGAAGGCGGCAGCGGTCAGCTCATCTTCCTGCAGTTTTATCTCCCCACTTTCGTAGTCGGCAATGAAACCCACCATCAATCCGCTGGGGTAGGGCCAGGGCTGGTTGCTGAAGTAGGTGATGTTCTTTACCTTCAGCCCCGTTTCCTCAAAAACTTCCCGTTCCACACATTCTTCCAGTGTCTCGCCGGCTTCGAGGAAGCCTGCCACCAGTCCGTAGAAGGTTCCTCGGAAGTTCCGGGCATGCACCAGCAGGATTTCGTTTCCTTTGCGTATCAGTACGATGATGGCGGTGGAAACGGGAGGGTACATCTCATTGCCGCAGTTGGGACACTTCTTCATGATGGGGGTCTGGTGCTCCATGGCGGTGCCACACACGGGGCAGAAGTGGCTGTGCTCGTCCCAATAGAGTATCTGGAAGGCCTTTCCTGCAGAACGGTACTCGTCCGGCGAGATGTAGTCGTACGATGCGCGCAGGCCTATCATGACCCATTCGTCGGTTTCGGCCACGGGCTGTTCCAAGGCGAATGCACGTACTTGCTTGCCGTTGGGGGGGAACACTTCGTGTATATTACTTCCGGCTTCCGGTGTCAGAGGAGGCTCTATACTGACGGGTACGCTGTATTTTATTTCTCCTTTGTCTGTATATCCTTTTTTCAGCAGCAGTTGGTCTTTGAAGAAGACGAACCACTGCGTGGAGGGTTGGGGTTCTGTTGATTTTTCCATTGTTTGTTGTTTTATTATTTTGGGGGGGATGAACACGAAAATACAAAGGCACAGAGATTCTTTTCAAATTAATTTCTATGTCTCTGTGTCTCTGTGCTTGCCCCCCTAAATTTCGTTTGCTGTGTCTTTTTCTTGTCGCACATAGACCGTTGACCTTCCCATCCCACGGCGGCGCAGGAACCCTTGCAGGATGAATTTGTTCAGCTCGTCTATGGCGGCATGTCTGGTCAGTCCGCTCAATTGGATGTATTCGTTTTTGTTGATGCATACATTCTGCTTGAGGAACAGTTCCAGTTCGGTTTTTCTTGTTTCTTCGGTGGTTTCTACTGCCTTTTTCGATTTCTTGGTAGTGGAGTGTACACGTTCCAACGTCATTT
>ERZ773139.3260-NODE-3260-length-14814-cov-3.846873_pt1 | contig 14814 bp, 10 predicted proteins | sample MGYA00580854_ERZ773139 | MGnify/ENA primary metagenome ERZ773139 (study PRJEB29015, sample SAMEA2737809) | human gut metagenome | biome: human gut; feature: human-associated habitat; material: faeces | place: China | collected 2012 ...
GGCGAGGACGGCACGATACAGGGCCTGCTGGAGCTGGCCGGCATCCCCTATGTGGGCTGCGGCGTGCTGGGCAGCGCGGTGTGCATGGATAAGATCATTGCCAACCGTGTGATGGATGCAACGGGCATTCCCCGCTGTGAATGGGACTGCATGGAGCGCTGGCAGCGGCCAGAGCTGGCGGTCATTGCCCGGCGCGCGGCGGAAAAACTGGGCTGGCCCGGCGACAAGGTCCGCTGGTGGCTGGGCCATACCGAAGAAGTCAGCCGCAGCCTGCACGTCATCCCCCTGTATCTGGAGAGGACTGCGGACTGATCCCGGGGCCGGGCATATTTCCGCTTGACAGTCCGGCCATATTTTGACACAACAAGCCGTCCGCCAGCTTAGCTCAGTTGGTAGAGCAGCTGATTCGTAATCAGCAGGCCAAGAGTTCAAGTCTCTTAGCTGGCTCCATAAAAAATAAGCCCTTACGGAAATCTCCGTGAGGGCTTTTTCGTATTCGGCGGGATTGTCCCCAACGAGTGTAGCCGAGAGTCGCCCGGCGCGGCAAACGGCAGCAATTTGCACGCTAGATTGTAATTGTAAGATATGGCAGATTTTTGGGGCTTTACCCCCCGGCCTCGTTCGGCGTTATCGGCCCGGACCGGCAGGGACTCTGCGGAATTCAGGCGTGTGCCGCAGTCAATCTTCCCCTGTGGGATTTTGTATCCGTCTGCGGATGCACGATTTTCACTTCCTCGGGCGTCTGGCCTACGAATTGGGGCGTATCCGCATACACATACTCCCAATGGGAGAGGGGTAGTTTTAGATTTGATTCGACGGTTGTCAGTTGGCCCTCTCCGTACGATTCGTCAGGCTCAGAGAAGTGCAGAGACTCGTGAGGCTGCTGGAAAACGGGCAATACGGTTCGGGCGAATAAATAGGGTATCGGCGTGAGGGATACGGGCCGATGGCGGAAGTCGAAAAGCCGTTCCTTGAGCGGCTGTCTTTGTGGATTCGATAACCGCATAATCCGTCTTTTCCATCGATGTGTTACAGAACGGCGGTAGCTTGTTGCCGTGCGTTTTTAGTATTCGTTGGATAGGCTCTTCGGCGGCGATGTCGACAGAGGGCCTTCACATGAGGTAACTCCGGAGGTGGTCCGTATACCCCGGCATTCTGTCGATGTCGTAGGTTCCCTACCGGTGTTGGCGGCACGGCCGATAAAAGGCATGGCGGAATCGTGGATACGCCGGTCTCTCTCCTCGGGAACGATTCTTGCTTCAACTTGCGGTCATCGGTATGGTGGCGTTATGGATAGCTTTTCGCCTCAAAAACGAAGTTCCGTTATGGCGTGCGTCAAAAGCAGGGATACCGGGCCGGAAAAGTTCGTACGTTCTCTTCTGCATGCGATGGGATATCGTTTTCGCCTCTACCGCAGGGACTTGCCGGGTACGCCGGATATCATCCTCCCCAAGCATAGGACCGTGATATTCGTTCATGGTTGTTTTTGGCATCAGCATGACGGTTGCAAGCGGGCGAAACTTCCGACAACGAATACGGATTTTTGGCAAAAGAAATTGACGGCGAACAAAAAGAGGGATGCCCACATTGCAGAGGAGTTGGAAAAACTCGGCTGGAGGGTCCTCGTCATTTGGGAATGCGAGCTGAAAAATCGGGAAGCCTTATGCGAATACATCAGACAATGCCTGCCGAACGAGCGGAAATATTCTCTTGCGCCGCATATGGGCGAATCTCGCCGATGAAATCCACCGGAGACGCCGCGTGCCGTCGGATTACGGCCATAGATCTTTTTTGCGGCGCCGGGGGCTTCTCGCTTGCCGCCCGCAATTTGGGCATCCATGTGCTTGCGGCGCTTGAAAACGACCCGAACGCCTGTGGCTCCTATTGTACATATTTTTCCAGATTTCCGTCGCCTCCCGTGATGTTAGAGGGGGACATCCGCGATATTTCGCCGGAAGAAATGCTGGCGGTTCTTCCGGAGGGAGCCGTGCCGGACATCCTGATGGGAGGGCCGCCGTGTCAGGGCTTTTCTGCTTTGCGCCTTAAGGATTCCGGCGTCAAGGATCCCCGCAATGAGTTGCTGATACGTTATTTCGATTTCGTTCGCGCTCTGCGTCCCACGGCGTTTCTTGTGGAGAACGTCGTCGGTCTGTTGTGGCCGCGGCACAAGCACCATCTTGAAAAATTTTATGCGGAAGCCGCGTCGGCCGGCTACGACGTTTGTCCGCCCGTCGTACTTAATGCGTGCGATTACGGTGTTCCGCAACGCAGAAAACGCGTCTTTATTCTCGGGTGGAAGGATAAAATGCCGTGCAACCCGACGTGGCCGCCCGCGCCCACCCATTGCAACCCGGCCTCTCCTATTCCCGGCCTGGCGTCTTGGCATACCGCTGCGGAAGCGTTTCTCCATCCGGCGCCGCAGGGTGATGCCAACGACGTCCATATGAACCATGGAGAGGCGCTGCTGAAGGTTTTTCGCTCCACGCCTCCCAACGGGGGCAGCAGAAAGGATTCCTGCCGGGTTCTCCCGTGTCACGAAAATCATGACGGGCACAAGGACGTATACGGACGCATCGATCCCTCGAAACCCGCGCCCACCATGACCACGGCCTGCATCAATCCTTCCAAGGGGAGATTTCTGCACCCAACGGAGCATCATGGCATAACGGTGCGTCAGGCCGCACGCCTGCAGACTTTTCCCGATGACTTCATTTTCACCGGGGGGTTGATGAGCGCCGCCAGACAGGTAGGCAACGCCGTTCCCATAAGGCTCGGGGAGGCGGTTTTGCGGTCGATTCTTTCCATGATAACAGATAGTCGCAGGTGACATATGTCCATCTCCGCAGCATTTCAAACAAGAGCACGGGCCATCGATCATCTCGGACGCGGACAGATAGCGGATACCCCCACCGCCGTCAGCGAGTTATGGAAAAATTCCTACGATGCCTACGCCCGCAACGTGGCGCTGCATATTTTTGATGGGGTTCCCCCTCTTGCCGGCATCTACGATGACGGCTGCGGCATGAGTCTCTCCGATCTTCAAGAAAAATGGCTCGTCGTGGGGACGGAAAGCAAGGTCGGAAAAAACGTGCCGCCGGAGGAAATGTTCGGGTTGTCACCGCGTGTGCGCCTCGGAGAAAAGGGCATCGGCCGTCTTTCCGCGGCCTTTCTATCGCCGGTGACGCTGATCGTCACCAAAAAGATCCGGCGTCCCTACGCCGCGCTTCTTGTGGACTGGCGTTTTTTTGAAAATCCGTTTCTGCTTATTTCGGACGTTCACTTTCCCCTCGCCGAATTCGGCGGTCTTGACGAGTTCCCCGGCATTATCAATCGGCTGACGGAGGGGATGAAAAGCAATCTGGCGGATGCGGATGTTCGCACCCGAGATGCCTGGGAGAGGTTTGCGGAACTGGAGCGCCGTAAATCTCCCGAAGAAACGACGACCGAAGAGCGCATCCTCGCCGTGCCGTCCGATCTTCATCTCACGTGGGATCATGTGCTGCCCTGGTGGCGTTTGTTGCAGGCGAATCCGGATTCGGACAAACACGGTACGGCGCTGTTCTGTTTCGACTGCAACAACGAGCTGCGCAGCTGGACTTATCAAGGTCTGGACAATCCGGATATCGAGGCGACCAGAGGCAGCATGCGGGAGACGCTCGTCAACTTCGTCGATCCTTACGATGTCGCAAAAAACGACTTTTCCTATGAGCTGGTGAGCCATCTGGGCGACCGGGTGTTCGCCGCCGTCTCCTCTCAGGATGCCTTCACGCTGGAGGAACTGCGCGAATGCGAGCATTGCATTGAGGGAGAGTTCGACAAAAACGGCGTTTTTTCCGGGCGCGTTAAGGCGTTCGATCGGGGCGAGATGATCGTCCCGCCGTCGGAGCTTTTGTCGTCTTCCGGAAGGGAATATGTCGGCCCCTTCAAATTTCGCTTGGCGACCATCGAGTTCGACAAGAAAAACACCACGCACTCCGACGAGCAGTTTGAAACCATTCAAGCGAAGCTCGACAGCTACGGCGGGATTTGTCTTTACCGTGACGGTTTGCGCGTCCTGCCCTACGGGCGCGCCGACGGCGATCTTTTTCTGCTGGAAGAACGCCGAACCAAACATGCCGGCCGCGAGTTCTTTTCCTATCGGCGTTGTTGCGGCGGAATTTTCATCTCCGCCGAAAACAATCCGAATCTGAAGGACAAGGCCGGTCGCGAAGGTCTTGTGGCCAACAAGGCGCGCCGGACATTCGAGCGCCTCGTCATCAACCTTCTGATGACGGTGGCGCGCAAATATTTCGGCTCCGATTCGGACATCCGCAAGTCGGAGCTGCCGGGAATCCAGCAGCAGCGACAGCTGATGGCCAAGGAGGCGGAAAAGGCTCGAAAGCGCACGCGTTCCGTCTATAAAAAAGCCTTCCGTCGCGTCGCTCCGCGAATGAGCGAGGCCGAAAAACAAGCCCGGGCCCTGCAGGCGGAACTGCAGCACGCCGGAGACTCGGCGGAGCGGGAACAACTTCTGCGGCTGAAAAAAGAACTCGACGCGCTCGAAGCGTTGAAAGGAGAGCTGCGTCTCCCCGTTCGACCGTCGCGATCCGGCATCACGGACGACGACTATCGCCGCTATCGTGATGCCTACGTGGAATTCTGCACCATCCTCTCATCCATGAAAAGTCGTATGGCCTTTTTCGAGGCCTCCGGCCTGCTGGGCAGCCCCCGCGAAGTTCTGTTCAAAAAAATCCAGAGCAACGAAGCGCGGCTCTCCTCCTTCATATCAAAAAAGTTGCAACGTATCGATCGGCTTACGGGCGACATTGCCTCTCACTGGCGCGGTCTGGGCGAAGAAGATCGCAAAGCGTACAGAAAGAGAGCCCTGCCCGTCTTTGAACGATTCGATGCGGACGGTCGTTTCGAATCTGCTTCAAGCGAACTCGACGCTGATTTTTCGAAATTGCAGACTGTTTTCCAGCAAAAATACGATCCCATCGTCGACGGCCTGGAGCAGTTGGCGGAGCATATCCGGTTGGGCGACGCCTTTCAGGCCATCGATGAGCGTAATCAGCAGCTGGAAGAAAAAATGGAGATGCTGCACTCCGTGGCGCAGCTCGGCATCACGGTGGAAATCATCGGGCACGAACTGGAAGCGTTGGAGTCCCAAGTGCGGCGTAATCTGGACGCCATGCCGCGCGAAGTGCGTAATTTGCGTACATACAGAGAGGTTCGGGAAGCGCATAATGCGCTGGTGGATCGCCTGCGCTTCCTCTCGCCTTTGAAAAAGAACTCCTATCGCAACAAGCTGGAGATAACGGGACTTGAAGTGGAAGAGTATGTACGGCGCTTCTTCGGCGGGATTTTCAACGCAGAACATATCGACTTCGCGGCGACGGACGCTTTTCGCGCAATGACCATCGTCGATCTTCCGTCCCGTATTTATCCGACCTTCATAAATCTGGTGAACAATGCTCTTTACTGGGTCGGACAAAAAAGCCGGCGCATCATTCGTCTTGATTACAGAGACGAAAAAATATTCGTCTCCGACAGCGGTCCGGGCGTGGACGAGGACGACGTCGAGCACCTTTTCCAGATGTTTTTCACGCGACGGCACAATGGCCGGGGCATAGGGCTTTATCTCTGCAGGGAAAATCTGCGCGCGGCGGGATACGATATCCGCTATGCCGGCAAAGACGATCCGCATATCCTTGAAGGCGCAAATTTTATCATTGAACGCAGGAGACGCTGAAATGTCGATGACGGGCAAGGACGCTGAAATGTCGAAGATGGATGATGCCCCTGAAACGCCGATGGCGGATGAGGTCGGAAGCAAAATCAGGGAGCTGATACGCAAGTTCCATATCGATTCCATCAGGAGCGTCGTCTTCATCGACGACGAATTCCCCACTCTTGAAACGCTGCTGAAGGGGAAAAACGATACCGTTGCGGACGCTGAGGCAAAAAACGTCGCCGGGATGGCGGACCCCGACGCACCGCAATTCATGACCTCGACGACCTCCGCCGCCGATACGGAAAACAACGTCGCCGATACGGAAAAGCGCTCCAAAGATGATCGTGTGTTGCAGCTCGTCGCATCCAGCCACGAGAAAGGTTTCCTCGTGGATATTCTGAACGACTATCCCGCGGGCAGAGATTTCTGGAAGCGGGCGGACTTGCTGGTGTTCGACTACATGATCGGCGGCAGTGAGCGGAAAACCATCGAGGCGCTGCGGAATCTCTCCAGGGAAAAAGGCTTCAAGCCGGTAATCATTTATACTCAGGAAGGCGTGGGAACGGCGGCGGAGTATACTCACAAGGAACTGACGGGAAAAGAACGCAAGTTTCAACTAAAGTCGCAGAACGACGTCCCGTGTTTTCGGTATAACAACCTGTTCATTACCTTCGTATCGAAAAACAGTGTCAAGGACGTCTCCCGGCCTGAGGAGGGCACCCCTCGGGGCGCGACCATCGACACGCTTCTCGAAAAGCTGGAAAAAGGCCTACTCAAAGATCCGCCTTCCCCCATGAATATTCTCGCATGGATTATCGCGGTCGATCTGCGACGCCATATTCACGAGAATATAGATAAAATGCTTCCGACGAATGAAGACAAGGCGTCCGCGCTTTTCGCCGCCATTCACAATGCGGGAGACACGCGGAGTCGGGAAGGAGGCCTTCTTGCGCTGGACAAGATCCTGGGAGTGCTTTTTCGCAAAGCCGCCTCATCCCTGTCCGACGACACGCAGACGGCGCTTACGGGACTGCTGGCATGTATCGGAAAGGAATGCGGAGGGGAAAATTTTGGCTTCGTTCATGGGCTGGAAAAGGCCTTTGCCAATAAAGGGGACGATCCCTATGCCCATTTGAACAAATTCATCTGCAACGAACCGGATATTCCCGACAAAGTCACGACGGGAACCATCTTCTCCACAGAGGATTCTTCCAACTATTATGTCTGTGTTTCTCCGGAATGCGATCTCGCCAGAGATGAGTGGAAAAAATTATGCTGTGTCGAGCTGACTACCTGCGACAAGCTCTCGAAAAGACTAAAGGAGTTAACCAGCAATAAATACATACTGTTCACTGACGGCGGCTCCGTAAAGATGGCGGCCGTAGATCCCCTGAAAATCACGCTTCATGACTTTTTTTTGCGGGAGGGGGCCTCTCCCAAATATTACGAATTACCTTCTCCCCCATCGGGAGAGAAGCCGGAGTGCAGGGGGGTGAATATCAATATCGTTGCGCAACTGCGGCCGGAATACGCGCATCGCCTTATGGCCAGGGCGGGCGCATGGCACAGTCGTATCGGTCTGGACTTCATCAAACCCTCCGCCGGACTACGAAAAATATGACACGCGCAGCGAACGGGATGCTTGCGGGACGTTCCGTTCTCTTCCGGCCGTCGCCGACACGGCTGGCGAACGCCGGGGCGCGGGATGGCGTACGTCTGAAAAACGCGTCAAAGGCGGAAGAAATGTCCACCCGAGAGAAGGGGGCGGAGATGATGAACGCCCCCGATTCTAGGTGTATAGTCCCAATATAAGTGGGGTTGGCTCTACATGGGGAATTCAGGCTTTTCTGTTCGCGTCTTCAAATTCCACCGGCCGGTCGAACGGGCCATAGCCGGGACGGCGATCATCGGAAAGTAGAACGCTGGAAAGGGCGGGCGACTCCGAATCCATATCGATCATCGTGACCTTTTCCTTGCCGTATCAGATACCGGTATGTGACAAATAGCTCTGTGCAATACCTCGCCTTCCTTTCAAACGACATTATGGCAGAATTCCTTGGCGTATGACCATGAATATTCATAATATGTAGTTAACTCCGGATAGTACGGAAAAAACGAGCCCTGCCTCACAGATCCATCGAAAATATGGCTGTGCTACGCGGGGAATTCTCCGTCGGTCGATGTACTCGGCCATAGGCAAATAGTACTAGGAGGAAAAAAGCCTATGCTGGGAGCCATCATCGGTGACATGGTGGGCAGTCCTTACGAATTCCATCCGTGGCAGGGGGCTGCGGAGGCCTTTCCTTTGTTTTCTCCCTGTTCCCGTTTCACGGACGATACGGTGATGACCGTGGCCGTGGCCCGGGGGCTGATGCAGGCCTACGGGCAGGAACAGGCCTGCCGGGAGGCCTTCATCGACGCCATGCACGAATATGGCCGTGCCTACAGCCGGGCGGGCTACGGTCAGCGTTTTTTCCGCTGGATCGTCACAGGCAGTCGCGAGCCGTACAACAGTTTCGGCAACGGTTCGGCCATGCGTGTCTCGCCCGTGGGCTGGGCCTGTGACAGTCTGGAAGAAACGGAACGTTATGCGGCCCTGAGCGCCTCCGTGACGCATGACCATCCCGAAGGCATCAAGGGGGCCTGCGCCACGGCCGCAGCCATCTTCCTGGCCCGGGACGGTGCCGGGCGGGATGCCATCCGTGACTATGTCTCTTCCCGCTACGGGTATGATCTGGCCCGCAGCCTGGCCGAGATCAGGCCCGCGTACCGTCACAAGGAGAGCTGTCAGGAGTCCGTCCCCGAAGCCATCATCGCCTTTCTGGAAAGCCGTTCCTTCGAGGAGGCCGTACGCAATGCCGTCTGGCTGGGCGGCGACAGCGACACGCAGGCCGCCATCGCCGGGAGCATAGCCGAGGCTTTTTACGGCGGTGTGCCGCAGGATCTGCGGGAGGCGGCGCTGGCCGGCCTCGATGACCGTCTGCGCGGCGATGTGGCTGCCTGGTACCACTGGCTGTCGGAGCACAGGGGCATCCGGCTTGACAGGAAGGCCGATCCTGTTCAGGAACAGAAGACAGCCGTATCCGCAACAGGGAGGGACATCATGGAGACCATGCCGAAAGCCGGGATGACAGGGCAGTGGGAAACGACGGTGGAAGAAGGCCTGCTGGCCGCGCAGGTGGGCAGCGGCGAGGTCCGGGTGCTGGCCACGCCCATGATGATCATGGGCATGGAACGGGCCGCCATGGAAGCTGTGCGTCCCTGCCTGCCCGAAGGCATGACCAGCGTGGGCACCCGTGTGGACATCAGCCACATGGCGCCGACCCCCTGCGGCATGAAGGTGCGCTTTGAGGCGAAGCTGACGGCGGTCTCGACCAACGGGCGCGGCCTGACCTTTGCGGTGACGGCCTATGACGAAGTAGGCCCCATCGGAGAGGGCACCCACGAGCGCGTGGTGGTGGACAGGGAAAAATTCCAGAGCCGCGCCCAGACCCGCGGCAAGCATGAATAAAATGAAATATTGCGCTATCTTGCTGTGCTGTTTCCTCTGGGGGGCCGCGCCCGTCCTGGCCTCTCCCCTGGGGGCGGACAGTTTCTTCACGGTGGACATCCCCGAGGGCTGGACCATTGAGGCCCAGGACAAGGGCTCCGTGACCATGCTTTCCCCGGATGCCGGCATCATGGTGAGCCTGGTGACGGGCCTCAACGGTACGCGCAGCCGCGCCGACATCGTGGAGGAGTACCGCAAGATGCTGGATGCGCCGGATGTCCGGCTCCGGGCCGATGATGTCTACGAGATGCAGGGCCATGCGGGGAACATCCCCATGCGGGGCGTGCTGGCTCTGGGAGCTGACCGGCATGTGCTCGTCCTGCTGGCCGGGAAGGTGGATGATGCCCAGGCCCAGGCCATCGTGGATTCGCTGGCCCTGAAAAAATAGCCTGCTTCCGTACCGCTTCCTGCTGGGGCGGGACAGCGATCGCAGGCGCAGGAGGACTGCTCTTGACGGGGCAGGAAAAGACCGTTTGGGTAAAAAGACCGTTGTCCGTGAGATGGCGGTCTTTTTTTATGGCAGGAAGGCCCATGTGCGGCTGGTTCCGTCGGGTGGCGGCCCGTGGGAGAGAGGGCGGCTCGGGCCGGGGCATGTCTGCTGCCGTCTCATATGCAGGAGGACGTGACGGGCCAGAGGAAAGGGCCGCAGCGTCTGCGGGACGGGAGCGCGTTGCAGGGATAGGGGAGGCCGCAGGGGCATCCGTGGCCGGAAAAGCCGTTGTCCTGCGGAAAGGCGGCTCCCCGGCCCCTTGTGGGGCGTGTGTAATGGGTATATGCTCCAAAGATTCCGCCTGCCTCTGGCGTGAGCAGGCGCACCGTTTTTACAAGGGATGTTTTCCATGTCGAATCATAGCGAGTACCTGAACAAGGTGTTGTTGAGCCGGGTCTACGACGTGGCCGTCGAGACCCCGCTGGATGAGGCCGTGAGCCTTTCCCGCCGCCTGGGCAACCGCGTGCTGCTCAAGCGGGACGACCTGCAGCCTGTGTTTTCCTTCAAGCTGCGCGGCGCCTACAACAAGATGGCCCGTCTTTCTCCCGAAGAGCTGCGCCGCGGCGTCATCGCCGCCTCGGCCGGCAACCATGCCCAGGGGGTGGCCCTGGCCGCCCGCCGTCTGGGATGCGAAGCCGTCATCGTCATGCCCGTGACCACGCCCGCCATCAAGGTGGATGCCGTGCGCCGTCTGGGCGGACAGGTGGTGCTGTTCGGTGAGTCTTTCAGCGATGCCTGGCGGCATACGCTGGATCTCATCAAGGAGACCGGCTACGTGTTCATCCCGCCTTTTGACGATCCCGATGTCATTGCCGGACAGGGCACCATCGGCATGGAGATCCTGCGTCAGCATCCCGACCCCATTCACGCCATTTTCGTGCCCATCGGCGGGGGCGGACTTGCCGCCGGCGTGGCCGCCTATGTGAAGAACCTGCGGCCCGAGATCCGCGTCATCGGCGTGGAACCCGTGGACTCCGACGCCATGCGCCGTTCCATCATGGCCGGGCATCGTGTGGAGCTCAAGGACGTGGGCCTGTTCGCCGACGGCGTGGCCGTGAAACTGGTGGGCGAGGAGACCTTCGCCCTTTGCCGCGACCTGCTGGACGACATCATCACCGTGGACACGGACGCCATCTGCGGCGCCATCAAGGATATCTTTGAAGATACCCGCGTGGTGGCCGAACCGGCCGGTGCGCTGGCCCTGGCCGGTCTGCGTGCCTATGCCCGCGCGGGCAACCTGCGCGACACCACCCTGGTGGCCGTGGTCAGCGGCGCCAACATGAATTTCGACCGTCTGAGCCATGTGGCGGAACGGGCGCGCTTCGGTGCCAACCGCGAAGCCCTGCTGGGTGTGACCATCCCCGAGAAGGCGGGCAGCTTCCGCCAGCTGGTGCAGGCCATCAGCAGCCGCAACATCACCGAGCTGTGCACCCGCTTCGCCGACCCGGTCAACGCCCATGTGCTGGTGGGCATCGACATCAAGAACAGCGACGAGGTGGCCTCCGTGCTGGAAGACCTGCGGGCTGCCGGTTTCAGCGCCTGCGACCTTACGGACAACGAACTGGCCAAGCTGCACCTGCGCCATATGGTGGGCGGCAACGCGCCCCAGGTGCACAACGAACGCCTGATCCGCTTCTTCTTCCCCGAGCGGCCCGGCGCCCTGCTCAATTTCATGGACGCCATGCGCGTGACCTACAACTTCACCCTGTTCCAGTACCGCTACCACGGGGCGGACTTCGGCCGCGTGCTGCTGGGGGTGGAAGTTCCCGAAGAGCGGCGCGAGGACTTCGAGGAGTTCCTGGCCCGCGTCGACCGCATGGGCTACCCGCATGTGGATGAGACCGACAACCCGGCCTACAAGATGTTCCTGGGCTGGCATCACGACAACTAACTGATGCCGGTCTGCACGGACAGACCATGATGCTTGTCGGGAGGCCGCTCCTTCGGGGGCGGCCTCCTGCTGTTCACAGGCCCCGGAGATCCCGGCGGCAACAAGGAGAGCACGGGAGGGCTGAGAGAGGCCCGGCAGCGCGGCTCCTTTGCGGACAATCGGGAGGCCTGCATCGGCCCTCCCCGGGCCGGAGGGAGCTTTCTCCGCCTGTCCCTGCCTTCCGGGCCGTCGTCATTGACAAGCCGGGACAGTTGGCCGAACATGGACAAAACCGGTATCGTCAACTTTTTACCGTCTGGCAGGACGCTATGATTCGTATTCAGGAAATTCTCGACAAGGTGGCGGCCAACAACCATGATGCCAATCTGGAGCTGATCCAGAAGGCCTATGTGTTCGCCGCCACAGCTCACGCGGGGCAGACGCGCCTTTCGGGCGAGCCCTATCTGTCCCATCCGCTGGCCGTGGCCTATACCCTGGCCGACATGGGCTTTGACGAGCCCACGGTGGCGGCGGGCCTGCTGCACGATACGGTGGAAGACACCGGCACCACCATCGAAGAGATCGACGACAAGTTCGGCGAAGACGTGGCCGACATCGTGGACGGTGTCACCAAGATCAGCATGATCGTCTTCGAGAACAAGGAAGAGGCGCAGGCCGAGAACATCCGCAAGATGATCCTGGCCATGAGCCACGACATGCGCGTGCTGATGGTCAAACTGGCCGACCGCCTGCACAACATGAGCACCCTTGATTTCCAGAAGCCCCACAAGCAGCGCCGCATCGCCCAGGAGACCATGGACATCTACGCGCCCCTGGCCAACCGTCTGGGCCTGTACCTGCTCAAGCGCCAGCTGGAGGACCTGAGCTTCAAATACCTGCGGCCGGACATCTACAACCAGATCGACCACTGGCTGGACGCGCATCAGGTGGTGGAAAAGCAGATCATCGAAAAGGTGGTCTCCCTCATCCAGGATCTGCTGGCTTCCAACGGTCTGGAAGGGCAGGTCTACGGGCGCATCAAGCACAAGTACAGCATCTACAAAAAGATGCAGTCCCAGTCCCTGACCCTGGACGAGATGCACGACATCATGGCCTTCCGCGTGCTGGTCAAGGACATCCGCGACTGTTACGCGGTGCTCGGTCTGGTGCACTCGCAGTGGAAGCCGGTGCACGGGCGCTTCAAGGACTATATCTCCATGCCCAAGGCCAACGGCTACCAGAGCCTGCATACCACGGTCATCGGGCCCGAGGGCGAGCGCATCGAGATCCAGATCCGTACCGAAGAGATGCACCGGCAGGCCGAACACGGTGTGGCCGCGCACTGGCTGTACAAGGAAAAGGGCCGGGTCAACTCCAAGGACCTGGAACAGTTCTCCTGGCTGCGCGAGATCTTCGAGCGCCAGGGCGACGAAGCGGACTCGCGCGAGTTCATGCATTCGCTCAAGCTGGACCTGTTCAAGGACGAGGTCTACGTCTACACCCCTGCCGGCGATGTGAAGGAACTGCCCGAAGGCGCCACGCCGCTGGACTTCGCCTTCCACATCCACAGCAAGGTGGGCCATCATTGCGCCGGGGCCAAGATCAACGGCCGCCTCATGCCGCTGGGCACGCCGCTCAAGAACGGCGACATCGTGGAGATCATCACCGATCCTTCGCGCAACCCCAATCGCGACTGGCTCAAGATCGTCAAGACGGCCCGCGCCCGCAGCCGCATCCAGCGCTACCTGCGTACCGAGGAACGCGCCCATGCCCTGGCCCTGGGCCGCGACATGCTGGAAAAGGAAGGCCGCAAGGTCAACCTCAATGTGGCGCGCGCCCTGAAGGACGGCCAGCTGGCCATCGTGGCCCAGGAGATGAACTTCGAGAACGTGGACGAGTTGGTGGCCTCGGTGGGCTATGCGCATATCACGCCGCGCCGTGTGCTCAACAAGCTCTATGCCGTCCTGCATCCCGATAATGCCGCGGCTGCGGAACCGGCCACGCCCACCATCAAGGAAAGCAAGGAAGCCGCCAAGCGCAAGAGCGACGGCGTGGGCATCTCCGGCTGTGACGGCGTGCTCATGCGTTTTGCCAAGTGCTGCAACCCGGTGCCGGGGGACCCCATCATCGGTTACATCAGCCGCGGCATGGGCGTCACCGTCCACCGTGCGGACTGTCCCAATGTGGCCAATATGGAGCCGGAGCGCCTCATCTCCGTGCATTGGGACGGCGAGGAGGAAAAGCCCTACGAGGCCGGTATCTTCATCCTGGCCCAGAACCGCAGCGGCGTGCTGGCGGGCATCGCCCAGCTCCTGGCCTTGCAGGGCATCAACATCACGGCGCTGTCTTCGCGGGCGCTGGTGGACGGCCGGGCCGAACTGCGCCTGACCGTGGAAGTGTGCAACGCCACCCAGCTCTATGATGTCATCGAGGCCATCCGCGGCCAGTCCGGCATCCTCGAAGTGGTGCGCGATACCGAAGAAGCCTAGCCCATCCCGCCCGGCTGCCGTGGCGCAGCCTTTCAGTGAACATACGCAGGGGACACCGCAAGGTGTCCCCTTTTTCGTGGGCCATCCCGCGACAGTTTTGGGCAACTATTTGCCAGGAACAGGTCTGTACCCGGCAGCCGGGTCGGCGTATCCCGGTAAGCACAGGACAAAGGTCCGTTGCCCGGACGGGATCTGCCGGAAAAGGGCGGAGCCTTCCGGTCTGCGTCGACGGGGAGCAGGAGGCATCTTTGCGTTGCGTTCCCCGGTATGCGGCGGCGGGCCGTCTTTCTCATGCCGGGGCATCCGGCACAACCGTTGAAGATATCGTGGGGAACACCATGGACAGGATGCAGAAAGCGGAAGCGTACAGGAAGGAATTGGGCAAGACGGGGGCCCCGGCACTGGCCGGGACGGATCCCGAACTGGCGGCTATCCGGGAGCGCCTGGAATACGGCGAGATCGCCGGACAGGGCTGCCTGGATGCGCGTCGGCGCCGCCTCATCACCCTGGTCGTCCTGGCCGCCATCCAGACGCCGGAGGGGATAGGGGAGGAGACACGGGCCGCCCTGCATCAGGGCGTGCGTCCCGAAGAGATCCGCGAGGCCCTGTACCAGTGCGCGCCCTATATCGGCTTCCCGCGGACGGAGGCGGCCCTGCGCCATGCGGATGCCGCCCTGGAGGCCGCCGGGATCGCCCTGCCCC
>ERZ773139.3269-NODE-3269-length-14779-cov-2.532396_pt1 | contig 14779 bp, 9 predicted proteins | sample MGYA00580854_ERZ773139 | MGnify/ENA primary metagenome ERZ773139 (study PRJEB29015, sample SAMEA2737809) | human gut metagenome | biome: human gut; feature: human-associated habitat; material: faeces | place: China | collected 2012 ...
CCCTGTACAAAATAGAAGATCCTCGAAGCATGAACATCTACACGGGAGACAGACCGAAAGCCGACAAACTCATCGACCAGAGAGAGTGCAAATCGACCGAAGGCATGAAAAAATGGCTGGACATCATCGGGCGCCCACGAACCATGGAATTGCTCTCTTCCTTCGTCCGGAACAACCGGCTGTTGCACCTCTTCGGACGACAACGACGTGTATATATGCCAATCGGCGGACGATGATTCCGTGATCGACGAAACGAAAAACAGCCGCCTCCAGCATGTCTATCACTTTAAAATTCCGATGCACAACAATCCGTGGATAAAATTCAGCCGGACGAACTACCGCCAGTTAAATCTGCACACGGACCCAAACGATGTCGGCGTCATTATGGAAATTCCCCCCCTCCACGATTTTCGTACACTATATTATCCGCAAAAACAGGCGACTTGCGAATTCTTAATGCAAAATAAGAGTATAGCATAATTACAGCTTCGCCGACCGATCGACCGCTAACGCAAAAAATCGATACCGTCCGGCAAAAGGCCGGCTAACCCTTTTCCCGAGAATATTCCCTGTCCGCAGCCGGTGTAGTACGTATTTTGCATGTCTTCATGCAGAATTATTCATTAATAAAATAAAACAGCCATGAAAGAGAATTGTAACACATGCGATCCTTGTGAGGAAAATTTCTGGAACGAAGTAAAAGAGATCGTCGACAACGTGAAAAATTACACGAAGAAAGACCACGAAGAAAAAAAGAAAGAGGTGCAGGACGCTTTTTCCGAAGAAGAAAGCAAAAACGGCAAATAACTGCCCACGCAAAAACGGCAACAAAGCTTTCCCTCAGGGAGAACAAACTTACCGGGCCAAAACAAAAGAAGAAGGAACGTTTTCACGTTCCTTTTTCTTTTGAGCCACAAGTGGGACTCGAACCCACGACCTTTTCGTTACGAATGAAATGCTCTACCGACTGAGCTATTGTGGCAAATCCAAACGATCGTGCTCCCACAACCGGATTTAGCGAGTGCAAATTTCGTAAAATTAATCGAATTATCCGCAAAATCTTGCGACTTTTTTACCTCGCCACCGCTCTTTTTCCCGAAAAATCCGAAAAAAGAAGACCGACGATCGTTTATCCGACACGATCCTTTGCTATTCGGCCAACAATTTCTGCAACATAACGGGCTCGTCCGTCGTAATATAAGTAACGCCTTTACCGATCAACCATTTCATATTCGGCTCGTCGTCGACGGTCCAAACATTGACTTCCAACCCCAATTGTTTCGCTTCGTCGAACCACTCTTCATGGGCCCGCATCGCACCTATATGATAATCCAATCCGGTATACCCCTTGTCGGAGAGCTGTTTCGGGGTCAGATCGCTGCCAAGATAAGCCACCTTCGCTTTCGGCGACAACGCGATCAGGCGCTCGCAGACATTTTGACTGAACGAAATATATTCGACCAACTTATCCATCTTGTTTTTTTTCACCAGTTTCAACACAGCATCGACTGCCGCCGCCTCCTTCTCCTGGGTATTATGCGACTTGATCTCGATAATCAATTTCGTATGTTTCTGTTTACGCGCAATCGCAAGAAGCTCGTCCAGCGTCGGAATTGCTTCTCCGTTCGATAATTTGCAATCTTTCAAAGCCGCGTATGTGCTTTCGTCGATCCGCTTCCCGTCGATCGTCGGATCATGATGCACGACGACGACTCCGTCCGTCGTAATATACACATCGCATTCCGATCCCCTGGCTCCGATCTCAATCGCCTTTTTCAACGACGCGACCGAATTCTGAGCGGAACCCTCCGCCTTCCAATACCCCCGGTGCGCAACCACTTCCGTCGCAGGCTTTGCCCCGGCACCGACGATACCACACATAGCCACAACACTTAATAAAATCTGTTTAATTCCCATTTTATGCTTTTGTTTATGTTCTATTCAGAGAGTAAATATAATGATTATAGCGAAAATAATCAACAACGCCTAAAATAAAAGAAACGGAAACCCGTTGGTTTCCGTTTCTTTATCATGTAGACGATCGACTTATTCGGGAGATTCGTAGCCCGGATTCTGCCAGTTCGTCCCGGTAAGTTTATACATCTTATTCACTTCGTCCGTAGGCAACGGGAAAAGCAGATAAGTATCCGCATTCGATTTGCGTTCGCTGACAACGAACCGTTTATAAGTAAACGTACCGTCACTATCGTTCTTGGTCGCCCGCATACCCGTTACGACCGTCTCTGCTTCGTCAAGGATCTTCCAACGCCGAATATCGTAGAAACGAAGCGGTTCAAAAGCGAATTCTACCCGACGTTCATTCCAGATCCTGTCCCTGAACACATCTCTATCCGTAGTATATTCATCCCTAACATTCGGCATATCGGCTCTCGTACGGACTGCATTGACTGCCTCTACGGCAGACATGGAAGCCTGCCCGCTATATCCTTCTACCTGCTGAGTCGGGCCATAAGCTTCATTGGCCGCTTCTGCGAAGTTCAGATAAAGCTCTGCTAACCGGAATCTCCGTACATATCCGGTAACAGGTGTTTCATAAGATGAAGTATGTTTGTCGTACTTTCTCCTGTAATAACCCGTTCTCGTATTCCGAATGGTCGTTTTATCAATTGCGCAGGAACTGTCTCTCGGCGCATTGTCATAAATCTTCACAAGTTCGTCCGGATCGTCCCAATGACGCTGTGCCCCATTGAAATAAACGGATTGATAGAAACGGGGATCGCGGTTCTCATAAGGATTCTGATCGTCGTATCCGGCAGCTTCATTGAAGTTCGGTTGCAAATGAGAGTCATCTTTATAATATTTGCCATCCCCAGTTTTCTTAAGAATCGGGTGTCCATCGGCCGTTTCATAAGAGTCAATCAACTCCTGAGTCGGACTGATTCCGGCAGAAGACTGCCTGGAATTAGTCGGAAGACCGTAATAATTCCAAACCGAAATACCGGCAACTCCATAAATCGTTTCCTTATCACTCGTACGGTCATAATCGTACGGAGTGAAGGAATCGGTCTGGACGACCGGCAGACGGGTAAACAAAGAATAATCGTGAGCCAGACATTGGTCGAGCGCTTCCTTCGTAATTCTAGCGGCATCTTCCCAAGTATAAGGATTTCCTTCTTCATTAGCGTGGAGCGGACTTACGGCCAGCATAATCGCTTCCGAACGGATCGCATAGGCTAATGCGCGGTGCATCATATTGGCATAGTTCGAGCCCAATACCCAACGGAATCCTTTACTCGTATAAGACATATCCTCGGCTCCCGGAGCTGCAAGAGCATCATCGGTATCCTGTAGAATCTGCTTAACGATTTCCCAAACTTTAGCACGCCTGTCGGAAGAAAAATCGTGATCATAAGAATAAGGCTCCGTAATCAACGGAACGCCGCCATACTCCCTGATCAGCGTCAAATAATAATAAGCGCGTAATGCCTGGGCTTGAGCGATCCAACCTTTCTTTTCCTCCTCCTGGGCATAGGCGGTCGCATTCGGCAATGCCTGAATAAAAACGTTACAATAACGGATCCCGACAAATGCATTACTCCAAGATCCTCCCAGCGGCCATGAAGTCGCACTGACCAAACCAGAGTACCAGTAAGTAACTCCGGAATTCGCCATGTAATCATATGCGTCCTGCGCATCGTCCGTATAAGATATCACTCCAAAGCTCGGACCGGAAACGTAATTATAGCAAGTATTCAAATAACCGATCGTTCTGTTCCGATCCGACCAGATACTCTCGTAACTGATACGTCCGTCATCCGGCAGATCGAGTGCATCGTTGCAAGAGGAAAGCCCTCCGGCAACAAATGCTGCAAAAAGAAGATATATATGTTTTTTCATACAATTTTTTTTTACTCGTTAAAAGAACTTTTACTGGTTAGAAAAGAACGCTGACACCTACGTTATAAACACGGTAGGCAGGAATGGTATACAAACCGCCGTATTCCGGTTCAATATCCTTGTTTTTCATGCGGCCCCAGGTAACCAGGTTCTGTCCGCTAAGCGAGAACCGAATTTTATCCGCAGAAATCTTCTTCGATACATTCAACGGCAATGTATAAGCGATCTCCACATTCTTCAACCGAAGGAATGCCCGGTCGTTCCAGTTATAGGAATTATTACGCATATCGCTCGAGGTCTGACTATTGGACAAAGCCGGAGCCGTAATCTCTTTCCCTGCGGCATACCTTTCAGGCGTCCAAGCGCCTTCATGCAACCGGGTATAGATCCCTTCGTAGTTAAGATGCCATGTACTGCTTTCGAATCCCCCCGTTCTGGCTACGCCCTGGAAAAGGAAGCTAAACTCCAGATTCTTGTATTTGAATCCGCCATTGAAAGCGTAGAATACCTGCGGTATGCCACCGTATCCGAAAGGAACCTGATCTTTCTCATCGATGATATAGTCTCCGTTTATATCCTTGAAGATCAAATCGCCGACCCTGGGAGAAGGCATGTTCCATCCGTAAGTACATTCGTAACGATCGATTTCTTCCTGCGAATTAAAATAACCATTACCGTTGCTATAATCAACCATCAATCCGAAAGAAGTTCCGAGCGGGAATCCTTCCTCTTTACGTCTGTAAGAATAGCTTTCACCCAGTTCGGTTTCGTCTTTGTAAATAACCTTATTACGGGCATAGCTAACCCAACCGCCTACGTTAAAACTCCAGTCCGCATTGATCCGTTTGTAGTAGTTAGCCGACAGATCATAACCTTTGTTCTCGTAAACACCGACTTGCGTAGCAGGATAATTGTTGATGGGAATACCCTGATAACTCGGAATCGTCGAGGTCGCATGGATCAGCATATTATCCATCCGTTCTTTGAAATAGTCGAAAGAGAACGTAAACCCGTTGAACAATCCTACGTCGATACCGTAATTTTGTTTGAGCATCGTTTGTGCCTGAAGCAAAGCATATCCCTTTTTATTTTCCCATGTAGAATAAGCCAACACGGGAACCGAACCGCCAGTACCAAACTGGTTCTCATCCAAGTAACCATGACGTCCGTTCTGCAAATCGTCCTCGGCAGTACGTCCGTAAGAAGCACGGATTTTAAACTCGTTCAGCCATTTCACATTTTTCATAAAATGTTCGTTCGCCAGATTCCACGCGCCGGAAATAGCGGGCGTAGCGATCCAACGGCGATCGGGAGCGAACTGCTCGGTCGCAGAATAACCCAGATCGACTTTTACGAAATAACGGTTGTCATAACCATAGGCAGCCTCGACGCCGGACAACACCGTATTGAAAGGCAAAACATTATTGGAAGACCCCATATCCGCCTTAGACAGGTTCTGGTAATAAATAAAAGCGGTAGCCTGTACATTATGTTTTCCAAAAGTACGCTGATAATCCAAATAAGCCCGATAATCCAAATGATAGTAAGAAGAATAACCTTTCCCGTAACTCAGTTCGGAATCTTTCGTCGTACCGATCGTTTCGAAAGCGAGTACGGACGGATCGTCGGTCGTTTTCCTCTTAACAAGTTCATTGCTCTGAATAGCGGTAAGAGAATTGTAACCATAAGTCTGGTAAGCGATATATCCGCCTAATTTCAACCCTTTGGTCACGAAACTCAGATCCAGATCCAATCCGAACTGGGAATTGATGTTCACGGAAGTAGCCTTATTATAACCCATCCGGTTCAACACTCCGTAAATCGAATAAGTATTCTTCTCTTCAACGACCAACTTTCCTCCCGGATCCAACATCTCTCCGGTCGCCTGATCATATACGGCAGGCGTCAAAGGACCGTAAATATTCGCTCCGCGCCAATACATATCTTCATATAATCCCTGCTGCGCGTTATAAAAGGCATCGCTTCCGGGAGCGCGGTCGCGTCTTACGTTACCGCTCAACCGCAGGTATGAACTTAGGTATTTGTTCACCTTGATATCCACGTTCGTACGGTAATTGAACCAGTTGGTATTGAATCCTGACTTATAACGTTCATTAGTCGTCTTAAACTGACCTCCCTGGTGCATGAAATTCACCTGAGTGAAATAGGTAAACTTATCCGAACCACCGGTAACGTTTATATTGGCCCGGGACATGGTGGTCAACTTCTTATAGAACATATCGCGCCAGTTGTTATCCGGATACAACTCCCTGTTTTCTCCGGAGATATAATTGGCGATATCGACAGGCGAATAAACAGGCGTTTTACCCAGACTCGGGTTATCGTTATAGGTAGCTTCATTTTTAAACGTAGCATACTCCCAAGAATGGTAAAACCTCGGAGAGATCGTCGGTTGCTGTACAGACTGATCATAAGAAACATCGATCCGAACCGGCCCTTTCTTTCCTCGTTTCGTCGTAATCACGAGCACGCCGGCATTTCCCTTAACCCCGTACAAAGCCTGCGTAGAAGCATCTTTCAACAAAGTAATCGATTCGACCTCTTTTGCAGTCAGATAGCGCAAAACATCGTTACTATTATAAGAAGACATCACGCCATCGATCATAATCAACGGGGTCTGCCACCCATTCTGCGGATTCGAAGCGCCGCGGATCAACATACTGACCGTTTCATTACCAAGCACATAATTGTTCTGCCGTACCATCAAGTTGGTCACAAAACCGTTCATAGCAGCACCGAAACTCGAAACGGGAGCGGCTTCTATCGGAGTTCCTTTCACGGAACTAACAGCTCCGGAGATTGCTCCCCGCCGTTGCTGAACGAAACCCATGTCGATAATCTCATCGCTTTTCAAAGCGTCGGGTTCCAATTTCGCATCGATTGTTTCCTTCTCTGCGATGGCCACCTTCTTATCTTTATAACCGAGATAAGAAAAAACGATATCCTTACTCCCATCGTCCACTGTCAGCATATAGGAGCCTTCAATATCTGTCGAAGTTCCGTTCTTTCCCGTCTCGGAATTAACGACCACTCCGGACAGCGGCTTGCCAAACTCGTCCGTTACGACACCCTTGATGGTATAGACGGTTGACGACTGCGCACTGATTTTAGCCCCGAATGCACTCAAAAACATGCATGTGAGCAACAGCGCTATTTTAATATTTACTTTATGTCTCATATTATTTATCATTTAATCGTTTACACAACCCGTAAATACTACCATCCGGGATTTTGCCATGCATGTCCGGTCAAAGTTTCCAACCGATTCTGATCGCTCAACGGAATGGGCACCCACAACCACTTATTGGAATAACAACGGCGGGGAGAGTTCCGAATATGCTTACGAGTGTAAGTATACATCGGCTTACCTTCCTTATCATCGCCCAACCATGAAATCTCCATAGCCGTCGGCCACTGATAATCCGACATATCTCCGTCGGGCCTCTGCCAACGACGCATATCGTCCAAACGGGTATCCTCCATCGCCATTTCGACACGGCGTTCATGTTTCAGATACAACAGAGCTTCGTCCTGCGTAAGACTTGTCGGCCAAGCCGGCATCCCCGCGCGGTCTCTGATTTCATTGACCAACGTCATACCTTCCTGGATATGACCGGCATTAATAGCGCATTCGGCAGTATTCAGAATAATTTCGGCCAAACGGAAAATTTTATACTTTACACTACCGCCTGCGTTCTCTCCTTCGGACGGCTTCAAGTATTTATTGAGATAGTAACCGGTACGCGTTCTCTGACGACGACTGCTATGGATACCGGTGTAATCGTCTTCCTTATTCGTCCAGATCGTTTTGGAACGGATGGCATTTCCGACATAATGACCGCCCGAACGACCGTCGATCTCTTCGTTTTTCCAGAAGGCGGTACGAACACACTCATTGTAAACGACCGTTACGTAGAAACGCGGATCCCTGTCCCCATAAGGATTCGAAACCTGATCGAAAATCGTATTTTCAGGATTAAAATTCGGTTTCAAATGCGTATTATCCCGGTAAGGCAACGCCAAATCGACAACCGGATAACTTTCCAAGGCAGTACTGCTGTTGTATTTTACATTTTCATACTGATCGACCAGTTCCTGCGTCGGCGTCAATCCGCACTTATAATATCCCTGGAAACCGATTCCGTTGATAAACCACATATCACCGCGGGCGCCACGATCTTGCCAAATCGTCTCCTTATCGTTCGGATTCGCATCATAACTCAATGTTGAACAGAAATATTCATGCATTGCCGCCGCAGCGTCGGAACCTTTTTTCCATTTCACCTGCCCTTTGGTAGCGAATACATCGTATTCGGACGGATTCTTGCACGTTTTATAAAGTTCATAGCTGTTCTCACGCAAACTAGCCAACGCTTCCTTATTGATCTGATAGCCCCAGATTGATCACATCGGCAGCTGCACGCGCAGCGCGATCGCACAGCTCGGCATCGTACTGTCCCGAAGGCGAGTTCAGCGGGCTGGCGGCATAAAGCGAATAACGGGACTTAAGAGCGCAAGCCAACGCTTTCGTTACCCGGTTCGATTCTCCGCCGGTAGTAATTCTCCAAGGAACTGCCGGTTCCGCCAGCGCCGAATCGCAATCGGCAATGATAGACTCGACCAACTCACGGTAAGTAGATTTAATCGCATATTGTTCAAAATCATCCGTATAAGCAGTGGCAGTCTTTATAAGCGGAGCCATCGAACCGAAATAACGAATCAATTCCGCATAGAAATAAGCCCGCAACAAATAAGCCTCGGCTTTCCAACGGGCGCGGTTCTTCTCTTCGGTAACCGTTGCCGAATCGATATGAGTCAAAAAGATATTGCATTTACGCACGCCTTCATACAGATTGCCCCAACTGATATTACCGCTTCTTAACAACGGATGGTTGCTGGCCGAAGCCACTCCATTATAAGCCTGAGCCGAATATAATCCCGTTTCTACTTCTGCGTCCGCATCCCACGCATCATCCGACATGGCAACCGGAGTATTGGTAGTAAAATACCACTGTCCGATTCCTTTGTCTGTAACATAACTTCCACTGTAAATAGCATTCAGGTAAGCCCCGACTCTATCGTTATCCTTCCATATCGTGGACATGTCGATGTAACCAGCCGGAGCCATATCCAAAGCGTCCGAGCACGAACTCAATGCAACGACCGACGCTATAGCTGATAAAAATATATATTTCACTTTCATAATGAGAATTTTAGTAGCTTAGAATGTTACGTTAAATCCAAAGTTGAACGTCTTCACGATAGGATAACCGATCTGGTCCGTTTGTTCGGGGTCTGTCGTACTTGTTCTCAGACGATCCCACGTAACCAGGTTATCACCGCGGAAATACACTCTCAATTTATTAATACCGATTGCACGCAGAGCATTCGACGGCAAAGTATAACCCAATTCGATTGCTTTAAGACGGATAAAAGCACGGTCCATTACGAAGAAATCATTTTGGATCTTCGAGCAGGTTTCTCCGGTAGACAATCTCGGATAAGTGATCTTCTGCCCGGCAGCATAACGTTCGGCGGTCCAAGCGGTTTTGTGATACTTGAAGAAAGTACCCTGATAGATGTTCTCGTACACACCCTGACCGCTGTAATAGCTCGAATATTTACCTACCCCCTGAAGGAAGACCGTAAAGTCGAACCATTTGTAATTAAGAGAAACGTTGAGACCGTAAGATACGCGCGGCACTTTCGTGTAACCGATGGGCACCCGGTCTTTTTCGTCGATGATTCCGTCCCCGTTCTGGTCGATGTACTTGAAGTCGCCCAACTGGGGAGCCGTAGAAAGGTTGTAAGTAATTCCCTTGTGTTCGACGCCGTTCTCGTCTACATATCCTTCCGTATACTTGTCCAATTCTTCCTGAGTATTGAAATACCCGTTGCCGTTGCTCCAGTCGATCTTGTAACCGAAAGTCTGATCGAGCGACTGCCCCGTAGTACGGTACTTGTAATAATAACCGTCCGCATAAGGCACTTCATCCCAGAATTTCACTTTATTGTGGTTATAACTGAAATTACCCTTTACAGAGAGGAACAGATCCTTGTTGAAAGACTTGTTGTAGTTAATTTCGAGTTCATAACCCGAGTTATCCACCACGCCGAGGTTCAAGTAAGGCCACTGGGGCACACCCGCAAACTGCGGAGCCATTCCCTGGGTCTTCAGGATCTTCGAACGCTGTTCGATAAAGTAGTCGAAAGTAATCGACCAATCGCTCCACAACTGGAGATCGATACCGTAGTTCTGTTTCTTGGAAACCTCCCACTGCAGGTTGTAGTTACCCGGACGATTCTCATAGATCGTACCGTAACCGCCGACGGCAACGCCGCCACTTGAAGAATAAGTATGATTGCTCAAATAAAGGAAACGGTTGTCTCCGATCTTATCGCTACCTACTTTACCGTAAGAAGCTCTCAACTTCAAATTGGTGATGACTTTATTGCCTTTCAGGAAATTTTCATTGGAAACAACCCAACCCACTGCAAAAGAGGGGAAGAAACCGAACCGATTTTTCGGAGAGAACTGCTCGGAACCGTTGTAACCCATATTGGCGTCTAACAGATAACGGTTATCGAAGCCGTAAGTAACGCGGGCAGCCATACCCATCATATTATAAGGCATGTTAAGCGGAGCGCCGTTGGTTTCCCAAAAATCACGCTGTACCAAAATCATGGCGCCTACGTCGTGCTTGCCAAAAGTTCTGCTATAATTCAACGATCCCTGCAGGTTGACCGTATAATTGGTATAACCGCTCTTGCTCAGGCTCAACGTACCGTTCAATTCGCGGTCGGCCGCAAAATAGATCTGGTCGTTATCTTCATCAACCGAAGTTGCGAAAGACATTTCCGTAATGTCGCCGCCCAGAATCGTATTGGCTACGGCATCGAACGAAGCCATACCTTTCAAAGACAAACCTTTGGTGATAAAGGTCATATTCCACTCGCCTCCGATAGACGCATTCAGGTTCGTTCTGGTTTCATCCCGGTAACCTTTACGGTTTACGGATTCGAAAGGCGAACGGTCGGTTTCGACCGGACGGATCACTTTATCCGGAATTACATCGTAGCCCAGAGACGCATCGGGAGTGGTAGGACCTACGGTCATCGGCTTCATACCTACCGTACAGTGGATAAGGTCACGGATCATCCATTTATTGTCTCCGCCGTAAGTCGTAGTACCGGGCATGCCCACTTTTTCAATGTAGCTACCCAAATTCAGGAAAGCCTTGAAGTTCTTCGTGATGTTATAGTCCAAGTTCGAACGGAAGCTGTAACGGGTCATCCTTGCCTGAGGATCGTAGCCGAGCTTGCTTTTCGGTTCCGTATGCAAGTTACCACCCTGATGCAAATAGCTGGCATTTACAAAATATTGCAGCTTTTCGGTACCGCCGCTGATATTGATGTTCACACGACTCTGAGGCGACCATTTTTTGAAAATTTCACGATACCAGTCGTGGTTAGGATACATATAATGCCTTCTGGCCGCTTTCAATGCATAATCCGGATCGTTCGGATCCAGCCCCATCAACGGATTCAACGAACGGGAAATCATCTTTCCGGAATATTCTTCGTTCATACCGTCGTTCCGGTTCGCTTCGTTACGCAAAGTCATAAATTCCCACGAATCAACCCTTTCCGGCTCGCGCGTGAACGCCTGGAAACTCTGGTCGAAAGAGATATCCAACTTAGTCTGTCCTACTTCGCCACGCTTGGTCGTGATCAGGATCACACCGTTCGCGCCACGCACACCGTATACGGCGGTAGCCGCGGCGTCCTTCAGCACGGAAACCGTAGCGACCTCGTTTGCATCCAACGTACGGATATTGTCACGAGGCACACCGTCAATCAGGATCAGCGGTCTCGTACCGTTCGTAGTGGAAGCCCCACGCAGATACAGGTCGGCATCGTCGAAACCCGGCTGAGAACCACCGGACTGCAACGAGGTCAGACCGGCCAGACGTCCGGCCAACGCGTTGGCCAAGTTCGGCGAAGAACTCTGACGAAGTTCCTTGCTGTTAACCGACGATATGGAGGCAACCACGGAAACTTTCTTCTGAGTCCCGTAACCGACCACGACTTGCTCTTCGAGCTGCTGAGAATCGCTTTCCATCTTCACGTTGATCGTGGTACGAGCGCCAACTTTCACTTTCACTGTCTTATAGCCCAGATAGCTGAATGTCAACTCGGCTCCCGAGGGAACTTTGATCGTAAACTTACCGTTCACGTCGGTCACCACGCCGTTCGACGGACTCGAAGTAACCGTCACACCGATCAGGGGAGTGCCATCCTGATCCTGAACGGTACCTGAAACAGTCTGAGTTCCAGCCTGCATAGACTCCGAAACTTCAGATAGGCTCCCATTGCCAGAGAAAGCCGCGTATGGAACTGCCGACAACAAAACAACCAGGCTCAGCACCTTCGCACTGACCAGATTGCGTCCTGTTGCCTTCATCCATGTCTTGAAGTAAAGTAATGTTTTGTTCATAGATAAAAATTTAGGTTTAATTTTCTTGTTTTACCAAATTTTCCCCGCGTATTTTTATAGAAAATTCCGATAGCACGAAATTCTACAAATATTAGCTAATAATAGACTCATTTGTTTCAATTTTTTTCAAAAACTGTTCATTCTTGTACCCATGCGGGCTATATTCATTTAAATTCTGGTCAAAAGCATAATCCATAAAACTCTTATTAACAATAATATATAAAAGGATAAAATGTTTTTTGAAACAAAAACGAAAAAATTATCAAAGAATGATTATTTTTGTGCTATCAAGAATATGAAATTGCCGAAACCTTCAACGATGAATTGCAGATACATTTTATTATTTACGTCCGTTTTTGCTTTTATAACGTCAAAAACGGATGTAAAAGCCCAACAAAATTTTCATTTTTCACCCCGGATCTCAAACCTTCAGATACGGGATATCTGTCAGGATTCCCTGGGGTATCTCTGGATTGCGACGGCCCGCGGTGTAGACCGGTACAACGGCTATGAATACGCGCAATTATTCCGGGACGAATCGGCTCCCGAAACGTCTATCCAATCCAGCCGGATCAACAGGTTGCATTTGGACAAAACGGGAAATCTATGGATAGCGACATCCAGGGGATTAAGTAAATACGATCTAACCATCGACAAAATAACACCCTATACCATCAGTAACGGACAAGACGAATACTTCGTAACCGATCTCGCCGAAGATTCCACCGGTAATTTATGGATCGCGACTTACAGCAACGGAATTCTCAAAATGAACCGCACGACGGGCATTTTGTCTCCGATGCCCCTCCCGTTCGGCAACCGGGCTTCCCAACGGGCGCATACCCTGTTTATAGACGACTTACAGAATCTATGGATCGGATACTCTACCGGATCGGCGCTCGGCAGATACAACATCGACGACCAGACGGCAGAATTGTACACGCTCCCGGATTATATCGAAATCAACTGCCTGTCCAAATTCGGCGATTCACAGATATGGATAGGAACCGACCAGGGAATACTCGCTTACAGTATCAAAGGAAGGAAACTGACCTCCGTTCCGCCATCCATACGGAAACACCCGGAGCTATCTGCCGCAAAAATAAACAGCATTAAACTGATAGACAAGAATAATTACATCATCACATCAACGCATTATGCATATAAATATTGCATCAGTACAGGCGAAATAGCCGTCATCCCGGTAAAAAGCGAAAAAAACGATCAAAACAACGACATCACCTGTGCATTGAAAGACAAGCAGGGAAATCTATGGCTCGGGACTTTCGAACAGGGCATCGTCAAAGTCAACGCCGCGGAAAATACGTTCAACCATCCGGAAATATCTTCGGTCACACTGAACGGGAAATCGGTAACCGTCGTTTGCGAAGACAAAAGGTTCGGCCGGATCTGGTTCGGCTCCAAATACGACGGACTCTATTGCTATTCGAAAAACGGTTCCGTAAAAAATCTCACAAAGAACAACCATCCTGCATTGGCTTCAATCCGCAACAACTCGATACGGGCCCTGTTTTGCGACTCTCAAAACAGGATATGGATCAGTACGGGACGTAACCTGATCGTGGGACAGCTCAACGCGTCCGGATTTTCGGAAATTACGACGCTGCAAAATTTCGGGCCGATCACGGCGATCGGACAGGATCTGTCGGGCAATATCTGGGCGGGGGGATTCTCCGGACTTTATTTTTTCGGTCAAAATGTGACGGCCGAGCCTTCGCAGGTCGTAAAAAATGTGACGGTCACCACGATCCAGCCCTATAAAGCCGATCAGATCGTTTACGCCGCCTACGGGCAAAATGTTTTCACGATCGATCACCGCGATTTCGAACCGGAACCGTTGATCCCGGAGGGTCAGTTCGCCAACATGCACGCGTTGAACGCATGTACCGATATCCGCCGATCCGAAAACGGCTCCCTATGGATCGGAAGCTACAACAAAGGGCTGCTCGAATACGATCCGAAAACACGGAAAATCACAAAGTACACCTACACGGAGGGACTTCCGAGCAACGACATCCTGGCCCTGACCGAAGACGGAAACGGACGTATCTGGCTCGCCACCTCCAACGGGCTGTCACGGTTCGATCCCAAAACGAAACGGTTCCGTAATTTCAACGAAACCGACGGACTGAACAACACCCAGTTTTTCGAACGAGCGATGCTGACCGCATCCGACGGGCTGATCTACATCGGTGGAAATTTGGGAACCGACTGTTTCAATCCGAACGACGTCAAGCAAAACGGATACCATCCATCCGTCGTATTGGAAGACATTAAGATTCAGAACCGGAGCGTCACTCCGGGCGGCAAGCACGCTCCGATCGGCAAAAGCATCGCTTACGAGCGGAAGATCACGTTGAACCACTGGCAAAATTCATTCAG
>ERZ773139.3272-NODE-3272-length-14760-cov-7.511391_pt1 | contig 14760 bp, 11 predicted proteins | sample MGYA00580854_ERZ773139 | MGnify/ENA primary metagenome ERZ773139 (study PRJEB29015, sample SAMEA2737809) | human gut metagenome | biome: human gut; feature: human-associated habitat; material: faeces | place: China | collected 2012 ...
GGCACAACAGGTGCCACGGCTCGCCGGTCTGGTCGAACTGAATGCCGATTGGCGATACAAGGCCGCCGCTCGGCGAAAGGCCTTGCGGCTGGCGGAAGGGGCGTTGCCATTTGACCCCCGGACTGCGTGTCACGATACTACATACATCTACCGTCTCAGAAAGGAAATGGAAGAATTATGGCGATGATTGATACCGAACGATATGCTCAGGAGCTGAGCAAACTGCGCGAGACGGTGGAAAAGGCCGCCGACGCGCTGCATCTTCCGCAGTTGGAGGAAGAACTGACCGAGCTGAAGGAAGAAATGAACGAACCTGAATTTTGGAACGATCTGCAGCGCTCTACGACGGTCAACCGCAAGGTGGGACAGATTGAGGGCAAGATCAACCATGTAGCCCGTCTGCGTTCCCGGGCGGACGACATCGAAGCCATGCTGATGCTGCTGAACGAAGAACCCGACGAGGAAATGGGTGCGGAGTGCGAAAAGGAACTGGCCGACCTGACCGCCGATGCGGACGCTCTGGAGCTGGAAACCATGATGCGCGGCGAATACGACAGCTGCAATGCGGTTTTGAGCCTCCACGCGGGCGCGGGCGGAACGGAGGCGCAGGACTGGACATCCATGCTATATCGGATGTACACCCGCTACTGCGAGCGCCACGGCTTCAAGGTGACGGTCAACGACATTCTGGAAGGCGACGAAGCGGGCCTGAAAAGCGTGACCTTCCAAGTGGAGGGTGAAAACGCCTACGGTTTCCTGCGCAGTGAGCGCGGCGTTCACCGTCTGGTGCGTATCTCTCCCTTCGACGCCAACGCCCGCCGCCACACTTCCTTCAGTTCGCTGGACGTGGCCCCCATTCTGGAGGGCGATCAGGACTTCGAGGTCAACATGGAGGAAGTCCGCATCGACACCTACCGTGCCGGCGGCGCGGGCGGTCAGCACGTTAATCGTACCGACTCTGCCGTGCGTATGACCCACATCCCCACCGGCATTGTGGCCCAGTGCCAGAATGAACGCAGCCAGATCCAGAACCGCGAGGTCTGCCTCCGCATTCTGAAAAGCCGCCTGTTGGAGCTCAAGCAGCGGGAACGCGAAGAACAGATGAGCGACATCAAGGGCGAAATGAAAAAGATCGAATGGGGCAGCCAGATTCGTTCCTACGTGTTCCAGCCCTACACCATGGTCAAGGATCACCGCACCGGCTATGAAAGCGGCAATGTGGACGACGTGATGGACGGCAATCTGGACGGCTTCATCACCGCCTATCTGAAGATGCAGTAACAGGGCCGGAAGGCCCATGGAAACTCAAGGAAAAAATCCGGAAAGGAAGCCATCCTGTGAAAGCTGACCTTAACGCCGCGGCGCGCCGGGAGCGGGTGCTCCGCTATGCAAGCTACGGACTGATGGTGCTGTCCCCCTTCCTGCTGCTGGGGGTTCTTTCGTTGATTTTGGGCCGCAGCGCGTTGGATTCCTGGCCCGTCTGGACGGATGAACTGGACTACTGGCGCAGCCTGCAGAACTGGAACGCCGTCGGCTTTGCCACGGGCTACAGCGGCCTTTCGGAGATCGTGCCGGAGGCCGGTACGCTCAGCGTCCACGGGCTGACAGCCATCGTGTTCTATGGCTGGTTCGTCAAGCTCTTTGGCCTGAGCCATAGCACGATCGTATTGTGCAACGCCCTGTGGGTCTCGCTGGGGGCGCTGCTGTTCTGCCTGCTGCTGAAGCCAAAGCCGCTGACCTGCGTGTATATCAGCGTCCTGCTGGCCACCTATGCGCCGGTGGTGCTGTATGCCTTCACCTCCATGACCCAGCTGTGCCAGTACGGCGTTCTGCTGATCTATCTGGCCTTTCTGCTGCGGTATGCCAGGAACCGCAAGCCGGGTTGGCTGTTTCTGTCTCTCGTCAGCGTGGTGCTGATGTGCTGTTTCCGCATCAACTATCTGCTGCTGGTGCTGCCGGTGGCATGGGTCTGCGGCGGCGGTAAAAAGCTCTGCCTGAAAACCGTGCTGTTCAGTCTGCTGGGGCTATGCCTTGTCATCGGCGTTTATCTGCTCACCAGCCAGTGGTCGGCTCCCTATGCCCAAGGCTTCCCCTATGCCCTGTCTCAGGCGGGCAGCTTTGCGCTGATGGTGCGGATGCTCATGAGCCATTTCAAGGCCAATCTGATCGGCTTCTTTGCCTTCTACCGCTACAGCCCCGTACTGTGGTGGTTCCGGGTGTTCTATCTGGCGATGCTGGCGCTCTGCCTGTTCAAGGCCTTCCTGCAGGTCCGCAAGGACGGTAAGGGCCTGAAATTGGGACTGAACGCCGCCTCGGTGTGGTGCTTCCTGTGGCTGGCCAGCGCGCTGGGCATCGTGCTTCTGTTCAATGATGTGAACGCATGGACGGACTTCCACATTCTGGCGCCCATGCTCTGGCTTATCCCCGTTTACCTCATCTGCCGGGAGAAAAAGCTCCTGCCCGCGCTGGCGCTGGCGGGAAGTCTGGCGCTGACGGTGTTCCTCTGCTTCCAGCCGCCCATGGGCGCCTATGCCGACACGGATCGTTTCGACCCGCCTGCGGCCAATGAAAGCCTGTCCACGGCCATAAGCTATATCACCTACGACCCTGCGGCGGACGATCCCTTTGACAATACCGTCCGCACCGATCTGAGCGGCGAACGGCTCCTGATGGAGCTGGACGAAGGGCTGGGGCTGCAGTACGGCTGGTTCACCCCGGACAGTCTGGGCAAAAGCCGGTGGATCCTGACCGATACACTGAAGGTAGCGCTGGAAGGCTACGAGCAGGTCTATTCCACCCACGGAGCCGCCGTCTACCGCAAGACCGAAGCGCCGAAGGAGCCTTAAATGACGCAAAAGAAACCAATCGACTGGAAAACATGGCTGCTTCTGCTGCTGTGTACGGCAGGGCTGTTCTGGTTTTCCTACCGGCTTTTCGCCCTGCTTTGCTACCGGCCCAGCTCCGATCTGAGCATCCACATGACGTGGGCGGGCGAATGCAGCTTTTCGGACTGGCGGTCGTTCTTCCATCATGCCGCCCATCCCATGTGGCATATGCTGGTCGCGCTGGCGAAGGGGCTGTTCGGATTTTCGCTGGAGCAGACCGCCGCCGCCGTTACGGCACTGTGCAAGGCGGCGGAGTTCGTCCTCATTGCCTTGCTGTTCTTCCGGGAGGAAACGCTGCGGGGCTGGCGGGCCGTGCTGGCCGCCCTGTGCTGCGTGCTGGTATCCAGTCTGCGTCTGTCCTTCTATAATCCTACAGTCTATTTGGGGGTTGGCACGCCTAATACCTGGCACAGCCCTACCCAGATGATCTCTATGGTGTGGATGCTGCTGTGCGTGCCCTATGTGGCCCGCTGCTACGACGACGGCATGGCTCTGACCGGCACAGAGCACTCCCGGCTGAACTGGAAGCGTCAGGCGCTTCTGTGTCTGCTGCTGCTGTGCAGTCTCGCCGCGAAGCCCACCTTTATGCAGACCTTCCTTCCCGCCGCCTGCCTGTTCTATCTGGTGCAATGGATTCGCCGCCCCAAAGCCACGCCCTTTGTGGTGCAGACCCTCCTGTGGGTGCTGCCCGCCGTAGCGCTGATGGTGCTGCAATACCTGTACTATTTCGGCATCATCGTGCCCTATCAGAGCGGCATGGTGCTGGAAATGAGTTGGGCCAAGCTGGGCAGCGTCCTGCTGGCCACGCTGCTGATTCAGGCCTTTCCCCTGTACGCCCTGTGGGTCTGCCGCCGTCAGAAGAAAGACACCCTGTTCTGGCTGACCCTGTGGATGGATATGACGGGCGTTGTGGAATTTCTGATCCTTGGCGAATCCGGCCGCCGGGCCGCCGACGGCAACTTCGGCTGGGGCATGATGGGCGCGGCGCTCATGCTGTGGGTGGTCATGCTGCCCCGGTTCCTCCGGGATATCCGGGAGCGCGGCAAGCCGTCCCCCGCTCACTGGGCGGGGCTGGGCCTGCTCCTGTGGCATCTTGGTTCCGGCATTTATTATCTGTATTATCTGGTCACGTCCGGCAATGCGCTCTGAGCGCCGCCCTGCTGCGTCAGGCCGCTGAGCGTCCGATATTCCGCCAGTCCGCTGGCAATGGCTTCTGCGATCTTCCGCTGATAATCGGGAGACAGCAGAAGCTTTTCTTCTGCCGAATTGCTGATGAAGCCGCACTCCACCAGCGCCGAGGGGAGTCGGGAGCGCAGCACGTAATAGTTCCCTGCCATGGCCGTGCGTTCCTTTTTCGGCTTCAGCCCGGCGATCAGATGCTTCTGCAATACGCCGGCCAGCAGCCGCCCTGCGTCCCCGCCCCGCTGGTAAAACACCTGCGGCCCGCTTTCGCTGCGGCTGCGGTATTCGTTCATGTGAATGCTCAAAAACACATCCGCCTGATTTTCCAACGCGATATTCACCCGCTGCTGAAGGTCTTCCCGCTTGCGGGCCTTGGTGGCGGTGGTTCCTTCCCCGCAAAGGCAAATGTCCTCCCGCCGAGTCAGGATCACCCTGGCCCCCTGTGCGGCCAATTCTTTTTCCACCGCCAATGCGATCTCTAAATTGATGTCCTTTTCCCACCGGCCGCTGTCCCGGGCACGAGCGCCGCCGTCGTAGCCTCCGTGGCCGGGATCCAGCGCGACCGTCATTCCGGCCAGCGCGGCTTCTCCCCGTTCCGTGGTCTGGACGTCCGGCAGCGCCTCCGGCTGCGTCCGCAGGCACAAACATACGGCCATGCAGCTCAGCAGCAGCAACACGCATCCCCTCAGCCGGGACTTTTTCCTCTCCAGCAGCTCCGCTACCGCTCTCATCCAGCCTTTTCCCTCCATTTTTGTCTGAACCTATGCATATTCATTGCAACATATGACCAAGATATTTCCATTCATAACATTCGATATACAAAAACCATGACTTTCCCATGACGTTTTCCTAACTTTCCACATGGTTTTCCACTGAAAAAGCCCTGTTCTGCCCGGCAAAACCCATTTTATGTGGAAAACTTCCTGTTGAAAACCCTCTGTATAAAAGTTTTCCACATACGGGAAAATTGTGCTTTCTTTGTGGAAAAGCATGGTTTTCGTCGAAAAAACATGCCGCAATCAGTCGAAAGCCCCAAAATACCGTCATTTCAGGAAGAAATCCATGGATATCGATCAGACGCAGGATTGCTGCTTTACCCATGAGGAAAACTGGTTCCGTTACCGGGTAGGGGCCATCATTCTGGAGGAAAACTCCGTTCTGGTGGCGACCAACGACGCTTGCGACTTTTGCTACTCCATCGGCGGCGGCGTTCATTTGGACGAGAGCGCCGAGGAGGCCGTTCGCCGGGAAGTACTGGAGGAAACCGGCCTGCCCTACGAGATCGACCGGCTGGCCTTTGTCCACGAAAACTTTTTTGAGGGGGGAAGGAAGTATCGCCGGGCTGCACTGCCACGAGCTTTCCTTCTATTTTTTGATGAAGCCCATGGGCAAGCGGGAGATCACGAAGCGCGGGCAATGCATCGACGGCGAAGAACGAGCCTGTTGGCTGCCCGTATACCGCCTGTCGGACTACACCGTCTATCCCCTGTTTTACGCCGAGTGGCTCCCTCATTTGCCACAGGAGACCGTCCACATCGTCACCGACCGCCGCCGGAAATAAGCGCTGAAAATTTCCGGCAAAATCCCATGGATAAATTGACTTTAGGCCGGTTCTTTGTTACAATAATTGCGCAAAAAACGAACGTTTCCGTTCACGGGAGGTGAGACAATGGACGGTGGCAGTTGCCATCAACGATGCCAGGGCATGGAAAACGATAAACCGCCGCGATGGGTGCGCCGCTGTCTGTTGATCTGCGCCTGAACCCATACGGCTTGTCCTTGTTTGCCATTGTCCGAACGCAGTCGGCTTCTGCTCCTTCTTAACGGCTTTCGGAAAGAGGATTTCGGTGCAATGGCTTTTTTGCGTCCTTTTTTCGTCTGCCGTCAGGGATTCCCTGCCCGCCCCATCTGGTGTGGAGCAACGAAAAAGGAGGAATGAAACATGGACGAGATGGAAAAGGATGAACTGAAAAAAGACGAACTGAAAACGTCCGAAGCGCCCGAGAACGCCTCCCACGAGAAGCATTCGGACGACGACCACGACAGCGCCGCGGCCCAGCATCCCGACTACTGTCAGGAACTGGCCACCATCGTTCGGGGAACGATCACCCCCAAGGCGCTGAAAGAAAAAGTTGAAAATTATCACGAAAACGATATTGCCGACGTGCTCTCCATTTTGAACCGGGCCGAGCGCGAAAAGCTCTATCATGTGCTGGACGCCCAGACCCTGTCCACCGTGCTGGAATACGCGGAGGACGTGGAAGTCTACCTGAACGAGCTGGGGCTCCGGCAGCGTATTCAGGTACTTTCCCACATGGAGACCGACAAGGTGGTAGAGTACCTGAAAACGCTGGACAAAACCGAGCGCAACAATCTGATGGACCTCTTCGACGAGGACACCCGTCACGACGTGAACCTGCTCTGGTCCTTTGATGAGGACGAGATCGGCAGCGTCATGACCACGAACTACATCGAAGTGACCGAAGGCATCAGCGTCCGGGAGGCCATGAAGGAGCTGATCGATCAGGCGGCGGAGAACGACAACATCTCCACCATTTACGTCATCGACAAAGACCGTACTTTTTACGGCGCTATCGACCTGAAGGAACTGATCATCGCCCGGGAAAATACGCCGCTGAACTCTCTTGTCATCACTTCCTACCCCTACGTATACGCGCAGGAGCGCATCGAGGACTGCGTCAACGCCATACGCGATTACTCCGAGGACTCCATTCCCGTTCTGGACAATCAGAACAAGCTGCTGGGCGTCATCACCGCGCAGGACTTCCTGCAGGTCGTAGACGACGAAATGGGCGACGACTACGCCAAGTTAGCCGGTTTGACTTCCGAGGAAGACCTGAAGGAGCCCATCGGCGAAAGCCTGCGCAAGCGTCTGCCGTGGCTGCTGATCCTGTTGGGTCTGGGTCTGGTGGTTTCCAGCGTGGTGGGCGTTTTCGAAGCCGTCGTCGCCCAGCTGACGTTGGTGGTCTGCTTCCAGTCGTTGATTCTGGACATGGCCGGTAACGTAGGTACGCAGTCGCTGGCCGTCACCATTCGTGTATTGATGGACGAGAACCTGAGCGGCAAGGAAAAGCTGGCGCTGGTCTGGAAAGAAGCCCGCATCGGTCTGCTGAACGGCGTGATTCTGGGCAGTGCGTCCTTTATCGCCATCGGCCTATACATTCACTTCTTCAAGGCGGAAAGCTGGGGCTTTGCCTTTGGTGTGTCAGGCTGTCTGGGAGCGGCGATGATCCTGGCCATGTTCCTGTCCAGCATCACCGGTACCACCATCCCCATGCTTTTCAAGAAGATCCACATCGACCCCGCTGTGGCTTCCGGTCCCTTGATCACCACTCTGAACGACTTGGTGGCCGTCATTTCCTACTACGGTCTCACCTGGATCTTCCTGATCGAAATGTTCCACCTGCAGGGCTAGGCAGGGGCAGTGCCCCTGCACCCCGGACTGCGCGCTATGCGCGCAGGGGCGTAGAGGGACATGCAGCTTGGCTGCGGAGTTACCGCCGTGGCACGACGGGTGCCACGGCTCGCCGGTCTGGTGTGGATTCCTGTTACTTGCATAGCAAAGACCGCCATTCGGCAACAGGCCTCATGGCTCGCAATAAAGGCCAGCGTGGATATGATCTCACGTTGGCTTTTTAGCAGGGGCAGCGCCCCTGCACCCCGGACTGCATACTATTGACATGCGGCTTGACCGGGCTTTTACGCCCATACGGTTTGCTTCATCCCACGAAGTTTTTTCTGTGAACATTTCCATCCTTTTTTATTTCTTAGGACACAAACCGAAAGGAGGCCTTCTATTGGCAGAGTTGCCATGGAAAGACGGCAAATGCCGGTGTTCCTGGGCGAACCCCCAAAACGAGCTTTACGTGCGCTATCACGACGAGGAATGGGGCGTTCCCGTTCACGACGACAGCCATCTGTTTGAAATGCTGATTTTGGAGAGCTTTCAGGCCGGGCTTTCATGGGAATGCGTTCTGAACAAGCGGGAGGCCTTTCGCCGGGCTTTCGACGGCTTTCGTCTGGAATCTGTCTGCGCCTTTGACGAAGCCAAGCTGCACGCTTTGCAGCAGGACGCGTCCATTATCCGAAACCGGCGCAAATTGGAAGCAGCCGTGCGCAATGCACGTGTTTTCCGGGACATTCAGCAGGAATGCGGCAGCTTTTCTTCTTATTTATGGGGCTGGACCAACGGTCAGGTTCTCCGGGAATTTGGCCCTACTTCCTCGCCCCTCTCCGACGCGATTTCCGCCGACCTGAAAAAGCGCGGCATGACCTTCGTTGGAACCACCATCATCTACGCCTACCTTCAAGCCGTCGGCGTCATCAACGCCCACTCCCCCACCTGCTACAGGGCAGGGGCAGTGCCCCTGCACCCCACACCGCGCCCGTAGGGCGCGGGGCTGCTCGAAGGAAAGCGGCTTGGCTACGGAGTCACCACCGCTCGGCAACGGGCCTCACGGCTCGCCGGTCTGGTGTGGATTCCTTGTCAGTTGAATAGAAAAGACCGCCGTCGGGCAACAGGCCCTCCGGCTCGCTAAAAAGGTCAGCGTGATTCTAAATTCACGCTGGCCTTTTGCCTTACAGAAATATCCAAGTTACATCGAAGCGTCCAACTGGTATAATTTGAATATGGTTTACACCAACCGCGAATTGGAAAACAGGTCTGCCCATGGAAGCAGCGAGTCCACCCACGTAACACGAGACTATCCCAAGCACCGCCATTTGAGTCTGCCCAGCGCCACCTGCGGGGGAACCGAGCGGCGATAGGCAGCGGAGGGAAAAAGGCCCACCCATTTTGACGGCGGAAATAGGCGAGCACAGGAGCGCGCACAGGCGTTGGGGGTAGCTATCTAATTTTATTACGCGCGACGTTGCGAGCCCCGCCGGCAAAATGGGCAATAAAAGGCTTTTTCCCGGCGGGTGAGCGAAGCGAACCGAGGTCGAGGACAGCCCCGAAGGGGCTACCGCAGACCGAAGCTTGGGCCGAGAGGGAGCGCGTGCCCAGTGGGCACAACTGCCGTAGGCAGTTAGCGACTGGCAGGCCTGAGCAAATACAAGAGCCGGGCACGGCAGTGCCCGGAACGCCGATATTTGCGAATAACGCGCAGCGGGGCGGGCCGCCTCTGGAGTCGCCGTGCCGCCAGCTTTCTTTGGTACTTTCTTTCGCTTCGAAAGAAAGTACTTTCCCCCCTCGGTGCGGCAGCCCCACCGTCCGCGCCGGAGTCGGCGCGTCAGGCCCCCGGCAGGAACTGCTTTCGGCAAAGTTGCCTTAGAATGCCGCTTGCAGGGGGCTTTTCGCTCGCCCCCTGCACCCCTTCGGTTCGCCTGCCAAAACGAATTAACAACCCCACGGGACTGTACCTGCACTCCCGCGCCGGAGTCGGCGCGTCAGGCCCCGTATCAGAAAATTGCCTACGGCAAAGATAACGTATAACACCGCCAGAGTGTTTTCCTTTTCCCCGCACCACCGCAGCAAATAAACACCCAATGGGACAGCAGAACCGCCATGTGCAAACATTTGCTTACCTTTTTTCCGCGTTTTCTCTCCCAAATCCCCTATTTAACGAACAAACAAAAAATATATAAAAAAAATGTTCGGATTTTTACTTTACAAATCCCTTTTTTGGGTGTATGATAATTCCTGTATTCCGAACCTGACTATGAACCAGCTACAGGAGGATGAAACCCATGAAGAAAATTCTCGGTCTGCTTCTTGCCCTCTGCCTGATCGCCGGCTGCACCAGCGCCTTCGCCGCCGGTATCCCCGTGGAACAGGTCAAAATCGGCTACATCACCATCGGTGATGAAAACGAAGGTTATTCCGCCAACCACCTCAATGGTCTGAAGGAAGCTCAGGCTGCTCTGGGCATCTCCGACGATCAGGTGCTGTGCAAGTACAACGTGCCCGAGACCGAAGACGCCTATGAAGCCGCCATCGACCTGGCGGAGCAGGGCTGCAATATCATTTTCGCCACCAGCTTCGGCCATGAGAGCTATGTGTTCCAGGCCGCTGCCGAATATCCCAACATTCAGTTCTGCCACGCCACCGGCAACTCCGCAATGAACAGCGAACTGACCAACGTGCATAACTACTTCTACGCGGTGTACGAATCCCGCTACGTCAGCGGCGTGGTCGCCGGTATGAAGCTGGCTCAGATGATCGAGGACGGCACCATCACTGCTGAAAATGCCAAGATCGGCTACGTGGGCGCTTTCCCCTTCGCCGAAGTGATCTCCGGCTTCACCTCCTTCTTCCTGGGCGCCCGCAGCCAGTGCCCCTCCGTTACCATGGAAGTCCGCTACACCAACAGCTGGGGCGATATGGCTCTGGAAAAGGAAACCGCTGAGGCTCTGATCGCTGACGGCTGCGTGCTCATTTCCCAGCATGCCGACACCACCGGCGCTCCCTCCGCTTGCGAAGCTGCCGGCGTTCCCTGCGTGGGCTACAACATCTCCATGCTGCCCGTTGCTCCCAACACCGCTCTGACCTCCGCTGCCGGCGACTGGGGCGCTTACGTGACCTACGCCGTGAAGTGCCTGATCGACGGGGAAGAAATCGCCCGCGACTGGTGCAAGGGCTACGCCGAAGGCGCTGTGTACACCACCGAGCTGAACGACAGCATCGTGGCCCCCGGCACTGCCGAGAAGGTCGCCGAGCTGGAAGAAGCCTTCAAGGCTGGCACCGTCAAGGTGTTCGACACTTCCACCTTCACCGTCAACGGCGAGACCCTGACCTCCTACACCACCGCCTATGGTCTGGAAGGCATCGAAATGGTGTCCGACGGCGAGTTCCATGAGAGCTCCGTCCGCAGCGCTCCTTATTTCGACATTCTCATTGACGGCATCACCGCTGTTGTGGAATAATAGAAACCGTTCCACCGCAGTCCCCGGACGCGGTTTCGGGGCTGCAGCTGGTCTAAAGCCGCCGGAGGGTCTATCAGCCCTCCGGCGCGCTTTGTTGTATGATGGAATCAGGACATGGATTGCGGAGGGATCGAATTGCAGTCAAACGACGTGTTGATCGAAATGCGCGGCATCACCAAGCATTTCGGCTCGGTGGTCGCCAATGAAAACGTGAATCTGACCGTGCGCCGGGGCGAGATTCTCAGCGTGCTGGGCGAAAACGGCAGCGGCAAAACGTCGCTGATGAACATGCTGGCCGGGATCTACTTTCCGGACGCCGGGCACATCTACATGAACGGTCAGGAAGTGGTCATCCGTTCGCCCAAGGATGCTTTCGCCCTGGGCATCGGCATGATCCATCAGCATTTCAAGCTGGTGGATGTGCTTACCGCAGCCGAAAACATCATTCTGGGTCTGCCCGGGCCGCTAAAGTTGGACATGAAGAAGGTCACGAAGGAAATTCGTGATCTGGCGGAAAAGTACGGCTTCGAGCTGGATCCCGAGCGCAAGATCTATGAAATGAGCGTGTCCCAGAAGCAGACGGTGGAGATCGTCAAGATGCTTTACCGCGGAGCCAACGTGCTCATTCTGGACGAACCCACCGCCGTTCTGACCCCTCAGGAGACGGAAAAGCTGTTTCAGGTGCTGCGTAACATGCGCGATCAGGGGCACTCCATCCTGATCATTACCCACAAACTCAACGAAGTGCTCAGCCTGAGCGACCGCGTGGCCGTGCTGCGCAAGGGCGAATCCATCGGCACGGTGGACACGAAGGATGCGACAGAGCGCAGCCTGACCGAAATGATGGTGGGCAAGAAGGTCGAGCTGGACATCGAACGTCCCGATCCCGTCGATCCCATCATGAAGCTGAAGCTGACCAACGTCAACGCCGTGGATCACGAAGGCCGCCCTGTGCTGTCGAACATCGAGTTCGAAGCCTTCACCGGCGAAATTTTGGGCATTGCAGGCATTGCGGGCAGCGGTCAGAAGGAACTGCTGGAGGCCATCGCGGGTCTGCAGCCCCTGACCAGTGGCCGCATCCAGTACCGCAACCGCAAGGGCCACATCAAGGAACTGACCGAAATGAGCGCGCAGGAGATCCGCGAGATCGGCATCCGCCTGGCCTTCGTGCCAGAAGACCGTCTGGGCATGGGGCTGGTCTCCTCCATGGGCATGACGGACAACATGATGCTCCGCTCCTACCGCCACGGCCACGGCTTTTTCTCCGAGCGCAAGCAGCCCCGGGAGCTGGCCGAGACCATCATGAAGGAGCTGGAAGTGGTCACCCCCAGCGTGGAATGGCCCGTGGGCCGCATGAGCGGCGGCAACGTGCAGAAGGTGCTGGTAGGCCGTGAGATTTCCTCTTCTCCGCAGGTGCTGATGGTGGCCTATCCCGTCCGCGGACTGGACATCAACTCCTCCTATACGATCTATCACCTGCTCAACGAGCAGAAAAAGAAGGGGTCCGCCGTTATCTGCGTGGGCGAGGATCTGGACGTGCTGCTGGCCCTGTGCGACCGCATTCTGGTGCTGGCTGACGGCAAGATCAGCGGCATTGTAGACGCGCGCACCGCCACCAAGGAGGACGTGGGTCTGCTGATGACCAACCACGGCTATCGCGAAGCGGACAAGGAGGCGGAAGCATGAGTCAGGTATCCACCAAAGAACCCCTGTTTCATATCGTCAAGCGGGAGGGCGTGACCTTCGTCCGTGCGTCGCTGATCCGTCTGGTTGCCATTTTGCTGGCGCTGGTGGTCTGCGCGTTCGTCATTATGGGCATGACGGGCATGAATCCCCTGAGCGTATACGCCGGGATCTGGAGCGGCGCGGTAGGCACGGCCCGGCGCACCTGGGTCACCCTGCGGGATTCGGCCATTCTTCTGTGCATCGGCTTTGCGGTGCTGCCCGCCTTCCGGATGCGCTTCTGGAACATCGGCGCCGAAGGGCAGGTGCTGGTGGGGGCCATGGCCACCGCCGCCGTGATGATCTACGGTGCCGACCTTCCCAGCTGGGCGCTGTACGCCCTCTGCCCCATTGCCGGAATCGCGGCGGGCAGTCTGTGGGGCATGATCCCCGCGTTTTTCAAGGCCCGCTGGAACACCAATGAGACCCTTTTCACCCTGATGCTCAACTACATCGCCATGCAGCTGGTGTCCTTCGCCATCGTCTACTGGGAGACCCCCAAGGGTTCCAACCACGTGGGCCTAATCAACAACCAGACCAAGGCCGGCTGGCTGCCCTCCATCGGCGGCAACGGCTACCTGCTGCCCATCATCATCGTGATGGTGCTGATGGTGCTGATGTACCTGTACATGAACTACTCCAAGCAGGGCTATGAGATCGCCGTGGTAGGCGAAAGCGAAAACACCGCCCACTACGCCGGTATCAACGTCAAGCGGGTCATCATCCGCACCATGGCCATTTCCGGCGGCATCGGCGGTCTGGCGGGCTATCTGCTGGCCAGCGGCGTGGGCCACACCATTTCCACCGGGCTGGCAGGCGGGCGCGGCTTCACGGCCATCATCGTGGCGTGGCTGGGCAAGCTGAATCCCTTCGCCATGGTCTTTGTAGCCTTCTTCCTGGTCTTTATGGAAAAAGGCGCAGGACAGATTGCTACCCAGTTCAATCTGAACGAAAACGCCAGCGACATCATCACCGGCATCATCCTGTTCTTCATTTTGGGCTGTGAGTTCTTCATCCACTATCAGGTGGAGCTGCGCAAGCGGGAAAAGGAGGCGGCGAAGGCGTGAGCATCATCATCGTATTTCTGCAAAAGGCCATTGCGCAGGGCATCGCCATTCTCTACGGAGCCAACGGCGAAATTCTGACGGAAAAAACCGGCAACCTGAATCTGGGCGTTCCCGGCATGATGTACATGGGCGGCGTTGCCGGTCTGATCGGCGCGTTCCTTTATGAAAACAGCGCGTCGAACCCCTCTCCCATCGTGGGAATGCTGATTGCGCTGGTCTGCGCGCTGGTCTGCTCCGGGCTGGGCGCACTGCTCTACAGCATTTTGACCATTTCTCTGCGGGCGAACCAGAACGTGACCGGCTTGGCGCTGACCACCTTCGGCATGGGCTTCGGCAACTTCTTCGGCGGCTCCCTATCCAAGCTGGCGGGCGGCGTAGGCCAGATCTCCACCAAGGTCACGGCCAGCGCTTTCCGGGCGAAGATTCCCTTTCTCAGCAATCTGCCCGTCGTGGGCGAATTGCTGTTCAGCTACGGCTTCCTGACCTACTTCGCCATCATTGCCACCATCATCCTCAGCTGGATGATCTACCGTACCCGGGTGGGCTTAAATCTCCGGGCGGTAGGCGAGAATCCCGGCACGGCGGATGCGGCGGGCATCAACGTTCCTCTTTACAAGTATCTTTCCACCTGCATCGGCGGGATGCTGGCCGGGCTTGGCGGACTTTACTTCGTCATGGAGTACACCGGCGGCACCTGGGTAAACAACGGTTTCGGCGACCGCGGCTGGCTGGCCATCGCGCTGGTGATCTTCGCCCGCTGGCGGCCCCTGAGCGCCATCTGGGGCAGCATGTTATTCGGCGGCCTGTACATTCTCTATCTCTACGTTCCCGGTCTGGATCGGAGTATGCAGGAGATCTTCAAGGCGCTCCCCTATCTGGTCACGATCATTGTTCTGGTGCTGACCAGTCTACGCAAGAAGCGGGAAGACCAGCCCCCGGCCGGTCTGGGCAACGCCTACTTCCGCGAAAGCAGGGGCTAAGCAGGGGCAGTGCCCCTGCACCCCACACCGCGCCCATAG
>ERZ773139.3274-NODE-3274-length-14758-cov-3.947698_pt1 | contig 14758 bp, 16 predicted proteins | sample MGYA00580854_ERZ773139 | MGnify/ENA primary metagenome ERZ773139 (study PRJEB29015, sample SAMEA2737809) | human gut metagenome | biome: human gut; feature: human-associated habitat; material: faeces | place: China | collected 2012 ...
GTTGTGGCGGGGGAAGACGCCGGCAGCAAACTGACCAAAGCGCAGCAGCTGGGCATAACCGTTGTAGATGAAGCGGAATTTTTGACCATGGCGGGGGAGCTGCCGCTGGTATAAAATTAACACGCACCACCCAGAACCAGGTGGTGCGTGTACCTTTTACATAAAGCGGAGGAGCAATATGAATACAGCGTCCATTACAGCGATCGCGCATATTTATAACGACTTTGAAGAAAAGTTCGGCATCCCGCGCCAAAGCGGATTGGTGCCGGAAATGCAATCGCAGATTGTGTTTGAAAAAGAGTATCAGGTGGAAGAAGCGCTGCGGGGTATCGAGGGTTACTCACATTTGTGGTTAATTTGGCAATTTTCCGAATGTATCGGCAAGCCGTGGAGCCCCACTGTGCGCCCGCCCCGCTTGGGCGGTAACCAGCGCGTTGGTGTGTTTGCCACCCGCTCGCCGTTTCGGCCAAACAATCTGGGGTTGTCATCGGTGTCATTGGTGGGGGTGGAGCATACGCCGGAACACGGCGCTGTGCTCCGGATTGCGGGAGCCGATTTGATGAACGGTACCCCAATTTTTGATATCAAGCCGTACATTGCCTATACCGATGCCCATTCCGATGCCGTGTGTGGCTTTACCGATCAGGTGGCGTACCGCACGCTGCCGGTAAAGTGCGCAGAGAAACTGCTGGCGGTGGTGTCACCGGACAAGCGTGAAGCACTGTTGGCGGTGCTGAAACAGAACCCGCGTCCTGCGTATCATCACGATGCTGATCGGGTGTATCGTATGGATTTTGGTCCCTATACCGTCGCCTTTCGCGCCACAGACGAAGCCATCGTGGTGTGCGATATCCAACCGCGGTAAAGCTCTTATTGTGCCGCTTCGCGATACTGCCGCGGTGTCACGCCGGTTTCGCGCTTAAACAGGCGGATAAAGTTGTTGGTGTCGTTGAACCCGCAGCGAATGCCGATGTCCTGTACCGGGATATGGGTGTTCAGCAGCAACTCCTTCGCTTTGGCGACGCGGTTGAGCATGATGTATTTTTGCGGACTGCATCCCACCGCCTCGGTAAAGCAATGGGAAACATAACAGGAATTCAAAAAATATTGATCGGCCAGCTGAGATAGCGAGATCGGTTCGTTATAATGCTGCTCCAAATACACGCGGATCTCATAAATCGCCGGGTTGACTGGGCGAAAAAGAGCAGCAAAGCGTTCGGGATGCTCCCGATAGCAGGCGATCAGTATCAAATTGAGCAGCGAGGAACGGTTCAGCTCCGCCAGCGGTTGGTCTGTGTTGACCTCTGTCAGCAACCGTGCCCAGGCGCTTTCAACCTCCTCAAAATGCTGCATACAGAACACATGACAAAAATTGGCCGGTCGGTTGACGAATACCCCGCGCAGACGCGGTTCGCTTACCAGCTGGGGCAGTTGACTTGGCGGAATCAAAATATAATAACGCCGGTATTCTCCTTCGACGATATGGATGTTGTGCTCTTCCAGCTTGCTGATAAACACCAACGAGTGGGGAAGCACGGTATAGGTTTGGGCACCGATGCTGATCTCTACGGTGCCGGATACAACATACAACAGCTCGTAGGCATTGTGAAAATGCCGCTCGAACGGTTTGGTTTTATCGGAATACGCACATTCCAAATGGTGCATAGGGGGCATTCTCCTTTCTGTGCGAAGATGCTCTATGGTTATCATACGCATTCTTTTGAAAAAAAGCAAGCCATATGCCGCGCTTTTATGACAAAAAGTGGGGACATCGCTGCATTGACAGACGCGCGCGGCGCTACTATAATGAAAATCAATCTCTTTGAGGAAAGTGGGACAAGCATGAAAAAGCGTTTGGCGTGGCTTTTGAGTATATGTATGTTGTTTTGTATGGGGGGCGCAGCGTTGGCGGCGGGAGAGCCGGTTCTGTCTTTTTCGGTACAAAGCCGTTCGATGGATATCAGGGAATCCTGTAGCTTTTCTGCTTTGCTGAAAACCGGCAAGGCGGTGCGCTGGACAAGTACCGATTCGTCGGTGGCTGCTGTGAATGCGGGTGGTATCGTTACCGGCGTGCAGCGCGGTACAGCTGTGATTGAGGCATGGGATGCGGCCGGCAATCGTGCCGTCTGCACGGCCGTGGTCGGCTATTACGAAGGTGTGGATCTGTCGTATTCCAACGGAACGGTGAATTTTGAAAAGCTGAAACAGCAGGGCATCGATTTTGCCATGATTCGCAGCTCCTATGGCTGGTACGACGATAAAACCCAGCCGATCGATTTCCAGTTTGATGCGCAGTTTAAGCGTAATGTGACCGAAGCCAAGCGGGTCGGCATGCCGTTTGGATTGTACCATTTCAGCTATGCGGTGACGGTGCAGGAAGCCCGTTTAGAGGCAGACTATGTGCTGCAAGCCTTGAAATGGGCAGGGCTGCAGCCTTCTGATCTCAAGCTGCCGATCGCGTTGGATGTGGAAGTGAACACCACGTATTATCCCAACCTGGACAAACTGCACGCGATGGGGACAGCCGAAGCCAACAAAGTCTTGCTGGCGTTTTGCAATGTGTTGACCAAAGCTGGATATCGGGTGGCGCTGTATACCAGTAAGGCGCACTTTACCTATTGCTTTGATGTCAAAGCGTTGGAACAGGCGGGCGTAGGCTTGTGGATGGCGTGGTATACCGATCAACCAACACTCACCACGCCGCCGAGCATTGACGGTGTGAACCCGTTTATGTGGCAATACGCCGATGACGGTCAGGCGTCCGGTGTGACCGGCGCGGTGGATAAAAATGTACTGTATATGTCCTCCGGCATACAGCTGCACGATTGGGAATCGTTCGCATTTCCGGTGGCGCCGGTCGGCGGAGCGGGGGATTTGAACCGCGATGGATACATTACCGCTGAGGATGCACTGATGACTCTTCAAGCGGCGACCGAAAAAATTGATTTAGCGGACGACACATCGCTGGCGGATGTGGATGCCGACGGGCATATTACCGCGACGGACGCTCTGTTGAGCTTACAATACGCCACGCGAAAAATCACATCCTTTCATTAAAACATAAAAAGAGCACCGGAGCGGCTGATATCAACCGCTCCGGTGCTCTTTTTATGCCTGTTCGGCAAGGTCGCGCGCTTCTGCCAACAGCGCTTCTTTTTCATTCGGCAACCGCTCGTCAATCACCGCTTCCAGCAATTGATCCAGTATGTGTCCCAGTGCCTCACCGGGTGCTATGCCCATATCCATCAAATCTCGACCGTTGATTGCCAATTGCCGACGCGAGCAGCAAAGCTGTTCGGCAATGATTTCGTTAGCCAAATCCACCATACGCTGCCACTCTTGCTGCCGTTTTGGACGAATGGCGGCAGCTTGTGCTTCGCTATCGGCATGCTTTACAGCCAGCCAGCGGCGGAATCCTTCTTCGCCCATTCGCCCGATCCATCGCCGCACGACCGGTCGCGTGATGGGCAGCACCATATCGTGCCATTCGATGAGCTGCACAACTGTGTCGATGGTGGCGCGCTCGGCTTTTAAGGCGGTCAGACGAACAGCCGCCAAGGCCGCACTCTTTTTGGCATGTCCGTAAAAGTGGTCACAGCCGGTGTCATCTGTCGTGCGGCAGAGCGGTTTTCCTGCATCGTGAAACAGCATGGTCAGTCGCAGAATGGGGTCCGGCGCAATCGCTGCTACGCTGGCGGCAGTGTGTTCGTAAACATCCAAATGATGACAGGGGTGATGCTGCGGATAGCCGACCATGGCACTGATTTCGGGTAGGATGACCGCCAGCACATCCGGATAATCCAGCAATATGGATTGCACTTGCCCCCCACACAGCAGTAAAACCAGTTCGTGATACAGCCGTTCCACCGATACGTGACAAAGCGTAGGGGATAGACGGCGAGCCGCGTCAGATGTTTGCTGATCAATGGCAAAGTCTAGCACGCTGGCAAACCGCAGCGCCCGCATAATTCGCAGCGCATCCTCCTGTAATCGCTTATCCGGATCGCCCACACAACGAATCACCTTTGCCGTTAAATCCTGCTGCCCGCCAAAGGGATCGACAATACCGGCTTGCGGATGATAAGCCATGGCGTTGACGGTAAAATCCCGCCGTGCCAAGTCCTCTTGTAAAGAGGTCGTGAAGTGCACCTCGTTTGGATGACGGTGGTCGGTATAATCGCCGTCCACGCGGTAAGTTGTTACTTCCACCGGCAGTCCGTCCGCTATCACCGTTACGGTGCCGTGTGCCAATCCCGTGGGGATAACGGAAAAGTGCTGAAATATCCGTATCATATCGTCGGGCGAAGCGTTAGTGGTCACATCCCAATCGTGGGGAGTGCGCCCCATCAAGCTGTCACGCACGCACCCGCCCACAACGAACGCTTCAAATCCAGCGTTGGTCAGAGTGCTTAACACTTGTAGCACAGGGATGGCAATTTGCATGAGATCCCTTCTTTCGACAAAATTTGATACCTCTTGACAATTATAATAAAAGTGCGGGAAACGCGTGAATGAAATTCACTGATTTTGCAGGTTGAAAGAAAAATGTGTTTTTGGTAGAATTATGGGTAAAGAGAGGAGGCTGGAATAATGGGACATTCCATAGATGCGGCTTTAACTACGGAACGAACCTTTTCCAACCGATTGTGGGAGAAGGTATATATCGCCTACTACGATCGGGTCAAACGGTATGCATTCTGTATTTTGAAGCGTAAAAGCGAAGCGGAGGATGTGGCGCAAAACACCTTCATTCGTGTGCGTAATCATCTGGATCAAGCGGACGATGATGACCACGGTAAATTCAGCCGGTATTTGCTGCAAATTGCGCGGAATTTATCGATCGATCAGCTAAAGCGTGACGCGCGCGAAACCAATCTTCCACAAGAGGGGATGGAGGAACTTATGGGTTGCGTGCCGTCAACAGAAGATACGGTTATGCATCGCGAGGACAGACGGCGCATCGACGCGGCTGTGGGCGAATTGAACGACGATTGGCAGCGAGCGGTTCGTATGCGGTACATACAGGACTATCCGGAAAAGCAGATTGCCGAAAAAATGGGGGTGTCGGCCAATCTGGTGGCGGTGTGGCTGTGTCGTGCCCGCAAGGATTTGCGCGAAAACAAGAATATTTAGTATAAGTAAATATCCACCGGCATAGCCGGTGGCTTTGCAGAAAACGCCTGAAAGGCTCTGTTACTAGCAGCGCCTGCAGGCGCTTTTTGCGGCCTGACACCTGCGAAGAGATTGTTACTTGCTACCCGTAAACGGGTCTGTGTATTCTCTTAATGTGATCTGATCACGCAATTCATCTTCCTTCAACTGATTCTGAATATATTGCGCAATCTTTTTCGTATTCTTCCCAGCTGTATCCACGTAGTATCCTCTACACCAAAAGCTTCGATTTCCATATTTATATTTTAGATTGCCGTGCCTTTCGTGTATGAGAATACTGCTTTTTCCTTTGAGAAAGCCCATAAATCCTGATACAGATTCTTTGGGCGGGATTTCTACCAACATATGTATATGGTCCGGACATACTTCTGCTTCTACAATGTGTATCCCTTTCCAATCACAGAGTTCTCTTAATATCTTTCCTATTTCTTCTCTGTGCTCTCCATAAAATATTTTTCGTCTATATTTTGGCGCGAATACTATATGGTATTTGCAGTTCCATGTTGTATGTGCTAAACTATTGTTGTTGTTCGTCATTTGAATGACCTCCTTTTGGTTCTTAGTGCAGTTGTCAGGCCGCACTTTTATCTTACCAAAAGGAGTTTTTATTTCCTACTCACCGCTAAAGCTTTTTTGAACCCCCGGCACAGCCGGGGGTTTTCTTTGTACAAAAATAATGGTAGGCACTTTCGTGTCTACCATTATTTTATCACTTCACCTAAATGACGCTGGCTTTTTTCATATCTCGATATATTGCCGGCTGGCGTATCCAACCATATCGCCGTATTGCACAACATACCAGTTTTGCCAGCGTCCCAGCACCTCCAGCGTTGTGCCATTCGGTACTGTGGTCAGCACTTCCGCATCCATGCCGGGGCGGCTGCGAATATTGAGCTGGCTTCCGCCGGTCACAACGGTGCCGGTGCGCGTGGGCTGCGCTTCGATAAACGGAATACCAAAATACTGCGCCAGTGACTGCACCAGATTGCGCGCGATCACCTGCAAATTGTCGATAATCCAGTTGGCATCGGGAACATTGTCGTGGTAGGCGACCTCGATCAGCGCAGCAGGCGCCTTGGTACGACTCAATTCCGCCAGCGTGGTGGTAGGGATCGCCCGTACCATCGAAGGGTCGATCGCAATATTTTTGAAATTTTCGGCGATGATCTCGGCACCGCGCCGTCCTTCCGGACTGGCGGCGTAATAGTAGACATCGGTGCCGTGCAGCCGTCCGCGCAGCGATTCGGTGCGGCGTTGGAGTGCAGCGCCAGATGAAAATCGTAGTTGCCGGCGTTGGATTGCTGAATGATCTGCGACAGGGTATCGTCCGGGTTGTTGCGGATGTAGACAATACCGGTGGAGCGCAGATACGGCTCCATTGCATCGGCCAGCAGGTTCATATATTGCTCTTCGCTGCCGCCGGTGGCGTATTCGTTGTATTCCTGTGCCGAGGGGCTGAGAAACAGTGTGGGCATAGCGATATCATCCTTTCAAGCGGATTTCAGATGGACCGTTTTTTCAAAATAGCGGGCGCTGGAAACGCCGTGCGGGCGCAAATACCGCCCCATTTCGTACAGACATTCCGGATCGCGGGTCACGGTGTTGGTGCGGGATTCGCAAATCATGGTGCAGGAAAAGCCCAGTTCTTTGATAATGGGCAGCGCCTCCTTGCTGACCGCGCCGTAGGGATAGACAAAGGCGGTGGGTGTGCGTCCGATATGCTCGGCTGTTTGCTGCTGCATTTGGCTGAGATCGGTGACCAGCCGCTGGCGGTATTGATCCGATGTTTCGCCGCTGACCTTTTTGGAACCGTTGTGCGAGCGATCCAAACTGTGCAGGTCGTAGGTATGGTTTTGGATTTCGACCAGACCGGAATCCGACATGGTTTTGATATCCTCCCAATTGAGATAGCTGTATGCCGCGTGTTTGTCGCCACTTTTGGTGAACGCATCGGTAAACGATCCCACCGGCGACAGCACCATTTTGGCACCGTATGACTGCAGCAGCGGATAGGCGTAGACATAGTTGTTGTAAAACCCGTCGTCAAAGGTCAGCATGATCGGCTTTTTGGGCAGTGGCGTTCCTTTTTTGACATAATCCAGCAGATCTTGAACCACAACAGTGGTGTAACCGTTTTCTTTCAGGTATTTCAGATCGCTTTCAAAATCGTCCGCGGTGACCACATAGGTGCCGGGGCGACCTTCATCCTTGATGATGCCGTGGTACATAATGATCGGCAGTGCAACGCCCTCGTCCATCACCGGTTCGGCAGGAACCCCTTTAGCCAAAAGCGATCCGGCCAGCATCACCACCGCGGTGAACACCGCGATGATGCCGGTGCGTGCGCGAAATCGAACGGTTTTAATAAACACGCCTTCACCCCCCTTTGGCACACTATACGCGCCGCCGGGTGCCGAATATGACAAAGGCCGGTTCGTTCTGCAAAAAGAACGAACCGGCCGGGGTCGATGCGGTTATATATTAGACAGATCGTAGGGTGTTTGCTGATACACAAAATAGTTGAGCCAGTTGGAAAACAGCAAATTGGCGTGGCTGCGCCACAGCATGGTGGGTACTGCCGTGGGATCATCGCCAGGGAAATAGTGGCGGGGAACAGCAGGGGACAGCCCGCGCTGGACATCACGGTTGTACTCGTTCGCCAGTGTGTAGCGGTCGTATTCGCAATGTCCGGTCACAAACACTTGCCGTGCATCGGTAGTTGCAGCAATCGCCACACCGGCGGTTTCCGACATTGCCAACACCTCCAGCGACGGATTGCGATCAATGTCGTAACGGCTGACCTCGGCAAAACGGGAATGCGGCATATAAAAGACTTCGTCAAATCCGCGCAGCAGGGGATGACGAATGTCCAGCGGACGGTGGCGAAACACCCCGGACAATTTCTCATCCAGCGGCTTTTTGGGAATGTGGTGGTGATAATACAGCCCCGCCATCGCGCCCCAGCACAGGTGCATGGTGGAATACACATGCGTTTTGGACCATTCCATGATGGCGCACAGCTCGTACCAGTAATCCACATCCACAAACTCCATGTTTTCCACCGGAGCGCCGGTGATGATCATACCGTCGTAGTTGTTGCCCTTGACCTGTTCAAAGGTCTGGTAAAATTCCAACAGATGCTCGGGGGCGGTGTTTTTGGAAATGTGGGTCGCGGTTTGCATCAAATCGATGTCCACTTGCAGCGGCGAGTTACCCAGCAGCCGCAACAGCTGCGTTTCGGTTTCGATCTTGGTGGGCATCAGGTTCAGGATCAATATCTGCAAAGGACGAATGTCCTGGTGCATAGCGCGGTTTTCGGTCATCACAAAGATGTTTTCCGATTCCAGAATACGGGTTGCCGGCAAATGGTCGGCAATGCGAATGGGCATGGTGAACCGTCTCCTTTTTCGTGGTACCGTCTAGTATACCAAAATAGCGGCTTTTATGCAAGTGCACGAAAAAAGACTCTTTTCTTTGTCGGACTTTTTTGGTATACTATACGCTGTATGGGTGCTGCATGCCCAAAAGACGATGAAAGAGGCTCTTTTATGAAAATCAGCGAATTGTTAAACAGCGGTCGTGTCAGCTTTTCGTTCGAGGTATTCCCGCCCAAAGCGGACACGGATTTTGACCGTATACAGGAAGCGACCCGCAAGATCGCGGCGTTGAAACCGGATTTTATGAGCGTGACTTATGGCGCGGGCGGAGGCACCTCCCGCCACACCGTGAACATTGCGGAGGATATCCAGTGCACCTGCGGGGTGCCGGCGCTGGCGCACCTGACTTGTGTTTCTTCCACCCGCGATATGGTGCACGAGGGTCTGGCGCGTATGCAGCAGGCGGGTATCGAAAATGTGCTGGCGCTGCGGGGAGATATTCCTGCCGACGGCAAGGTCGCGGGGGATTATCAATATGCCAGTCAGCTGATCGAAGATATCCATCGCGCGGGTGATTTTTGCATCGGCGCCGCCTGCTATCCGGAAGGGCATGTCGAATGTGCCAACCGGTCGCTGGATATGGAGCATCTGCGCCAAAAGGTGGCGTGCGGCTGCGATTTTCTGACCACCCAGATGTTCTTTGACAACAGTGTGCTGTACAGCTTTTTGTACCGTATGCTCGCCAAAGGCATTGATGTGCCGGTGATCGCGGGCGTGATGCCGGTGACCAACAGCCGCCAGATCTCGCGCGCCTGCGCGATGTCCGGCGCCACGCTGCCGGCGCGCTTCCGGTCGATCATGGACAAATTCGGCGACGATCCCGTTTGCATGAAACAGGCGGGCATCGCTTACGCGACCGAACAGATCGTGGATCTGGTTGCCAACGGTGTGCGCGGTATTCATGTGTATACCATGAACAAGCCGGATGTGGCGGCACAGCTGCTATCCAATCTGTCGGATGTGCTGGGGCGGCAGACATGACGGTATCACGCAAGGAAATCGAACGCTATCTCGGCTGCCGCGGCGGGGCGGACGAGCGCACCCGTGCCATGATCGAGCAGTGTTTAACAGAATTGGAACGCGTTGTTACACCGCATACCGTAACCCAGGAGGTGTCGCTGTCCATCGATGGGGACCGGCTGCAGATCGGCAGCCTTGCGGTGACCAGCCGCGGCTTGGCGCACCATCTGCGCGAATGCACCGGCGCGGTGCTGATGGCGGTGACGCTGGGATCGGGAGCTGACCGGCTGCTGCACCAAAAAGAGTGCACCGATATGAGTGCAGCAGTGGTGATGCAGGCGTGCGCCGCCGCCATGGTGGAAGCGGTGTGCGAGGATATACAGAGGTCTATTGAGCAAAGCGCGGCGGCGCGGGGATTGTATATTCGCCCGCGGTTCAGTCCCGGCTACGGCGATTGGCCGCTGACCGATCAACAGCCGCTGCTGGACAGCTTGGAGGCGGGAAAACGCATCGGGCTGACCGTGACCGACAGCTTGATGCTGGCACCCACCAAATCGGTGACCGCCGTGATCGGATTATCACATCAAAAGGGCTTGTGCCATGTACATAAATGCGCCACTTGCGCCAAAACGGATTGCGCGTTTCGGCAAACAGAGGCATAGGGAGAGAATACAGATGACCATACGCGAAGAAATGACCAAACGCCGCCTGTTTTTTGATGGCGGTATGGGAACCATGCTGCAGGAGCGGGGACTTGCCGGCGGCGAATTGCCGGAACTGTGGAACCTGACCCATCCGGAAGCGATCCGCGATATTCACGCGCAGTATCTGGCAGCGGGCAGTGATATTATCAGTACCAACACCTTTGGTGCCAACGCGCTCAAAATGGCGGGTACATCGCACAGCGTGGAGGAAATTATTACAGCGGGGGTGTCACTGGCGCGCGAAGCGGTGGACGCTTGCGGGCGCAAAGCCTATGTGGCGCTGGACATCGGCCCCACCGGCAAGCTGCTGCAGCCGCTGGGCGATCTGCCGTTTGATAAGGCGGTAGAGCTGTATACCCAGGTGGCGCGCGCCGGTGCCGAAGCAGGCGCCGATCTGATTTTGATCGAAACCATGAGCGATACCTATGAAGCCAAGGCGGCGGTGCTGGCGGCGAAACAGGCGACCGATCTGCCGGTGTTTCTCACCGTGATCGTAGATGAAAAGGGCAAAATGCTCACCGGCGGTGATCCCGCGGTGGTGGCGGTCATGTTTGAAGGGCTGGGCGTGGACGCGCTGGGGCTTAACTGCGGATTGGGGCCGGAACAAATGGCAGCGCCGCTCGCCAAAATGCGCGAATATTGCTCGCTGCCGCTGATCTGCAATCCCAACGCCGGTCTGCCGCGCAGCGTGGACGGCCGCACCGTGTTTGATATTGCGCCGGCTGCCTTTGCCGAGCAGGTGGCTCCGCTCGCTGACATGGCGATGGTGGGCGGCTGCTGTGGTACCACACCGGATCATATCCGCGAAGTGGTGCGGCTGTGCCGCGATCTGCCGGTGCCGCCCGCGCGGGAAACGCACCGCCGGGCGGTGTGCTCCTACACCCGTGTGGTCGAGATCGGCACTCCATCGGTCGTGGTGGGTGAGCGCATCAACCCCACCGGTAAATCACGCTTTAAGCAGGCGCTGCGCGACAAAGATATGGATTATATCCTGCAGGAGGGCATTACCCAAATGCACGATGGCGCGCACATTCTGGATGTGAATGTGGGTTTGCCGGATATTGATGAAGCGGCGATGCTGGAGCATGTGGTGCGCGAGCTGCAAAGTGTGGTGGATCTGCCGCTGCAAATGGATACCTCCGACCCCGAAGCGATGGAACGCGCGCTGCGGTGCTACAACGGCAAGGCGCTGATCAACTCGGTCAACGGAAAAGCAGAAAGCATGCACGCGGTGTTTCCGCTGGTCAAAAAGTACGGCGGCGTGGTGGTTGCGCTGGCGCTGGACGAAAGCGGCATTCCCGAAACCCCGCAGGGGCGCTTGGCTGTTGCCCGTAAAATTGTGGACACCGCCGCCACCTATGGCATTGATCGGCGGGACATTTTGGTGGATGCGCTGACCATGACGGTCAGCACCGGTAAGGAAGCCGCCCGCACCACACTGGAATCGCTGCGCCTGATCAAGCAGGAGTTGGGAGTTGGCACTATTTTGGGTGTGTCCAACATCTCGTTTGGTTTACCTCGGCGCGAGCTGGTCAACACGGCGTTTTACACCATGGCGCTGCAAAGCGGACTGGATGCCGCCATCATCAACCCCCATTCCGCGGCGATGATGGATGCCTACCGCGCCTCGCTGGCGCTGACCGGACAGGACGATAACTGCACCGCCTATATTGCGCAGTACGCCGGTCAAACCGCTCCCAAAGCGGCGGCAGCACCCACGGAACTGACGCTGGCGCAGGCGATTGAGCAAGGACTGAAAGAGCGGGCGTTTGCGCTGGCGGAAACCATGTTAAACGATGTACCGCCGCTGGATATTATTGAGCAGCATCTGGTACCGGCACTGGACAAGGTGGGCAAGGGCTTTGAAAACGGAACCATCTTCCTGCCGCAGCTGCTGATGAGCGCGGATGCGGCCAAAGAAGGGTTTGAAGCGATTCGCCGCCACCTCAGCAAGGTGGGGGAGCAGCCGGTCAAAAAAGGAAAGATCGTGCTCGCCACCGTCAAAGGCGATATTCACGATATCGGCAAGAATATCGTGAAAGTGCTGCTGCAAAACTACAATTACGATGTGATCGACCTCGGCAAGGATGTGGAACCGCAGCTGGTGGTGGATACGGTCAAAAAGGAACATGTGCCGCTGGTGGGGCTTAGCGCTTTGATGACCACCACGGTTCCCAGTATGGAGCAAACCATCGCCCTGCTGCACGAGCAATTCCCCGGCTGCAAGGTCATTGTGGGTGGTGCGGTGCTGACTCAGGACTACGCCGACAGCATCCAGGCCGACTTTTATTCGGCGGATGCGATGGGGGCGGTGCACTATGCCGAGAAACTGTTTGGTATCGAAAAATAAATAACACTTTACTTTCACAATTCAGTGTGCTAAAATGCAGATATATGGCATGGGAGGGATACACATGAATTCCAAAATCAAAGATGAAAATACCGATTTTTTGTTTGAAGCCATTCTGCAGCTGCATTCGCTTGAGGAGTGCTACCAGTTCTTTGAGGATCTGTGCACCGTATCGGAGATCAAAGCGCTGTCCCAGCGTATTGCGGTTGCCAAAATGCTCAGCGACAAACGGGTGTACAGCGATATCGTAGCGGCGACCGGTGCCTCCACGGCAACCATCAGCCGGGTGAACCGCTCGTTGATCTACGGCTGCGATGCCTACGATATGGTGTTCACCCGGCTGGCGGAACAGAAAAAGCTATGAGCGGATACGGCGTATTGTCCGCTTTCTACGACCGGTTGATGGCGGACAACGCTTACGAACAGCGGGCGGACTATTTGCTGCAGCTGATGGCGAAGCATGGCCGCCCGCATCCGGAAATGCTGCTGGATCTGGCGTGTGGTTCTGGCAATCTGACCATTCCGCTGGCGCAGCGCGGCGTGGAGATGATCGGTGTGGATGGCTCTGCCGATATGTTGGCGGAGGCACAGGCCAAACCGACCACTGCGCAAACGCCGGTGCTGTATTTGCAGCAGGATATGCGTGAACTGGATTTGTACGGCACCGTCAGCGGCGCAGTCTGCGCCATGGATGGACTGAACCATTTGTGCCGCACCGCCGATCTCGCGGTGGTTATGCAGCGGCTGGGATTGTTTATTGAACCGGACGGACTGCTGATTTTCGATGCCAATACTCCTTATAAGCACCGCCAGGTGCTGGGGGATAACGCGTTTGTGTTCGAAGAAGAGGATTTCCTGTGTGTGTGGCGTAACCACTTGCTGTCGCGCACCTGTGAAGTGGATATGCAGCTGGACTTTTTTGTGGATAACGGCGACGGATACGACCGGTATGAGGACCATATTCGGGAACGCGCCTATTCGCTGTCCACATGGCATCGCTTGCTGCAAGAGGCTGGCTTTGAGCTGCTGGCCGTTTACGGAGATATGACCACCGAGCCGCCCGGCGACGAGGAAGAGCGCTGGGTGCTGGTTGCCCAAAACAGAAAGGGATTGTAACATGAGCAAAGCCATTCGTTGCCTGACCAAAGACGCCACCGTAATGGCGATGGCGATCGATTCAACCGATATCGTTGCTCGCGCCGAGCAGATCCACCAAACCAGCGCTGTTGTTACAGCCGCACTGGGGCGGATGCTGACCGCCGCATCTATGATGGGCATTATGCTGAAAGGGCGGGACGATTCGGTGACGCTGAAGGTGTCTGCGGATGGTCCTGCCGGCACCATCACGACGGTGGCGGACAGCGAGGGATTCGTGCGCGGTTACGCCGAACATCCGGTGGTGGAAATTTCGCTGAAACCCAATGGTAAGCTGGATGTCAGCGGTGCGGTGGGCACCAATGGTATGCTGTATGTCTTGCGCGATACCGGCGGAAAAGAGCCGTATATCGGCTGCACCCCGCTGGTGTCGGGGGAGATCGCCGAGGATGTCACCAGTTACTATGCGCTCAGCGAGCAGACCCCCACGGTATGTGCGTTGGGGGTGCTGGTCAATCCTGATCTGACCGTGCGCAAAGCCGGCGGATTGTTGCTGCAGCTGCTGCCGTTTTGCCCGGACGCGGTGATCGATCAGGTCGAGGCGAATGTTGCCAATCTTTCTTCCATGACCGCCATGCTGGACAGCGGTATGAGCGTCGAGGAAATTGTCGCTAAAGCGCTGGATGGCATGGAGTTTGATGTGTTGGATACCTATGAACCGGACTATCGTTGCAATTGCTCCCGCGAAAAGATCGAACGCGCGTTTTTGACCATGAAGCCCGAGGATGTGCGCAGCTTGCCGGATGAAAACGGCATGACCGAGGTTACCTGCAGTTTCTGCGACAAAGTCTATCACTTCACGCGTGAAGATCTGGAGCGTTTATTGGAGCAAAAATAATTTGGCCAAAATCGGATTTTTTCGTTGACAAATTCCCGATTATAGTGTATGATAATGCTCGTTGCTGTTGCAGCAACGCCCTTTGGAAGCATAGCTCAGCTGGGAGAGCACCTGCCTTACAAGCAGGGGGTCACAGGTTCGA
>ERZ773139.3279-NODE-3279-length-14741-cov-5.062440_pt1 | contig 14741 bp, 26 predicted proteins | sample MGYA00580854_ERZ773139 | MGnify/ENA primary metagenome ERZ773139 (study PRJEB29015, sample SAMEA2737809) | human gut metagenome | biome: human gut; feature: human-associated habitat; material: faeces | place: China | collected 2012 ...
ACGAGCGCGAGCACGCAGCTGATGCCCTGGCACAGGAAGGTCGCCCACGCCACGCCGTCAACGCCCATGCCAAACGCGGTCACGAACAGGATGTCCACGCCGATGTTGGACAGGGACGAGACCGCAAGGAAGCAGAAGGGCGTCTTGGAATCGCCCAGCGCGGAGAAGATGCCCTCGGAGATGTTGTAGAAGAACACGAAGGGCAGGCCCAGCGCGTACACGTCCAGATACAGCGAGGAATCGTCGAAGATTTCCGCCGGCGTGCGGATGAGCTTCAGCAGCGCGTCACAGCCGAAAATACCGATGAGCATCAGGATCAGGCAGGTCACGGCGCTGGCGATCATGCCCGTGTGCACGGCGGTCTTCATCTCGCCGTAGCGCTTCGCGCCGAAATACTGGGACACCACCACCGAGCAGCCGATGTTGCAGCCGAAGGCGAAGGCGATGAAGATCAGCGTGATCTCATAGCTGTTGCCCACCGCCGCCAGCGCGTTTTCGCCGATGAACTTGCCCGCCACCAGACTGTCCGCGATGTTGTACAGCTGCTGGAACACGATGCTGCCGAACAGCGGCATGCAGAACCGCCAGAGTACGCTCTCCGGCTTTCCGACCGTCAGATCCCGGTTCATTTGTATCCGCCCCTTTGTGTCGTTGCTTTTCAAGCCGACTTAGTATATAATAGATTCTGAGATATGTAAAAGGTATATTTGAGATGGCAGACAGGTGAATTGTGTATATCGGAGGGCGCGCATGGACATTTCCTACGATTACTATAGGGTGTTTTACTACGCGGCGCGCTACCGCAGCTTTTCCCGGGCGGCGGAGGCGCTGCTGAGCAATCAGCCCAATGTGACGAAATTCATGAACAATCTGGAGGCGCAGCTGGGCTGCCGGCTGTTCGTGCGCTCCAATCGCGGCGTGACGCTCACGCCCGAGGGCGAAAAGCTCTGCGAAATGGCAAAAAAACTGCTTGATATGGCCGCCGAGATCGAGGAAAAAATGCATTTGAGCTAAATAAACAAAAATTCGCACGAAATTTCTGCGAAAAGTACAAAACTCCCCCTTGACATAAAGGGGGAGTTTTGGTATCCTATTAGAGCGCCTGTGCGTTGCTAACGGGCGTATTATGCGATGAAGCGGGAGATTGCTCAGAAATGAGGTAACTTCCGTGGAGTATGTCCGGTGCCGGATGCATGTCCGGCGCGTAATCGGGCGGCTGGAACCTGATCCATATACGCGTATATCGCTTGGACGGGGATCGACCGGCTCAAAAAGCCGGTTTGTTTTTCGGACATGGTCTGATACGCACGGTTGTGTGTATAGAAAGGGTTTCATCCGTACGCATAGTTTCCGGCGGAGCCAATGCCGCCGCACAAAAACGTACGAAAAGGAGAAAAAACATGGCAGCAACCAACAAGAACATGATCCGTATCCGTCTCAAGGCTTACGATCATCAGCTCATCGACAAGGCAGCCGAGACCATCGTCGAAGCCGCCAAGCGCACTGATGCAAAGGTCTCCGGCCCCATCCCCCTGCCCACCAAGACCGAGATCGTCACCATCCTCCGCGCAGTTCATAAGTATAAGGACAGCCGCGAGCAGTTCGAGCGCCGCACCCACAAGCGCCTTATCGACATTATGAGCCCCAGCCAGAAGACCGTCGAAGCTCTGATGAGCGTTGAAGTCCCCGCAGGCGTCGAGATCGAGATCAAGCTCTGATCCCCGCGTAACCCAACCCCAGCAAACCCACACAAGTAAATGACCCATAGTCCGCAGCTTGCGTATGCGGACGGGTTAAGTCGTCAGCCTCCGGACGGGAACCCAATCCCGGATCATGCGAGACGACCAATAACCAATAGGAGGAAATACAATGAAGAAAGCCATCATCGGCAAGAAGGTCGGCATGACGCAGATCTTCGATGAGACTGGCAAGGTCATTCCCGTGACCGTCATCGAGGCAGGCCCCTGCGTGGTCGTCGCCAAGATGAGCAAGGACAAGGAAGGCTATGACGCAGTCCAGTTCGGCTACGAAGAAGTGGCCGAGAAGAAGCTCAGCCAGCCCGAGCAGGGTCACCTGAAGAAGGCGGGCGTAGGCATGGTCAAGCACCTCAAGGAGTTCCGCCTCGAGGACAGCAGCAAGCTCGAAGTCGGCGACGTAGTCAAGGCTGACGTCTTCGCAGAAGGCGACAAGGTCGACGTCACCGGTATCAGCAAAGGTAAGGGCTACGCCGGCGTTATCAAGCGCTTCGGCCAGGGCCGTACCCCCACCAGCCACGGCGGCGGCCCCGTTCACCGTCACGCCGGTTCCATGGGCTCCAGCACCGATCCTTCCCGCATTTTCCCGGGCAAGAAGCAGGCTGGTCACATGGGCGTCGATCAGGTCACCGTCCAGAACCTCGACATCGTCAAGGTCGACGCTGAGCTGAACATGATCGCTATCCGCGGCGCCGTCCCCGGCCCGAAGGGCAGCATCGTCTATATCAAGAACACTGTCAAGACCCAGCCCGTCAAGAAGGGCGAGGCCGCTGGCATCAGCCTCAACCCGCAGAAGGCTTCCGCTCGTGTCAACCCGCAGAAGGCTTCCGCCCGTACCAAGTAAAGAAAGGAGAGCAGCATAAATGCCTAAAGCTAACGTTTTCAATATGGCAGGCGAGAAGATCGGCGAGATCGAGCTCTCCGAGGCCATCTTCGGCATCGAGCCGAACAAGAGCGTCCTGCATGATTCCGTCAAGAATCACCTGGCCAACTGCCGTCAGGGCACTCAGAGCGCGCTCACCAAGGGCGAGGTTTCCTACTCCACCAGAAAACCCTGGCGTCAGAAGGGCACCGGCCGCGCCCGCGCAGGTTACACCGGTTCCCCCGTGTGGACTCACGGCGGCGTAGCGTTCGCTCCCAAGCCCCGCGATTACAGCTATACTCTCAACAAGAAGGTCAAGCGTCTGGCTCTCAAGTCCGCTCTGTCCGCAAAGGCAGCGGAGAACGAGATCGTCGTCGTTGACGGCCTGAAGGTCGAAGAGATCAAGACCTCCGTTTTCAACTCCTTCCTCAAGAAGATCGGCGTTGAGAAGAAGGCTCTTGTCGTTACCGAGAGCGTGGATGAGAAGGTTGTCAAGTCCGCCCGCAACATCGCCGGCGTCGAGACCACCATCGCCAGCATCCTCAGCCCCTACATGATTCTCACCAACGGCGTTATGGTAGTTGACAAGGCTGCCCTCGCCAAGATCGAGGAGGTGTACGCCTGATGAAGACCGCATACGATATCGTTATCCGTCCCCTCATCACCGAACAGTCCATGGAAGATCTGGACATCAAGAAGTACGCGTTTGAAGTTGCCAAGGACGCAAACAAGATCGAGATAGCCAAGGCTGTCGAGGAGATCTTCGGCGTCACCGTCATCAAGGTCACCACCCTGAACGTCAGAGGCAAGGCCAAGCGCACCGGCGCTTACCCCATGGGTAAGACTGCCTCGTGGAAAAAGGCCGTCGTCAAGCTCAGTGCCGACTCCAAGAACATTGAGCTGTTCGAAGGCATGGTTTAAGGAGGAATAGAGAATGTCTATCAAAACTTACAGACCTACTACTCCTGCCAGACGTCAGATGACCGTCTCCGGCTTCGACGGTGTTGAGAAGCACGTCAAGCCCGAGAAGTCCCTCGTCGAGGTCCTCAAGAAGAACTCCGGCCGCAACAGCTACGGCCGCATCACCGTCCGCCACCAGGGCGGCGGCAACCGCCAGAAGTACCGCGTTATCGACTTCAAGCGCGACAAGACCGAGATGACCGCAAAGGTTCTCCGTCTCGAGTACGACCCCAACCGCAGCGCGTTCATCGCCCTGTGCGAGTATGAAGACGGCGAGCGCCGCTACATCCTCGCCCCTGTCGGCCTGAACGTAGGCGATACGATCGTCTCCTCCGCAGCAGCCGATATCAAGCCGGGCAACGCTCTGCCCATGGCAAATATCCCCGTCGGTACCGTTATCCACAACATCGAGCTGTACCCCGGCAAGGGCGCTCAGCTTGTCCGCTCCGCCGGCGTCGCCGCTCAGCTGATGGCTAAGGAAAACGGTATGGCAACCGTCCGCCTCCCCTCCGGTGAGTACCGCAAGGTCCGCATGGACTGCTTCGCTACCATCGGTCAGGTCGGCAATATCGACCACGCCAACGTTCACATCGGTAAGGCCGGCCGCAAACGCCACATGGGCATCCGTCCCACCGTCCGCGGCTCCGTCATGAACCCCTGTGATCACCCCCACGGCGGTGGTGAAGGCAAGTCCCCTGTCGGCCGTCCCGGCCCTGTAACTCCTTGGGGCAAGCCCGCACTTGGTTACAAGACCCGCAAGACTAAGAACCACACTGATAAGTTCATAGTCAAGCGCCGCAACGCAAAGTAAGGAGGGAACGTAAATGAGCAGAAGCATAAAGAAAGGCCCCTTCGCAGCGCCTGAGCTGCTGAAGCGCGTCGATGAGATGAACAAGACCGGCAACAAGCAGGTCGTCAAGACCTGGTCTCGTTCCTCCACTATATTCCCGTCCTTCGTCGGACACACCATCGCTGTGCATGACGGCCGCCGTCATGTTCCCGTGTATGTCACTGAAGATATGGTCGGCCACAAGCTGGGCGAGTTCGCTCCCACCCGTACCTTCCGCGGACACGCCGGCAGCAAGACCGGTAAGTAAGGAGGAGAAGAAATGGACGAAAAGAAAATTGCCCGTGCGGAGCACAAATACGCCCGTATTTCTCCCCGCAAGGTCGAGATCGTTTGCAACATGATCCGCGGCAAGGACGCGAAGGTCGCAATGGCTCTGATGGAGAACACTCCGAAGGCCGGCTGCGAGCTGATGATCAAGGTGCTCAAGAGCGCCATGGCAAACGCCGAGAACAACTTTGAAATGGATCCCGAGAAGCTCTACGTCTGCGAGACCTACGCAAACGCCGGCCCCATCCTCAAGAGAGGCATGCCGAGAGCACAGGGACGTATGTACCGCATCAACAAGCGCACCAGCCACATTATGATCGCTGTGGCTGAGAGAGACTAAGGGAAGGAGGCAGAATTAAATGGGACAGAAAGTTAATCCCCACGGACTGCGTGTTGGCGTTATAAAGGATTGGGATTCCCGCTGGTACGCAAGAGAAGACAAGGTCGGCGATCTTATCGTCGAGGACTACAAGATCCGCGAGTATCTGAAGAAGACCCTCTATTCCGCCGGTGTTCCCACCATCGAGATAGAGCGTGATTCCGCAAAGGTTCGCATTTATATCCACTGCTCCCGCCCCGGTGTCGTCATCGGCAAGGGCGGCGCAGAGATCGAGCGACTGCGTCAGGAAGTCGAGAAGCTGATCGGCAAGCCCGTCGCTCTCTCCATCGTTGAGGTTCGCACCCCCGACACCAACGCACAGCTCGTCGCCGAGAACATCGCACAGCAGCTTGAGAAGCGCATCGGCTTCCGCCGCGCGATGAAGAACGCCATGGGCCGCGCCATGAGAATGGGCGCACGCGGCATCAAGGTCAAGTGCGGCGGCCGTCTGGGCGGCGCCGAGATCGCAAGATCCGAGTGCTACCACGAGGGCACCATTCCCCTTCAGACCATCCGTGCCGACATCGACTACGGCTTCGCAGAGGCTAACACCACCTACGGCCGCATCGGCGTCAAGGTCTGGATCTACAAGGGCGAAGTCCTCTCCCAGACTCTGCGCACCACCCCGCGCACCATGGATCTGAACAAGCCGCAGGAGCGTCGCCGCAGAGACGATCGTCGTCAGGGCGAGCGCCGTCAGGGCGGCTACAACCGCGACAACCGCGACAATCGCGGCCAGAACGGCGAGCGCCGTCAGGGCTACGGCAGCAGACCGGCAGGTCAGGGCGGCTACAACCGCGGACCCCGTCCCGCTGCTCCCGCTAAGGAAGGAGGCAACACCTAATGTTAATGCCTAAGAGAGTTAAGTACCGCAGAGTACAGCGCGGCCGCATGAAGGGCAAAGCCACTCGCGGCAACGTCGTAAACTACGGCGAATTCGGTCTGGCGGCACAGGAGCCGGGCTGGATCACCTCCAACCAGATCGAAGCGGCACGTATCGCAATGACCCGCTACACCAAGCGTGGCGGTCAGGTCTGGATCAAGATCTTCCCCGACAAGCCCGTCACCGCGAAGCCGGCCGAGACCCGTATGGGTTCCGGTAAAGGCTCCCCGGAGTACTGGGTCGCAGTCGTTAAGCCCGGCAGAGTCATGTTCGAGATCGCAGGCGTTCCCGAAGAGACCGCCCGCGAGGCACTCCGTCTGGCAAGCCACAAACTGCCCATCAAGACCAAGATAGTCGCGAAGGGCTCCGAGTCTGAGAACGGTGGTGAATAAGATGAAGGCAAACGAAATACGTTCCATGTCCGTCGCAGAGCTTGAGACCAAGCTCGTCGACCTCAAGAAGGATCTGTTCATGCTCCGTATGCAGCATGCCACCAATCATCTTGACAACCCCACCAAGATATCTGCCGTGCGCCGTGACATCGCTCGTGTCAAGACCGTACTGCGCGAGAAGCAGAACTGAGGAGGTAAGGAAAAATGAACGAAGAAAGAACTACTTCCCGTAAGACCCGCGTAGGCAAGGTCGTTTCCGACAAGATGGACAAGACCGTGGTCGTCATCGTAGAGGATCGCGTTGCCCACAAGACTTATAAGAAGATCATTGGACGTACCTACCGCCTGAAGGCGCACGACGAGAACAACGAGTGCGGCGTCGGCGATATCGTCCGCGTGATGGAGACCCGCCCCCTGTCCAAGGACAAGAGATGGCGCGTGGTCGAAATCGTAGAGAAGGCTAAGTAAGGAGGCGCCAGAATGATACAGCAGGAAACTTATCTGAAGGTCGCCGACAATACCGGCGCCAAAGAGCTTAAGTGCATCCGCGTGCTTGGCGGTTCCAAGCGCAAGTATGCAAGTATTGGTGACGTAATAGTTTGCTCCGTCCGCAAGGCAGCACCCGGCGGCAGTGTGAAGAAGGGCGATGTCGTCAAGGCAGTCGTCGTTCGCACCGTGAAGCCCGTCCGCCGCGCCGACGGCACCTACGTCCGTTTTGACGAGAACGCAGCAGTCCTTATCAACACCGGTGATAAGAACCCCCGCGGCACTCGTATCTTTGGACCCGTCGCCCGTGAGCTTCGTGACAAGGAATACATGAAGATCCTGTCCCTGGCTCCCGAAGTGATTTAATGGAGGGCACCGAGAATGAACATTAAGAAAGACGATAAAGTCATCGTTCTGTCCGGCAAGGACAAGGGCAAGCAGGGCAAGGTCCTGATCGCCGATCCCAAGGGCCTGAAGGTCGTTGTCGAGGGCGTCAACGTTGCCACCAAGCATCAGAAGCCCCGCCAGCAGGGCCAGGATGGCGGCATCATCAAGACTGAGACCCCCATCTATGCCTGCAAGGTACAGCTTGTCTGCCCGAAGTGCGGCAAGGGCACCCGCGTCGCCCACAAGATCACCGACGGCAAGAAGACCCGCGTCTGCAAGAAGTGCGGCGCAGAAATCTGAGAAAGGAGATAACTTACTATGACAAGAATGAAGAAAAAGTATCTTGAGGAAGTTGCTCCGGCTCTCATGGAGAAGTTCCAGTACAAGTCCACCATGCAGATCCCCAAGATCGACAAGATCGTTGTCTCCGTCGGCTGCGGCGACTGCAAGGATAACGCAAAGGCTCTCGACGCCGTTATCAAGGACATCAGCGCCATCACCGGTCAGCACGCCGTTGCTACCGTTGCAAGAAAGTCTGTTGCAAACTTCAAGCTGCGTGAAGGCATGAAGGTCGGCGTAAAGGTCACCCTTCGTCAGGATCGCATGTGGGAGTTCCTTGACCGTCTCTTCAACGTTGCTCTGCCCCGTGTCCGCGACTTCCGCGGCATCTCCGCAGACGCGTTTGACGGCCGCGGCAACTACAGCCTTGGCCTGAAGGAGCAGATCATCTTCCCCGAAATCGAGTACGATAAGATCGAGAAGCTGCGCGGCATGAACATCGCCATCACCACCACCGCTCAGACCGACGAAGAGGCGCGCGAGCTGCTCAAGCTCATGGGCGCACCGTTTATGAACTAAGGAGGAGTTAAAAATGGCAAAGAAATCTATGATTCTGAAGCAGCAGGCTCCTGCAAAGTTCTCCACCCGTAAGTACAACCGCTGCAAGATCTGCGGCCGTCCCCATGCTTACCTCCGCAACTACGGCATCTGCCGTATCTGCTTCCGTGAGCTGGCTTACAAGGGTCAGATCCCCGGCGTCCGCAAGGCGAGCTTCTGATTTCGCGCGATACAATCCAGCGCAAGATCAGCGCGCTTGAAAGAGCGCAAAACAAATGTTTCATACGGCGGGAGCCGATCCCTCCCGCCTGTGAATAAACAGACTGAGAATGTGAAGTTGAGCTTTAACGGCTCCTACGCAAACCGTGAAAGCGGAATGGAGCAAGCCCAGTGCATCCCCCGTCCCCTTACAAATCGAAGCCCAACGAAGTGGGTTCGATTTGTGGACGAAGACTGGGGGCGCGGATATGGAGCTTTAACGGCTCCTACGCAAACCGTGAAAGCGGAATGGAGCAAGCCCAGTCTGAGGATGACGAAAGGCCATGGCCAATCAAGCATTGGCATGGAACCTCGCCGCCTGAACCGACAGCCAAAGGCTGCGGTAACTCTAATATAGGAGGAAAACCAAATGCAGATCACCGACCCCATTGCAGATATGCTTACCCGCATCCGCAACGCCGGCAGCGCTAAGCATGAAACCGTCGACATCCCCGCGTCCAAGATGAAGAAGTCCATTGCTGAGATCCTTCTCAACGAAGGCTACATCAAGAGCTTCCAGCTCATCGACGACGGCACCCAGGGTGTCATCCGCGTAACCCTCAAGTACCTGCCCGGCAAGGAAAAGGCCATCCAGGGCCTTCGCCGCGTCAGCAAGCCCGGCCTGCGCGTTTACGCCGGCGCCGACGAGCTGCCCCGCGTCCTCAAGGGACTGGGCATCGCCATCATCTCCACCTCCAAGGGCGTTATGACCGACAAGCAGGCTCGCAAAGAGCATGTTGGCGGCGAAGTCCTTGCGTTCGTATGGTAAGGAGGCTGCAGAATGTCTAGAATAGGTAGAGAACCCATCACTGTTCCCGCCGGCGTTGAAGTATCCGTCAGCGAGCACAATCACATCACCGTCAAGGGCCCGAAGGGCACTCTTGAGCGTGACCTCGTTCCTCAGATGAAGATCGACGTCGACGCAGGCGTCATCCACGTTTCCCGTCCCGACGATACCAAGGAGAACCGTTCCCTCCATGGCCTGACCAGAACTCTGGTCGACAACATGGTAGTGGGCGTGACTCACGGCTTCGAGAAGAAGCTGGAGATCAACGGCGTTGGTTACCGTGCAGCCAAGGAAGGAAAGAATCTGGTTCTGAACATCGGCTATTCTCATCAGGTCATCGTCCCTGAGACCGAGGACATCCAGATCGACGTTCCCGATGCAAACCATGTTGTCATCAAGGGTATCGACAAGCAGAAGGTCGGCCAGTTTGCAGCAGAAGTTCGTGGTAAGAGACCTCCCGAACCCTACAAGGGCAAGGGCATCAAGTACGACTACGAAGTCATCCGCCGCAAAGAAGGCAAGACCGGTGCTAAGTAAACGGAGGTGTGCCTGAATGATTAAGAGACCTGATACCAGAGGACAGCGCATCAAGCGCCATAACAGAGTACGCGGCAAGATCTCCGGCACTGCCGAGAGACCCCGTCTGTGCGTATTCCGCAGCGAAAGCAACATCTATGCCCAGATCATCGACGACGTAGCGGGAAACACCCTCGTCTCCGCCTCCACCGTTGAGAAGGCATTTGAAGGCAACGGCGGCAACTGCGAAGCCGCAAAGAAGATCGGTGCAGCCATCGCAGAGCGCGCTCTGCAGAAGGGCATCGAAGAAGTCGTGTTCGACCGCGGCGGCTACATTTATCACGGCCGCGTGAAGGCACTGGCAGAGGGCGCCCGTGAGGGCGGCCTGAAGTTCTAAGGAAGGGGGAAAACTTATAATGGCATACAATAATGACAGAAGAGATCGTCGCAAGGACGAGGCTCCCTCCGAGTTCATCGAGAAGGTAGTTTCCCTCAACCGCGTCAGCAAGACCGTCAAGGGCGGCCGCATCATGAAGTTCTCCGCGCTGTGCGTAGTTGGCGACGGCAAGGGCCGCGTCGGCTTCGGTCTCGGCAAGGCGAGCGAAGTTTCCGAGGCAATCCGCAAGGGTCTTGAGGATGCTAAGAAGAACATCACCACCATCACCCTGGCCGGAACCTCCATTCCTCACGAGGTCATCGGCGAGTTCGGCGCAGGCCGTGTCCTGCTCAAGCCGGCACCCGAAGGCACCGGCGTTATCGCCGGCGGCGCAGTCCGTGCAGTCGTTGAGGCAGCCGGCATCAAGAATATCCGTACCAAGTGCCTGCGCACCAACAACCCCGCGAACGTCGTCGCAGCCACTATGGAAGGCCTCAAGTCTCTGCGTGACGCGGCTCAGGTCGCAGCCGTCAGAGGCAAGACTCCTGAAGAAATTCAGGGTTAAGGAGGGCGAAACATGGCTAATCTCAGAATCAAGCTCGTCAAGAGCCTCAACGGCAGACACGATAAGCACATCGCCACTGCCTACTCCCTCGGCCTGCACAAGATCGGCAACGAGACCGTACAGCCCGACAATCCCCAGACCCGCGGCAAGATCGCCCAGATCGGCTATCTTGTCAAGGTAACCGAAGAATAAGGAGGGCAAGAGAATGTATATCAATGATCTTTCTCCCGTAGCCGGCTCCACCCATGTCGACAAGCGCAAGGGCAGAGGCCATGCCACCGGTAACGGCAAGACCGCCGGCCGTGGCCACAAGGGTCAGAAGGCTCGCTCCGGCGGCGGCACCCGCATCGGTTTTGAAGGCGGCCAGATGCCTCTGGCACGCCGCATCCCGAAGAGAGGCTTCAACAACATCTTTGCAAAGCCCCTCACCTCCGTCAACGTTGCAGCCCTCGATAAGTTCGAGGACGGCGCAGTCGTAGACGCGCAGGCACTGCTCGACGCAGGCATCATCTCCAAGTGCAAGTATGGCGTAAAGTTCCTTGGCAACGGCGAGGTTTCCAAGAAGCTGACTGTCAAAGCTGCTGCTTTCTCCGAAACCGCGAAACAGAAGATTGAGGCGGCCGGCGGAAAGGCAGAGGTGGTCTAAGTGCTTCAGACATTGCGTAATGCATGGAAGATCGAAGAGCTGCGCAAGAAGATGCTTTTTACGCTGGTCATCATCCTCCTTTACCGTCTTGGCAACGCCATCCCTGTTCCTGACGTCAACATCGCCCTGCTGAATGCGTACTTTGCCCAGCAGCAGAGCACCATTCTCGGCCTGCTCGACGTTATGAGCGGCGGCGCGTTCTCGAACGCGACCATCTTCGCTCTGTCCATCCAGCCGTACATCAACGCCTCCATTATCATCCAGCTCCTGTGCATTGCGATTCCTTCGCTGGAGCGCCTGAGCAAGGAGGGCGGCGAGGAAGGCAGAAAGAAGATAGCTTCCATCACCCGTTACGCCACTGTTGCGATCGGCCTGCTTCAGGGCTTCGCATACTACATGCTCATCATGAACAACAATATGCTCAACGCAGACGCTCAGGGCATCTGGTCGGCGATAGTCATCATCCTGACCTTCACCTCCGGCTCCGCGCTGATCATGTGGCTCGGTGAGCAGATCACCGAATTCGGCATCGGCAACGGCATCTCCATGATCCTGTTTGCAAGCATCATTTCCCGCCTCCCGACCAGCCTCATCACCACCGTGCGCAACATCGCCGCCGGAAATCTCCAGTGGTGGCTCGCGGTTCTGATGCTCATCGGCGCGATCGCGATGATCGTCCTCATCGTTTTCGTCAACGATGCGGAGCGCAGGATCCCCGTTCAGTATGCCAAGAGAGTTGTCGGACGCAAGATGTACGGCGGCCAGAGCACTCACCTCCCCATGAAGGTGAATATGTCCGGCGTTATGCCCATCATCTTCGCTCAGTCCATCGCTTCCGTCCCCGCGACCTTTGCGGCTTTCGCCGGCAAGACCGACGGCTGGGTCAACACCTGGTTTGCCAACAACTCCATCCCCTACGCGATAATCTACTTCCTGCTGATAATCTTCTTCGCATACTTCTACTCCACCATTCAGTTCAACCCCGTGGAAGTTGCGAATAACCTGAAGAAGAACGGCGGGTACATCCCCGGCTTCCGTCCCGGCAAGCCGACCAGCGAGTTCATCCAGAAGGTTCTGAACAAGATCACCCTGTTCGGCGCGATCTATCTGGGCATCATCGCTATCGTACCCATCCTGATCTCCCACTTCAGCAATGCCGCGGCTCTCACCGGCCTGTCCCTCGGCGGCACCTCCATTATCATAGTTGTCGGCGTCGCGCTTGAGACCGTCCGCGCTCTCGAGGCCCAGATGCTTATGCGCAACTACAAGGGCTTCCTGTCCTGATAAAAGGAGTAAGGCTATGAGACTTATACTTTTGGGCGCTCCCGGCGCCGGCAAAGGTACTCAGGCTGAGATTTTGAGCAGGCTGCTCAATGTCCCGACCATTTCCACAGGCAATATCCTGCGGGCTGCCATGAAGAATGGCACGCCCGTGGGACTTCAGGCGAAGGCTTATGTCGAGTCCGGCAAGCTCGTTCCCGACGATGTCATCATCGGCATCATCGAGGAGCGCCTCGCCCAGCCCGACTGCGCCAACGGCTACATTCTTGACGGCGTGCCCCGCACCATCCCCCAGGCTGAGGCCATGGAGGCAAAGGGCATCGGCGTTGACTGCGCGCTCTCCATCGAGGTGGAGGACGACGTGATCGTGCGCCGCATGGGCGGCCGCCGTACCTGCAGGGATTGCAGCCAGACCTTCCATGTGGAGAACAATCCTCCCAAGGTCGAAGGCGTCTGCGATTTCTGCGGCGGCGAGCTGACCATCCGCAAGGATGACGCTCCCGAAACGGTCATGGCACGTCTGGAGACCTATCATAAGGAGACCGAGCCGCTCAAGGCTTTCTATGAAGCCCGCGGCAAGCTGAAGTCCGTGGAGAACCAGCCGAGCATTGAAGCAACAACGGCCGCGATCACCAAGGCTCTGGGTATCTGACGATGGCAGAAACAATTACTATCAAGTCTGTCAGAGACATTGAGCTGATGCGTCAGGCCGGCAAGATCACCGCCGCCGCGCGCTCCATCGCGCGGCAGGCAGTGGCCGACGGCGTGACCACAAAGCAGATAGACAAACATGTGCATGACTTCATCGTCAAGAGCGGCGCTTACCCGACCTTCCTCAATTACTGCGGATTTCCGGCCAGCGCCTGCATCTCGGTAAACGAAGAGATCATCCACGGTATCCCCGGCAAGAGAGTGATCCGAAACGGCGACATCGTGTCCCTCGACCTCGGCGCCACCTATAAGGGCTTCGTCGGCGACTGCGCCGGCACCTACCCCTGCGGTGAGATAAGCGAAGAGGCGAGAAAGCTCATCGAGGTTACGAGACAGAGCTTCTTTGAGGGCATAAAGTTCGCCAAGGAGGGCTACCGCATCTCCGATATAGGCGCGGCGGTGCAGGATTACGTGGAGAGCCACGGCTATTCTGTCGTCCGCGATTATGTCGGCCACGGTGTGGGGCGCAAGCTCCATGAGGCACCCGAGGTTCCGAACTACCGGCCTGACCGGCACTCCGGCCACCGTCCCGATCCGCGTCTCGTGCGCGGCATGACGATAGCGGTCGAGCCCATGGTCAATATCGGCGGATACGAAGTGAAGGAAATGCCCAACGGCTGGACGGTCGTCACCGCGGACGGCTCCCTCTCGGCTCACTATGAAAATACCATCCTCATCACAGATGGCGAGCCGGAAATACTCACAATGGCAGAGGATATTTGACAGAACGTCAACACCGAACTTTGGAGGAAAATTACTTTGGCAAAAGACGATGTAATCGAACTTGAGGGCACGGTCGTAGAATCCCTGCCCAACACCATGTTCCAGGTGGATATCGGCAACGGTCACACCATACTGGCTCACATTTCCGGAAAGCTCCGGATGAACTTTATCAAGATCCTCCCCGGTGACAAGGTCACGGTGCAGATGTCTCCCTATGACGTCACCCGCGGCAGGATCACCTGGAGAAGCAAGTAGGAGGTATAACAAATGAAAGTAAGACCTTCCGTGAAGCCCATGTGCGAGAAGTGCAAGATAATCAAGCGCAAGGGTAAAGTCATGGTCATCTGCGAGAACCCGAAGCACAAGCAGCGTCAGGGCTAAGCAGATCGGGGCGCAGCCCCGCATCAACTCAGCGACAAGGTTAAAAGCCTGTCCTTATAAACAACATCCGCATCAAACGGGGGACTCCCCTCCGGCGGGAACAAGTCTCCGTGTTAAAGAATGCGGAACAATTATTCGAAAGGATGATCGTATAATATGGCACGTATAGCCGGCGTTGACCTGCCCAAGGACAAGAGAATCGAGATCGGTCTCACCTATGTCTACGGTATCGGCAGAACCAGCGCAAACAAGATTCTCGAGGCAACCGGAATTAACCCCGACACCAGAGTCAAAGACCTCACCGAAGAGGAAGAAGCAAAGCTGCGTGAGTGCATCGACCACCACTACATCGTGGAGGGCGACCTGCGCCGCCAGACCGCGCTTGATATCAAGCGCCTGACCGAGATCGGCTGCTACCGCGGCATGCGTCATCGCCGCGG
>ERZ773139.3280-NODE-3280-length-14740-cov-3.585836_pt1 | contig 14740 bp, 13 predicted proteins | sample MGYA00580854_ERZ773139 | MGnify/ENA primary metagenome ERZ773139 (study PRJEB29015, sample SAMEA2737809) | human gut metagenome | biome: human gut; feature: human-associated habitat; material: faeces | place: China | collected 2012 ...
ATCATATCTTCCGTCATGGCTTGTGCCACACCAGCGTGATCCTCATGGCGATGCGTACCTCGCAACAGCAAACGTTTGCCGTTCAGGAAGAATGGACCTTTGTCCTTAAACTCCGTATGGCGGAAACCGAAGCGTTCTTCCGTCGTGAAAGTCTGATCCGGTGTCTTTACAGTCAACTCGCAAGTATAGAGTTGTGGCACATCCACGTCCCATAATACCGGATTCTTGATCTTCATCTCTGCTAAAAGCTGGTCACCCAAAGGAAGTATTCCCTCCAGTGTTTTCGAGAAGACTGGTTTACGGTCCGCATCGTAAACGGAAACGGTCACATCCGCCTTCCTTATATCTTCCGGATTATAAAACGAAGTTTTCACCTTCAATATACCCTCTTTCAAGTTAGAAGAGAGGAAAGATTCCAAGCGAATCTGTTCAAAAGAAACTTCAGGCAGGTACACCCAGTTCAAAACCGGTGACATAATCGCCTTTTACTATAACAACCGCGTTCTTGTCAAGCGCATTATTGGCTGCCCCGGCGACAGCGTTGTCATCACCGACAGCGGCGACGTATATGTGAACAATACCCTGCTGGATGAGCCGTACCTAACCGAAAAATCCTATGGCAACGCCGACATTGAATATCCGTACACCGTACCTCAGAATTCCTTTTTCGTCCTGGGCGACCACCGGGAAAGCAGCGTGGACTCCCGGTCGTCTCTGGTGGGCTGCGTGGAAAAAGAAGAAATCATAGGCAAAATCATTTTCAGAGTGTGGCCGATCAAGCGGATCGGTCCCGCGGACTAACATCGCCTGGAAATACGGGGAGAAATTTGCATGAACATGGACATTCATTCGCAGGCTGAAGAGCTGAACAAGAAGCACCGCCGGAAGCGCACTTGGTACAAGATTTTATCTGTGCCCATATGCCTTGTGGTCTTTGTGACGACGTATGCGCTCATTCTGCCGGCTATCACCATGGAATCCACGCCGGATACCTACTGCGGCATTGCCGAGCACGTCCACACGGACGATTGCTACGAGCTTCCCGGTACGCCGGCTCACAAGGAGATCCAATGCACCGCCGGGGCCGATCTGGGCCAGGGCGAGTACATCGTCCACAAGCACGACAGCTTCTGTTTTGATGATAGCGGTGAGTTGCTGTGTGCGCTGGCCGAGCAGGACGAGCACGTCCACACAGACGCATGCTATACAATAACGAAAACTACATCGGCAACCACATTGACAACGTGTGGTTCAGCCAGCAGATCCCGCCGGCTTCCTCGGAAAAGCCCTATTTCACGCTGACAAAGCATGTGGTGGGTCTGACGGAGGATGACCTGCAGCTGCTATCCGGAAAGCTGACCTTTACGGTTCAAAAGTCCAATAACAGCAGCTTTACCAATCCCGAAACCGTCATGACGTACACCGCCACAAATTTGGGCAGCTGGACGCCCAACGGCGATGGCTCCTGGACACTGTCCGCCCGTATCTCCATGAAGGATCAGGCGCCCGGTTATTACTACAGGATTGAAGAGAGCGGCGCAGAGCTGGATGGGTTTAACCTGACTGCGACGGATACGAACGCCGCTGTGCAGCTGCAGAGCACCACAGTCGCGGGCTTTACCTTCACCAACACCTATACGGATACCGGGCGAGACCTGACGCTAAAGAAAATCGTGAGCGCTCCCGACACCACAGGCAGCTTTACCTTTACCGTTTCCTATACGGATGCCGGCGGCAAGCCGAAGACAGAAACCGTTACTCTGAAAAACGACGAGTCGACCACCATTACGGGCATCCCCAGGGGTGCTTCGGTCACCGTGACGGAGACCACCACAGACGGCTACACCGTTATTATGAAGGATCCCAGCACCGGCACCGTCCTCGCCGGGAGCAGCAACTATACCTTTACTATGAAAGATGACACGGCCGTGGATATCTACAATGCATCCACCGTTGCACTGCCGGAAACCGGCGGCATCGGACGGGGAATCTTTCTGTATGCCGGAATCGCTCTGATGCTCACTGCTGTTATTACAGGATGTCTTCTGAGGCGCAAGTACGGAAAGGAGGCTGATTAACGCTTTTGTTTCCTCTCCTGCCCACGCAAAATATACCTCTACCCGCGCCGCAGGAACTGTCCGTTTCCATTAAACTACTTTAAATCAGAAAGGATACGCACGATGAAAACGATGAGAAAGCTTTTCACGGTTTTGCTGGCCCTGGCCATGACGCTGGCTCTGGCTGTGCCCGCCTTTGCAGCAGAAACCACCGGCAGCATCACCATTACCAATCCCCAGGGGGATCGCACCTACACCGCCTACAAGATCTTTGACGTGACCTACTCTGGCGACCACTACTCCTACACCATCAGCGATAACGGCGCCGCCTTTACTACCGTCAAGGCATACGCCGATGAGGCCGCCAACGACCTCACCCTAACAGCCGTTGCTAACACGAACAAGTATAATGTGAGCACCGGCGACAGCTTCTCCGCCGCCTCCTTTGCCCAGTATCTGAAAACGAAGGTGGGTTCTCTCGGCACCGGCACCGCCTTTACCCAGGTTGGTGACACCGTGAAGGCCTCCGACCTTACCCCGGGCTATTACTTTGTATCCGGCACCAGCGGCACTGTCTGCGAGCTGACTACTGCCAAGAATATTGAGATTCGCGACAAGAACGAAGTGCCGGAGATCAAAAAGGATGTGAATGACGACGACCGCACTGTGGAAGTCGGTCAAAAGCTCACCTACACCATCACCGGCAAGGTCCCCTCCACCAAGGGCTACGACGAGTTTACCTATCAGGTGACAGATACCATGACCGAGGGTCTGACCTTCAACAAGGACGTCAAGGTCACCATCGGCGGCGAGGATGTGACTACCGCTGCGGCTATCACCAAAAATGGGAACGGCTTTGTGGCCAGCGTCAATATGATGGACTATCAGGGTCAGATCGACAAACCTGTAGTCATCACCTACACTGCCACCGTCAACGAGAACGCCATCCAGCGCAATGAGGAAACCAACACCGCTACGCTCAAGTACAGCAACAACCCCGCTGACAAAAACTCTTTTGGGCAATCCCACGAGGAAGTGGAAGTGTTCTCCTTCAATATCGTCATCAACAAGTACGCCACCGGCAACGAGAACACCAAGCTGGCAGGCGCCAAGTTCGTGCTGAAGAACGCTGAGGGCAAGTACTATAACTGTGACACCGCTACCAAGGCCGTCACTTGGGTCGTTGGCAAGGCCGATACCACTGAGGTCACCACCGACGTTAACGGCGTTGCGCGCTTTGACGGTCTGCAGGCCGGTACTTACAAACTGGAGGAGACCGCCGCCCCCGCCGGCTACAACCAGCTTACCAAGGACATCACCATCGTGCTGAACAAGGATGGCTCTGCGACCATCGACAGCGCTTCCTCCACTCTCGGAGCTGACCATTCCCTGACTGCGGGCGTTGCCAACTCCACCGGCACCATGCTGCCCGAAACCGGCGGCATCGGCACCGTGATCTTTGTGGCCCTGGGCGCTCTGGCTGTCATCTGCGCAGGCGTATTCCTGGTGACCAACAAGAGAATGAGCAAGGAATCCTTCTGATCCTGCATCCCTGACACACTGCACCGCCATGGGAGGCGGAGGTTCGCCTCCGCCCTCCCAATGGCATATCCTTTTCCAAGGCGGACGCATCCGAATACACCCGACACCGCCTATTGCAGGCGGCCGGACAGCCGTGTGTTCGGCTTCGTGCGCCCTGGAACGCAACAGGAGATAAACCCGTGAGAAAGCGAAAAGTGATCACCTTAATACTGCTGGGCGTTTTCCTGGCGGGCCTCTCTCTCCTGCTGTATCCGTCCGTCAGCAACTACTGGAACTCCATCACACAATCCAGGGCCATCGTGGACTATGACACCATTGTCAAGAGTCTGTCGCCTAAGGACAATACCGCCTATTTTGAGCGGGCGGAGGAATACAATAGTGAGTTGAAGGCGCTGTCATTCCCGCTGACGGAATACCAGCAGATCAGCGGATACGATGATTGCCTCAATGCCGTCGGCGATGGCGTCATCGGCTATATAGATATCGACAAGATTCAGGTGAAGCTGCCCATCTATCACGGCACGGACCCCTCTATGCTGAACCATGCCTGCGGACACATTCAAGGCAGCAGCTTTCCTATTGCAGGAAAGGGTACCCATGCGGCTATCTCGGCACACCGGGGCCTGCCCAGCGCAAAGCTGTTCTCGGATCTGGACAAACTGGAGGTGGGCGACACCTTCCGGATTACGGTGCTGGACAAGACCTTTATTTATGAGGTGGATCAAATTAAAACCGTCCTGCCGGACGATGTGAGCGACCTGCTCATCGACGAGGAGAAGGAACTCTGCACCCTGGTCACCTGCACGCCCTATGGCATCAATTCCCATCGGCTGCTGGTGCGCGGCCACAGGATCGAATCTGAGGATATGCGCTCCTTTGGGGCTATATCGGATGCATTTATCATCGATCGGCTGATCGTTACACCGGTGGTGGCAATGCCCATCATCCTGCTGCTCATTCTGTACGTCTGCTTTAAGCCTGCGAAGCGGAAGCTTCCCATCAATGACGAGGGAGAACTGATATGAAAAGAATAAGCTACCGGATCGCAAACTTTATACTGATTGCTGCACTGCTCCTGTCGGGAGCAGTGACCGCCCACGCCGCCTCCACCACGGAGGCCAGTGAAAAGGTGCATCTGCGCAGTGATTGCACTCTGGACGTGACCTATTCCTCCGGGGGAATGGTCTTTGCCGGGCAAGACATCAAGCTCTGGCACATTGCGGATATTACCGAGGATGCGCAGTATGCTTTGGCCGGGAGCTTCCGGTCATACCCCATCCAGGTCACCGGCACCTCCTCTCAGAGCGAGTGGGATGAAATGACCATCACTCTGAACTCCTATATTCTCGCCGATGGCATCGCGGCTGACCAAACTGCCAAAACCGATGCGAGGGGCAAGGTCGTCTTTGATAATCTTACTGCGGGCATATACCTGGTTTCCTCCGTGCGCACAGAGCAGGATGGCAAATACTATGTGTTCGAATCCTTCCTGGCGGCCGTGCCGGGGGTGGACAGTGAGGGGCAGTGGGTGTATTCCGTCTCCGCAAGGCCAAAAATGAGTGTACACACACCAGCCAAGGGCGAGGTCACCTATAAAGCGGTGAAGGCCTGGAGGGATGGCGGCCAGGATCGCCCGGTTAGCGTCTCTGTGGAGGTTCGCAGGGACGGACAGCTGCAGCAGTCCGTGACTCTCAGCGCTGAAAACAACTGGATGTACACATGGAAGGCTGTTGATGATGGCAGCGTATGGACCGTGAACGAAGTGAATGTGCCAGATGGTTATACGGTGGGCATTCAGCGCAGCGGCGATACCTTCAGCATTACCAACACCAAGCCGGAGACGCCTGCAGGAAATCATCCGCAGACCGGCGACACAACAAATATGACCCTGTATGTGCTCTTGATGGCTGCATCCGGGCTGGCGCTGCTGGTGGTGGGCATCGTGTTGAGGAAGAAGTCCCGTGCGAAGTAAAGGGCTTTCCATCCTTCTTGTTGCGCTGGGCGTTTTGCTGCTGGGTGCCGCGGCGATATTATTCGTCGTGCGACAGGCACAGGATAAGCAAAGGACAGCTGACATTCCCTCGCTGATTGAAAAAATCGAAGCAGCTCTGCCGGAGCGCTCAGCGGGTGTTATCGAAAATCGCGCTGACAGCGCCATGGCTGCCGTGGAGATCGACGGAATTGATGTAATCGGCCTGCTGGAGCTCCCGGGCCGAGGCATTAAGCTGCCAGTAAGCGCAGAATGGGACAGCTCCGAGCAGAGCTTTCGTCCAGCCAGGTTTATGGGCAGCGTGTATGACGGTACGCTGATCGTGGGAGGACGCAGTGCAGATGGCAATTTCGATTTTATCGATCAGCTGGACGCCGGGGAGGAGCTTACCTTCACCGACATGACCGGAAGGGTATTCCGGTATACGGTGCATAAAATTCGCCACGCTGATAATGCCAGAGCCGAAACCTTGGCTGACACAGAGAGCGCGCTTACCCTGTTTGTGAAAAAAAATGGAGCTTTTCTCATCGCCCGATGTGCAGCGGCATAGTATTCTCCTCAATAGGAGGTGCAGAACAGCCCTTGTAGACAATGGCAAGCTGCGTCATCCCACGCGGTGCCGCTATGATTCATTATTTAATTTTTTGTTTATAACCCATGAAGGGCCACAGCTGTAGATAGCTGCCCTACCCGGAGGTCGATGGCCAGGTGCAGCGCACCTGATACCCGGTAAAACAAAGCTGAAATATCTGTACCTCTGTATCCCCTGCTGAAAAAGCAGCCAACGCCATAGGCGTTGGCTGTTTAATGCTTTATAATCCATGGGTTTTATCAAAGACGGCCATAGATGCGGGTCATCTCGTGGATGCTGCTGGCAAGGCTGTGGCTCGCCTCCCCGGGCAGCATACGCCACTTCCAGTTGCCGTAGCTGGTGCCGGGGACGTTCATGCGGTGGCCCGGCCCGAGGTCCAGCCAATCCTGCATCTGCGCAACAAACAGCTTCGCAACCGAGCCCATGCCGCCACGGATGATGCCGCGGTTAAAGCCCTCCCGCTCATTCAGGCCCAGATACTGCACGGCAAAGGCGACATCCTCCCGATCCGCCTCCGTGCGCCAAAGAGCCAGGGGAGCATTATCATGAGTGCCGGTATAGCAGACGCAGTTTTCGCCGTAGCTATGGGGCAGATAGCTGCTGGTGTCCCGGGAGTCAAAGGCAAATTCCAGCACCTTCATGCCCGGCAACCGGGAATCGGCCAGCAGCTGCGTAACCTCCGGCGTGGGAAAACCCAGGTCCTCGGCAATGAACTCAATATCGTGGAACCAACCGGTCAGCACCCCCACCAGAGATATGCCGGGGCCTTTGACCCAGTGGCCGTCCCTCGCAGTGGTCTTGCCGCAGGGCACCGACCAATAGCTCTCAAAGCCACGAAAATGGTCGATACGAATAACATCGTAGAGCTTCGTGGCACCGCCGATGCGGCGGATCCACCACTCAAAGCCGTTTTTCCGCATGGCCTCATAGTCGTACAGGGGATTGCCCCAGAGCTGGCCGTCTGCGCTGAAATAGTCCGGCGGGACGCCGGAAACCTCTGTGGGCTTTTTGTTCTCATCCAACTGGAAATTCTCCGGCTCGCTCCAAACATCCGAGGAGTCCATAGCCACATAGATGGGGATATCGCCGATGATGCGAATACCCAGGCCGTTGATATAGTGCTTGAGGGCGCTCCACTGGCGGAAGAACAGGAACTGGATATAGGTGAACAGCTCCACATCCTCCCGCAGCTCCATGCGGTAACGCGCAACCGCTTCCGGAGTGTGCAGCCGGGCGCCCTCATCGGGCCACTCCGTCCAGGACTTCATGCCAAAGCGGCGTTTGAGCGCCATGAACAGGGCATAATCCGGCAGCCAGCGGGCATTTTCCGCCTCGAAGGCCGCCACCGCCTCCCGGTCGCGGCTCCAGCCCCGGGCCTTAGCCTTTTCCAGCAGGGCGAATCGGCTCTCATATATCTTGCCGTAGTCCACATAGCGCGGCTCCGTCCCCCAAGCGCAGGCGTCCACCTCCGTTTGGGTCAGGAGGTCATCTGTGATGAGGGTGTCCAGGTCTATAAAATAGGGGTTACCCGCAAAGGTAGAAAAGGCTTGGTAGGGGGAATCCCCATAGCTGGTAGGGCCAAGGGGCAGGAGCTGCCAGTATTTCTGCCCTGCCTCGTGAAGAAAATCTGCAAAGCGATATGCCGCTTTGCCAAAAGTCCCGATGCCGTATGGCGAAGGGAGGGAGGAGATTGGCATCAGAATGCCAGCGGAACGATCCATATGAGTCAGCCTTTCACGGCGCCGGCAGCGACGCCCTTAATGATATATTTCTGGCAGCAAAGGTAGAAAATGATGACAGGGAGAATGCTCAGGAAAATGAGCGCCATGGTCGCGCCCAGGTCCACTGTTCCGTAGCTGCCCTTGAGGTACTGGATGTGGATGGGAATGGTAAAATACTTGGTGCTGTCCAACACGAGGTAGGGCAGCAGATAGTCGTTCCAGACCCACATAATCTCCAAAATGCCCACGGAGATCATGGTAGGCCGCAGCATGGGGAACACCACGGAAAAATAGGTGCGCAGCGGACCGCAGCCGTCTATGGAGGCGGCCTCCTCAATCTCCAGGGGGATAGACTTTACAAAGCCAACAAACATGAAGATGGCAAGGCCCGCGCCGAAGCCAAGATAGATGATGGGAATGGTCCAGGGGGTATTGAGGGCCACCTTGTCAAAGGCCATGTCGGCAAAGTTGAAGTACGGGATCTTGACCCGGTCGGCCGTCTTAGACAGGGTAAACATGACCATCTGGAATGGGACGACCATGGAAAAGACGCACAGGTAATAGATGATGCGGCAGAGCTTGCTGTCCACCCGGGCGATATACCAGGCCGCCATAGAGGTACACAGCAAAATCAGCGCCGAGGAGACCACGGTGATGAACAAGCTGTAAAATGCGGATTTCCAGAAGGGATAGTTGCCGAAGGTCATGCCCTTGATATAGTTGGCCCAACCGGCAAAGCTCTCCCCATTGGGAAAGGCAAAGGTATCGGTCTTGACGTAGGTATTGAGCTTGAAGGAGTTGAGCACCACCATGAAGATAGGCAACACATAGATGATGCAGATAACCGCCAGCACAATGGACAAAACCAATTTGCGGCGTCGTTCGGCGGTAAGGGTACCTTTCATTACTGCTGCACCTCCTTTTTGCGGGTGGCACGGAGCTGAATGAGGCCGATGGCGGCAACCAGCAGGAAGAAGATCACAGCCTTGGCCTGGGCGGTGCCGCGGGCATTGACATTCTGCCCGTAGAATGTGTTATAGATATTTAGCGCCAGCATCTCTGTAGTCTTGATGGCGGAGCCGTCGGATTGAATCAGGAAGGGCTGGCCGCCGGTAAGGGCCAGGTTCTGATCGAAGAGCTTGAAGCTATTGGTAAGGGTGAGGAAGGTGCAGATGGTGATGGAGGGCATCACGTTAGGGATGGTGACCCGCCAAAGGGTCTGCCAGCGGCTGGCACCATCGATCTTGGCCGCCTCCAGCATATCATCCGGGACAGCCTGCAGGCCGGCGATATAAATAATCATCATATAGCCGATCTGCTGCCAGCACATGAGGATCACAAGGCCCCAGAAGCCGTACTTTGTCTCCAAAAGAATGGAGGTATTATAACGGGTGAGAATACCGTCAAAGATCATGGACCACACATAGCCTAGCACGATGCCGCCGATGAGGTTGGGCATGAAGAACACCGTGCGGAACAGGCTGCTGCCCTTAATACCCTGGGTGAGGGCATAGGCTACGGCGAAGGCCAGTACATTGATGAAAACCAGCGACACCAGCGCGAACAGGCCCGTATACCAGAAGGAATGCATAAAGCTGGCATCCTGCAGTGCCTTGACATAGTTCCCCAGGCCGATGAACTCCGCGTCCGAAGTCGTTTTAAACTTACAGAAGGACAGATATACGCCTTTACAGAACGGATAGACAAATCCGATAATAAAAGCGCAGACCACGGGTCCCATAAAAAGTGGGAACCAGCGCCGAAGCGGGCGGCGGATCAGCGCCCGGCTGACCGGTGCAGAGCCTTTCTTGCGCTTCAAATCGATCACTCCCATCAAAAAATAGATTGTTGCACAGCGCAGACCTCCTGCGGTCCCTGCCGTGATAGAACGGGAGAGGCGGGCGAAGGCCCGCCCCTCCTTGCTTGCTTTAGGGTATCCGGTTTTGATCCAAATTAGCCGTTGGCAGCGGCATACTGGGTAGCCCAGCCATCCACGAAGGCCGTCTTGACCAGCTCCCAGTTGGCATCGGTACGATCGGCGTCATACTTGTTCATAGCAGAGACAATACCTTCACGATAAGCGTCCACATTGGGCTGGAAGTTGGTGACCCAGGGCATGACGTAGTTGCCGGCAGCGGTGTAGGCGTCAGCATCGCCCAGGAAGCCGTTAGCGGTCTTGGCAGCCTGCTTATAGGGCAGGATACCCAGCTCACTCACCAGCATCTGAGAGGCCTCGGCGTCGGTGACCAGCCAGTACATGAAGTCCAGCGTGGCCTGGATGTCCGCCTCGGAAGCCTTGGCGTTCACGGCCCAGCAGTTCTCGGTACCGCAATTCAGGCCGGCCTTCTCCTCGCCGGCAACACCGCAGTAGAAGGGGATCATGGAGAGGTTGTCCAGGCCGTACTGATTAGCCTCAGTGCCGGTCAGAGCAGCCCACTCCCAGGAACCGTTCTGATAGAACACAGCCTGCTCCTTGCCAAACTCGGCCTCAGCGTCATAACCGCCGGCAGCCAGAGTGGAGGGATCCACCGCGCTGTTGTTGATGTACAGATCCCACAGGTTCTTGTAGTTCTGCATATAGGTGCCCTTGATGCTGGCGGGGCAGGTCTTCCAAGCAGCGGGATCATCCACAGACTCATAGTAATACTCGAGATTGGCCAGGTGGCCGGTGAAGCGCCAGCTGGAATCACTGCTCATAGAGGAGGAGGTGAAGGCATCAAAGCCCAGCTCCGCAGCGCGGCTGTGGATATCCTCGGCAATAGCCTTGAGAGTCTCAAAATTCTTGATGTCGGATAGCTCATAGCCGGCCTTTTGCAGCAGATCCTTATTGACAATGATGCCATAGCACTCATAGCAATAGCCAATGGAGCAGAGCTTGCCGCTATCGTCATACAGGTTATAGGCATCGGTGCTCAGCTCACCGGCGACCTTGGTATTCTTCAGATCATAGCAGTAGTCGCCCCAGGTGCCCACGGCAGCCTGGTTGCCCACCACGAACAGCGTGGGAGGAGCGTCCTTATCCATGGCGGCGGTCAAGGTCTCATTGTACGTGCCGGAGGCAGCTGTCTGGACGGTGACAGGCACACCGGTCTTTTCGGTGTACATAGCAGCGACCTTCTGGAGGGTGGTGTCAGCCTCAGGCTTGAAATTCAGCCAAAAGACACGGCCGGTTGCATTCTGCTTCTGGCCGCAGGCGACCAGTGCAAATGCCATGACGAGTGCGAGAACAAGCGATAGGAACTTCTTCATTTTCATCATTCTCCTTGTTTCTTATTTATTTTCACGCGTATCCGCGGGAAAATCAATGGGTCAGGTCACGCACAGATTGGCCGGTGCGCAGCGTGGTGGGCAGGATCAGGTGCCGATGGGTACCACCGCGAATGACACTCATCAGAATCTCCACGCTTTTGGCGCCCATTTCATCGGTGGGCTGGCAAAGCGTGGTCAGCATAGGATAGATATACTCAGAAACCGTCAGGCCATCAATAGCAATGATGGAGCAGTCCTCAGGAATGGAGCGTCCGCTCTCCCGCAAGGCCCGCATGGCGCCAATGGCCATATCATCCGAGATGGCAAAGATGGCTGTAAAGTCTGCCGGGCGTTTGAGCCGCTCGGTCACTGCGCGGTAAGCGGATTCAATGGTGAAATCGTCCGCGCGGATAATCTCCCCGTCCTCGAGGCTCAGACCCAGATCGTGCAGGGCGCGGGCATAGCCGGAGCAGCGCAGCTGGGCAATGGAGCAATCCCGGGGGTCCGTGGACAGAGCCGCAATGCGGCGATGGCCCTTTTGTGCCAGATCCATCACGGCGCGGTAGGCCTCCTGCTCATCAGCAATAGAGACGGAGGAGTATTTTGTCGGATCCAGGGTCCCATAGGTATTGGTATAGGAGCAGCAGACAAAGGGAACATTGAGCAGGGCCGTATCCGCCGGGCTGTAATCCGACCGGCCGCCGAGGAAAATGATGCCCTGCAGGCGCTTTTCCCGCTCCATCATGGCGCCGCACTTGATCTCGTCCTCGCAGGAGCCAATCTGCCGCATGACCATGGTACAATCCGCCGCATCCAAATCCCGCTCAATGGCACGGATAATGCCGGTATAAAAGGGGTTCTGCACACCGCGCACCACCAGGCCGACGGCATCTGACTTCGTGCGCACAAGGCTTCGAGCGGAATTGTTGGGCAGGTAGTTGTATTCGGCAATGACCTGCAGCACGCGGCGGCGGCTCTCCTCGTTCACATCGGGGCGGTCGTTGAGAACGCGGGACACCGTGCTCACGCCAACGCCGCTGAGTCTGGCAATATCTTTAATGGTCATGGGGTAGCCTCCCGGTGCAGAATATAGAAAGTCGGTTCCGGTAACCTTTCCGGTATCGTTTCCACTTTTTCTTTATTCTACCAGCTTTCGTGATAAATGTCAAAGCCATTCCCCAGGGATAAGTTACCAAAATATTTCACATTTTTCTGTCGAAATGCACAATCGCATAGCAAAAAATATGCCAAGCCATGGGCAACAAATACACGAAGGCTGATACTGAGCCGGTTTTACCCGGCCGATCTGTCAGCATTGCCTTCTCATCTTACCCTGCTTCAGGGTCATGCGGCCGATAATCTCCGGCACGCGGTGGTTCAGATCCGGTGCCACCGCATCCTTGGTGGAAAACAGGTTCTGAAAGCTGCTCCGGCGGTCCTTGCCTCCTCCGCGATCTGCATAATGGCGGTCTATCTGCCGAACGGGAGCGTTATAGTGTCCCATCTGCGTAATCCGCAATGACGTGCAGAAAAGCATCTCCGTACTATGGCATTTATAAAGGAAGGATAAATTACCTGCGCACAACCTCCGGAAGGGATGCGTTATGGGGAGCGCCCCTTCCGATCCAGGTGTCACTTAAAAACGCAGGATGGAGAGCGCTTCACTCCCCACCCTGCGTTTTTTACGATCAGCGGTCACATATTGAAAGATTGGATACTCGCCCCCTTTTCTGTCGGGACGGTAAGGATCATTCCCTGTCCTTTGCCTGCTTAATGCTCAGGCTGATGCGATTTTTCTTTTCATCCACATCCAATACAACAACCTTTACTACATCGCCCACGGTCAGCACCTCCGAGGGGTGCTTGATGAATTTACTTGAGATCTGTGAGATATGCACCAGGCCGTCCTGGTGGACACCGATGTCCACAAAGGCACCGAAATCAATGACATTGCGGACGGTGCCGGTGAGGACCATGCCGGGCTTGAGGTCCTTCATCTCCATGACGTCGGTGCGCAGGATGGGCTGGGGCAGCTCATCCCGGACATCCCGGCCGGGCTTCAGCAGCTCGGCGGTGATGTCCCGCAGAGTGGGGACGCCTGTACCCACGGCAGCGGCGGCCTTCGCCTCACCATAGGCCTTGAGCCGGACAGGAAGGTCCGACAGCTTCTCAGCCTTCACATCGGCCAAGGTGTAGCCCATCAGCTCCAGCAGCGCCTTGGCGGCGTCGTAGCTCTCCGGATGGACGGCGGTGTTATCCAGGACGCTCTTGCTCTCCGGCACACGCAAAAAGCCCGCACACTGCTGGAAGGCCTTGGGGCCCAGCTTGGGCACCTTCTTGATTTGGGCGCGGGAGGTAAAGGGGCCGTTTTCCTCCCGGTAGGCCACCACATTTTTCGCCGTGGTCGCGTTCAGCCCCGCCACACGCTGAAGCAGGGAGGGGGAGGCGGTATTCACGTCCACGCCCACGGCGTTCACACAGTCCTCCACCACACCGTTCAAAGCCTCGTCCAGCCGCTTGGGGGGCATGTCGTGCTGGTACTGTCCCACGCCGATGGCCTTGGGGTCGATCTTCACCAGCTCCGCCAGAGGGTCCTGGAGGCGCCGGGCAATGGATACGGCAGACCGGAGATTCACGTCGTACTGGGGGAACTCCTCCGCCGCCAGGGGGCTGGCGGAGTACACGCTGGCCCCGGCCTCGCTGACGATCATGTAGCTGACATGGGCGCCGGCCTCATTCACCTGCCGGATCAGCTTCACCGCCATCTGCTCCGTCTCCCGGCTGGCTGTGCCGTTGCCGATGGCGATGTGCTCCACGCCGTGCTTTCGGATCAGCTTTGCCAGGGCGGCGATAGCCTCGTTCTCCTGCCGCTCGCCGTAGGTGGGGTATACCACGGCGGTGTCCAGCACTTTGCCCGTGCCGTCCACCACCGCCACCTTGCAGCCCATCCGGTACCCCGGGTCCAGGCCCATGGTGACCCTGCCCTTCACCGGGGGCTGCATCAGCAGGGGCTTCAGATTCAGGGCGAACTGGCCGATGGCCCCCTCGTCCGCCCGCTCCGTCAGGTCGGAGCGAGCCTCCCGCTCCAGGGCGGGGAAGATCAGGCGGTCGTATGCGTCCTCCGCCGCGGACTTGATAAATTCCATTGCGGCGCTGCCGGGGACGATCACATGCCGCCGGACGGCCTGGAGGGCCCGGTCCCGGTCCAGCTCCACGCGGACCTTCAGAAAGCCCTCCTTCTCCCCCCGGTTGACGGCCAGGATCTGGTGACCCTGAAGCCGGGAGAGGGCCTGGGAGAAGTCGTAGTACAGCCGGTAGACAGAGTCCTCCTCCACCGCCGCCTGGGAGCAGAGCTTTCCCTCCCGCTCCAGGAGGGTGCGGAGGGTCTTGCGGAGGGCGGCGTCGTCGCTGATGGTCTCGGCGATGATGTCGGAGGCGCCGGAGAGGGCGTCCTCCACCGTCTCCACGCCCTTTTCGGCATCCACATACCGGGCGGCCTCCGCCGTCGGGTCCGGGCAGTCCGGCCCCTGGGCGAACAGCACCTCCGCCAGCAGGGCCAGGCCCTTCTCCCGGGCCGCGGTGGCCCGGG
>ERZ773139.3282-NODE-3282-length-14735-cov-15.513488_pt1 | contig 14735 bp, 15 predicted proteins | sample MGYA00580854_ERZ773139 | MGnify/ENA primary metagenome ERZ773139 (study PRJEB29015, sample SAMEA2737809) | human gut metagenome | biome: human gut; feature: human-associated habitat; material: faeces | place: China | collected 2012 ...
GCTACCAGGCGTGTGCGGCGCTGACCTCACTGCCCGACCCCGTGTGGGCGTACATACATTTTAAGGTCAAAATTGTGGAGGAGAAAGGCAGCATCACCGTCCGCAAGGTAGACGTGACGGGCAGTCCGCTTGCCGGTGCGGAGCTGCTGCTGGAGACTTCTGCGGACGGCAAGGCATGGACGGAGGTCGGCAGAGTGACCACCGACAAGACCGGTATTGCCAAGTGGAGCGACCTCAAAACCGGTGCACAGTACCGTGTGACGGAGACCAAGGCCCCAGCAGGCTACACGCTGCTGACTGAGCCGCTGTTCACGGGAGCATTGGACAGCAGCAACCGTGATGTTACCATCACTGCCTGCAACAATGCGGGATTCGTCCTGCCGTTCACAGGCGGTACGGGATTCACAACCTATTTCCTGTTTGCAGCACTCATGCTTTGCGTGGGTGTTTATTTTTGCAAAAAATCTGATTTTATGAAGGAGACAACCAAATGAAAAAGATCCATCGCGTGTTCGCGCTGCTCATGGCCGCTATCATGGCTCTGAGCCTCATCACCACAGCGTTCGCAGAGCCGATCATCGACACCAGCAAGAAAGCATCCCTTTCCATCTATAAATACGACATCACCACGGCTAGCGCGGAGGGTGCGTGGGATACCGAATCCTACGTCAGCACCGGCCTGCATGACGACGCGGTTGTTGACAAGCTGAGCAAGTACGCCATTCAGGGCGTGGAGTTCACCTACCTCCGTGTTGCCGACATCACCACGAACAATGAGGTCGTGGACGGTCGGCGGCAGGTGGGCATGCTGTATGGCTTCGACAACAGTGATCGCAGCACCGACGTGCTGTCCGCCATCGGTCTGACCGCCGCAGACACGCACAAGACTGAGGGCGGTATCAACTACTTCACCAGCGATATGCTCAACAACAAACTGTCCGCTGCACTGGCTGCCAATGCCACCACCGTGAAAAATGCGCTGGAGACCGCCGTGAAGAATGGCGGCGTGGCTATGACCGAGACGGATGCCACCGGCCACACTTCTACTTCCAATATGGAGCAGGGCTTGTATCTCGTTGTGGAGACTCGCGTTCCTGAAAACGTGACCTCCACCTGCAATCCCTTCTTCGTATCTCTGCCCATGACTACCATCGACGGCGCGGCATGGAACTACGATGTGACCGTTTACCCCAAGAATCAGACCGGCAATCCTGACCTCGAAAAGACCGTCCGTGAGAGTAAAAACTCCACCGGCAAGAACACCGGCAGCCTGACCGACATCAAGGACGGCTATGCCCACACCGCCACCGCTTCTGTGGGCGATGTTGTGGATTATCAGATCATCAGCACACTGCCCACCATCACCTCCAAGGCATCCAGTCTGACCGAGTACACCTACGTGGACACGCTGAGCAAGGGCATCAAATACAACAAGAACGATGTGGTTATCGAGTTCTTTAAGGACGCTGGCTGCACCGACAAGATCGCCACCTGGGCGGTGAACTCCGGCAAATTTACCGTGAGTTACGATGATACCGCCAACACCATGACCATCCGCATGACCGATGCCGGTCTGAGCGAGATCAACGAAGCTGCCACCGTTTACACCGACAGCGTGAAGCGCGGCTACTCCGACTGCACCATGCGTATCACCTACGCCGCCACTCTGACTGCCGACGCCCAGATGGGCGACAAGGACAACCCCAATGAGGTCGTGCTGAATTGGAAGCGCACCAACACCACCTACTTTGACACGCTGGAGGACTGCTGCCATGCCTACACCTACGGCGTGGATGTACTGAAGCAGTTTTCGGATGGCAAGGGCAGCGCACAGAATGTAAAGTTCCTGCTGCACAACGATACCGACGATTGTTACATCATTGCCGACCTGAAGGATGGCGTGTACTACGCCAAGGGCTTTGCCGCAAAGAAGTCTGATGCTACTACGTTCATTCCCAATGCACAGGGGCACATCGTGGCCAAGGGACTGGAGGATGACGCCTATTCGCTGACTGAGATTGCCACAGACAAGGGCTATGTGCTGCTGAAGGACGCGGTCAAGATCGTCATTACCACCAAGGAAAATGGTGTCTGCGAGAAGTGCGGCACCAAGCTGCTGACCGCCTCCGCCACCGTCAACGGCAAGGATGTCACCATGACCGATGGCAACGCCATCGCGCCCCTGACCGTGATTAACAACCCCGGCTTCGACCTGCCCAAGACCGGCGGCTACGGCACGTGGATGTTCACTATCGGCGGCGTGGTTCTGCTGGGTGCGGCGGCGTTTATCGTGATCCGTAGCCGCAAGCACAAGGACGAGCAGTGAAGCAGAAAAACAAAAGCGCATTTTCGGAATAAATTTTTATGAATAAGAAAATTTATTCCAGTTTCGGAATATTTAGTTGACGGATGGCATATTTCGTTCTATAATGAGAATACTTCTTTTTAGGAGGTGGCTCCCTTGGTAGAACGAAAAGAATATCTTGCTGAACTGGTCGGCTGGAAGGACGAGCAGGTCATCAAAGTTGTGACCGGCATTCGCCGCTGCGGAAAGTCCACGCTGCTGGCGCAGTATCAGGATTGGCTGAGGGTAAACGGCGTCACAGACGCGCAGATCGTATCGGTGAACTTCGAGGAACTGGAATACGAGGAACTGCTGGACTACAAAAAGCTGTACGCCTATCTGAAAGAACGCTTGGTGGCCGGGAGAACGACCTACATCTTTCTGGACGAGATCCAGAAGGTTGCGGACTTTGAAAAGGTCGTGGACAGTCTGTATGTCAAACCAGATGTGGACATCTACATCACAGGCTCCAATGCGTATATGCTCTCAGGCGATCTTGCAACGCTTTTGACAGGCCGCTATGTGGAGATTAAGATGCTCCCGCTTTCGCTGAAAGAGTTCTTGACGATCACAGAGTTGGACGCTGACCGCGGTTTTGCGGAGTACCTGCAATGCGGCGGACTGCCCTATGTTGCCAGGATGGATCGCACCACGGAAAAAGTGGAGACCTACTTAGAGGGCATCTACAACACGGTCATTGTGAAGGACATCGAAGACCGGCAAGCCCGCAAGGAGAGTGAGCCATCCAAGCGGAAGGTAACAGATATTGCGCTGCTGAAATCCATTGCAAAGTACCTCGCCAGCGTGGTGGGCAGCCCGGTTTCTGTTCGTAGCATCACAGACTATCTGATTTCTTCCGGCAGAAAGGTGTCGCCCAATACGGTGGATGATTATGTGGATGCCCTGACAGAGTCCTTTATCTTCTATCCCGCAGAGCGCTTTGACATTGTGGGCAAGCAGCTTCTGAAGATCAACAAGAAGTTCTATGTCGTAGATCTCGGTTTGCGAAATCACATTCTGCCGCGCAGAAATTATGACCTCGGTTTTTCTCTTGAAAACGTGGTCTATTTTGAACTGCTGCGCCGGGGCTATAAGGTGATGATCGGTAAGCTGGGCAACACGGAGGTCGATTTTGTCGCAGAAAAGCAGGGTGAGTACACCTATTATCAGGTAACGGCGGATATGACGGCGCAGGAGACCTTCGAACGTGAAATGCATCCACTGACACTGATCCGCGACAATTACGAAAAGATCATCCTGACTGCCGACCATCTGACAGTTGGCAATTACAACGGCATCCGCGTGAAAAATCTTGTGGATTGGCTGCTTGAAAAAGACAACTGAATAATCATGAACAGTCCGACTGCAAAATTGCAGTCGGACTGTTTTATGCCCGAACGTAGTAGCTATAAGAAAAATCAAAATTGAAGGGGAGGTATTTTTTGAGACATAAATGGATACTTATTTCTTTCGTGCTGTTTGCTGTGGCGGGAGTTTTGCTGGCCTATCCATTGGTCAGCACGATCATCAACAGTAAATACCACTCAGACATAGAAACCGTCTACACCGCCGCTATTGAAAACACCGATGATACCGAACTGACTGCCCAGCGGCAGGCCGCGGAGCAGTACAACGCCATGCTGTCCGGCGCAACTATCACTGAGGGAGGGGCTTCGGCCCCTCCCTTGGCCTATGCCCAGCAGCTCACGGTGGGCGGCGTCATGGCCTATGTGGACATCCCCAAAATCAACGTATATCTGCCGGTGCAGCACGGCACGGACGCGGACACGCTGGAAAACTCAGTTGGCCATGTGGTCGGCACATCTCTGCCGGTGGGTGGAGAAAGCACCCATGCGGTGCTGTCGGCTCACAGCGGCATGGCGAGTTCCAAGCTGTTTTCGGACATTGACCAGCTTACAGAGGGCGACACGTTTTACATCCATGTGCTGGGTGAGGTGCTGGCTTATGAGGTGGACGCCATCAACACAGTACTGCCCACAGACACGAGCCTGCTCCAAATCGAGGATAACAAGGATCTGGTCACACTGGTGACGTGTACGCCTTTCGGGGTCAATACCCACCGACTGCTGGTGCGTGGCCACCGTGTTCCCTATACTCCCGAACAGGAAACTACTGCCGCAGAAAAACCTGCGGCATCCTCGTGGATGCGGCACTACCTCACCGGCTTGGGTATCGGCCTTGGCGCGGTAGCTGTTGCAGGCGGCGGATACTTCCTGATGAGGAGGAAACGCCATGCGTAAGACATACCTCTTGCTGGCGGCACTGTTGGCTGTGGCGGGTATCTGCGTCATGCTGTGGCCGGCGTTCACAGGACATAGGCTGCAAGCCGACACAGACGCCGCCGTGCAGAGCTTCCTCGAAGAACGAAAGCCGGAGCAGCAGTACCCCGAACTGCTGGCGGCTCTACAGGAGTACAACCGGCAGCTTTATGCAGAAAAGCAGTGTAATCTCACCGACCTTGAAGCCTGTGAGGAGCCTGCCGCCGACCTGACCACCTACGGCGTAGCTGACGAGATCATAGGCGTCTTAGAGATACCTGCTATGGAGCTGACCATGCCGGTCTATCTGGGTGCATCCGATGCTCACCTTGCCGCAGGCGCGGCGGTGCTGGGCAACACCTCCGCGCCCATCGGCGGGGACAGCACCAACTGCGTTATTGCCGGTCACCGAGGTTGGAAAGGTGCGGACTACTTCCGGCACATCGACCACTTGCAGGTAGGCGATACCGTTACGCTGACGAACCTATGGGAGACACTGACCTACACCGTGGCCGACATCCAGATCATCCAGCCCCACGAGGTAGAGAAAATCAAAATTCAACCGAACCGCGACCTGCTGACGCTCATCACCTGCCACCCCTATGCCAGCGGCGGCAAGCAGCGGTATGTGGTGTATTGCGAGAGGGTGTTGCCATGAAGAAGATGCATCCCATTGCATGGGCAATTCTCTGCCTTCCGGTTGTGTACTTCGCAATGGTAACCGCCAGCGTCTATATCCCCGGAGAGAATATTTTTGCACTCTTGGAGCGCATCAGCACTATGGTGAGATGTCCCGACCTGCTGCGATGGACAGCGTATACGCCGCGTTTTTTGCTGGTATTTCTGCTGCTCTACGGCGGCGGTGTTCTTTTATACTACGCCGATCATGAAAACCGCCGCCCAGGTGAGGAATACGGATCAGCCAAATGGGGCAATGCCCGCGAACTAAACAAGCGGTATGCAGACCAAAACGGGAAAAATGTCATCCTCACAAAGCGCGTTTCCATTGGACTGGATGGCTACAAGCATCGGCGCAACCTCAATATCCTTGTGGTGGGCGGCAGCGGCTCCGGCAAGACGCGATTTTTCTGCAAACCCGGCATTATGAGCGTCAACTGCTCCTATCTGATCGTTGACCCAAAGGGAGAGATGCTGCGTAGTACCGGCTATCTACTTAAGGACGAGGGATACGACATTAAGGTATTTGACCTCATCCACCCCCGGCAATCGGACGGCTATAACCCCTTCACCTACATTCGGGACGACCCGGATGTGCTGAAGCTCATGGACAATCTGGTGAAAAACACCACACCGCCCAAGGGTGCATCCAACGATCCGTTTTGGGAAAAGGCGGAGATCGCGCTGGACTCTGCGCTGATGCTGTATCTGCTCTATGAGGCACCTGCGGAGGAACAGAACTTTGAAATGCTGATGTTCATGCTGGAATGTGCGCGAGTCATGGAGGAGGACGAACAGTACCAAAGTCCACTGGATCTGCTGTTCCAAACTTTGGAGGAGCGCGACCCGTCACATATCGCCGTGCGGGAATATAAGGTTTACAAGCAGGCGGCGGGCAAGACCGCCAAAAGCATTCTTGTGACGGCATCGGTGCGTCTGGCAGCGTTTATCTTTCCGCAGTATGCCGCCATGATGCAGACCGATGAGATGGATTTTGCTTCGATGGGTGAGCGTAAGCGCGCGATCTTTTGCGTTATTCCCGTCAACGACGGCAGCATGAACTATCTGGTCAGTATGCTGCTGACCCAGTGCTTTCAACAGCTCTATCTGCGGGCGGACGAGCGGTATAACGGGAGGCTGCCTGTGCCTGTCCGCGTGATACAGGATGAGTGGGCCAACGTTGCCCAGCCCGACAGCTATCCCAAGGTGTTGGCTACCTGCCGCAGCTATAATATCGGCATCAACATCATCGTGCAGAATATTCAGAGCATAAAGGCACTGTATAAGGACGAGTGGGAGGGTATCATCGGCAACTGTGATACTCTCCTGTTTCTCGGCGGCGGCAACGAGCCTACATCACTGGAATTTGTGTCAAAGCTGCTGGGAAAGGAAACGGTGCATACCCGCACACGCGGGCAGACAAAGGGACGCAGCGGGTCAAGCTCCATCAATTATCAGCAGACCGGACGCGATCTGATGACCCCTGACGAAATACGGATGCTGCCCACCAATGATGCGCTGCTGTTCATTCGCGGCGAAAAGCCGGTGCGGGATAAAAAGTACGACATCAAGAAGCACCCCAATGTGCGCCGCACAGCGGATGGTCGGGCGAAGCCTTACATCCACAACCCGCCTGTACCGGACTACACGCTGCCCGACCTGCCTTATGAATTCCGTACATTGGACGACTATACATTTTTGGAGGACGAACATGAAAATGAAGAAACCTAACACCATTACAAGAACCGTATGTGCAGGCGCAGGACTCACTCTCTGCTGCCTTGTGCCGGTCTACGCCACTGGCGGTGATCCGCTGGCCATCGTCAACAATCTGTCTGATTTTATTTTCTCCATCATCAAGGCCATCGGCATCATTATTCTCGGTTGGGGCATCGTGCAGGTGGGCATGAGCATCCAGAGCCACGACGCCAGCCAGCGGACGCAGGGCCTGCTGTGCCTGTTCGGCGGCTTACTTATTGCCTTTGCCAAGGAGATTCTGACGCTGATCGGCGTGGTGTAAGCCATGGACAACAACTGGATCATTGACAATCTTAACTACGCCTTTGATGTATGGAATGACAAGCTGACAGAGATGTGGTCGCTGCTGACCCAATCGCCCCAGGCGTTTAAGGGCGGCACCATCTGGCAGACGATCCAGACCGTCAACGGAGCCATGCAGGGCATCGGCTACGGTTTGCTGGTGCTGTTCCTGGCCATCGGCATCTTTCGCAGCAGCGCCAGCTTCCGGGATTTTCAGCGGCCTGAACACGTCCTGCGGCATTTTATCTACTTCGTCATGGCGAAGCTGGCTGTTACCTACGGCATCGACCTGATGGTGGACATTTTCGCGGTCTGCGCCGGTATCATCTCCGCCGCTGCCGGCAGCGTGGGCGGTATCGACGGGGCAACGGTGTCACTGCCTTCGGAGATAGAGTCGGCCATTGAGAACGTGGGTTTTCTCGCCAGTATTCCGCTGTGGCTGGTAACGCTGCTGGGCTGTCTGGTCATTACGGTGCTGGCGTTTTTGATGATTCTCACCGTGTATGGTCGGTTTTTCAAGCTCTATTTGTACGCTGCGCTGTCGCCGGTGGCGCTGGCATCCTTTGCGGGAGAAGGCACGTCCCAGATGGGACGTGCCTTTCTGAAAAGCTATATGGGCGTATGCCTGGAGGGCGCGGTGATCGTGCTGGCCTGTATCGTGTTCTCGGCCTTCGCCGCCAGCGATACGGTGGTGCTGGGCGGCGGCTCGGTGGTCACGCAGGTGTGGGGTTATCTGGGCGAGGTCATCTTCAATATGCTGGTGCTGGTGGGCTTGGTGAAGGGTGCCGACCGCGTGGTAAGGGAAATGTTTGGGATGTGAGAAAATATCGCCCTATACTTTCTTGCTAATTTCTGCCTTGGTATTAGCAGGAAAGGCGCCGTATCTTTGGGTTGCAAACGATTCTGCTGAGTAGTACAATTAGAGAAAAGCAAATCGATATACGAAAGGGCTTGTCATCGTGTTAATCAGATGTGCGGAGGAAAAAGATTTTCGGGAACTACGGCAGTTTTATGACCGTATGTGTGAGGTTCTGGGAGAAAAGGACTTTCTGCCGGAAGGCGATAAGGGAGGCTTTCCCTCAGACGAAATGGTCAAAAATGCGATTGCAGAGAAGGATCAGTTTATCGGCATAGAAGATGGCCAAATCGTTGCCGCGTATATCATGAATCATGACTGCGACGAGGCTTACCACACAGTTCGATGGCTGACAGATGCAGAAGACAAAGAGATGGTCGTTCTCCATGCTCTGCGAGTGCTTCCCGAATATGGCGGTCGCGGGTATTCCAAGCAATTGGTGCAGCACGCAATCGATACCGCAAGAGAAAGAGGGCTGAAATCCATTCGCCTTGACTGCATAGAGGGAAATGATATTCCACAGAAAATGTATATGTCGTTTGGATTTGCCTATGTAGATACTGTCGAAATCACATATGCGGACATCGGAATACCGAGGAAATTCCTTTTATATGAGTTTGTACTCTGACAATATCTTATGCATTAGGGTAACAACGAAGAAAAGCACCGGTTTCCGGTGCTTTTCTTTTATCCGAGGAGGAAACACATGGAGATCAAAATCAACAAAGAAATTCGCAGCTATAAGGAAACCGTCTACTTCGGCCTGACAGCGCGGCAGTTGATCTGTTCGCTGCTGGCCGTGGGTACGGCGGTGGGGCTGTACTTTGCCCTGCGGGACGTGTTAGACCGCGAGACGCTGGGTTGGCTGTGCATTGTGGGTGCTGCACCTATGGCGGCGGCAGGCTTCTTCCACTACAATGGCCTGACACTGGAGCAATTCCTGTGGGCATGGTGTAAGACCAACTTTCTGCTGGCCGGCCGGCGGCTGTGGCACAGCGAGAATTACCTATACGACCTTTGGGAGAAGGAGGACAAGAAGTGAGAAAACTATTCAAGGACCGCAGCACAGAACGGGACGCTTTCCGCATTCCCCGCAGCGTGCAGCAGTCTATCCCCATCAAGCGCATCTATAAAGACGGTATCTTTCGTGTAAGCGGCAGGTTTTCCAAGACCTGGCGCTTTTTTGACATCAATTACGCCGTAGCCTCGCCGGAAAAGCAAATGGAGCTGTTTCTGGGCTACTGCGGCGTCCTCAACAGCCTGCCCATCGACGCAGGCATCAAGCTGACGCTGGTGAACCGCCAGCTCAACCGGCAGGAGTTCAGCCGGAATCTCCTGATGGCTTACCGGCAGGATGGCCGCGACTACATGCGCCGCGAGTACAACGGCATTCTGCTGGACAAGGCCAGCGGCAGCAACAATCTGGTGCAGGAGAAGTACATCACCGTGTCCGTGGCCAAGCGCAGCATCGAGGAGGCCCGCACCTTCTTCGCCCGCGTGGGAACCGACCTGACCGCTGGCCTCGGTCGTATGGATTCCGGCATACGGGAAATCACGCTCAACGAGCGCCTGCGGCTGTTCCACGACTTCTTCCGCGTGGGGCAGGAATCGGCCTTCGCCTTCGACCTGCAAACCGCCCAGCGGCGCGGCCACGACTTCCGCGACGCCATCGCGCCGGAAACGCTGCAATTCTTCCCTGATCACTACGCCGTGGACGAGCGCGTGGGCCGCACCCTGTTCCTGCGGGAATATGCCAGCTTCATCAAGGACACCATGATCACCGAGCTGATGGACTATCCCCGGAACATGATGCTGTCTATCGACATTGTGCCGGTGGCCACCGACGAGGCTGTATCGGAGATGCACCGGCGCATCATGGCGGTGGAGAGCGACATCACCCGCTGGCAGCAGCGGCAGAACCACCACAACAATTTCTCCGCCAACATCCCCTACGATCTGGAGCAGATGCGGAAGGAAACACGGGAGTTCTTAGACGATCTCACCGCCCGCGACCAACGGATGATGTACGCGCTGGTCACGCTGACCCACCTTGCCGACAACAAGGAGCAGTTGGAGCAGGACACGGAGGCGCTGTCCGCCATTGGCCGCTCCCACGGCTGTCAGTTTGCCACTATGAAGCACCAGCAGGAGGACGCGCTGAATACGGTGCTGCCCTACGGTCTGCGGCGTATCGACGCTATGCGGACGCTGACCACGGAGAGCACCGCCGTGCTGCTGCCCTTTAAGACGCAGGAGATCATGGACACCGGTGGCCTATACTACGGCGTCAACGCTGTGTCCCGCAACCTTATCATCTGCAACCGCGACGCGATGCTAAACGGACACGGTCTGTATACGGGCGTGTCCGGCAGCGGTAAGTCTATGATGGCAAAGCAGGAGATCGGCTTCGTGGGACTGAATACTGACCACGACATTATTGTGGTAGACCCCGAGCGCGAGTATGGCCCTCTGATCCGCGCCTTGGGCGGCGAGGTGATTACCATCTCCGCCTCCAACGGCAGCTATGTCAATGCACTGGACATCTCCAAGGAGTACGGCGACGGGCGCAATCCGTTGGTGCTGAAAAGCGAGTTCATCATGTCCCTGTGCGAACAGCTCATGGGCGCGGACGAGATCGGCGCGAAGGAGAAATCCATCATCGACCGCTGCACTGCCAATATTTACCGCAAGTACATCCGTAAATACGAGGGCGATCCGCCCACACTGAAAGACCTCTATGACGACCTTATGCGGCAGAAGGAGCCTGTCGCCCACGAGATCGCGCTGGCATTGGAGCTGTTCACCACCGGCAGCCTCAACGTGTTCGCCCACCAGACCAATATCGACACCCGCAACCGTATCATCTGCTACGACATTCAGGACTTGGGTGAAAACCTCAAGCCCATCGGCCTGCTGGTGATGCTGGACAGCATCCTCAACCGCGTCATTCGCAACCGGCAGCAGGGGCGGTATACCCACGTCTATATTGACGAGATCTATCTGTTCTTCGCCAGCCCCGGCGTGGGCGGTAAGAGCGCCATCAACAATTACTCCAGCGAATTTCTTTACAAATGCTGGAAGCGGTTCCGTAAATACTACGCCACCCTCACCGGCATTACGCAGAACGTGGAGGAGTGCCTGCTATCCGACACGGCGCGGCTGATGTTCGCCAACAGCGAGTTTCTGGTGCTGCTGAATCAGGCACCTACCGACCGTGCGGAGCTGGCCAAGCTGCTGGATGCCAGCGACGCGCAGATGGATTACGTCAGTGACGCACCGGCAGGCCATGGACTTATCAAGGTGGGCTCCTGCCTTGTGCCGTTCATCAATGAGCTGCCCCGCGACACGGAGCTGTACCGCCTGATGACCACCAAGCCGGGGGAACAAAATGCGTGACGTCAAGACCCGCGCCGCCATGGAACAGCCGAAAACGCGGCAGCAAAACGCCATACCCCGCACGGCGGTGCGTATCTTGCAGCGGCACTACGCTCAGCAGAAGCAGGAACGGCAGACCCAGCACCAGCGGCAGCCGGTGGGGTACGCCACGGAACAGGTGCAGCAGGGTGCGTCGAACGCCGCCCGTCTGACCCTCCGTGCCACACGGCAGCTTCAGCGGAAATATGCCCTGCACAAATACCGCGCCCAAAAGGTACGGCAGCGGCAGGAGACAACGGCGGCGCAGGTGCGCCAGCGGGATATGTGGCGGTCAACGGAGCAGACCGCCGCAGCGCAGCACACTGCAACAGTGCCGCGCCAACCGGCGCAAAAACAGTCTGCACCCGCTATGACCGCCGCCCAACAGCGGGCGAAGCAACAAACCCAACGCGCCGCCCAGCGGCAGATGCTCCAGCAGACGAAAGCCGCCGCCCGCAAAGCGGGACAGCGGCTGGAGCAGATGGCGCAGGCGGCAGGCAAGGTCGTCCGCGCTGGGTTCAAGGCGATAGCCGCAGCGGGCGGCGGTGTGGTGCTGTTTCTACTGCTGGCTTTGCCGGTAATCGCGGTGGCGGCAGCGTTGTCTCCGGCAGGCATCCTTGCGGACAGTCACACCATGGAGCCCACCGGCGAGGCCATGGAGGTGTGGGAGCGTCTGCCGGACGATCTTACCATGGAACGGCGCATGGTGGTGACATACGCGCTGGCGCTGGTGGACAGGGTGGACTACTTTTGGGGCGGCAAATCGCTGGTGCTGGGCTGGGATGACCGCTGGGGTGAGCTGACGGAGGTCACAGCCGAGGGCAGCGCCACCACCGGCACGGAGCAGCCCTACGGTCTTGACTGTTCCGGCTTCGTGGATTGGGCGTTTTACAACGCCAGCGGCGGCGAGTATGTGATCGGGCAGGGCGGCGGGGCTATGGAGCAACACGCCAACTGCGTGGACATAGAGTGGGACGAAGTACAGCCGGGGGACTTGCTGTTCTATCCGGAGGATGAACACGTCGGCATCGCCGCAGGCCGCGACTGGCTGGGCCGCCTGCTGGTGGTGCATTGCGCCTCCGGCACAGGCGGCGTGGCGATCTCCCACCGAACCGGCTTTGAGATAGCCGCAAGGCCGATGTGGTATGAAGGGCAGAAATGAGTATAAACCCTCTTGCGATTTGCACATAATAATGCTATAATTATGTGCAAAGAAAGGAGGCGATACCATGCCGCAAATCAGACCTATTACAGACCTGCGTAACACGACAGAGATCTCAGAGGTTTGCCATGCCAGCCGTGAGCCGCTGTTCATTACCAAGAATGGATACGGTGATCTGGTGGTTATGAGCATTGAAGCCTATGAGGAAATGGTCAGGACACTGGAGACCGACAAGGCGATCACGGAAGCAGAGGCAGAGTATGCCGCCGATGGTCAGCTTCACGACGCCCGGACTGCGCTTTCTTCTTTGAGGAGGAAGCATTTTGGATAATAAATACCATGTCAAGCTGATGAGCCGAGCCCTGCGGGATTTAGACAATATCTATACCTATATTGCCAGAAATTTGTTAGAACCGGGAACTGCGGAAAAGCTCATTGATACGATGGAGGACGAGATTCTATCGTTGGAATCCATGCCGTACCGCTGTGTGGAGCGCAGGGTAGGTGCATACGCGGGAAAGGGCTACCGGCAGCTTTTTGTCAAGAATTACACCGTTGTTTTTCGCATTGATGAGGAACATAAAACCGTCATCATTGTCACGGTGCGCTATTCCGCCAGCCAATTCTGATCTCGTTTGATTTACATTACGGCGAGTTCGAGACGGCGGCAAGGCCGGTGTAGTATGGAGATGAATAGAGGGCAGAGATAATTCCTCTGCCCTCTATTTTTGTGTTTGTCGATATTATTCCTTTGATGCTTCCAATGCGCTGCGAATCATGGAGGCCATCATGTTCAACTGCTTCGGCGTGGCGGCTTGCAGCAACTCCAGCAGCGCATCTATGTCTTGATTGCCCTGTTGCGGCAATACCTCCACCAACAGATACGTTGGAGAGACGTTCAGCGCCTGACAGAGCGAGACGAACACCGGCAGGCTGGGAACTTTTGAGCCTGCCTCAATCTGCCGTAGGTAGGTGGCATTGATGCTGCACGTTTCCGCCAGCCGCTCACCTGTCCAGCCGCGCTCCTTGCGTGCCGTATTGATCCTCTTGCCTAATAGCTTCTTATCCATGTGTCGCCTCCGTCTGTATGCCTAAAGCGTTTTATTTATACGCTTATAGCTTACATTTTCCTTGACGCGAAAAATAGCGACTGATAGAATATCGAATATAAGCTGATAGACTACAAAGCGGGTGAGACGATGGACAAACCGATACGCTGTGCGATTATCGGGCAGCATCCCCTACGATTTCCGTGGGGCTTTGACGAAGAAGATGACCGCTGCCGAAAATTGAAAATCGAACTGGCGCAGCAGATCATGATGCTTCGCCAAAACGGCGTGTCTCAGTTCCTGACCGCCTGCGACTGCGGCGTGGGGCTGTACGCCGCTGAGATCGTCAACGGGCTGCGGGCAACGACCGACCATGACCTGATGCTCATTTGCTACACGCCTCATGAGGAGCAGGCGACAAAATGGGCGCCCTATTTGCGGGAACGGTACTTCGATATGCTGACCGCCTGCACCTACCTGTCTGCTGTGTGCGAAGCTGGCGCACCGGGCGCGCAGCTCCAAGCCTACAAGAAGATCATCGACCTCGCCGATGTGGTGCTGTGCGTCTACGATACGGACATACCGGCCACAAGCAGTGCGGAGGATAGAGCGTTGGCCTACGCAGAGGGGCAGCACAAGTCGCTGGTGCTGCTGCATCCGACAGAACTGACCACAAAACAGATCTCCGCTGCCCATGACGCGAGATGATAGCCTCCGATAAACGCTGCACGGGTAAGGCAGGCTGAATACGACCCTTGTAGATGTAGAGTAAATGTGCTATACTCTGGCCTGTGTGTTTGTCTACAGGGAGGATAGTCATGTTCTATACCGACGAAGAAGTATCTGTAATTACTGGTCTGCTCAACGCCTACCTGGTGCGGGAACACGCCAGTGAAAAGGTCAGAGAATCATA
>ERZ773139.3290-NODE-3290-length-14713-cov-12.741438_pt1 | contig 14713 bp, 17 predicted proteins | sample MGYA00580854_ERZ773139 | MGnify/ENA primary metagenome ERZ773139 (study PRJEB29015, sample SAMEA2737809) | human gut metagenome | biome: human gut; feature: human-associated habitat; material: faeces | place: China | collected 2012 ...
GATGCGCTCCGGATGAATATGATGATCTCATATCAGGAACTTGTTCGCACCTTCCCTAACACTCCCACGATGTCTATGAATCACACACCTTATAATTTATTATACGCAAATTCCTTTCATATATTTGTCGCCTCCCGCTCTTCCCTTGAAGATATTTAAAAGCGTTTTTTAAAATCAGAGAGAGCAAACTTCAAATCTGAACCACAAAGAGTTCTTTGAGATTCATTCAACATATCATTTACAGGTATAATACCTTTTTTCTTCGAGGAATAAAATTCCATATCGCTATTATTTTTTAATCTCCAGTCTCTCGATACATCTATTTCTCCAAGATATCCTGTAACTATCAAATTGTGATAGCCATGCCCATGCATAATCTCTTTCAGACGTTGTGCGAAAGCCGGGGTTTTTGAATGTACGCCTGAAGAACAACTCAACACTCTGAGATCTTTAAAGCTTTTAGGTAGACGTCGCTGAATTAATTGAGTTGCTAACGCCCCGGGACTCAACGTTGGCCCTGTTCTTGAACCAGTACCAATAACGGATGTATTACCATGAGCAACAATGTATAATATATCACCTGTTTTCAAAAAGCATAATGGTGTTTTGTCTGAAGCTCTCACACCAAAACACTCTTTATTTTTCATCCTCTGGTATTTTATTTCATCTTCAAGAAAAATATCATTTTCATTCATTTGAAATGGGAAAAAATAAATTATCATATTACCTCGACATCAAAAATAACGTGAATATTATCTCTTATCCAACTTACCAAGAATTGAAATTAACCTCCATCCATTATAAATGCACCTTTTCTTTACCCGCGTTTATCATCTGATAACGATTAATCAACTGATTCAACACCATTTCAGCTTGTTTCTGCTGATATTCACTGCCATTTTTATCGCGGGATTCACCATAACGGCGTAACAGCTCTTCTGCCGGGATATGGCGGTTAAGAGCTTGCATGATATCAAATACCTCTGTTTTTAGTTCACTGATTGTCATGTATTTTCCCCGCTGCTCATCCAGGCTGTTCAGGCGATCAGCCAGTTGCTGCAATCGCCTCATACCTTCACTCCAACCAGTCATCGCTTCTTCCGGAAGTGCGCGGGCTCTGACGTTCTTCTGCCAGTTATCTACCATTTCCTGAACATAGGAATTGTCAGGAAAAAGCACCATCAGTTGCTGCAGCAGTTGCGCACTAGGCTGCAGATTGAACATTGGCGGTAATCCCGTCAATTGAGTTACCTGCTGGCTGGAAAGCGTTATCCATTCCTGCGCATTATTTCCCAATGAAGGTGCTTTGCTAAGTTGCGCTACCTGTTCTGCTGAAAGCACGTCAGGCAGCGGCGTAAGAAGTGCCCTAAGCTGCTGTTCTACCGATGATAGCTGTGTCAGATACTGCCATCCCAGAATGGTGACACTGACTACCAACAATGCCACGCAAACACCGGCAAAAAACGGCTTCAGAAACGTGCACAATGATTTTTGAAGTGATGCTCTTGTTTCTGCTTTTGCATCAGAAACAACATACACCAGACGGGAATATGGTGAACTTTCATCTACCTGTACGCACGGAGAATCAGGCCGAAGAGCCTGAGCAGGAAGCGTTACCGGAGTTGAATCATCCCCCCGTAGAGGCTGATTCTCCAGGCGAGTTATATATCCCTTCACCATGGTTTCCAGCGATGCCACTTGGCTGCTCTGTTTAATTTCGTACCGAGTAAGTGTATCACTCAGCGTCTTCAGGAGTCTTTCTGTCTGATATAGTAGGGGCAAATCCATAAATCTCCACCTTGTGGGAGACCAGCGTCATTACTAGCCGTGTGTCCACTATTGCTGGGTAAGATCATTACGAGTTGCGCGAGCTATCTCAATTGAAAGGCAATGCTATTTTTATCCTCTTTACAAGCACTGGCAGCACCAGCTGGAGATAATGCTGTTGAACTGAGTTGCCGGCTGCCATCAGTTGGTGCTTGTGAAACGATGTTTTGCGCGATAATAGCAGCAGTATTACCCACCCCGACTCCGACTAACTGAGTTCCAAAGTTCATGGAAGCAATGTTCACACAGGGACCTTTAGGAATATCCTTAAGGATTATATAAAAACTTTTAGCATTAGCTGATCGTACGTTCCCTAGTTCAATAGTTCCCCCGAACGGGTGCATGATATTTTGACCATCCTTGTAGTTTTCGGGGATGGCGGAGGTATTCATAATGACATCTTCGGTCAGTCCTGCATAACCCGAAGTGCCGACGTAGAGACCGTTAACAGCGGAGACGATACTCATGACTTCGGAGACGGTGCTCTGAGTCTTGTTATTGTCAGAAGCAGCCTGGTAGTAATACATAACACCGGGGACGACGATGGCGGAGAGGGCGAGGACCATAGAGGTCTCAATTAATGATAAGCCTCTTTGATTTCTTTTATTATTTTTTTCAGTATTATGAACCATAATATTATAGTATCCTCATATAAAATACATTAAAAACCATCTAAATTACCGATATAAAATGTATCTACTAGTTGACTGTTGACAACTGTTGGGCAATTGTTTATCTGTCATGTCTAATATTTCACTTCCAGTATTCTTCTTATATTTAAATGGGTATACTGATAAATTATATTTTTCATAATAATAGTAATTTCCATTACCAGCTTTATTATTTATACATATAAGCATTTTTTTATTTTTTAATTTTTTCCATGAACTATTAGAACCGTTATCATTGTCCACAACTTCAAGAGTGCTTTCAGTAAGGTCTTTATACAGTTTTGTTTTTTCTGATGCTTCATAAAGATAGTGATAATCAGCCATTATAATATTATGTTCTTTCGCATCATCAAAGTATGAAAAAGTAAAAGTATAAAAAATAATACTCAACATATAAATAATACTTATAAAGAACATATATATATATGATATCATAATTATTGCTCCAGTTTGAAATATACAACAGGTAGAGAAATTACATGTCTTAATTTTTCAAACGTATAAACTTTGGTCTTATCTGCTATAGAAATACCATTATGTTTTTCTTTGTTATTCTCGTCATTACTAACGAGAATTAGGTTTTCTTTTGCACCCGCCATAGCGACATAAATCTCATCTATAGAAAACTTATTTTTTCCCTCAGGGTATATCAATACAGCATCACTTTTAATACTTTCTACTTTTATTTTTAATGAGTTATTAATTTTTCTGGAATTAAAATATTCAGCAGACTTACAAATACAATCATTCACATCGTTACAACCCCCCGTTTTATATCTCATTTTTATATCACTAACATATGAATCCATTAGTTCGCCTAAAAGGATTGAGTCAGAAACTGTTTTACTCAGCGACACATAATAAAGACTCATCGGGAGCACAGCTGTAAAAAGGATCAAAACAAAAGCAATCTCAATTAATCCTACACCTTTTTCATTCATTATACTGTGCTCCATAAAAACATGTCTGATACGGACTAGGTATTTCAGGTATCAATGCTACAGCTATTACGTCATCAAGCCCAATCTTTCCTTGCATCTGACGCTCTAAAACAGAAACATCAAAAAAATCATTCCTGAGTGAAATAATATTATTATCGCTTACAGGTATAGCCCCAAAAATACCAAGAGAAGCAGCAAGATATTTCCTGAGATATTCAGGAACCTTGCCATTTTTAACCGACAAAACAACAATAGCTTTAACCTTACTGGTTTGTATATATTTCTTTAGTTTATCTTTAGAATCTATGTTTGATTGACTTGAATTGCTGTTATTAACCATATAATAAGAATACTTTAATGGTGTTTTATTATCAATTAAAGGTATTACATCGCTTAATGATTTAAATGGTATGGCAGTAAGACCTTCGTTACCTGTAGTTATTGGTGGCGAATCTATTTTCTTTTTAATATAAACCGACAACATATCCTGCTGATAGCATAGCGAGCGTGCGACTTGCATTGAAAAATCATATTGTTCTACATTTTTCCGGACACTCATCCACGATAAATATCCTAAAGAAAGCAATACTAAAAAAATAGCCACTTCAAGAAGCATAATACCATTTTGTCTTTTCACTTTAATATCCTGTAAGAAAATTCAAGCTGTTTTTCACCACAAAAATATCTTGTTTGTTTCACAGGATGAATAGGTAAAGAACTCAAGTATTTATCACCTTTTGCGTCTGGTTTTTTTACATAATAAAATGAAGTCATATGTTTTAGTATATCTTCGTTTATTTTTCCATCAAGCGTAAGACACCCTATTATGTTAGAGTTATTTATGTTTATAGTTAAATTTCCTTTAGGAGGACTGCCAATATCAGTAATGTCACATTGACCACTTTTCTTTTTACACGTATCAATCGCTATGTTCATCGTATTAATGACAGTATAGGCGACTGTTCTTGTAAGATAAAATCTTATCATATCCTGAATGGAAACCCATACTGTAACCATTACTGATGTAGTTACTATTAGGGCCAGCGATACTTCAAGAAGAGTCATCCCCTTCTCTTTCTTCATATTAAGCACTCCTTCTGTTCCTGATACAAAGTAACAGAAAATGTTTGCAACCAATATTTCATTACAAATTTATTTTTCTGTATTTATATCGAACTTTAGAAATATATCTGTTTTTATAAAAAGGAGTGTTTGAATGATACCGACCGACACCTGACCATACATCCCCTTTCTCTTGTCTGATTGAGGTACTCAGTATCCATGCCCCAACAGATATATTAAAACAGCCATCATCCTTTAAACGTATATAAGCCTTTTCTTTATCACCTAAAAAAAAGACCCGACTGACAAGTTTAAGCCATGCTCCTGTATTAATCTGCATAATACCAAGATCCTCAGTCCCATTTTTATTTTTTGAAGCTAACCCAATCCGGCCACCTTCAACAGCAATGACAGACATGAGTAAACGAGGCTCCAGATTATTTGCATAACTTGCAGCAAGTAAACATGTCGCCAACGGAATTACAGCAGACATAGCAAAAAACCTATACTCAATGAGGGGCCCATAGGAGCAAAGCGAATGCCTTTAAGCCTGTATGGTAAAGAATATAAAATAAACGTAACTGCAGAAATAAATATAAATAAAAGAACTTTATCCATTCCTAGCCATGCCCCTGCAGCCGTGGCAAAGACAATATCCCCCCCGGCAATAAGATCTTCCTTATGTCGAACGGAAACTAAAAACATAGAAAAATAAAAAACACAAAATCCTGATACACTGCCTAAAATTCTGGAATAGGGATCATCTTCAAATGGTGAAAATAAAAGACCTAACCAGAAAAGAGGTATAGTGACAACAAAAGGCAACCATGTCTCATTTATATCAATAAGTGTAAGAAAAAGAAGAACAAGAAATAGAAACATTATCCATAGTCCTTCCTTCTCAATTCCGTAAAAATATGCAATAACAACACAGGCAATGGCACTGAAAAACTCCACAACAGGATATATATATGGAATTTTCACTCCACACTCAGGACATTTCCCTTTAGAAAGCAAAAAGCCCAGAATGGGTATTAGATATATCCATTTTATATTTATATGACAATTATTACATCTCGAAGGTGGCGACCATATAGTAAGACCACCTTCAGGATCATCTCGCCAGTTTAGCTGATGAGGGAGCCTGTCAACTACCAGACAAATAAAACTGGTTATTACAGATCCAATCCAGAATATTGAAGCATAAATAAAAACATTATAAAGTGCTGGCATAATGAGTGTGTAAATTTATTCCTTTGGATAACATAATTTTCTGGGCTTCTATTTCATTACTAAGAAGCTCAAGCTTACCTGATCTAATTTTAGAAACCATAGAAGGAACGCCACCTACATAGAGGAGTTCACTCTTTAAACGCCTAGTCCCTAATGACGTAAAGGATAGTTCCTGATGAAGTACGGCCAAAAGACCATCCCCAAGAATAGAGCGAACAAGTCCCAAATCAGTCTCGCTGCCTAATGCTATTTGTTGTAATGCGAAGATAGCCCCTTGAATAGAATTACCATGAATAGTACTCATAACTAAATGCCCATTCACAGCAGCACGGATGGCTTCACGAGCAGTTTCAGATGAACGTATTTCTCCAAGGAATATATATCTTGGATTATAGCGCATCGCAGCAATCATCGCTGGTAAATAACCGCCAGCCTGAACAGCATCAACTTGATACCAGATCCCTCTGTTATTATAGCTACCCTGAACAGGCAATTCAGGAGGATCTTCAATGGAAATAACTACATCCCCATAAACTGATGCATACTCTGTTAGTAATGAATATATAGACGTAGACTTACCACTACCAGTTGCACCTGAAATTAAAATAAGCCCGCCTCTAGATTTACCAAGAGATTTAAGAGTTGCAAGGGTAGCATCTGGAAATCCTAGTGTATTGATATTAGGCACTGGAAGTTTTAATCTTCTTAAAAAATATCCTTCTCCATCAATAGTTGCAACTACTGCTGCTCGATATGGTATGTCCATATATGAATAAAAGAATTCTTTTTTCCCCTCCTCTTTATATTTTTTCTCTAAATCACTCCTTAACATCAACGCGTCATCCATATAAGCCATAGGTAGCTTAATAACTGGCTCTGATTCCCCCTCTAAATAGCGCAAAAAGTATCCATTGTCACTGATAAGTAGATCTGAAAAAAATATTTCTCTTAAGCACTTCATTATTTATCTCACGAAAATTGAGCAGCTTGACTTATTTGTTGTTGTAACGCGAACATACCAGAAACTATCCACATGAAGATAAGTCCCATCATAATTATTGCTGCGTTTCTGAAAAAATCCATCTGCTTCGATATGACTTGAATACTCTCATCCTGCCACTGACGAGCAAGTTTTCCAAGCATCATTTCAAAACCATCCAGTGCAGCATAAGATCTAATATCCATAACTAACGCCTTAGACGGAAAAACATATCCAGATAAATGCAAAGCTTCACCAAGATTTTTAGCCCCGTTTAGTAGCATCAAACGGGTGGATAAGAGGCGTTCCTTATACCATGGGGTAGCTGTTCTTGAAATAATCCTGAGTGCTTCGGGAGCAGGAATCCCTGCCTCAATTAATGAAGATAAAGACAGCAGAAAACCACAGCCCACGACTGTTTTATAAATTGTCCATGGCGGAAACTTATCAAAAAACATCCTTACCTTACCTACCCACAGCCCTAATGTCACAATAATGCATATAAAAATCATAAAAACAATAATCATCATCAACAAAAGATAATTTTGCACAAACAACGCAAGATGGTACATTAGCCGTCCGGCCCCTTGCCACTCTTCAACAGGTAAAACCTGAGAAAATGCAGGCACAACCCGATTTCCAAAGATATATAAATATAAACAGGTGGTTAAAACAAGCACTAACGGATAAACAATACCAAATAGAGCTGATTTTATTTTTTTCTTGGTCTGATTGATGTATATGATATTATCAATAGACTCATAAAGTTTTCCTGAATACTCCCCAGCAGAAAGAATTGAAATCTCATCAGCAGGAACCCAGAATTTCAAGGCATCAGAGAAGCTCTGCCCGTTCCTGACTGAATGCAAGACATCACGAATAACAATTGAAGATGTTGTTTCTTTCTTTCCTGAATCGGTGGTAAACTGATAAAGTTCATTCAATGCATAAGATAACGGAACGCCATTAACAAGGTAACGAGACATTTTCTCATAAAACCTTAATCTTAATTTTGTTCCAAATAATAATTTGGTGAAGTATGTTTCTAGTTTCATATTTAAAGACCGTTTAAATACGCTCGCCTTTCTTTAGGTATATTTTCTATTCGCGATACTTTACTAATAGCATCAAAAACAGAAATTTCCCCCCTGATAACTTTTAACCATGCATGCTCTGCCATTGTTATCCCCCCCAAGCTATTCACCCAGTGGTCAACAGCTTCTTTACGTTTAGCAGCACAAACAAGTTCTAAAAATGTTGTATCTGGTTCAACTATCTCTGCAATAACTGTACGTCCTGTATATCCAGCATAACAACAATCACATCCACTTTCATTGGCAAAACGTATAGAATCTTCATATCCTTCAATTATGTTTCGTTCCAGAACATCCAGATTTTTATGTTTAGCCATATATTTATCTAACGTAACACTACATTTATTACATAATTTTTTAACTAATCTTTGTGCTATCAGACCTGTTACTAAATCAGGATCCGTAAGCTTAAAATCATCAACTCCCTGATCCTTTAGACGGTCAAATATAGATAATGCGCTGTTTGCATGTAATGAAGTCCATACCTGATGGCCGGTCATTGCAGCAGTAAACACCAGACTAATAACTTCAGCATCTCGTGCTTCACCGGGCATTATAATATCGGGATCTGAACGTAGTGCAGCAATAATAGCCTTTCTGTATTCCCTCCCTCGTTCTTCCTCTGTTTCAACGTTGGTTATAGGTAATTGTGCGGTTCCTTCAATTTCATATTCAGGAGGGTCTTCAATACTGATTATATTAACTTTCCCTTTTTTTTCTTCATAAAGAAGTTCTAGCATATTCTTTAGTGTCGTAGATTTACCGGAGCCTGTTGGTCCAGAGATTATATTAACACCTAAAGATAATCTTCTTAATCTAGCAAAAGCATCTATTTGAACCGGATGAAAACCTGATTTCAATGGGTCAAATGTTATTTTTTCTGCGAAATTTTTCTTTTCAGCATATAAGAAACGAGCAATTAAATAACGCCCACCATTGCCCATAGGATTAAATTGAAGACGTATAGCTTGAATAGATTCAGGAATATTAATCCTCGATTTAGAGGGCACGATCCTTGCAGACTGATAAGAATTAATTTTATATGTTGCATCAGCATCATCTGCATTATTATATAATGCAGCAAGTAAATTATGTGCAACAACACTTTCTATCTGTCGCAAGAGAAACAAATCCCCATCTTTCCGTATATATATATCAGCAAAACTATCTTCTATTTTTATATGTAAATCACTTGCTTTATGATTAGCACATTCTGTTATTAACCTACCAGCCATTATCTCCATTGGAAGATTATCTGAACGCGACGATAAAGCTTCAAACTTTACGTATAGTGCTCTGATAATCTTGATGCTAACATTAAATTCTTTTAAATGTCTTATTCCTTTTCTTAAAGCAACTTCTCTCATAAACCTGACATTTGGATGCATGGAATCCTCAGCAGGGAATAAAAAATCACCATTAGAAAAAAGAATTGAATTTTTTCTTAATTCCGCATCTACTGGAATAATATTACTGACATTATTTTTAAATCTCTCAAAATCAATTTCACTAACAGAATTATTAGTCAATATCCACCTCCAAGATAGACAAGATTTAATATTTTTTCTTCTTTTTTATCATCAGAATAAACAACAATATTTTTATTTGTTATTTTTTGAATTGTATAATCTTCAGAAACTATATCTCCAACATTAAGTTCTCTAAAACCTTCTCCTCCACCGTAAACTTGTGCCGTTTTGACACCATTGCTAGTAGAGTATATTGATATTAATCTTACATTAGATATTCCGGCAGCGTTGCCTATCTTTTTTGCTAATTCATTATTTTCAGTTTGTAACTTAAGCTTTATATTATCTTGTTGCAACTTTCTGAATTCTTCAAGTTCTCTTTTGTATTCCTCACTCGTTACTGCTGGAGTAGTTAGCGTAGCAGAATTTTCGACCGTAACTACATTTTCAGCACGTACTTCTGAAGCAGCATTTTTTATATTTTGTTGTACGTCTGCTTCCCCATTAGATATGGAAGAAAAAAACGCTCCTCCTACTCCAATAAGACTAATTAAAACTTTTTTATACATTATTTTTCTCCCAAAATGTTGCATCAAGTACCCAATGGTTATCACTATAATCATAATATAACTTATCAATTACTAAGTTTTTAACTTGTAATAATATTGGTAATATTATGGTTGGCTCCATAGTCAATGAAACGCTGAATTTAATTTCTTGTATTCCTCCATTTACAGCAGAAGCAGGTTTCATGGTAACAGGAATGAAGTAATATTCAAATAGATCCATAAGTTGCTTCTTAATTTTGCCTGAAGGTTCAAGCTGTTCAAGATCAAGCAATCCTGTATCATATCTGTCTAAACGCAATCTCCAGCTTAAATTAGCTGTATTCTCACTTGTTGGTCTTAGTTCTGGTTTATTATTACCTACAAAAAATGATTTATAATTATCATTTTCTGTCCATATATTTAATCCGAACTCCTTTTTAATTGTATAATGGATTCCGTTATCATCACAGACAGCATTAGGTTTAACACTCCAGCCAGGAATTGCAGCGGCATCTAATGTTCGAATTTCTACAGAATTTATACACTCTCTGAGTAATGATTCTGGATGACTGCGCCCCCCCCATGGAACGTTTATTTTTTCTGACTCAGAAGGCACAACTGTAACCATGGATTGTTCCGTGACTATTTGTTTATCAATAAAAAAACTATAACTGAGATAACAAGCAGCTATACTTATTGCACCAGCTCCAGTAATTTTAACTACAGGATAAAAGCGTTCTATACCTATAGTGGATAGTTTGATCCCTTTTTTATTTAAAAGTTGAGATATATCTCCTTCATGACTTCCTGAGATACCAAGCCCTGCAGGACAAACGATTTCATCCCATTGATTATCCGCAAGTAACGCATTATATGTAACAATGCTGTCATTACGCTCATGGCTTGCTTTATCCATTACAATAAAACCATTTCTGTCAATGGCAAATATCAGCCATATCCCATCATGTTCATACAATCCGCAAAGAGATTTGCCGTGATTATCAAAGCAACTGCCTAATACTCTAAGTCCTTTTTTGTGCCCGAGAGATTCATCTGCTATTGCATACTGTCGCCCTGTCAAACATCTGTCTATACAATATAGTTCACCGCCGAGTAATTTAAGCCTGCTTTTAATAATTTTTTTATATTTTTTATCGTTAGGAACTTCACTCCATAATAAATTAACCGCATATTCTGTTTTATCTATCAGAATAACCCCAGGAAGATGAATCATTCTTTCTTCGCTCTCTGGCTTAAGCATAATTAACTACCTTTAATATCTATAATTCGAGGAGTTATGCAGATAACCATAATTTCTCTTTCCTGATTACCCTGGCGCTTTCCACCAAAAAGTTTAAAATTAGCCGACCCAATTCCTTGATCAACAACTTCATTCCTTTTTTTCTCAAATCCAGCTAAAACCAAAGTACTACCATTTTTTAACATACTTGACTGGATAAATGAACGTTTATCCACAATTGGTAATTGTATAGTAGTGCCTGAAACCACTACTTGGTCAAAACCACCATATGCACCGACTAAAGTAGATAAATTTACACCATATTGAAGTAATATATTTCCATTATCCATAACCCGAGGCAATAAATTCATCAAAAAACCTGATGTTATAGTTTCTGTTTTTGCAGTTGTTGTTGCTACGTTATCATTAAATGATGTTCCCAGTTCGGATACATAGGTACTTTCACTACCTACCAGAACCGGTACCGGCACCCCTGACATCGTTGTAACTACTGCAGATGTGACGTTACTAACATTGCCATTTTCCTCTAACGCCGAAATAAGAACTCGGTTTTCATCACTACCATTCCCATTCCAGTATCCGGCGAAGGTACTCCCGGCAGTCGTGCCATAATCGCCTGCAACAGAACCAAATATGCCACCATTTTTTGTTAAAAGACCTTTTAATGACAAGTTAAAATTACTGGAATCATTTGTGGATACAGAATATACTTCTACATTAACTGTAACCTGTCTTTCCAGTTGCTGATTAAGTCCATCAAGATACTCTGAAACTTTTTTCATTACTGATGGTGATGTTCTCACGAGTATAGATGAAGTGCTTTGTGATATGCTGTATGCACCGCTGTCTCCAAGCAAAACTTTTAATTCAGAATCAACATCTTTCCAAAAATCTAATGAAACTTCCATATCTAAGGTTTGTTCTGATGTACCGTTACTTGAGCTGTTTGAATCACCGGTACCCCCAGAGCCACCACTACTTTCACTACCTATACTACTTGTAGATTCGATTTTGTTTGGTAATGAGCTTATAGAAAATTTTCTGACCTCGTCTGTCGATATTAATAATTGGCCATCAACATATTGCCATGCAAGGTCAAAATGTGACGAGAATTTATCAAGAAACACTGATAATGGACCAGAGTAATCGACAGCCATATAATCAGTGCTGGCTTTAAGGTCGAGTAAACTTTGAAGTGATGAAGTGGAAGCAGCACTTTTTTCACTATTTTCACCCATTACTTTTGATAATTCTTCTGATACCTTAGCTACTTCTGCAGTTCCTGTTGCATTTTTTTGGGTATTGTATACAACGTAATCTTTTTTTATAATTGGTATATTGGTTATTTCTTCAAGCATTTTTACAACACTATCCAGTTTAAGAGGCATACCTGAACTCACCGATATTCCAGTTTTACCTTCAAACTGAATAGGTAACGGATCGCCATGCGTACTGACTGAACTTTTGTTGCCAATATAAACACTGTCCGAGACTTGCACCGGTGTTACATTTTTTGTAAGCTTATCATTTTTGGAATTTATAAGATATTTTTCTGCAATATTTTTTTCTGTGTCATAACTATTTTGAGCGCTTTTATAGCCATCTGTAGAGCATGACACAATTAACGGAAAAGCCAGCATAAGCTTTAATCGACGCATAAAATATAACCTATCATTAGAATTGTGGAGTAGATGAAATAAGAATAACTTTATTACCTTTATAGAGGGTAACGTATAGCTTGGGATTGGTCTCACCAATTGCTTCAAATAAATTTCCGACAGCCTGTTCAAAAGTTTTGTTACTGAATGAAGCACCGGCCAGCATTTTATATGAAAGGTTCGACCGCCATACTAAATCCCATCCGGCAGTATATGACCATTGAGACAAAACATTAAACAAGTCCTGACCTTTAATGACAGTCCAGTCCGGGTTAGAGGGAGGTAAAAGGAACCCGGAGTTCTGATTATTACTGGTAGATTTAATATTCTGATTTGGTTGTTGTTCATCCAAATCAGAATAAGGCTTAGTTTCAGCCCCGGCAAGAGGAGCATAAATACTCGCAGCGATAATCAGGGGGAGTAGTGTTTTTTTTTTCACATTAAATATCCATAGAGAGAACGCCCCGAACCCGCGATAAATCGCCGGAGGGGCGAGGTAGTTATTTCAGTAGGAAGGCGATGGTGTTGGTGTTGGTGCTTTGTTTACACTGACTGGCAGCTTGAGCCGGAGTCAGGGCCTTACCTTGCAGTTTTCCTGCTCTAGCATCTGTTTCGGCAGTATCTCCAACCCCTGCACCCGCCAGAGAAGTCCCGAAGTTCATGGAGGCAAGGTTAACACAGGCCCCCTGAGGAACCTCCTTCAGGATAATGAAATATTTAGTGTCACCAGCAGCTGCTCCGATTTTAATTTCTCCCCCGAACGGGTGTATGATTTTGCTATTACCATCCTTGTAGTTTTCGGGGATGGCGGAGGTATTCATAATGACTTTTTCGTCCAGTCCTTTATAACTCGAAGTGCCGACGTAGAGACCGTTAACAGCGGAGATGATACTCATGACTTCGGAGACGGTGCTCTGAGTCTTGTTATTGTCAGAAGCAGCCTGGTAGTAATACATAACGCCGGAGACGACGATGGCGGAGAGGGCGAGAACCATAGAGGCCTCGATTAATGACAAGCCCTTCTGAAAAAGGAGGGGGCTCTTACGCTTCTGCGCTTTTTTATCAAAAACTTTTTTTGTAAAAATATTCATACATACACCTTTAAAAATAGAATAATCAATATACCCTCTATGCCATTTAGATGGTTTGGATTTTGATTTTGATTTAAATCAACAAACAACCAAATCAAAAAAAACAACTGAGGCTATATAATTAGGACATATTTTAATCTGATATATTTTTCCTTCGCTGACACACTTTTGTTATGTAGAAATCAGTTTAGATGACCACAAAACACTCACGCTACCGCCCTCTCGTACATTTCGAGCCAGCGCATTTAGAAATTCTCAGATTATTCAAGTAATAATCTTATCAAACTTGCAAGAATCAAAACGATACAAAAACACAACTAAATAACATTACTATTTCCTTATTGCTTCTCTGCAGGAAAATTTTTTATCTGGTTTTGCCGGGCATGGCATCAAAAAAGTATTGTTATAAAATTTTGTTGATATCAAATAATACCTGAGCCAATCAGTTATTCATATGTTAGGGAAGGTGCGAACAAGTCCCTGATATGAGATCATGTTTGTCATCTGGAGCCATGGAACAGGGTTCATTATGAGTCATCAACTTACCTTCGCCGACAGTGAATTCAGCAGTAAGCGCCGTCAGACCAGAAAAGAGATTTTCTTGTCCCGCATGGAGCAGATTCTGCCATGGCAAAACATGGTGGAAGTCATCGAGCCGTTTTACCCCAAGGCTGGTAATGGCCGGCGACCTTATCCGCTGGAAACCATGCTACGCATTCACTGCATGCAGCATTGGTACAACCTGAGCGATGGCGCGATGGAAGATGCTCTGTACGAAATCGCCTCCATGCGTCTGTTTGCCCGGTTATCCCTGGATAGCGCCTTGCCGGACCGCACCACCATCATGAATTTCCGCCACCTGCTGGAGCAGCATCAACT
>ERZ773139.3295-NODE-3295-length-14698-cov-10.390972_pt1 | contig 14698 bp, 10 predicted proteins | sample MGYA00580854_ERZ773139 | MGnify/ENA primary metagenome ERZ773139 (study PRJEB29015, sample SAMEA2737809) | human gut metagenome | biome: human gut; feature: human-associated habitat; material: faeces | place: China | collected 2012 ...
CTCTGCTCCCCGCCGGAGAGCACCGACACCGGCTTGAACACGTCCTCGCCCCGGAAGTCGTATGCCGCCAGCCGGTTTCGGGCCGACTGGGCCGAGAGGCCCTTTTTCGCCGCCATCATATTCTCCACCAGGTTCCAGTCTGGGTGGTCGAAGCGGACGATCTGGGGCAGGTATGCCTCCTTCACCTGGGGGCCGGTTTTGATGCGGCCGTCGTCCGGATACAGCTCCCCCACGATCATCTTGATAAGGGTGGACTTTCCGGTGCCGTTGTCGCCGATGAGGGCGATGCGCTCGCCCCCCTCCACCTTCAGGCTGATGCCCTCAAAGAGGTGCTTGTCCCCGTAGGACTTGGACACGTTCCGGATGCCCAGCACCTCGTCCCCGTGGAACTCTGCGGAGGAGAACCGGGCGTCCATCTTCCGCGCCTTGGTGGGTTTGGAGGTGGTCCGCATCCGCTCGATGCGCTTTTCCATGGAGATGGCCCGGCGGTAGGTCTTGTCCATGCCCATGAAAGCCCAGACCCGCAATTGCTCCGCCGCCTTCTCCAACTGTGCGATCTTGGCCTGCTCTTTTTCGTACTGCTTCATCCGCTCCTGGTAGCGGCGTTCCTTCTCCACGGCGTAGAAGCTGTAATTCCCGCTGTAAAACTCCGCTTTCCCGTCCTGGATCTCGATGACCCGGGTGACGGTGCGGTCCAGGAAATACCGGTCGTGGGAGATGGTGACCACCGTGCCGTGGAAAGAGCGAATGTACTCCTCCAGCCACTCGGTAGCGTGGAGGTCCAAGTGGTTGGTGGGCTCGTCCAGCAGCAGGATGTCCGTGTCCTCCAGGATGAGGCGGCCCAGGTTCACCCGGGTCTTTTCCCCGCCGGAGAGGCTGTCGAACAGCTGGGACCGCTGGCTGTCCGGAATGGACAGGCCGTTGGCGATCTTATTCACCGCCACATCTGTGTCATAGCCGCCAAATGCCTCAAACCGCTCGCTTAATGTGCCGTACCGCTTCAAAATGGCAGGGTCGCTCTCCCCGGCGGCCATCCGGGCCTCCAGGGCCCGCATCTCCTCCGCCAGGCTCTCCAGCCGGGCGAAGGCGGAGCGCAGCACATCCTCTACTGTGCAGCCGGCGGGGTAGACGGGGATCTGGGAGATCAGGCCCACCCGCCGGCCCTGGCCCACCACGACGGTGCCCTCGTCGTAGTCCAGCTCGCCGGTCAGTATCTTGAACAGGGTGGTCTTGCCCGCGCCGTTGCGGCCCAGCAGCCCCACCCGCTCCCCCTGGTCCACCTGAAAGGTGAGGCCGTCCAGGACGTTCTTCCCCACCTCAAAGGACTTCACCAGGTTGTTCACTTGAATCTCAATCATACGCTTGTTTCAACTGCTCCACGATCCAGCCAAAGTGCATGGCGTGGGACGCCTTCACCAGCATGGCAGTGTCGGTGCCCAGCTGGTCAGTCAATTCGTGGACGGCCTCCTCCTTGGTGGCAAAATGGGTGACGGAGCCGCCGCTCTGGGCGGCGCCGTCGGCGATCTTCTCCGCCTTGGCGCCGATGGCCACCACCTCGTCGATGCCCAGCATGGCGGCCAGGGCGCCCATGTTGTAGTGGGCCTGGTCCGTCAGGTCCCCCAGTTCCCCCATGTCCCCCAGCACGGCCACCTTCCGGCCGCACTCAGTCTTGGCCAGGATCTCCAGGGCCGCAGTGACGGACTGGGGATTGGCGTTGTAGCAGTCATCCAGCACCAGCCGCCCGTCCCGCAGACGAAGCACCCGCATCCGGGATCCGGCGGGTTCATACGAAGCCGCGCCCCGGGTGATCTCCTCCGTGGAAAGGCCCAGCTCCTCTCCCACCGCCACGGCGATGGCGGCAGAGTAGGCCATGTGCTCTCCCGGCGCAGGGATGGTCAGGTGATAGGTGTCCCGGGGGGACACGACGGTGCAGGTAATTCCCGCCACGCCGTGGTCGGCCATGTCCATCACCCGGACGGCGCAGTGCTCCGACCGTCCGCAGCGGACGGTCCGGAAGGGCAGGTCCAGGGTGTTCAGCAGGGCGTCATCCCCGTTAAGGACCGCCAGTCCCTCCGGCTTCAGGTTCTCAAAAATCTCGCTCTTGGCCTTGAGGATCCCCTCCCGGCTGCCCAGATGCTCGATGTGGGCGTCACCGATGTTGGAGATGACGGCGATGTCCGGCCGCACCATCTCCCCCAAATAGCGGATCTCCCCGAAGTGGTTCATCCCGGTCTCGATCACCGCCGCCTGATGCTCCGGCCCCAGGCCCAGCAGGGTCAGGGGCGTGCCGATGTCGTTGTTGAAGTTCTCCGGTGTCTTCAGCACCCGGAGCTTCGCCCCCAGCACCGCCGCCAGCATCTCCTTTGTGGTGGTCTTGCCCACGCTGCCGGTGACCTGGACAAAGGGGATGGCGAACCGGTCCCGGTAGGCGGACGCCAGGGCCCGCAGGGCCAGCCGGGTGTCCGCCACCTGGATATAGAACTTGTCTGGCCGCAGCAGCTCCGGCCTCCGGGCGCACAAGCACCCGGAGGCTCCCGCATCCAGGGCCCTGTCGATGAAGTCATGGCCGTCGAACCGCTCCCCCACCCAGGGCAGGAACAGGCAGCCGGGGGCAATCTTCCGGCTGTCGGTGCACACAGCGGTGACGGGGGCCGCCCCCTTCCGGGGATTCAGCCAGGTGCCGTCCACAGCGGATATGATCTCAGGAATGGTCATTGGCTGCATGCAGTTCACCCTCTTCTCTTCACGTCGCAGGAGAGCCGCACGATCTCCTCGCAAAGCTGGTTGTAGCTCATGCCCACGGCGGCGGCCTCCTTGGGGACAAAGCTGTTGGAGGTCATGCCCGGCAGGGAGTTGGCCTCCAGCACCCACAGATTTCCGTCTTTGTCCAGAATCATGTCCGTGCGGGAGTAGACCTCCAATCCCAACGCCCGGTGGGTCCGCAGGGCCAGCTCACCGGCGGCCTGCATCACCGCGGGCGGCACATCGGCCGGACAGGTCTCCACCGCCGCGCCGGCCTGGTACTTGGCCACGTAGTCAAATTCCTTTCCGGCGGGCACGGTCTCCACCGCCGGCAGCCAGCGGTATTTTCGCGCCGCGTCGTCGTCCAGCCGGATCTTCATGCCCTGAATGAACCCATCCTTGTTCCGCACCGGAATGAGAAACCCGTTCGCGCCTGCCAGCGTCCATGTCCCGTCCTTTGTGTAAAAGCCGGGTATGTTGCTACGCTGAACGAATATGAACGAAAATATAATGCTGCAGAAGAAGCTTACGAACAATGTCTCAACAATACCAATTCAACCGCATACTCCGATGAGCTTTTGGCTTATGATCGCGCTATGTTGGAGGGGTACGATTCTGCTTTGCGGAGACGCATCACCGGATTACCTGCATGAGCTGGACAGCTATGTGTACATTCAGCTTCCGCATCATGGGCAACTGGATGATGCCATGGCTATTTTTGATGAGCTGGGCGGAGACGCTTATAAAAAGCAGTACCTTGTGTCCGACAATAGCGGTTCTGGAAAAACGAGCGGCGGTTCTGACAATCTGGTTGATTTCATGAAAAAAGAAAAATATAATGCGGCGCACAATACGAAAAACGGTGTGGTAGAGCTGCCGCTGCTGTCAGCGGCTGGAACACTGAAGAGCGCTGGAAAAGAGAGGGTACGCCTGAGTGATTTGGATTGTGTCAAGTAGTATTGCCGGAACGGAGGAAAATTTAAGCGCCAGACACGAGTATATTGAGATGGTGTCGCAGGCGCGTGTTTCCCCTTGGCAAAAACGGACAGCGATGATTGCCGACAAGCGCTATTTGAACTATTACCAATGCAAGTCGGAAAAGGGCGAGTACGGACTTTTTGTTTCGGCACACACGCCTGAAGTGGCTATCATTCTAAGTGCGACCTTAAGCTGGAAAAGGGCGATTTGTGCTATAAACTCGTGCCAGATTTCTGATATGCACAAGCTCAACCTGCTGCGCACCATCAAGCAGTATAATCAGCAATCCGAACTATATCTGGCTCAACAGGAAAAGGATCAACGCAACGGTTCCTTTAACTATGCCGAGGACTTTGGAACGTTTGGATTTCTCACAACAAAATCCGAGCGCGAAGTGTTCATGCATCGGAAAGAGGGCCTCACTCGTGCAATTCGTCTGGCCTTTGAAAAGATAACTGCGACATGAAAGATCACTATGTCAAAGACTACAAAGAAAAAGAACTGCGGCAGTATATTCTTGCGTACCTACTTATAACAGTTGCATCCATTGCACTGCATACGGATTTCTCTGCTGATAACGAAAATCTTCTGGATACCTTGCTCAAAATGGCAGCTATCGACATTTGGGTCAGTGGGCTCAGCGTTCTGGTTGTAATCCTGAATGAGATATGGCCAGATGCAATGAAGACAGAGATTGTGTATGGCAGTATGCCGAGTGATACCATTTTCTCCGAGATTGCAGCCGGGGAAAATGAGCGTTGCTTTGACATTGATGTGGCAAAGGAGAAGTATAAACACTTTTCTGCGCTTCCTCCAGACAAACAGAGATCTGAGTGGTACAAATTGCTGCACGCCAGCAAAGAGGCCGACTGTGGGAATGTCATAGAGGGACAGCGGATGCAGTTGATGACGCGCGATATCTGCATATCCACGCTGTCCCTGCTCATCTTGACACTGCTAACTGTGGCGATTTTTACTGCGCTGAAGCCTGATGGTCAGGAGTGCTGGCAGATGTTTGCCGTGCCGGTGCTTTACTTGTCGGTCATGTTCTTCGTCACAAAGGTAGCAGCAAAGAACAGAGCGAGAAGATTTGTAGAGTTGGTGATAAAGGAGGATCTGATAAAAACGCGCAAGCAGCATTGCCGGTTAAATTCAAGGAAAAATTAGAAACAATATAAAGAGAGGATCAGAGCAATGAATTTATCGCCTAAAAAGGGGGAACACATTCGTTGGTTTCACAGAGCCGGACTTTCTCTGCTTGCGCCGGTGCTTACATTTGTTCTTGCCATTATGTCATTAATTATGGGGAACGAAAGTGGAATAGCGGTTGGAAATTCTATTAGAAAGGCCGCATTTGTGGTAGCACTTGTTGCGGCGGTAGGCCAATTTGCTGCGTCTATGTTCAAGCATATGACAAAGAAGAAGTATCTGCTGATGTGCCGGCAGGAAGCACTGTCAAAGGCCACACTGCTTGCGCAGCAAAAGAGCAATGAAGCAAAGACAAGGAACATTTTGCAGCTGACTTATGGATGTGTTCCAGAGTGGCGGCCGTTCAACTTTCGGAAGAATGTCCTCGTCTATGATATTCATGAGCAGCTTCGCACACTTCTGGTGGAGATCAGGGATTCTGTGCTGATGCTCTCCGACGAAACGGATTCGGACAAGGTCACTGTCGATCTGGTTTATTGTTATCCTGACGATACTTATTCCGGCCGGCTCCCAGAGCCTTCTCCTCGCTACGGCGATGTGAAACAAGAAAACGCATGGAGACTCATCACCAGCGGAGATGCATCCTGCATCAACTATACGCTGCATGATTTCCTGAGAAGCAACGAGTCCTTCTTTTTCCGGCTGGATCAGGAAAACTTTGTGTTCATCAATGACAAAAAGACGGTGAGCCGTTACTACATTCCATCAGGAAAGGATCAGGAATACGACGGCGTTGGCTCTATCGTCGGAATGACCATCAACATAAAAAATGATGCCCCAGAGTCTGTTCTGGTAAAAGCAATGCTGACGATTACGACCTATGGCTGGAACCTGCTCGATAAAAAGAGTCTGATCAAAGAAGCGGAGTATCGGGAGATCTTTAAGCAAAATGTTTTGAACGGGCATAAGTCTCTCCTGGAGAGCGAGCTTGCCCAAATGTATATTCGGCATGCAATCAAGGATGGTAATATGTGTCCGTACACCGGTGCACGGTGTAAAACTTCCCGTCCGATTGAAAAGGGCGAAGACGGCAACGCTCTAGGTGCAACCGATACCAAAAAAGACAACACTGCTTTTCAAAGTGCATATGGGGTTCGTACGGCACAGGAATGTTCCCAATGTCCAATTATGCAGAAATCTTGTGCAATCCAGAGCAGTTGCCCCTTGTAATAATACATCAAATATGACCTTTTTGGATATCATCGGACGCAGAGCTATATGGAATGCAGCACGATTGCGCAGAAGGAAGCCTTCGCCAACTTGACAAATCTTTTGAACAGGATACACGATTCCTAAAAGCAGGGCTTATTCGTTGCTTAACTCCGATCAATATGCTGCCCCCTTGCAAAATATACCGTTTGCAGGGATGCTTTTACCATCCTTTTCAGGCTGCGCTGAACCGGTACTCATGGTCACACTACTTCCCTCCATGCCTATCATATTCTAAAAACGGTTGTGCGCATTTTCAAAATATAAGACACGCACTTCGAAATACCATAATGCGCGGAGAATCTTAAAAAACTTTGTTGCATTTTGCTGGATTGTGTGTCTATATAAGAAAATACAATTTTATTTGGTAGAAATATCAGAAGATACTTTGCCGCTAGGCATAATAAAAAACAATAAGTGATCTGCACTTGGGCGATGTATGCAGCAATGCTATAGGGGAAGTTGGCCTTTAAAGGATGTCTCCCTTATGGATGCGGCGACATATCACAAAAAACACAGTCAACGAAGATTTAATTGTCAGTATGAAAATACCTCGTATTTTTCCTCACGGAATTTATAGCAAAAATCCTCCAACGGTTTTCTCGATGAATAGAACCACAGTGTAAAAAGGTCAAAATGTATATGTTTAACGTTTCTGCACAAAAAAATAGTGAGATATCATGCGTTTTGCGAATTGACACAAGAAAAACCGCCATTTATAATAAATAAACCTATACTTGCGCTCTTTAATGAATAAAAATGGAATCCACGTCTTTTGCGTGGCTCTCTCACTGTAATCTAGAGCCCAGTGCTTCTATGCCCTTTTTTGGTTAATTTTGCACGCAGAATATGGTATGGTTAATAATATGTGAGTAGAGTGGTGTGCTCAGACGCAAATTCGCTAACCAAGGATATTATACTATCAGGGGTGCGTTTAAAGCGTTTGGGAATGTGTATACTACGACACAGAATGATCACCCTATTCGTGTGCATCTTTAAAATAAAATAATATGTTCAGGAGGCAAAAACATGTCATTGTGGAGGGAGAATATGCAAATCCCGAAGAAAGAACAAGAACGCAAAGAAGCGCAAAAAAGGAGGGAGATTATACGTACCAATTCTTTTTATGTTGCTGGAAGCGGAAAAAAATATAGCGACTATATTGAATCTCCAGAAAACCGACGTGCTGCGGGCATTTCTATACAAAACAATTGATTTTTAACTTGGTGACTATCATATCATAGCATTTATGTAGACATTTTAACCTTGCTTTAAAAAACGAAAGAAGTGAGTGGCTTGTGGCTGATATCAACGGGATTGTTTTGCACTTGTTTAAGCATTTAGATGGGTCTATGCTTGACACAAGCGTACTGAAAAACAAAAGCGAAGATAGGGATCGAACCTTTCCGGCCTTCGGTAATTTTGACCGACTTTGTTTTTCACCAGTTAACAAATTCGTGGATTTTCTTAGCGTGTCTAGCAGTGCGTATCGTTGGATTGGTGGAAGAAAAGACATTATGCTTTATCCCTTGGAGACTGATAGCGCCCAAAGACATTTTGTTTTTGGAGAGAAAGAGGAGCACTATATACAGCCTCCACTTTTTATTAAGCAAAACGGCGAAAATTGTCGAAGAGGATTCCTCTTAGTCAGTATGTTCTACGTTTCAGGCAGAGCAAAGGCAAGTGTAAAACCGTATAGCGTATTTCTCGATTATTGCAAAAATGCCATAACCCAAGTTGTTGAAAAAGCAAACATAGAACTAGAAAAATCAGGAAAGAACCCCGTGATTTGCGAAGTCTTCGGAACATTTAACTCTTCTGAAATCGCAGTACTGTGGGGCGCGGATCAATTTACAGATGTACAGTATATTGTAGATCACCTGAGATATATGTACTTCTTCTGCGAAACAACAGGAACACAAGAGCCGATTTTCATTTCCACATATACGATCGTGGCGCTTTCCGGAAGTGACTTTGATGTGAATAGCATTTCCGGAGGTGCAATGATTCAGCTTGCTTCAAGCACAATGCGAGGAGCAGAAGAAACGAGGGAATATAATGCGCCTATATCGTACCTGCTTGAAGTAAGCAAGGACGACGGACAGAATCAGGCAAAAATCGATTGTTGCGCAGGAGAGTATGACTATATCGTTGAGAGCCTTTCGCCCCAGTTAAAACTATTAGTTAAGCTGGCGAAGGATAAAACACCCGGAGCGCTCAATATTGGGAATAGTAAATTTAAGGAATTCTTCTCACACTCCACTACACGCTTATTTTACAGAGAGCAAGATATTGATGAGAATCTATCCAAAATAGATTGGGATTGCCTGATACGGGTTAATGTATCTATGTCTGCAGATCATTCTAAGGATCTGCAAAATGGGTGGGGAAAGATTCATGAGATTGCCGGAACTCCAGACGACGACGTAGCTAAAGCTTTCTCTAAGTTTAGAAATGATATATTGTCAAATATCCCGAGCACATCAAGTCTTGGCTGCAATTTAGATTTGCTGTTTAGCGATTATGTCCAATGCGTTAATACTACCCCGGACAGACAATGGGCAGCAGATTTAAAAATACAGTTCTCCGCTGCAATAAAAATTTTTGGGCTTCTATTGCAGTCAGAACTTAGCGAAAATGGTGCGATAGACGGGTATATTGAAAATATCCAAAGGGTTATTTCTGTCCTGCAGCAACAGATTCGACATGTTTCTGATGCTGGAAAGCTCTTTTTTGAAGAACCCTGCTCCCATTCTGAGTCTACAAGCCAATATGATTTGCTTTTCCATATGTATTATGGCGCAGTAAAACACATTCTATCAGTAGTTTACTCTAATGAATCGAAAGGATCTCGCTCAAAACAGTCAAACCTTATTCCCTTGATTCGCTTTGAACCTGTACCCGGAATCAAAAGTCGGTTGTTTTTTGACATCTCGGAGCAGGACGAAAGATTGGTCGATATTTCACTTCCGTATGATGCTTGGTGTGAACCTGGACAGTATCTTCCGTCACTTATCCATGAGTTATATCATTATATAGCCCCCGTTGATCGGCGTGTTAGGAATGAAACATTTGCTAAGATTTTGCTAGTTGAACTTAACACGAGTGCAATCCAACTTCTGCTTTCTACTTATCGCAACAATGCTGTACGAAATAGCATTAAGCCTATTTCTGATATTTCGGACGTGGACTTTGATGCAGCATTCGTTCTTGTCCTTCAACGGGTTCGTGAATTGTGTGCAACATACGTCAATAATGTGAATATTTCTGCCATTCTAGATTTGCAGGCTGATGTGCAATGGGCAGATTTTGGAAATGCGCTTAGCAAATGGTGTAAGAGCGCAGATGGATATTCTACCGCCGAAGGCAATTATGGTTTATTTCTGCGCAATCTTTGTAATTTCATTTGCACGTCACATAATTCTGCGATTGCAAACAAAGCAATCAATTTGGCTGATGCAGATAAGGTTTTGATGCAAATCTTGGTTAACGAATTGTCTCAAGAAAGCACTCAAAAGAGTGATGAAGAGACTCTTGCTGATTTTCTGAGATACGTGCAAGAAGCTTGGCAGTCTAACGTTGAGAAGCAACTCCGTGAAATACTACCCGATTTAGGCATGGTTCAGCTGTCTGGAATTGGGCCAGTGGAATATATGTTGATTTTTGCTACGTTTCAGGACAAAGAGCTTACTTCGCCAGACGAGTTGACACAGCTTGATATAGAATTGCCTCTTCGAATCGGGTTCGTTTTAGACTGGCTGATCAAACCGAAACTTGAAGCGTCACAATCGCAGATAGATGCATTTGAAAAAATGCAAGCTGACTTCCGTAAACGTTATGTTGAATATGCTCAACAGAGTAACTGGACGAATCTGCACGGCAGCCCGAGAGCGGATACAAAAGTGAAGAGTGAGACGCTTGCTGGAAAATGGTTTTCATTTTTTAAGATTCAGTTCGAGAATTATCTAGCCAATTACTCTATATATCATGATTGGTTGGATGCTTTAGCGAAAGAGCAGTTTATACCCTTATGCCGCTCAAGCAGCACCGATGAGTTGCGTAAATGTCTTGGTGAATATTATTCTGCACTTAGCAGCAGTGATAATTCGGACAAGCTGTTCAAGAGTAATATTTCGATTGTGCATCGGTTGCAAGCACAGCCGTTCCTCGAAGAACTTCATGCCCCAGATAACATATCCTGTTGTCCGGGGGGAACGCCCGACCATTCATTGCCGCGACGAATAAAGCAGAAAATAGTTGTAATACAAAGAGATTTTTGCATCTCGCATGTGGACTATCTTAGCTCGCCAATATCATGTGCAACACGTCAGCTTGAAAAAACGCACCATGCTGTATTCGGAACTGAACCCCAAAACCCCAAAAATCCATACCATGGTACATTTGGGACTGAATCACTAAACTGTAAATTCTGGTATAGAGGAAGTCAGAATGCAAACTTTGAGATTCTGCCGTCTATAATGGTACATTTTATGGATGCGGAACAAATGTCAAAGAATGCAGACAAGGGAGAGAACGCAAGCGGAACTCTGTGGGAATTTCAACGCAGTATTCTTGAACGCTTCAAGTATCAGGCCGACGGTGCGCCAGAATTCATCAATAGTGCATCCTATACAACATCAGACTATATGGCTATAATGCAACATTATGGTCAACTAACAACTTACTTGGACTGGTCTGAAGATGCGTATAGCTCGTTATATTTTGCATTAGAAGACGAAATTCTCATGAAAAAGGGAGCGTATGGTGGAGAGGACGCTGCATTGTATATCCTTGATCCAATGCTGTATAACCGAGCAAGAAAAATGCTTATTAACAATGCGGCGCAAAAGTACTCGGAACAATTCTGCCCGTTGGATACTTGGTTTCATAGACAAGGACGGAGCATTCAAGAGATGCCGGATGGGCACATTCCGAATCTCTCTGTAGATTATAACAAGAAAAGGTATGGCCTATTTTCACTGGATGTCCCTGATGCTGAAGATATTAATTTGACAAGAGCAACAAAATATCTTGAGTTTGATGGTGAACCTAAAGACGCAACACTGTCTCCGTTTGAACTTGAAATGTGGAATCTGCCTTTAGCTGTGTATACGTCACGGCTTAATCCAAGGATTCGTTCTCAAAGCGGCCAGTTTATTGCATATAGTCCTTTCTCAATCCCTGTGTATGGGAAAAAGGGAGGAGATTGCTCTTCGGCAAATCGTTTTTCTTACCTGTCTTTGTCTAAAATTCAGGATTATTTCTTGGCGTGCTTTAGAGAAGAAGATCCGTTTATGTATAAAATTAAAATATGTGCATTTGCGAAAAATGAGATAGGTAGATACCTTCAGAAAGCGGGAATTAACAGATATCGTATTTATCCCGAACTTGAGAGCATTAAACTATAGTGCAAGCTAGATAACACCTTGCCTTTATAAAATTGTGTTGTCAGAACCATTGGCTAATTTTATTGAGACATGTTGTTCACTGAAACGGCTCCAAGGTTGACGCCCAGAGCCAGTCTCACGGTAAGCGTCAAATACGCTTGTATCATGCCTATCGGGGCAGCCTCATGAGATAGCATTCCAAATTCCAAATGTCTCCCTTGGCCAGCAAGGGAGACATTTGAAATATTAACCAACCTAGCATAAGAAAACAAAGAAACGGCACACAAAAACTGTGAACTGCCATGGCATTTGCCGCAACATCCCCTAATCTAAATAAAGCTGCGTATTGTGGCATGGCCTAAGAGCAATAGTCGCATAGTCCTGTAGGCAAGAGTATTAAAGGCTACGCTCAGGTTCTAATATTAATATCATTGGCATATAGAGTTCTTTTTAATATACTCTGCTTTGAACAATATCTTCTGAGAGTCCTGTTGAACAAATTACTACCGTGGTGACCATTTTTCGTCTCAGATAAAACTCCATATCATTAATTTGCGATACAATATTAATGCAAGAGAAAACTATACCGTTTTATCGCCCCACAATCTTCCCGAAAATCTGCTTCTTCCCCTCGTCATACCGCTGGATCACGACCATGACGGTATCGCCGGTTTTGAAATCCGAGTCTTCGTAATGGAACGAGTACCGGCACATAACGACCGCGCCGTCTGGAAGATTGCAGAACACGCCGCCGGCGTATTTGCCTGCGATGCTTGCTCTGCGGCGGCAGCCGACGGGGTGACGCAGACTGGCTTCATCGAAGGGATTCGGAACGGTCTCCTTGACGGAGATCTCCAAGGCACCGGCCTTGCGGTCAAACTGCTTGACCACGCAGGTCAGCTCGTCGCCCGGATGATACTGTTCCCGCAGGTCGGGAATAGCCGCATAGCTCATATCACGCTGCGAAAGATTCACATCGTAGCCATAGCATTCGACGAGGCACCGGCGCGGGCCGACGGCCAGCACATGGCACGGCACACGGCTGCCCGGCTGGTGGAGCGGCTGCGTGGAGAAGAAATAGCGCCGGGATGCCAGCGTCAGACGGCGGGAGGCGATGGCGAAGCCTGCTTCGCGATCCACATGGGTAATGACAAAATCGATCTGAGCGCCCGGCATGTTCCGCAAAACGAACGCCGGGCGTTCTTCATTTTCCGCCCACATTTCTGTTTCGGGGATCAGGATACGCGCGCGGAACGGCACAATGACTGCGCAGTACATCCGCTTTGTTTCTACCTCGCCGGTCTGTGCGCTACGGACGGTCATGGAATGGGGATCGACGCCGATGATCGTGCCGCGCATGACGCTTCGGCTGCGGAAGGAGGCATAGATCGTGTTCCACTCCTGCCGCTGCTCCGGCGAGAGATCCTGGTCGAGCGCACGGAAGTCCAGATCGTAGAAGGACTTCTTCTCCGGTTCGCTTGGTTCTGGCAGTTCTTCCGCTGCGCTCGATCTTCCTTCGACGTATGGCTGCACGGGTTCTTCGATTTGTGGCTCTAATGTAGGCTGTTCTGCGGGTAATTCCTCAATCGGCATTTCGGGATTGGGATTCTCAGACTGCAAGACCTCCTCTTGCAGCACTTCGGGTTCGGCTTTCTTTCTGGGCATATGTAGTTCCTCCTTAAAATTATTTTCTGGCAAAAAAGCGGTGCGTGCCGTTTTCTTGCCGGATGGCAAAAATGACGGGTCTGGTGTATGGAAATGTCTCTGGTCGGATGTCATCGGGCAGCAGAACGATGATTTTTTCGTCCTGCAGGATCTCACGCTCCGGCGGCGGATCACTGCCGGACACGATGACAAACTGCTTAAAGCTGGGTTCTCCAAGCGAGAAGCGGAGCAGAGTATGTTTGTCCACGGCAAAGAAATCCTCCGGCTGCGCCGCGGACAGCTCCAGCATCACGTCAATGGCTTCTATCTGCTGCGAAACTGCCCGTTCTCCGCAGTGACTGACGATGTTGTCGGAAATTTGCAGCAGCCCGCCCATCTGCATCTGGCGTACACAAGCGCCGGTCACGCGCACGGCATCATCGAGCGAAGAAAAGGCAAAGATCTTTTGCAGCAGCGCGGCAAGCTGCCGCTGCTTCGCACAGCCGAGCTTCTCCAAGACCGCCAGCAGATATTTCTGCTGTTTTGTCAGCAGCATCAGCCACGCCCCTTTCCCGGCGGCGTGCGCAGCGAATTGAGGTACGGATCGACCAGCAGGTCACTCTCCGTTTCCGTGATGCAGTTGTAGATGGTTGACATAACATATTTCGTAGAATCCCTGACCGGCACATTCCGATTCGCGTGCAGCTTGCTCTCCGCTTCTTGCAGGACAAAATAGTTCAGCAGATGCAGCCGTGAGCGCACCCGGCTTCTCGGTAAGACGGCCTGCCCGATGCGCAGATTGTCTGAGTAGAAAAGCCGCTCGATGGCATTTTCAAAAACACGCGCCACCTCCGGCTCGAAATACGAAAGCTCACAAGCATCCAGAATGCCCGTGAGCTCTTTTTCATCGTCCGCCGGCCCGTCCTCCGAAGGTACGGATGGACTGACATCTGAGAAAGCTGTATCAGGTTGACTAAAATCAGTATTACTTGCGCCCGGATCCTGCGGTTCTGGAACATCAGAATCTGCGGTTCTAAAGGCGGGGATTTCGTGGTTCTGGGGCGGCACATCTTGTGGTTCTTCCGCTTCAAGAAACGCAGAATCCGCGGTTCTGGAACCGCAGGATTCATACTCCCTTGATGAAAACGGTGCGCATTCGTAGCTGGAATCATCGATGGGCGTGACGCTGGCCAGATAGATCTGATTGGCGTCGCCGCGGCCGCAGCGTTTTTCCCATATCAGCTGAAGCTCCGCCAGCTTACGGAATGCCGCCGTGACGCGCTGCTCGCAGATGCGAAGCTCCTTCGCCAGCGCCTTGCGGGGGAAGATCACGAACACCTCACCGGCATCATTCACCCAGCCATTGCGCCGCAAGAGCTGGAAGCGGTTCAGGAGAAAGGTGTACACCACCTTCGCGTCCAGACTCATATCCGCGTATCGCGGGTCGGAAAATAACCATCGCGGCATCTGCATGTGCCAGACGTTCTGTACGTCCGTCTGCCGCATAAGCCGGAAACTTGGATGCTCGG
>ERZ773139.3315-NODE-3315-length-14624-cov-20.651452_pt1 | contig 14624 bp, 9 predicted proteins | sample MGYA00580854_ERZ773139 | MGnify/ENA primary metagenome ERZ773139 (study PRJEB29015, sample SAMEA2737809) | human gut metagenome | biome: human gut; feature: human-associated habitat; material: faeces | place: China | collected 2012 ...
CCGCCGGCCTTGCGGCAGCCGCTGCCTTTCCGGGTCGATGACGAGCATCGACCCCTACGGCGTAGGGGCGGATTCCATATCCGCCCGGAAGGCTTGCCATTGCCGCAGGCGTCCGCGGGCGACCAATGGTCGCCCCTACAATGCACTTTTTTGACAGTCTGAACCGCCGCACCCCAAGGGGGATTCATCATACGTCAATTTGCGGCGCGGCAGGCAAAAAGAAAGGAGCCGCCCGAAGGCGACTCTGAAAGGTGAATGTTTAATCGTAATTTCTCTTTATTTCTCGGTGGGGTTACTCAAGGACTGTGCCGCCCCAGTCAAAGCCTTGGTCATAGTCAGGTACAGTTCCATCTTCAACCCACAAGTCATCTACGGTCGGGTCATATCCGTCGCCGCTCGGCTCCTGCTGTGCGGGCTGGGGTGCAGCGGTAACAACAGGCTGCGGTGCGGCGGTCACAACGGGCGTGGGGGCAGCCGTCGGCTCCGGTGTAGCCGTAGGTTCTGCCGTGGGTTCGGGCGTTGCGGTGGGCGCTTCTGTCGGCGCAGGGGTGGCGGTCACTTCCGGTGTGGCGGCAGGCTCTGCGGTGGCAGCGGTTTCTACTGTGGCGGCAGGTTCGGCAGCATCGCCTTTCTTTCCGCCGAATGTAACGGCGCAAATTGCAATGACCGCAGCAACCGCAGCACAGCCGACTGCAATGCCGACTTTCTTTTTATCCATGTAAACCTCTCCTCTGAACAGGTTTCAAATCCTGTTTGTATTATACCCTTTCCCGTACATTTTTTCAACCGGACCCACGGCAAAACAAAAGCTCACCCTGCACATTCATGCAGGATGAGCTGTGGTTGGGTCGGCGAGGTTCGAACTCACGAATGCGGGAGTCAAAGTCCCGTGCCTTACCACTTGGCGACGACCCATTATAAAAGAAAAGGCCGTGCAGGAACGCGCCTGTACGGTCTTTGGTGGGGTGCCTAGAGAGATTCGAACTCTCGGCCTCCAGAGCCACAATCTGGCGCGCTAACCAACTGCGCCATAGGCACCACATAATGCGCCCGAAGGGACTCGAACCCCCGGCCCACTGCTTAGAAGGCAGTTGCTCTATCCAGCTGAGCTACGGGCGCTTATTGCGGGTTCATGTCCGCGAGGGACATACTGCGTAAGATATTATAGCAACGGAGAGCCGGGTTGTCAAGCATTTTGCAAAAACTTTTTTACAAATCCGGCGGGATTTTTCCCGTAAAATACACCTCATACCACTCAATAAAGCAGTAAAACGCCCAGAGCTTCGTCATAGCGTTGGTTTTTCCCGCACGGTGGGCGTCCAGCAGGGCGCAGAGCGCACCCGTGTCAAAAAAGCGCTCGGCTGCCGGGCCGGTGAGCTTGGCCTTGACCAGCGCGTAATATTTCTCCTGCCGCAGCCAGTCCGCCAGCGGCACGGGGAAGCCGCGCTTCGGCGCGTCGGCCAGTTGGGGCGGCAGGCGGCGGGCCGCGGCGGCGCGCAGGGCGATTTTTCCGCGCCGCCCGGTGCAGCGGTACCGCCGGGGCAGGGCCTGCGCCGCGGCCAGCACCTGCCGGTCCAGGAACGGCACCCGCAGCTCCAGGCTGTGGGCCATGCTCATGCGGTCCGCCTTGCGCAGGATGTCCCGCGGCAGCCAGGTCTGCCAATCGACCCACTGCACCGCCGTCGGCTCATCCAGCCCGCGCACCGCGTCAAAATAGGGCTTGCAGCGCTGCGCGGGGGTCGGGGCGCAGTAGTCGCACTTCAAATATTTATCGCGCTCCTGCGTTGTTTCAAAGACATAGTTAGCCCGGGAAGACCGCTGCCAGCGCGGCAGTGCGCCCCGGCGCAGCAGGCCGCAGCCGGGCAGCAGGGCCGCCAGCGCCCGCCGCACGGCCCGGGGCATTTTCTGCCAGCGTTCGGCCCAGACGGCCTGCCGGTACAGCGGATAGCCGCCGAACAGCTCATCCGCGCCCTCGCCCGAGAGCACGACCTTGACCCGCTGCCGCGCCGCCTTGCACAGGAAATACAGCGGCACCTCCGCCGGGTTGGGCATCGGCTCGTCCAGATACCACTGAATGGCGCGGTTCGCCGCAAAAAAATCATCCGCGGTCACGGTGGTTTCGGTCAGCGGCACGCCCAGCGCCTGCGCCGCGGCACGGGCGGCAGGCAGCTCGGAATACGCTTCCTCGGCGTAGCCCACCGAGAAGCACTGCACGGCGGGCTGGCGGCGGGCCATCTCGCAGGTGATGAGCGACGAGTCCACCCCGCCCGACAAAAAGCAGCCGACCTCGACATCGGCAATGCGGTGGGCATCGGCGCTCTCAGCGACAGCGTCCCCGATCTCACGCGCCCAAGCCCGCAGACTGCGCCCCCGCTTTGCCCGGAACCGCGGCGCGGCATAGCGGGCCAGCGTGACCCGGCCCGCCTGCCAGGTCAGCGTATGGGCGGGCGGCAGCTCATAAACGCCGGTGAACAGCGTCTCGGCGTCGGGCAGGTACTCCATGCTCAGCCAGTCGGGCAGACGGGCCTCGTTCAGGCGCTTTTCAAAGGCCGGATGCGCCAGAAATGCCTTGATCTCGCTGGCAAAGAGCAGCGTCTCGCCCTTTTTATAATAGCAGAGCGGCTTGATGCCGAACAGGTCCCGCGCACAGAACAGCGTGCCGCGTTTGCGGTCCCACACCGCAAACGCGAACATCCCGCGCAGGCGGCAGGGCAGGTCGCGGCCCCATTCCTCATACCCGTGGAGCAGGACCTCGGTGTCGGAATCCGTGGCAAACGTGTGGCCGCGCTGCTGCAATCGGGCGCGCAGGGTCTTGTAGTTGTAAATTTCGCCGTTGAACACGACCACCAGCGTGCCGTCCTCATTGAGCATCGGCTGGCCGCCGCCCGCCAGATCAATGACCGACAGCCGCCGATGCCCGAGCGCCGCGGTGCCGTCGGCGTAGCAGCCCTCGCCGTCGGGGCCGCGGTGACGGATGAGGTCCGCCATGCCCTGCACGATTTGTTTGGCCGCCGCCGGGTCCTGCCCGGGCGTGGTAAAGCCGACGATGCCGCACATGTGTTTGCCCTCCTTGTGAGAAATTCGGTGCGCAGGGGTCGGCGTCCTCGACGACCCGGGGAGCTTGCGGCGGCGGGAAACGGGCACGGGCGAGCAATGCTCGCCCCTACAGCTTACGGCAATAGCCCGCCTGCCTTGCCGCAAACCATATCCGCCGGGATGCCCCCTCCCCCGCCGCCAGCAGGTGTGTCGTCGCCCGCCCGCGGCGTCTCAAAATCCCGGCACGGCGCAGGGCGAGCCTGTTCGGGCAGGCGCGGCGCACGGCATACCACGGCGCGGTGTACCAGACGGCGGGGCGCAGCGTCGGCGGCGTGACCGGCCCGCCGTACAGCAGGTCCTGCACCGGCGGCACGGCCAGCGGTGCGTCCGCGGCGTCGCAAAAATAGGACGCGCGGCCCTGCCGGGGGTTCAGCTCAAATAAAACCGGCTCACCGCGGCGGTCATACTTCAAATCAAAATTGGCAAAGCCGTGCCAGCCCGCCGCCTGCAAAAGGCCGCGCAGGGCATCCAGCAGCGCCGCGTCCTGCCGGGACGGCTCCACCAGCACGGCGGCGTAGTTGCCGGTACCCTCGGGCGTGCGCTCCTGCAAAAGGGGCTGGCCCTGCACAAGCCACGGCACACTGCCGTCCGCCGCGCAGTAGGCGTTGACGACCCCGAGCCGCGTGTCCGGGCCGGGGATGTACTCCTGCACGAGCCAGCTGCCAAAATAACCGCCCTGCGCCGCAGCGGCAAGGAGCTCCCGCAGCCGGGCGGCGTCCTGAACGAGATACACCTTGCGCCGTCCCGGGAAATCGCAGCGGGCGTAGGCCGCTTGGTCCGCGGGCTTGGCGATGACCGGCCAGCCATACGGCAGCGGCGGCAGGGCGTCCGCCGGGCACAGCGTCACGGTCTGCGGTGTGCGCAGCCCCGCGGCGCGGCAGGCCGCAGCAAACTGCCGCTTATCGGCCAGATGCAGCGCCGCGGGCGGCGGGCAGGCAAAGCGGTACGCCCCGCGCAGCGCGTCGGCATGGCGGGCCAGCAGGGCCGTGTAGTCGTCGGCGCAGGAGATGAGAATTTTGGGCACGCCGGGGTACTGCGCCGCCAGCCCCAGCAGCGTGGCCGTAAAGACGTGGTCCTGCCCGAACGCCGGGTCCTGCACGGCGACCCGCACCAGACGGCTGTGGGCCAGCGCGGGCAGGGCGCGGCGGCAGACGGCCAGGCTGCGCACGCCATAGCATTCATAAAAGCTGCGGGCCATGCCGTAGACATTGGCATCCCCGCCCAGCAGCACCGGCAGCATCCGCGGCATACAAATCCCCCCTGCCGTAAGTGTATGCGGCAGGGGGGAAATTATGTGCTCTTTGCCTTCCCCAAAGGAGGAAGGTGGCCCCGCAGGGCCGGATGAGGGATGAGCCTGCGGAGATTTGCCCGCTGACGGGCAGCAACAGCAAGCCCGCCCCTCATCCGCCCTCGGGCGGGGCCTCGGGCACCTTCCCCCAAGGGGGAAGGCTCAGGCTGTCGAAAAACGCTTGTAGGGGCGAGCATTGCTCGCCCGTGCCCGTTTGCCTTGCAAAATCCCGGAAAAAGCGTTGCTGCGGCAAGTTGGCGGGCGACCCTCTGGCCGCCGCGGACGTTAGCGACAACAATAAAGCTTCCGGGTTGCCCCTGTAGGGGGCGGCGTCCTCGACGCCCCGCGGAGGGGTCAAGACCCCTCCCTACAAAGCAAACCATTAAAGGGGTTGCAATGGCAAACCTCCGGGCCGGGCATGCCCGGCCCCTACAGGTCACCGTTTGCTCAGCGGCATTTCCTCCGTCCAGACATCTCCATTCGTGTCTGTCACACGCACAACGTACTTCGGCAGCGTCTCGCCGTCGTACTCCCAGCCGTTTACCACGTCCTCGCTGTAGAATGTGCCGTTCCAGACGCTCTCGGTGCGGGAGGAATTGCCATAGCTGGACTCGCTCTCGCAATCCAGTACGGCGGTGGCTGTCGGCTCCCCGGCGTCGCCGTTCAGGCGCAGGTCGATTTCCACCTGCGCAGGCTGCATCCACGGCGGGGCGTCCACCTGCACCTCCACAGGGTAGCAGGTCAGGGTCAGGCGGTACTGCTTATTGCCGACCCGCCGCACGGAATACCCAAAGTCCAGGCTGCTGCTCACCGCGCCCCAGATAATCTGCGGCTCGGTCATCTCGTCGTTGAAATCCACGGTCCCCAGCGTCTCGTTGGTGGTCACGCCGTCAGCCGTCCACTGCACGCTCAATTCATAGGTGCTGCCCACCGTAAAAACGATACCGTCCGCCGCAAAGCTGCCGTCGGGCGCGGCGGTCATTTCGTACAGCTGCGTATCGTCCCCGCAGCGCACAGCCAGCCGGGCCGTCACACCGTCGCGGGTCGTGCGGGGCGTGACCTGCACCTGCACGGGCATCCAGCTTTTATCAGCGTCCCGGTGCAGCTTGTCCACGGGCAGCCAGCGCCAGTCCAGAATCGTGGTCTCACCCATCCGGACGGCGTCCTGCAATTCCGAAATCTGCGCCGACAGCTCCGCCTGCTGGGCGGCGTAGCTGGACTGGATGGCCGCATAGTTCTGGTTCAGCGCGCTGATCTGCCGCTCATATTGCAGCGCCACGCCCGCCAGCAGCCCGGCCAGTACGATGAACGCCGCGCCCCCGGCACAGCCCCACAAGCGGCGGCGGCGCTTTTCCTCGGCATCGCGGGCGGCCAGCAGGTCCCGCAGCGCGTCCAGCGTCACGGCGGGCACGGCGGGGTCGGCGTTCTCCGCGCCCAGCAGTGCGTCGACGCCGATGCCCAGCGCCGCAGCCAGCGCCTGCAGATTGTCCAGCCCGGGCAGGGCGGTATCCTTCTCCCACTTGCCCAGCGCCTGGCGGCTGACGCCGATTTTTTCAGCCAGTGCCTCCTGGCTCAGCCCCTGCGCCCTGCGCGCATTCTGGATATTCTGCCCCAGTGTCATACGCTCGCCCTCTTTCCTCTTTTTTCTGACATGATTCTACCACAGAACGTGGTAAAATACCAGCAAGTTAAGCTGACAAAGCGGTAACGGCAGGTTGCACTGCCGGGAAAGGACGCAAAATCATGTGCGGAATCGCAGGCTTTATCGCGGGGCACGGCGCAGCGAACGCAGCGGCGCTGGCCCCCATGCTGGCGCGCATTGCCCACCGCGGCCCCGACGGGCAGGGCACCTTTGTGGAGGGGCCCGCGGCGCTCGGCCACTGCCGTCTGGCCATCATCGACTTAGAGGGCGGCGCACAGCCGCTGTACAGTGAGGATAAAAACTTAGTCGTCGTTTTCAACGGCGAAATCTACAACTACCGTGCGCTGACCGCCGAGCTGACGGCGCTGGGCCACACCTTTGCCACCCGCACCGACACCGAGGTCCTGCTGCACGGGTGGGAGCAGTGGGGCCGCGAGCTACTGCCCCGGCTGCGCGGGATGTTCGCGTTTGCGCTGTGGGACCGCCGCGCCGGGGTGCTGTTCTGCGCGCGGGATATGTTCGGCATCAAGCCGCTGTACTACTGCCGCTGCGCCGACGGCACGCTGCTTTTCGCCAGCGAGATCAAGGCGTTTTTAGACCACCCGTCGTTTGCCAAGCGGCTCAACACCGCGCAGCTGCCGCTCTACCTGTCCTGCCAGTATTCCCCGGGGCGGGATACGTTTTTTGCAGGCGTGCAGAAGCTGCTGCCCGGGCATTTTCTCGAGTTCTCCGACGGCATCGTCCGCACGACGCGGTGGGTGCAGCCTGCCTTCCTGCCCGGCGACGCGCCGGTCTCCCCTGCCGAGATCGAAGAAGTCCTGCGCGGCAGTGCGGCGGCGCACAAGGTCGCCGACGTCGAGGTCGCGGGGTTTCTGTCGGGCGGCGTGGACTCGGCCTACCTGACCGCGCTGGCCCGCCCCGCGCGCACCTACACGATCAGCTACGCCGAGCCGAAGTACGACGAGTCCTTCCCCGCCCGGGCGCTGGCACGCAGCCTCGGCGTACGCAACCGCGTGCGGCGCATCAGCCCCGGCGAGTTCTGGGACGCTGTGCCTGCCGTACAGTACCACATGGACGAGCCGCTGGCCGACGCTGCCGCCGTGGCGCTCTACTTTTTGAACCGCGAGGCTGCGAAGGACGTCAAGGTCGTGCTCTCGGGCGAGGGCGCGGACGAGCTGTTCGGCGGGTACAACATCTACCGCGACCCCTTCACGGCGCGGTGGTATGACCGCCTGCCGCCCTGGCTGCGGGCCGGGCTGGGGGCGGCGGCGGCGCTGCTGCCGCCCGCGCGCGGGGTGAACTTTCTCGTGCGGCGCGGCATGAGCCTGGAGGAGCGGTATTTCGGCCCCACAGCCCTGTTCAATGAGCGCGAAAAGCGCCGCCTGCTGGCGGATTACGCCGGGGACGGCGACCCGATGTTTTTGACCGAGGCTATCTGGGACGCCACCGAGGGACTGGACCCCGTGACCCGGATGCAGCAGGTGGATCTAAATTTGTGGCTGGCCGGGGACATCCTGCTCAAGGCCGACAAGATGAGCATGGCGCACAGTTTGGAGCTGCGGGTGCCGTTTCTGGACCGGGAGGTCTGGGCGCTGGCCGCCGCACTGCCCGCTGCCGCCAAGGCCGACGCGCGCACGACGAAAATTGCCCTGCGCCGGGCCGCGGCACGCACGCTGCCCGCCGCCAGCGCCGCGCGCAAAAAGCTCGGCTTTCCTGTGCCGGTGCGGGACTGGCTGCGGCAGGAGCCCTACACCAGCCGGGTGCGGGCCGTGTTCAGCCGCCCGGCAGCGGCGGAGTTCTTTGACCCGCGCGCGCTGCATAGTATGTTGAACCAGCACCTGCACGGCGGCGACTGCTGGCGGCAGATCTGGTGCGTATACAGCTTTTTGATCTGGTATGAGCAATTTTTTGGAGCGTGATGCTGAATGGACCTGCGGCGGCTTACCCAAAACACCGGCTGTCGGCTTCTGCGCGGCGATGCCCTGACCGAAATCACGTCCGTCTGCTGTGACTCCCGCTGTGCCGGGCCGGGGGCGCTGTTCGTCTGTCTGCCCGGGCGGCACGCCGACGGCCACGACTTTGCGGCGCAGGCCGTCGCTGCCGGGGCCGCGGCGGTGCTCTGCACCCATGATGTGCCCGGCCTGCCCGCCGGGTGTGCCGTGCTGCTGGCGGGCGACCCGCGGCGTGCCATGGCGGCGCTGGCCGCGCGGCTCTACGGCGAACCGGCCCGCGCCATGACGATGATCGGCGTGACCGGCACGAAGGGCAAGACGACGACGGCCCACCTGCTGGCAGCCGTTTTGCAGGCCGACGGGCGGCGGGTCGGGCTGGTGGGCACCAACGGCGTCTGCTGGCCCGGGCACCGGCATGATTTGAACCATACAACGCCGGAAAGCTGCGATCTGCAGCTGCTTTTGCGCCGCATGGCCGACGACGGCTGCGACACCTGCGTCATGGAGGTTTCGAGCCTCGGGCTGAAATTTGACCGCGCGGCGGAGATCGAATTTGCGGTGGGGGTGTTCACGAACCTGTCGCCCGACCACATCGGCCCCGACGAACACGCGGATTTTGCGGAGTATCTGTTCTGGAAGCGGGCGCTGTTCCGCCGCTGCCGCGTGGGAGTTTTCAACAATGATGACCCGCATGTGGGGAAAATTATGCAGGGCCTCCCCTGCCGCGCCGTGACCTACGGCATCGGCTGCCCGGCGGATGTACGCGCCGACGCCGATTTTGCGCTGACCCGCGCGGGCGGGCGGCTGGGCGCGGCGTTTACCGTGGACGGCGCACGGTACGCCGTGGGTATGCCCGGGGCGTTCAGCGTGTACAACGCGCTGGCCGCGCTGACGGCGGCGCGGGTGCTGGGCGCGGGTGAGGACGCGATCCATGCCGGGCTGGCCGGGGCCGTCGTGTGCGGGCGGGTCGAGCCGGTGCCGCTGGACGCGCCGTTCACGGTGGTTATCGACTACGCCCACAACGAGGCCGCCGCCGAGTGCCTGCTGCGCACGCTGCGGGCCTACCGCCCGACGCGGCTTGTCGCGGTGTTCGGCTGCGGCGGCGCGCGCAGCCGCCTGCGCCGGTTCGGCATGGGGTCGGTCTGCGCACGGCTGGCGGATTTCTGCATCATCACCGAGGATAACAGCCGCGGCGAGCCCGTGGAGCACATTTTAGCGGACATCCGCGCCGGGCTGCGCCTTGGCAACCCGGCCACGCCGTTTGCCGAGATACCGGACCGCAGACAGGCGATCTATTACGCCCTCGACCACGCCCAGCCCGGGGATATTATCGCGATCTTAGGCAAGGGCCACGAGACAACGATAGAGCGCGGCGGAATCAAGGAACCGTTTGTGGAACGGGAGATCGTGGAGGAGTATTGGGGGCGGTGAATTTCACTTTGCATTCTCCCCTGGGGGAGAAGGTGGCCCCGCAGGGCCGGACGAGGGGAGAGCTTGCCGCAGCAAGCCGTAAACACGCAATAATGGCAGGCTCGCCCCTCATCAGTCAGCGGGCGGGGCCGCTGACAGCTTCCCCCGCGGGGGAAGCCATTCTACCCGGAGGGTTTAACGTCAATGCGCACTTTCGGCATCAGAAGCGCCTGCGGGTTCCGCCTGTAGGGGGCGGCGTCCCCGACGCCCCGCGGGGGGGGGGATGAATCCCTCCCCTACACTCCCCGTTTATGGGAGCTTGTAGGGCGGCCAGCCCTCTGGCCGCCGCGGAGGGGGCAAGACCCCTCCCTGCAAATCTGCCACGAAAGGGGTTGCAGCGGCAAAGCTGCAGGTCGGGCCTGCCCGGCCCCTACAATACAGCAAAAGGCCGCGCCCATCCTGTATCGGGAAAGGCGCGGCCTGTTTGTATGCAGTTATACCAGCTTAAACAGCTGCCCGCTGAACGGGGCCAGGGTCAGCTTCAATTCACCCCCGCAGGCCTTGCCGACCAGCCGCTTCGGCTTCTCGGTCCGGCCGCCGAAGCACTGCCAGTCGGTGTCCAGCAGCTTCGTCAGCTTGCCCGCGCGGGGCAGGGTCAGCGTGTAGTCAGCCAGCTCCGTGTCGCCAAAGTTGAATGCCGCCAGCACCGCGCCGTCATGGCCGTCGCGCCAGATGGCACAGGCGTCCAGCTCGGGGTGGGCGCAGTCCAGCCACCGGAACGCCTCGGGGTCGTACTCGCGGCTCCAGAACGCCTCGTTGGCAAGATACGCCTCATTCAGCGCCCTGCGATAGCGGTGGAAGTCGTCGTGGTTCGGGTACTTGAGCACCATCCAGTCCTGCTCGCGGCTCTCGTCAAATTCGCGCAGCTGCGCAAATTCGTTGCCCATAAAATCAAGCATCTTGCCCGGATGGATGGCCATGTACAGGTAGAGCGCCCGCGCCTGCGGGAACTTGCCCTCGTACTCGCCGTACATTTTTTGCACGATGGTCGCCTTGCCGTGGACGTTCTCGTCGTGGCTGAACGGCAGGATGTAGTGCTCGTTCCAGGCGTACATCATCGAGAAGGTCAGCTTGCCCAGATTCTCGCGCCGCTCGTCGCTCGTCTTTTTAAAGTAGTCGAGGGTGTCGTTCATCCAGCCCAGGTCCCACTTGTAGTCAAAGCCCAGACCGCCGTACTCGACGGGGGCCGTGACCTTCGGGAAGCTCGTAGAGTCCTCGGCGATCAGAATGGCCGTGGGGTGGCGCTGCTGCAAACCGGCGTTCATGCCCTTCAGGAATTCCAGCGTCGAGCCGTTGACGCCGCGGTTCGGGTCGCCCTGCCAGTAGATCAGGCGGGACACGGCATCCATGCGCAGGCCGTCGGCGTGGAACACCCGCAGCCAGTAGTCGGCGCAGGACTGGATAAAGCAGCGGATCTCACCGCGGGAGTGCATAAAGTTGCAGCTGCCCCACTCGCTCTGGCCCACCGCGGCGGCGGGGTACTCATACAGCGGTGTACCGTCAAATTCTTTTAAACCGTAGGCATCCACGGCAAAGTGGACCGGCACAAAGTCCAGGATAACGCCGATCCCCTGCTTGTGGCAGGCGTTGACAAACTCCACAAGCTCGTCCGGCGTGCCGTAGCGGCTGGTGGGCGCAAAAAAGCCGGTGGTTTGGTAGCCCCAGCTGCCGTCAAACGGGTGCTCGGCCAGGGGCATAAGCTCGATATGGGTGAAGCCGTTCTTCTTGCAGTAGGCGGGCAGTAGGTCGGCCAGCTCGGCGTAGGTGTACCAGCTGCCGTCCTCCTTCTGCCGCCAGCTGCCGGCGTGGACCTCGTAGATATTCAGCGGTTTATCAAAGCATTTTGTGCGTTCCTGCATCCATTTGTCATCGGTAAAGCCCTTGGGGGCATCGCTGACGATGCTGCGTCCGTCGGGGCGCAGCGTCATGGCCGTGCCGTAGGGGTCGCAGTGGGCCACGCTCTGGCCGTTCGCGCCGCGCACCCAATACTGGTACACCATCCCCGCTTGCACGCCGGGGGCGTCGCACTCCCACACGGCGGACTGGGTGCGGTGCAGATCAAAGGTACCGATCTCAGTCTCAACGGCGATATGCTGCGCGGACGGTGCCCACACCGCAAAATGCGTGCCGCCGAAATAGGTATGCGCACCGAAAAACTCATACGCATCAAAAGCGTGCCCGGTATAAAAATCCTGCATGTTCATGATGAAAACTCCCGATTGTAAGGATGTTAAATGCCGCTCTCCTGTAGGGGTCGATGCTCGCATCGACCCGCGGGGCGCAGAGCACGCGGGTACGCGGCTTCCCCCTTGGGGGGAAGCTGTCAGCGGCCCCGACCGCTGACTGATGAGGGCGAACCTTCCGCTATTACCCGCCAGCGGGTCGCTGCGGTAACTTTGCCCCTCATCCGGCCCTGCGGGGCCACCTTCCCCCTCAGGGGAAGGCTTTTTCTCTAAAAAAATTGTACCACACCAACCGGGTGCGGTACAATTTACAATATTGAACACGGTGTCTAAAATTTAAATTTTCAGCAACACACGCGCGATGTTGAAGTAGACGAGCAGTGTCGTGGTATCGACAATGGTCGTGATAAGCGGCGACGCCATGACGGCGGGGTCAAAGTTGAGCTTTTCCGCAATGACGGGCAGCAGGCCGCCGATGAGCTGGGACAGGATGACCGTGCAGATCAGCGTCAGGCAAACGACTGCCGCTACAGGGGGCACGATGCCGTCCAGGAAGATCAGCTTGGCAAAGTTGCACAGCGCCAGCGTGCCGCCGCAGAGGATGGCAACGCGGAATTCACGCCACAGAATTTTCGGCAGGTCGTGCGGCTCAATATCACCGACGGCCATGCCGCGGATGATGGTGGAGGTACTCTGGCTGCCCGCGTTGCCGCCCGCGTCGGTCAGCATCGGGATGTAGGCGGTCAGCACGGTCACGGCGGCGAGGGCATCCTCATACCCGCGGATGACCATGCTGGAGAAGGTGGACGAAATCATCAGGAACAGCAGCCACGGTGCGCGGTTTTTGTACAGTTCCCACATAGACTGTTTAAAATAAGGCTTGTCCGACGGGCCCATAGCGTTCATCTTGGCAATATCTTCGCTGGCCTCGTCCTGCATGATCGAGATAGCGTCGTCAATCGTGACGATACCGACCAGGCGTTTCTCGTTGTCCACAACGGGAATGGCCAGGTAGCCGTACTTCTCGAACATCTGGGAGACGTCCTCCTGGTCGGTGGTCGTGCTGACGCTGACGACATTGTCGTCCATCATGTCGCGGATCAGCTCGTTGTCGGGGTCCTTGGACAGGACCAGCGCGCGCAGCGAGACGACGCCGATGAGGGTGCGGTCACGGTCCGTGACGTAGCAGTTGTTGATGGTCTCCTTGTCAAAGCCGTTCTTGCGGATGGCCGCCATGGCCTGCGACACCGTCCAGTCGGGGCGCAGCTCCATCAGCTCGGTGGTCATCACGCCGCCGGCGGAGTCCTCGGGGTATTTGAGCAGTTCGTTGATCATGCGGCGGGTCGCGGGGTCTGCCTGCGCCAGAATACGCTTGACGACGTTGGCGGGCATTTCCTCGACCAGATCCGTCGCATCATCGACGAACAGGTCATCCACAACGGCCTTCAGCTCCTTATCGGTCAGGCCGTCGATAAGGCCCTGCTGGGTCTCGGGGGTAAGCTCGGCGAAAATCTCCGCCGCCAGGTCCTTGGGACACAGGCGGAACAGCACGGGGAGCTTCTCGGGCGGGAGATCCTCGAACACGGCGGCCAGGTCGGGCGCGGGCAGGGTGGACATAACATCTCGCAGGCTCTGGTACTTTTTGGCATCGTCCAGGTTGGCCAGCATCGTGCGGAGGGTCAGGATCGCGGTATCAGACATAAAAAAGCTGCCTCCTTTTCAGGCGGCAGCCAGGCACATTTAATTTTAGGCAATGCAAAGCAGAGCAACACCGTGCGCTTATTTTCGCGTACAGTTTGCTTTGGTTTGCCTGACAAAAAAGTGGTGGCTGCCGTTATTCAAGATACATCGGTACACAGGACTGGGACTGGGGGTATCCATTGTGACAACCACCTCACCTTTGTTTGAATTTTTACTACACGGCGCTATTCGCACCTATAGTTACTTTACCATCTGGGAACGGATTAGTCAACGGTAAATTTCGGCAATTTGAGAAAAAATTGCAGAGGGCTACATCGTCCTCTGCAATATGCTATTACAAATTCAACAATTGCTTTTTCTTTGCGGTGAATTCTTCCTCTGTCAACGCTCCGCAGTCTAATAGTGCTTTGTATTGTTGTAGCTGTTTAAGCCGTTCTGATTCCCCTGCTTGATTTTGTTCTTGCTCTTTTTTCTTTTTAAGATCTTCTACATCCGCACGAGTGCGTCCGCAGCTACATGTTCCAACATAGGACGCATTTAATTGGCCGCAAATGCACTTCCACCCATCTTCTTGTAACATTCTCCCGTCTTTTCTTTTTAGTTCGTTCTGTTTCTCCTGTTCTTCGGCTAACCCCCTGTTCATTTCTATGCTTGAGACACACTGTGGACGCGCCGCAGCAACGATAAGTGCAATTATGCCAAAGAAAAATCCCCACCAGAACCAATTATCATTATATCCCTTATTTTCAATTATGGCTTGCGTTGCAAATCCCATAATTATACCATAAACAAGTACTATGATAATCTGCCCCATTGCTTTTCAACTCCCTTTTCCTGTTTTCCTACGTCCATTATAGTAAACATATTTACTAATGTCAAGAAGAATAAATTTCGCGTGTTACCATACCTTATAATAGAATTTTACCTTTTCGAGGAATGGAACATGGACTACATCCGCCGTATGCGCGACTTGCGGGAGGACGCCGACCTGACACAGGCGCAAGTCGCCGCCAAACTGGGTACTTCACAGACAATGTACGCCCGCTATGAGCGCGGGGCTAATGAATTGCCGATTCATCACCTTATTAAATTATGCGAACTGTATCACGTTTCCAGCGATTATTTTCTGGGGCTATGTGATAAACCTTGACTGCGGCTGCTCTTAGTGGCCGCAGTATTTTTATTGTCTTATACTCGTTTGGGTTTGACGGATGACCCCGTACTGCCCAAGCGGCCACGCGGGGCGTCGAGGACGCCGCCCCCTACGAATATGCGGTAACACAAATAAAAAG
>ERZ773139.3316-NODE-3316-length-14618-cov-6.121198_pt1 | contig 14618 bp, 9 predicted proteins | sample MGYA00580854_ERZ773139 | MGnify/ENA primary metagenome ERZ773139 (study PRJEB29015, sample SAMEA2737809) | human gut metagenome | biome: human gut; feature: human-associated habitat; material: faeces | place: China | collected 2012 ...
GATAAAAGGTGTAATAGCTGCTGATGCTCGCCATATAGAAATATTTCGAGAAAATGAGGATTAACAGAATACTGACCGCCAGTACAACTTTATTGCGCGGCAGTGGATTGATAATCGTCGCTTTGGGTTTTCCTTTATTCATTCGGTGCTGTGCCGAGTACCAACGGCTGATTTGCGCCAACACCACGATCGCCAGCAGTGCCGCAAGCACAAACCAGGCAACGTTGCCTTTGCCATAAGGCGCGATAATCACCGCCGCCAGCAAGGGTCCCAGGGAACTGCCAAAGTTGCCGCCGACCTGAAAGATAGATTGCGCCAGGCCATGCCGCCCGCCGGAAGCCATACGGGCCACGCGAGAAGATTCCGGATGAAAGACCGATGAACCGGTACCGACCAGCGCCGCCGCCAGCAGAACTGCGCCAAAACTGCCCGCCAGCGCAAGCAGCACCAGACCGCTTAAGGTAAAGCACATGCCAATTGGCAACGACCACGGCATCGGATATTTATCGGTCCAGTAGCCGACCACTGGTTGCAGTAGCGAAGAGGCGAGCTGGAAGGTGAGGGTTATCATGCCAATCTGCATAAATGTCAGAGAAAATTCTGACTGAAGCAGCGGATAAATCGCCAGAATCAGCGATTGGATCATGTCGTTCAGCAGATGTGAGAGGCTGATAGCACCTAAAATACCAAACGATGTTCGGGCCTTGGTCGTTGACGCAGCCGCGCCCGCCACAGGCTGGGGTTGTTCACTCATTGCCATAGGAAAGTCACTTTTTCAGGGTTGCGATGTAAAGAATGATCTTATTTGTGATTATTACCCGACTAACATACCTGTATGCGTCGTCTGAAGGAAGTCTCAACGCCGAATACAGAATTTCTAATCTGGATGCAGATTTATCTTCACCGGACGCAGACTTGTCTATGATGTCGCGTCATACTATTTTTCAACACGTTGAAATCAGGTCAGGGAGAGAAGTATGAAATTATTGCAGCGGGGCGTGGCGTTAGCGCTGTTAACCACATTTACACTGGCGAGTGAAACTGCTCTGGCGTATGAGCAGGATAAAACCTACAAAATTACAGTTCTGCATACCAATGATCATCATGGGCATTTTTGGCGCAATGAATATGGCGAATATGGTCTGGCGGCGCAAAAAACGCTGGTGGATGGTATCCGCAAAGAGGTTGCGGCTGAAGGCGGTAGCGTGCTGCTACTTTCCGGTGGCGACATTAACACTGGCGTGCCCGAGTCTGACTTACAGGATGCCGAACCTGATTTTCGCGGTATGAATCTGGTGGGCTATGACGCGATGGCGATCGGTAATCATGAATTTGATAATCCGCTCACCGTATTACGCCAGCAGGAAAAGTGGGCCAAGTTCCCGTTGCTTTCCGCGAATATCTACCAGAAAAGTACTGGCGAGCGCCTGTTTAAACCGTGGGCGCTGTTTAAGCGTCAGGATCTGAAAATTGCCGTTATTGGGCTGACAACCGATGACACAGCAAAAATTGGTAACCCGGAATACTTCACTGATATCGAATTTCGTAAGCCCGCCGATGAAGCGAAGCTGGTGATTCAGGAGCTGCAACAGACAGAAAAGCCAGACATTATTATCGCGGCGACCCATATGGGGCATTACGATAATGGTGAGCACGGCTCTAACGCACCGGGCGATGTGGAGATGGCACGCGCGCTGCCTGCCGGATCGCTGGCGATGATCGTCGGTGGTCACTCGCAAGATCCGGTCTGCATGGCGGCAGAAAACAAAAAACAGGTCGATTACGTGCCGGGTACGCCATGCAAACCAGATCAACAAAACGGCATCTGGATTGTGCAGGCGCATGAGTGGGGCAAATACGTGGGACGGGCTGATTTTGAGTTTCGTAATGGCGAAATGAAAATGGTTAACTACCAGCTGATTCCGGTGAACCTGAAGAAGAAAGTGACCTGGGAAGACGGGAAAAGCGAGCGCGTGCTTTACACTCCTGAAATCGCTGAAAACCAGCAAATGATCTCGCTGTTATCACCGTTCCAGAACAAAGGCAAAGCGCAGCTGGAAGTGAAAATAGGCGAAACCAATGGTCGTCTGGAAGGCGATCGTGACAAAGTGCGTTTTGTACAGACCAATATGGGGCGGTTGATTCTGGCAGCCCAAATGGATCGCACTGGTGCCGACTTTGCGGTGATGAGCGGAGGCGGAATTCGTGATTCTATCGAAGCAGGCGATATCAGCTATAAAAACGTGCTGAAAGTGCAGCCATTCGGCAATGTGGTGGTGTATGCCGACATGACCGGTAAAGAGGTGATTGATTACCTGACCGCCGTCGCGCAGATGAAGCCAGATTCAGGTGCCTACCCGCAATTTGCCAACGTTAGCTTTGTGGCGAAAGACGGCAAACTGAACGACCTTAAAATCAAAGGCGAACCGGTCGATCCGGCGAAAACTTACCGTATGGCGACATTAAACTTCAATGCCACCGGCGGTGATGGATATCCGCGCCTTGATAACAAACCGGGCTATGTGAATACCGGCTTTATTGATGCCGAAGTGCTGAAAGCGTATATCCAGAAAAGCTCGCCGCTGGATGTGAGTGTTTATGAACCGAAAGGTGAGGTGAGCTGGCAGTAATCCGAAAGTGCCGGATGTTCGCATCCGGCACAATGCTTAATCGCGGCGGGCGATATCAGCAAATTTGGCATCGAGGATCTTTGCCAGATCGCCTGCCGCCAGTTCGATATCCAGTCCGCGCTTGCCGCCGGAAACATAAATAGTGGCAAATTCTTGTGCGGGGGCGTCGATAATCGTTGGCAGACGTTTTTTCTGCCCCAGTGGGCTAATCCCCCCAACCAGGTATCCCGTCGAACGCTGCGCGACCATCGGATCGGCCATCTCAACTTTCTTGGCACCCAGCGCTTTTGCTACTTTTTTAAGATCCAGTTGACCTGCGACCGGCGTAACGGCCACGGCAAGGTGTTTCATATCACCGTTCACTGCCACCAGCAGCGTTTTGTAGACCTGATCCGGATTCAAACCTAATTTTTTGACGACTTCATCGCCAAAATTGGTTTCAGCCGGATCGTGCTCGTAGGTATGGATTTGAAACGAAATCTTGTTTTTTTCGAGTAATTTAACTGCGGGTGTCATGGTAATTTTCCTGCCTTAAACAAAAAAACGAAGCAAGCATACGCCTGATGGCGGTCCAAAAAAAAGAGTCATCTTGCCTAAGAGTATTGGCAGGATGGTGAGATTGAGCGACAATCGAGTTACACCGTCGCTTAAAGTGACGGCATAATAATAAAAAAATGAAATTCCTCTTTGACGGGCCAATAGCGATATTGGCCATTTTTTTAGCGCAACATTTGCGGCAAATTCCCTTCTCCATACAGGTGTAGTGCACCGACCGCGACCACATATCGCCCCGGCGGCATGGCGCGTAATTTATCCCGCCAGGCGAGATTTCGCTGATGCATCAGCACATCGTACAGCGACTGACTGAACGTATTGGGCAGCGTTATATCATTATTTTGCGGCGGTGCATTCAGCCACCAGCTCATCATTTGTTGCAGCAACCGTGCGTTGGTATGCCAGTGGGTCAGCGTATCGTCCAGCAGCGCCAGTCCTTTGTCAGGGAGCTGGAGCAACATGGCAATCTGGTTTTCAGCCCCTTCCAGTTCAATCACGGGTTTATGTTGTTGCTTCGCCGCCTGCAATAACTGGTAATCGATACCGTATTCTGCCCGCAGCCCCAGTTTTTGTGCCTGCGTCGCCTGAAGAACCATCGCGATTTGCCACAGCGGTTGGGTAGAAAAGAGTGAGGGAGAAATGCCCATCTCCTGGCTAATGTGCTGCAGGTTTTGGAGTTGCTCCTCGCTAATGCGCTCTTCCAGCGCCTCGCAGGCAGGCAAATTAGCAAAAGGCGTATCGCTGGTGGAAACATCCGCCTCGACGATCAGCGCATCGGCGTTTTTGAGCTTTTTGAGCAAACGGGTGGGCAGGGGAGCCATATCGTGGCTACCCATATGAATACTGCCAATCAGATGAAAATGGCGATTGCCGGGGAGGGTGATATCGATGGCAGGCCAGGTGTAATGATTACCGCGCAGCGCGGCCCAAAGCGTTTTTACCCGGTACAACAGATCCATACGACCTCCCTTTGTGAAATATCATGCTAGCGCGCGGTGAGGGATGGCGCAAATGGAGTTGGAGACTTGTTTAATGTGTTTGTATGATTCAGTATGTTCTTGCATCGCTATTCACAAGGAAGCAACAGTTAAAAACCATGAAACAGGCAACAAGAAAACCGACGACACCCGGAGATATTCTTCTCTATGAATATCTGGAACCGCTCGATTTGAAAATCAATGAGTTAGCAGAGTTGCTGCATGTTCATCGTAATAGCGTCAGTGCACTGATCAATAACAATCGTAAACTCACTACTGAGATGGCATTTCGTCTGGCGAAAGTTTTTGATACCACAGTCGATTTTTGGCTAAACCTCCAGGCGGCGGTTGATCTTTGGGAAGTTGAAAACAACATGCGCACCCAGGAAGAATTGGGACGGATTGAAACAGTGGCTGAATATTTGGCACGCCGTGAAGAGCGTGCAAAAAAGGTCGCGTAAGGCCAAAACATCGCTTCATCTCGTAGGCCGGATAAGGCGTTCACGCCGCATCCGGCATCCGAGCACCATTGCCTGATGCGACGCTTACGCGTCTTATCAGGCCTACAAACCTGTGCCTGAACCGTAGGCCGGATAAGGCGTTTACGCCGCATCCGGCAGTCATGCGTCGATGCCAAATGCGCCACCCTAAAGCAGCGCATCCGCAATGATGTACTTATTCCTTCGGTTTAAACCGCAGCAACCGGTTGGCGTTACTCACTACGGTAATCGACGAGAGCGCCATTGCCGCTCCGGCAACTACCGGGTTAAGCAGTGTTCCAGTGAACGGCCACAAAATACCGGCGGCGACCGGAATACCGATACTGTTGTAGATAAACGCACCGAGCAGGTTCTGCTTCATGTTGCGCAGCGTTGCGCGGGAAATAGCGAGCGCATCCGCAACGCCCATCAGGCTATGGCGCATCAGGGTAATCGCCGCGGTTTCAATGGCAACATCACTGCCGCCACCCATCGCAATGCCGACATCCGCCTGGGCCAGCGCTGGCGCGTCGTTAATGCCGTCGCCCACCATTGCCACCTGACGTCCTTCACTTTGCAGACGTTTGATCGCTTCGGCTTTACCGTCCGGCAGCACCCCGGCGATCACCTCATCAATCCCTGCTTCTTTGGCGATCGCATTGGCGGTGGTTGGGTTATCCCCGGTCAACATCACCAGACGATATCCCGCTTTATGCAGGCGTTGCAGCGCCGCCACGCTATCACTACGCAACGGATCGCGTACTGCCAGCAGGGCTACCGCTTTCCCGTCAACCGCCAGCAGCACAGGCGTTGCCCCTTGCGATGCCTGAGCAGTAATCTCCGCTTCGATAGCTTTGGTACCAACCTGTTGCTCATTTAACAGCGCCTGATTGCCCAGCAATAACGCATGACCTTCAGCTTCACCGCTCACGCCCAGCCCGCGCAATGTGCGGAAACCGTTGACCTGCGGCAGCTGCATATCACCTGCTTTATCGAGGATCGCCCGTGCCAGCGGATGGCTGGAACCTTGCTCCAGTGCCGCCGCCAGACGCAATGCCTGCGCTTCATCAACATCAGCAAACGTTTTCACTGCGACAACCTGCGGCTTCCCTTCGGTCAGCGTCCCGGTTTTATCGAACACGACGGTATCGAGTGTACTGGCGCGTTGCAGCGCGTCGGCGTCCCGCACCAGCACGCCAAACTCAGCCGCCCGCCCGACGCCGGAAATAATCGACATCGGCGTCGCCAGCCCCAGCGCACACGGACAGGCGATAATCAGTACCGTGGTGGCAATCACCAGGGTATAAACAATTTGCGGTGCCGGACCAAAGAAGTACCAGATTGCCGCACTGACCAGCGCAATCACCACCACCACAGGTACAAATACGGCTGAGATTTTATCCGCCAGCTGACCGATTTCTGGCTTGCTGCTCTGGGCCTGGCGCACCATGCGAATGATCCGTGACAGCGTGGTATGGCTGCCAACCGCACTGGCACGAAACAGCACACTGCCGTCCTGTACCACTGTCCCGGCATGGACGCTTTCGCCTTCGCCTTTTTGCTGTGGGATTGGTTCGCCCGTCAGCATCGCTTCATCCAGCCATGCTTCGCCCTGGGTAATCTCGCCATCTACCGGCACGCGATCGCCGGTCGTCAGGCGCAGTAACATCCCTGGCTGAACTTCCGCCAGCGGCACGCTTTTTTCACCTTCGTCAGTAACCAGGCGCGCCGTCGGCGGAGTTAAATCGAGTAATTTCTCCAGCGCCTTTGAAGAACGCTGACGTGCGCGCGCTTCCAGCATATGACCGAGATTAATCAGACCGATAATCATCGCACTGGCTTCGTAATAAAGATGTCGCGCTTCCATCGGGAACCACTGCGGCCACAGGTTGACGCTCATCGAATAGAGCCACGCCACGCCAGTACCCAGCGCCACCAGCGTATCCATCGTCGCCGCACCGTTCAGCAGGCTTTTCCATGCACTGCGGTAAAAATGGCCGCCGGCGAAAACCATCACTGCCAGGGTTATCAGGCCGATAACCAACCACAGGCTGCGGTTGTCAGCGGTGACCATCATGTTATCGCCGATCATCCCCCAGACCATCACCGGGATACCCACAGCCAGTGCAACAATTGCCTGCCAGCGGAAGCGCTTCATCGTAGCGACGGCGGTTTCTTGCTGGCGCTCGCGGCGTTTAGCGTCATCTTCAATCGCTTCCGCGCCGTAGCCCGCTTTTTCCACCGCCTGCACTAAATCTTGTGGGGAGGCACTGCCCATCACCAGCGCAGTACGCTCCGCCAGGTTTACCCGTGCCTGAGTGACGCCCGGTACGCTTTGCAGCGCATTTTGTACGCGGGTGACACAGCTGGCGCAGCTCATGCCGCTCAGCAGCAACTGCTGGCTGTCATCGTCATCGGCGGTCGCTGCCGGAAGCGCCTCAGAAACCGCTGTCAGTGCTTCCGACGGGATTGATGACTCCGCCAGCGGTTTAGCCTTTGGGTGGCTTACAGATGCGTCATAACCCGCTTGTTTGATGGTTTCGATCAGCTGTTCTGCACTGGCAGTCCCGGTAACGTGCGCTTCAGTGATAGACACATCCGCTTGTTCCACATCCGGGCGCTGTTCGAGACTTTCTTTCACGCGTTTAACGCAGTGACCGCAGGACAGGCCGTCCAGGGTCAGGTCGATAGTTTGTGACATAAAACACTCCTTTAAGACAGTTTTGACTGGCTGTGATAAAGGTTAAACCTTCCAGCAAGGGGAAGGTCAAGAAATTAATAAACCAGGCGGGTAAAAGTCCGTAAAGATTAAAAAATCGGCTCAATTTGCATCAGGATTAGACATTTATCTCTTTGTTTTCCTGTAGTTAAGTTGCGGGTGCTAAGTTAAATCAGGATGCCTGAAAATCGGCACCGGGGTGAGGAATTACCTCCCGCATCTATAAAAAGGAGTTAACAAAAGATGTTAGATGCAAACAAATTACAGCAGGCAGTGGATCAGGCTTACACCCAATTTCACTCACTTAACGGCGGACAAAATGCCGATTACATTCCCTTTCTGGCGAATGTGCCCGGTCAACTGGCGGCAGTGGCTATCGTGACCTGCGATGGTAAAGTCTTTAGCGCGGGTGACAGTGATTACCGCTTTGCGCTGGAATCCATCTCGAAAGTCTGTACGTTAGCCCTTGCGTTAGAAGATGTCGGCCCGCAGGCGGTACAGGACAAAATTGGCGCTGACCCGACCGGATTGCCCTTTAACTCAGTTATCGCCTTAGAGTTGCATGGCGGCAAACCACTGTCGCCACTGGTAAATGCTGGCGCTATTGCCACCACCAGCCTGATTAACGCTGAAAATGCCGAACAACGCTGGCAGCGAATTTTACATATCCAACAGCAACTGGCTGGTGAGCAGGTAGCGCTCTCTGATGAAGTCAACCAGTCGGAACAAACAACCAACTTCCATAACCGGGCCATTGCCTGGCTGCTGTACTCCGCCGGATATCTCTATTGTGATGCAATGGAAGCCTGTGACGTGTACACCCGTCAGTGCTCCACGCTCATCAATACTGTTGAACTGGCAACGCTTGGCGCGACGCTGGCGGCGGGTGGTGTGAATCCGCTGACGCATAAACGCGTTCTTCAGGCCGACAACGTGCCGTACATTCTGGCCGAAATGATGATGGAAGGGCTGTATGGTCGCTCCGGTGACTGGGCGTATCGCGTTGGTTTACCGGGCAAAAGCGGTGTAGGTGGCGGTATTCTGGCGGTCGTCCCTGGCGTGATGGGAATTGCCGCGTTCTCACCACCGCTGGACGAAGAAGGCAACAGTGTTCGCGGTCAAAAAATGGTGGCATCGGTCGCTAAGCAACTCGGCTATAACGTGTTTAAGGGCTGATCATGATGAACACGGAAGGTAATAACGGTAACAAACCTCTCGGTCTATGGAACGTCGTTTCCATCGGCATTGGGGCAATGGTGGGGGCGGGGATCTTCGCGCTGCTGGGGCAGGCTGCATTGCTAATGGAAGCCTCGACCTGGGTCGCCTTTGCTTTTGGCGGTATTGTGGCGATGTTTTCCGGTTATGCCTATGCGCGTCTGGGGGCGAGCTATCCCAGCAATGGCGGTATTATCGACTTCTTTCGTCGCGGATTAGGCAACGGCGTCTTTTCGCTGGCGCTCTCGTTACTGTACCTGTTGACGCTGGCGGTGAGCATCGCCATGGTCGCCCGTGCTTTTGGCGCTTATGCCGTGCAGTTTTTGCATGAAGGCAGCCAGGAGGAGCACCTTATTTTGCTCTACGCGTTGGGGATCATTGCGGTGATGACGCTTTTCAACTCCTTAAGCAACCATGCGGTAGGGCGGCTGGAAGTGATCCTCGTCGGCATTAAAATGATGATCCTGTTATTGCTGATTATTGCCGGTGTCTGGTCGCTGCAACCGGCGCATATTTCCGTCTCTGCGCCCCCCAGCTCCGGTGCGTTCTTCTCCTGTATCGGGATAACCTTCCTTGCCTATGCGGGCTTTGGCATGATGGCGAACGCGGCGGATAAAGTGAAAGATCCGCAGGTCATTATGCCACGGGCGTTTCTGGTGGCGATTGGCGTTACCACGTTGCTTTATATCTCGCTGGCACTGGTTTTGCTTAGCGATGTATCGGCATTAGAGTTAGAAAAATATGCCGATACCGCCGTAGCGCAGGCTGCTTCTCCGCTGCTCGGGCATGTGGGTTATGTGATCGTCGTCATCGGCGCTTTACTGGCGACGGCTTCAGCCATTAACGCGAACCTGTTCGCCGTGTTTAACATCATGGACAACATGGGCAGCGAACGCGAACTGCCGAAGCTAATGAATAAATCCCTGTGGCGGCAGAGTACCTGGGGCAACATCATTGTCGTGGTGTTGATTATGCTGATGACGGCGGCACTGAATTTAGGCTCACTCGCCAGCGTTGCCAGCGCCACCTTTTTGATTTGCTACCTGGCGGTGTTTGTGGTGGCGATCCGCCTGCGTCATGATATTCACGCCTCGTTGCCGATTCTTATCGTTGGTACGTTGGTGATGTTGTTGGTGATCGTTGGCTTTATCTACAGTCTGTGGTCCCAGGGTAGCCGTGCGTTGATATGGATTATTGGCTCACTCTTACTCAGCCTTATTGTGGCAATGGTCATGAAGCGCAATAAAGCCGTATAAAACCTCTCTGGGCGCAGTACTTTCTATACTGCGCCTTTGTCTTTAATTCAAATTTCCTTTCTTATTCCTTTAATAAATAAGTCACAAAAAAATGATATATACGCGATAAATCTGTGATGCTAATCACTTATTGCTGTGGATTATTCTTAATGCGTATGATGGTAATCTAAAAGTCGTAGTGTATTCTAAATAAATAACGTATAAGCTTTTTAACTGCATTTCTTTTCCAATCTCAATGTTCGACAAAAGAGGTGCACAAGTTATTACCCTTCTTAATAAAATGAGACTGGTTATAAAAACCAGTTAAAATAATGACCTGGAAGGAAGTGACTTATCTATGGCGCGATTCCAGTTTAAAAGCCGTAAAAATAATGGGTTTATTTTTTTAATAAGTTTTATGGTGATGGGAGAAGCTACAATTGCTGCACCGCTGCCACAATGGGCGAACGCTCCAGCGGTAACGCCAGTTGCCCGATTATCTTTACAGGAAAGTATATTACGCGCCTTTGCGCGAAATCCCGACGTCACTCAACAGGCGGCGCAGATAGGTATTGGCGAAGCGCAAATTGATGAAGCCAAAAGTGCCTGGTATCCGCACGTTGGATTAACCGGCAACGCGGGGCCGTCCCGACAAACGGACTCCAGCGGCAGGCTGGATAACAACGTTTCTTATGGCATAACCCTGACGCAGCTAGTGTATGACTTCGGTAAAACAGATAACGATATCAAACTGCAAACCGCCGCTCGTGACAGCTACCGCTTTAAATTGATGGCAACCTTAACCGACGTAGCCGAAAAAACGGCGACGACCTATATGGAAGTCAGCCGTTATCAGGCGTTGTGCGATGCGGCGCAACGTAATATCCACTCGCTGGAAAACGTCTACAACATGGCGGCACTGCGCGCTAACGCTGGCCTGAACTCATCGTCGGATGAATTACAGGCCCAGACGCGTATTGCCGGAATGCGTTCAACGCTGGAGCAATATCAGGCGCAGATGGCGAGCGCCAAAGCGCAACTGGCGGTGCTCACTGGCGTACAGCCGGAGGCGATAGCCGCGCCACCTGCTGAATTAGCCGAGCAGCCGGTATCGCTGAAAAATATTGATTACCAGTCCATCCCACTGGTGCTGGCGGCAGAAAACTTACGCCAGTCAGCACAGTACGGCGTGGAAAAAACGAAAGCGCAATACTGGCCAACGCTCAGTATTCAGGGGGGTAAAACGCGCTACCAGACCAGCGACCGCTCGTATTGGGACGACCAGTTACAACTGAACGTTAACGCGCCGCTGTATCAGGGCGGCGCGGTTTCTGCCCAGGTGCAACAGGCCGAAGGGCAACAAAAAATCTCTGCCTCGCAGGTCGAACAGGCAAAACTGGATGTGCTGCAACGAGCGTCTGTGGCATATGCGAACTGGACCGGCGCACGGGGTCGCGAAGAAGCCGGTTTAGCACAATCCGAAAGTGCGCACAAAACGCGAGATGTGTACCAAAATGAATATAAATTGGGCAAACGCAGCCTGAATGATCTATTAACCGTCGAGCAAGATGTCTTTCAGGCGCAATCGGCTGAAATAAATGCCAATTATGATGGCTGGGTCGCCGCAGTGAATTATGCCGCTGCGGTTAATAACCTTATTCCATTAGCGGGAATTAAACAGGGCTTATACAACGACTTACCCGACTTGAAATAATCCTGCCATTATTAATATCAGGTATGCATCGTTGTTAAGTGATTACCTTTGTCTTATTTAGATAAATGGACTCGCTAAGGATATGCGCCATTTATCAGGAATGCCATTATGAGCCTGATTATTGATGTTATTTCGCGAAAAACATCCGTCAAACAAACGCTGATTAATCCTGGCGACGTTACGGTTGTCATTTATGAGCCCTCTGTAGTGCAGGTTCATGCTCAGGCATCTGCCGTTGCGCGTTACGTCCGTGAAGGAAATGACCTGCTGATCTATATGCAAGACGGCACGGTGATCCGCTGCAACGGTTATTTCCTGCAAGCGGCAAATACCAGCGAACAATCTCAACTGGTGTTTGCCGATGGTCAACAGCTGACACATGTCACCTTTGCCGATACCGCCGCCGGTGGCTTAGCGCCCGTGGAGCTGACCGCTCAGACTACCGCAATTGAAAGCATTGCGCCATTTCTTGATACCGTCGCTCAGACCAGTGCCTTCCCGTGGGGATGGTTAGCGGGTGCCGCGGTAGGTGGTGGCGCGCTTGGCGCTTTACTGGCAAGCGGTGGTGATGATGACTCAAAAACTGAAGTGGTTAACAACCCACCGCCAGCCGAACCCGGCAATGCCACTCCATCGTTTTTGGTAACCGATAATCAGGGCGATCAACGCGGTATTCTTTCCGCCAACGATATCACCGATGACACTACGCCAACCTTTAGCGGCAGCGGACAGGCGGGGGCGACCATCCAGATTAAAGACAGCAATGGTGACACCATCGCCAGTACCCAGGTCGGTAGCGATGGACGCTGGAGCGTCGATTTGCCTACGCAAAGTGCGGGCGAACACACCTGGTCAGTGGTGCAAATCGTCGGCAGCACCATTACCAACGCCGGGTCAATAACGTTAACCATCGACAACAGTCAGGCCGCCGTACAGCTCGCCACCACCGCAGGCGATAACATTATTAACGCCAGCGAACAGGCCGCCGGGTTTACGCTTTCTGGCACGACGAGCAACCTGGCGCAGGGAACCGAACTCACCGTCACGCTAAATGGTAAAACCTACACCACCAGCGTAGGCGCTAACGGCGCGTGGAGCGTGCAGGTGCCGACCGCCGATGCGCAGGCGTTAGGCGAAGGGAATCAGGCGGTGCTGGTCAGCGGGAAAGACGCCACAGGCAATACCGTCACTGGCGCGCAGCTGCTAACGGTCGATACCCAACCGCCAACACTTGCTATCAACACCATCGCTCAGGACAACATTGTCAGCGCCTCAGAACATAACGCCGCGCTGGTACTGAGCGGCACTTCGAATGCAGAAGCGGGGCAAACAGTAACCCTGACCGTCAACGGGAAAAGCCATTCAGCAACCGTCGGTAGCGACGGAACCTGGCAAGTGACGCTGCCTGCCACGGAGGTCCAGTCACTGGCGGAGGGGAACTACGCTGTCAATGCCAGTGTCAGCGACCGGGCAGGGAACACCACCAGCAACAGCGCGAATTTCACGGTAGACACCTCAGCACCCGTGGTCAGTAGGCAACACCGCCAGCAGCCAGGCGAATTTACTGGTCGACAGCGGCCTGCCTGGCGTCACCATCGACACCGTGGCGGGCGACGATATTCTTAATAATGCCGAGCAGGCCGTCGCGCAGATCATCTCCGGACAAGTCAGCGGTGCTTCTCCAGGCGATACGGTAACGGTGAAATTGGGCACTCATGTCCTGACGGGCATCGTGCTGGCAGATGGCAGCTGGAATGTGGCACTGGACCCGGCGGTAACCCGCACGCTGGATCGCGGAGCCAATACGATTTTCGTCACCGTGACAGATGCTGCAGGAAATACCGGCGCGGCGTCTCGAGCAATCACGCTGGTCGGTGTTTCTCCGTTGATCACCATTAACACCGTCTCCGGCGATGACATTATCAGTGGCGCGGAAAAAGGTGCGCCACTGACCCTTACCGGTAGCACTCAACAGGCCGAGACAGGACAAACCGTCACAGTAACCCTGGCTGGACAGAGTTTTACCACTACCGTACAGGCCGATGGCTCCTGGAGTCTGACGGTACCTGCCGCCGCGATGGGAAATCTGCCTGACGGCGCGGTGGCGATTACCGCTTCAGTGACGGATCTCAGCGGCAATACCGGCAACACCTCCCGCACCATTACTGTCGACAGCCAGGCCCCGGCCTTAAGCATTGACTCGCTGACGGCTGATAACATCATCAACGCCGCCGAAAGTGGTCAGGATCTGCAAATCACGGGCACCACCGACGCTCAGCCGGGGCAGACGGTGACCGTCACGCTTAATGGGCAGACCTATCAGGGCGTCGTGCAGTCAGATGGCACCTGGAGCGTGACCGTTCCCGCCGCCAACGTTGACGCATTGGCTGACGGCAACGCCACGGTGACCGCCAGCGTGAACGATGTCGCGGGTAATCCGACCAGCGTCTCACGGGTGGCGCTGGTCGATGCCACGCCGCCGGTGGTAACCATTAATCCGGTGGCAACCGATAACGTCATTAACACGCCGGAACATACCCAGGCGCAAATCATCAGCGGCACGGTCACTGGCGCTCAGGCGGGCGATATCGTCACCGTGACGCTGAATAATGTGGATTACACCACGGTGGTGGATGCTTCCGGCAACTGGAGTCTGGGCGTTCCGGCCTCCGTTGTCAGCGGACTGGTGGACGGCAGTTATCCTGTCAGCGTCTCGGTAACCGACCGCGCAGGAAACAGCGGCAGCCAGTCATTGACCGTCACGGTTAATACCGCAGCGCCCCTTATCGGCATTAACAGCATTGCGGGCGATGATGTGATCAACGCCAGCGAAAAAGGAGCCGATCTCCAGATTACCGGCACCAGCGATCAGCCTGTTAATACCACCATCACCGTGACGCTGAACGGGCAAAATTACACCACCACGACCGACGCCTCCGGCAACTGGAGCGTCACCGTTCCGGCATCGGCGGTAACCGCACTGGGCCAGGCCAACTACACGGTAACTGCGGCGGTGACCAGCAGTATCGGCAACAGCACCACCGCCAGCCATAACGTGCTGGTCGACAGTGCGCTCCCCGGCGTGACCATTAAC
>ERZ773139.3321-NODE-3321-length-14606-cov-8.411724_pt1 | contig 14606 bp, 15 predicted proteins | sample MGYA00580854_ERZ773139 | MGnify/ENA primary metagenome ERZ773139 (study PRJEB29015, sample SAMEA2737809) | human gut metagenome | biome: human gut; feature: human-associated habitat; material: faeces | place: China | collected 2012 ...
CTCCGTCTCGGCTTCGCCGAGCCACCTCCCCTGGAAGGGGAGGCTTGGGATCTGCGCACCCCAAGGCTTCCCCTATGAGTGGAAGGCTGGGATGCCGCCAGCCGTGCAAAAAGGTGCAGACCAAATTTGTTGGCCTGCACCTTTTTGCGGTTTGATTTTTACTCACTCGATCGCGATCGCCGTCGTCTTCGGCAGCTGCTTCGGGGCGCTCTTCGGGACGGAGAGCTGCAGGATGCCGTTTTCGAACTTTGCACGGATATCCTTCGGCTCCAGACCCTCGCCGACGTAGAAGCTGCGGCTCATCGAGCCCGCGTAGCGCTCCTGCCGGATGTAGCGGCCCTGCTTGTCGGTATCGTCCTTGTCGAGGCTCTTGGCGGCCTCGATGGTCAGATAGCCGTTGTTCAGCTCCACATTGACCTCTTCCTTCTTGAAGCCCGGCAGGTCGACATCCAGCTCATACGAGCCCTCGGTCTCCCGCACGTCGGTCTTCATAAGGTTCTTGCTGCGCTTGCCATAGAGCGGATCGCGGCCACGCGGCAGCATCCTGTCCATATCAAACGGATCGTTCCAGAATTCATCAAACAGATTTTCACCAAAAATGCTGGGCACCATAAGTCATACCTCCATTCGTACTGCGCACCGGGAGCCAGCTCCCGGCGGGACTTGCGTACCCTTCATGTAACAACATTGTATTTTGTTCCCTCGGGACTTTCTTTCCGTCCCTCCCTCAGGAACAGCTTCAGTATAGCACCGGTTTTAGCAGTGTCAATAGGAGAGTGCTAAAATTCACAAAAGAAGCGAAATCTGTTCACAGTCTGATAAAAAATACAGGCGCCCGCACGGATGCGGACGCCTGTAACTGCTTTTTCCGTCAGATCATCTGGCACGAGACCTCCGCGTCGGGTGCGAGGATCCTCGCGTATTCGGCCAGCCGCTCCTGCATTGGGCGGAGCGCGGCGGGGTCCTGCCCCGGCACGCCGAAGACCGGATAGAACACATGGCGGCTGGTCTGCCGCGCACAGGTCCGCGCGTCGGCGCCGGCGATCATGCTGAAGATGATGCCGCCCTCGTCGCGGGCGCAGAGATCACCGGGATACGTATGGACCAGATCGCCGCGCAGCCCCGCAAACGGCTCCTTCGCCTGGGCCAGATACAGCTCAGCCGGGCCGAGCAGCTGCTCAACATCATGCGTCCCCGTCAGCACGTGCGTTTCCAGCTCAGCCAGAAACGGCACGGCGGTCACGGCATTGCTCTTGGGGAACTCCCGGCCCTTGAGCAGCACGGATTCAAACTGCATCATGACCGGAAAGGTCTTTTTGAACTTCCGGAAGAACCGGAAATACGGATTCTGGCCGAACACGTCCGCACGGACATAGTCCCTGTATCGCCCGCACAGCGCAGCGAGATGCTCGTCGACCATGGCATAAAAGCCCGCCTCGTCCCACCGGTCCTTGTCCGGATACCGGACCTCGACCCAGGCAAACGGGATCTGAGCCTCCTGCATGGTCGGGCCCTTTGTGATCTGCAGCATATCAGCGTCTCCTGTCGTGTTTTTCCATATTATATCACACACGGCAGGGGTGCTGTCAAGCGGCTGCAGCTTTACTCCGCCAGCTTCTTGCCGAGGGCCTGGCAGGCGCTCAGCGCTTCGTCGTCCGGCGCTTCGCAGCAGGTCACGCTGTCAGCTGCCAGCCGGATGCCGGCAGAGGCGCAGTCCTCTTCCCACGTGCGCATCCACTCGCCGTCGCCCCAGCCATAGGAGCCGAACAGCGCGACAGCCTTGCCCGCGAGCGCGGACTTGATCCCGTCGAACATCGGTGCGAACTCCGTCTCCTCCAGCTCCTCCGCGCCCATGGCCGGGCAGCCGAGCGCGACGGCCTCCAGCGCCGCGACCGTATCCGCGGTCACGTCGGCCGACGTCAGGACGCTGCATTCCGCGCCTGCCTGCCGCATGCCCTCTGCAACTGCGTTTGCCATGGCCTCGGTGTTGCCCGTGCCGCTCCAATAGATCACTGCTGTTTTCTTCATAATCTGTCATCCTTTCTGGTCCCGGACGGCCGGTCTGCGGCCAGCCGGGTCTGCTTTATCGGTCTGCGACGGCCAGCTTGTCCAACCCGGAGCCGGACTGCCAGCGCTCGCAGTAAACCTGCGTACATTTTTTATATTTTGCAAACGTCTGCCGCGCCTGCCGCTCGTCGCCGTACACCTTCCAGACGCCGGTGCATTTGGCGTTCGCCGCGCGGTTTTCGATGAAGCCCTTCACGTCCTCCGGCGGGTAGCTGAGAAACAGGCCGACCTCGTGCGGAAATTCCGCCGAGCTGCGCATCCGCCGCACGAGCGCCGCCACGCAGCCGCCGTAGCTGCCGCAGGGATATCCGGCCCCGGCCAGCAGTTTGGCCGCCGCGTCGGAATCCAGATCCCGCTGCAAAGCCGCCGGGCGGTAGAGATACAAAAGAGCCTTTCCCTTCGTAAACCGCAGCGGCAGCAGGCACAGGCCGCGGGCCTGATAGCGCCGGTTGAACGCGCGGATCTCGGCGAGCAGCGCCGCCTTGTCCTCGCACGGGCAGGGAAAGAGACTGCCCGTCTTGATCCCGGCGAGCGTCGGCGCGGCCTGCCGGATCACAAGCTCCTCTGACATCAGAATGCACCCTGCACGGCGTACTTATCCAAAATCCCGCGCAGCGCGGACAGGGAGCTCGTGTGGCAGCGCTCGATGATGGTGTTCTGCCCCTTCAGCTCGCTGAGCGCCCCCTGCACCATCTTGTGGGACATGGTATTGGTAAAAAAGATCATCAGATCGGGATTCCCCAGTTTGTTCCGAAGTCCGCCGGCGGGCTTCGTGAAGATCTTCGACTGACATTGATAGCTCTTGCAAAGGTCCTTATAGCGGCGTTCCATACATTCGTTGCCGCCCAAAATCACAACACTCATAAGCTCGTCCTTTCGGTTTGGATTTGGTTAGATATCTCTAACTAACAGATAGACTTTGCCCCTGTCTTCCGGTCCTCCGGACCCCCGCGCAGCTTTGGCTGCAGGGTTGGGCTCTCCCCATTTCAGTTAGAGTCCTTTAACCATCTGTCCGGATTATAGCACACCTTCCGCGCATACGCAAGCAGAAATTTCCCGGGAACGAAGAAAGTCCCGGCCCGGGGCAGCGCACTGCCCCGGGCCGGATCGTTTGACAGCATTTCAGCCGGTTTTCGCCGCGCTCAGATCGCCTGCCCGTTTTTCAGCTGCAGCTGCAGCTTGTCGGCGATGAGCGCGATGAATTCCGAGTTGGTCGGCTTGCCCTTGGTATTCGAGACCGTGTAGCCAAAGAAGCGCTGCAGCGTCTCGAGATCGCCGCGGTCCCACGCGACCTCGATGGCGTGGCGGATCGCGCGCTCCACGCGCGAAGGCGTGGTGGCGAAGGTCTTGGCGACCTGCGGATAGAGCACCTTCGTGATGGCGTTGATGACGTCCATATCCTGCACGGCGATCATGATCGCCTCGCGCAGATACTGGTAGCCCTTGATATGCGCGGGCACGCCGATCTCATGGATGATCGAGGTGACCATGGCCTCGATATTGACCTCCTGCCGGCGCTGCGCCGACTGGCGGAGCTGGCCGTCGATCGCGGTCATCTCGTGGATGCGCTCGGCTACGGCGTCCAGCTCGCACGGCTTCGTCATAAAATACTGCACACCGAGCGACGCGGCCATCCCGGCCACATACTCCGTCATGAACCCCGTCAGCACCAGCGCTGCCGGCGGCTTGTCCATCTCCCGGGCGCGCTTGAGGACCGTGATGCCGTCCAGCTTCGACAGCATCAGATCCAGAACCAGCACATCCGGTTTTGCCGCGCGCATCAGCTCGACTGCGCGCTGACCGTCGGCGGCGGTACCGACGATCTCGTAGCCGGAAACCTGTTCCAGCCTCCGCTTGACGTGAGCGCAGAATTCCTCGTTCCCGTCTGCGATCAAAATTTTGACACGGTTTTCCATCTTAGACCTCTCCTCGTTATATGGTTTGTATCAGACACTGACTTTTTTATCGCTGCGACAACAATACTGTAACATATTCTGGAAATATTTTCAATTTATTTATTCTAGTTTTTTCCAGAATTTTTCGACAGATTTTGATTGCTTCCATTATGTCTGTGAAAAAACCGTTAAATTTCAAAGGAATCAAATAGATTCAATATTTTTATCTATATATAAAATGGATTCACATTCCATTTTCAATTATAGAACTCTATTTTCCGCCTTGTCAAGTATTTTCCTGTTTTTCTCCGTTTTGTCTTTTTCTTCCGCATGCATTTGTGCCAGGTGCACAAAAAAACAGGATCTGCCGCGCAGGCAGACCCTGTTTTTTCGAAAATTTCCGTCTCAGCTGAGGTATTCGCATTCCAGATCCCGCACCATCCGCACATAGCGGGCCTTGCAGCTCTCGTTGCGCCCGGCGAGCAGGTCCTGATAGCAGGGCGCAAGAAATTCCTCGCGGATGCGCGCGTAGCTCGCGTGGCGGTCCGAGCAGGTGTTGATGCAGGTGACGATGCCGGGGGCGATGTTGTAGTATTCCCGGATCAGTGCCTCGCCGTCGGGCTGGGAACGGAGATACCCGTCGCGGAAGGCGCGGAAGGCCGTCAGCTCTTCGCAGTCGTCCGGCTTGCCGAGCTCCTGGCAGACGGCCGTCGTGATGAAGCACAGACCGAGGAACTTCTTGCGGAAGCCGCCGGAGATGGATTCATAGTCGCCCAGATAGAACGGGGACTTCGGATACCGCTCCACCCACTGCTTCTGCAGGATCGTGACGAATTCCTCGCTGATCGGCAGCTGCTGCTTGCGCACCATCGGCACGAAGAAGATCGCAAGGACGATCTTCTCGTCCTCCATGTCGCCCTTCTTCTGCCAGCCGGCCTCCAGCTCGTCGAGCATGGCGGCGGCCGCGCGCCCGAGCAGCTGCGTCTGCCGCTCCGGCGCTACGCCGCGGGCCAGCTCCTGAATGACCGGCGCACAGCCGGTCTCATAGGTCTCAAAGGCCTCGAAGAAGACGTCGCGCATGATCTTTTTCTGATAGCCGCCAAAGTTTTTGATGCACCAGCCGAGCCGGGAGACCGCACGGTCATAATACGCCGCCCGATCCTCGTCCGCCTCCTGCGCAGCCGGCGGCTCAGCCGCCAGCTGTTCCTTTGTCAGCCGCGTGCCGCAGTACATGCAGGAGAAGCTCGCAAGCTCTGCGGGGATGTGCAGCGTGTGCCCGCACTGCGGACACAGCCCGGTGATCATGTCTTCCATAGAAGCCACCTGCTTTCGTGAAGTTCCTTCTATTTTTTCATACTTTCGCGTTTCTGTCAAGTCCGGAAGCGACCGGGGCCGCCAGATGCGGCGCGCCTCCCATGCCTTCCCCTATGAGGGGAAGGTGGCACGGCGAAGCCGTGGCGGATGAGGTTGGGCAGTTCCGTCTACGCAGCACTGTCCACCTCATCAGTCGCCTTGCGGCGACAGCTTCCCCTCATAGGGGAAGCCATTGGAGTGCATTTTGTAGGGGCGGGGCTCTGCTCCTACAACGCATAACGCAAAACTTCCCCGCAAAAAGGTGCAGCCTGACAAACTCAGACTGCACCTTCTATTGACTGCAAATATTCAACGGCAACTAGTTTCAAATCTGATACCCCCGTATCAGGCGGCGCGTATTCAAATCCACGTAAGGTGACCACCGAATGGAACGACGCCTGAAATATTGGTGCTTGCCTGAATTCAGAGGCAGAATGCACCCCGTATCCCCAAGCGCCCTTTTCTCCCCTATCTTTTCCCGCGCAAGGGAAAAGATAGGGCCGCCGGAGACATCGGGCAGCTGCAAATTTGATACAACCTCTCAGTCTCGGCTTCGCCGAGCCAGCTCCCCTGGGAGGGGAGCCTTTTCGTTATCTTCTGCCCACTGGGCGTAGAGGCTGCGCATCCAGGCCGGGACGTCCATGCCGTAAACGGCGTTGAGCCGCTCCGGGGTCAGGACCTGCGCGGCCGGGCCGTGGGCGATCTGGCGCCCATGATCCATCAAAAGCGCGTCCGTCCCGAACGACCGGGCCAGCGACAGATCGTGCACCACGCTCACCACCGCCCGCCCCGGCTCACGGAGCCAGCTGCCGATGAGCGCGAAGATCTGCTTCTGATAGATGAGATCGAGGTGGTTCGTCGGCTCGTCAAGCAGCAGCAGCTTCGGGTCCTGCGCCAGGACCTGCGCGAGGAACGTCCGCTGCAGCTCACCGCCGGAGAGCGTCAGCACCGACTGCCGCCGCTTGTCCTGCAGACCGGCGAGGGTGAGCGCCTGCTCGACCTTCTCCCGGTCCTCTGTCTGGCTGCGGCCGAACAGGCCGCCCGCGTACGCGAACCGGCCGAGCCGCACGACCTCCTCGACTGTGAAGCCGTAGCCGACGAAATGATTCTGCGCCAGCACGCCGATCGCCTGCGCGCGCAGGGCGGGCTTCATCTTCGCCACGTCCTGGCCCGCGAACAGGACTCTGCCCGTATAGGGCACGCCCTGCGTGACGGCGTTCAGGGCCGTGGACTTGCCCGCGCCGTTCGGCCCGACGATCATGAGCCACTGCCCTTCTTCCACGGTGAACGAAAGCCCGTCGACGATTTTTTTCTGCCCAAACTGCACCGACAGGCGCGAAACTTCCAGCATCGGCATGCTCAGTGCTCCTTTCTGGACTGATAGAAGATGACGACGAACACGATCGCGCCCACGAAGCTCGTCACCACGCCGATCGGCAGCTCCAGCGGGTTCAGGAGCGTCCGCGCGACAAGGTCCGCCAGCATGAGGAAGACCGCGCCGCCGAACATCGCCGCGGGCAGCAGCCGCCGGTGGTTGGGTCCGACGAGCATCCGCACCATATGCGGCGTCACAAGGCCGACAAAGCCGATCGTCCCACCGATGGAGACGCAGACGCCGATGAGCACCGAGACCGTAATGAGCAGCACGAGCTTCGCGCGCTTGACATCCACGCCGATCTGGCGGGCGTTGTCCTCGCCGACGGCGAAGGCGTTGAGGATCTGCGCGTGCAGCAGGATCACCGCGCCGCACACGGCCAGCGCGAGTGCCAGCACGGCGGCATTCTGATACGTGCTGCCGCTGAGCGAGCCCATGGTCCAGAAGGTGATCTTCTGGACCTTATCGGCGGCAAAGGTGATGACGATGCTCATGATGCTCGAGACGAACATCGAGAAGATCACGCCGATGAGGATGATCGTGTTGGTCGAGAGCGACCGGTCGAGCTTGTACGAAAGCCCGAGGATGACCAGCAGCGAGCCGAACGCGAACAAAATCGCCATCACCATCGTCCCCGCGAACGGGAAGCCCGGCAGCGTGACGCCGAAGGCGATGGCGCAGACCGCGCCGAGCGACGCGCCGGACGAAACGCCGAGCGTCGAGCCGTCGGCCAGCGGGTTTTTGAGCAGCCCCTGCATCGCCGCGCCCGCGAGAGACAGGGCCGCGCCCGTCAGCGCCACGCACAGCACGCGCGGCAGCCGGATGGGCATGATGGACGAGACGAGCCCCTCGGGCAGCGCGCCGCCCGTGAGCTTCGCGGCGAAGAACGCCAGCGTGTCTCCAAGCGGCACGCGGACGCTGCCGATGCAGACGCAGAGGCACAGCACCGCCAGCGTCACGACCGCAAACAGAAGATACTCCCAGAGTCTGAATGTTTCGTGATACCGGCGCATGCTGTGCCTCCTGTGGATATTTTATTCTATAATCGTAGTTTACTCGCCGTAGACGAAGTCATACAGCGCCTGCGCGCCCTCGGCCAGCCGCGGAGCCGGACGGGAGAGCTCATTGTTCTGCAGGTTGAGGATCTTGCCGTTCTTGACGGCGGTGACATTCTCCCAACCCGGACGGGCCAGGATCTCCTCTTCCGGGGTGGGGCCTTCGCCGTAGTACATGGAGATGGTCACGATGTAATCCGGGTTGCGCTCGAGCACCTGCTCTTCGGAGATCTCGCTCCAGCCGGTCACGTCCGCGAAGCAGTTCTTGAGGCCCATCATGTTGGCGATCTCGTCCATGAAGGTGCCGGTGCCGGCCGTCCAGAGGCCGTACTGCAGCGGGGAGACCTCAAAGTACACGGTCTGGCTGCCGTCGCCGGCGTTGGCCTTGATCTCGTCGAAGGTCTTCTGCATGGACTCGACGACGGAAGCCGCCTCGTCCTGCTTGCCGACGAGCTCGCCGATCATGTGGATGGCGGTGTAGACGCCTTCAATATCCTGCGCGTCGCTCACGACGACATGCACGCCCGCAGTCTCCAGCTGCTGGACCTGCTCGTCGGTCTGGGACATGGTGCTCATGAGCAGGACCTGCGGCTGCAGCTCGACGATCTGCTCGATGTTGGTGTCGCTGCCGGACTCGACAGCCGGGATCTCGGTCACTTCCGCCGGATAGTCGCAGTATTTGCCGCGGCCGACCAGCAGATCGCCCGCGCCGATGGCGTAGAGGATCTCGCAGTCAGACGGGGTCAGGGCAACGATGCGGGTCGCGGGCTCGTCCAGGGTGATCTCCCGGCCGGTCATGTCGGTCAGGGTCACGGCGGTGGACTCCTCCGCGGGTTCTTCAGCCGGTTCTTCGGCGGGTTCCGCTTCTTCGGCGGGCGCAGGTTCTTCGGCCGGAGCGGTCTCGGTCTGCGCGGGTTCGGTCTGCGCGGGCTCGGTCTTTGCGGCGCAGCCGGTCAGGACTGCCAGCAGCATCACGGCCGCCAGCAGCAGGGCAAGGATCTGATTCTTTTTCATGGTTCGGTTCTCCTTTATTATAATTCCAATACAAAAGGCCCCTCCCAGCAGGGAAGAGCCTGAAACCGCCCTGTGCGCGGCTTGCACGCAGGGCGCACCTTGCCCGTTCCCAGAAGCTCCGGCAGCGCCGCCGATCATTGCGGCCCTGCCTGACATACGTGACCAGGTCTCCCGGCTCTGCTTCCTCCTACCGGAGCCCCTTCCCGCCGTTCGGCAGTGGTGCTGGCTCCTTCGTCCGCATTACGGTTACTGGGTTAGCCCGGGCTTCGCACCCGGTTCCCACGGCGGCTGCCCGCCGGCGCTTCCGCGCGGAGACGTATGGTATTGAATTTCCTACATTTTATCCGCTTCTGTGCGAATTGTCAACCGATTTTCCCCATCTGCGCGGCTTTGGATGCATGATTTTTCCATAGCGTGGACGTTCCGGCGGGTTTTATGCTGGTTTCTCTGTATATATACGAATATTATTTATTTTATCCGCACCCAGCCTCCGGCTTTTTCTTTCGGTTTTTGCGTGATTTTTTCTTCTTTTGTGCATTTTGTCCGCTTTCATGGACGTTTTACACGAAAGACTTGGCGTGTTTTTCTTGCATCTTCTCTTGACAATATGCATTTCGTGTGTATAATTATGAGCATACCAAACAGAACCGACGAACCACTCGTCACAGGAGGAAATGAATATGAAAAAGTTACTTGCTCTGCTGCTTGCAGCCATCATGGTGCTGAGCCTCGCGGCCTGCGCCTCTACCGCAACGACCGACGCTCCGGCCCAGACCAGCGAAGCTGCCGACACCACCACCGAGACCGCCGCAGAACCCACAGCCGACGCCGCTGACGAGACCGCAGCCGCTGAGATCTCCACCGTCGTCCCCGGCAAGCTGACCGTCGCCACCAGCCCGGACTTCGCCCCGTATGAGTTCTACGCCCTCGACGAGAACAACGATCCGCAGCTCGCCGGCTTCGATGTCGCGCTTGCGCAGTACGTCGCCGATTACCTGGGTCTCGAGCTCGACATCATCCCGATGGACTTTGACGGCGTGCTCAACGAGCTTGCCACCGGCAATGTCGACCTCGGCATGGCCGGTCTGTCCCCGGATCCCGCCCGTGCCGACGCCATGGACTTCTCCGACATCTACTACTTCGGCGGCCAGAGCTTCGTCACCGTCAAGGACAAGGCCGATCAGTTCACCGATCTGGCTTCCGCCAACAAGGCTGAGTACTCCATCGGTGCGCAGAACGGCTCCATCCAGTACGATCTGGCTGTTGAGAACACCCCGGACGCCGACATCGTCTCCCTGACCAAGGTCACCGACATCATCGGCGATCTGCTGAACGACAAGCTTGACGGCGCATTCATCGAGACCGCTGTCGCCGAGAACTATGCCAAGAACTATCCCGAGCTCGTCATCGTCTGCGACGTTCCTTATGATGTTGCCGGTTCCGCGATCGGCGTCATGAAGGGCAACGATTCCCTGATGAAGGGCGTCAACGAAGCCATCGCCGCCGCGCTTTCCGACGGCTCCATGGACAAGTTCGTCGCCGAGGCCAATGAGCTCTCCGTCGGCAATGTCTACGAAGGCCTGCTCGACGAGAACGGACAGGTCGCCGAGGGCTAAGATCCCCGGAAGCCACGACCCCATCACCTGAAATCTCACCGCAAGAGCCTCTCCCGCAGAAGGAGAGGCCCTTGTGTGCATTCTGATCGGAGGAAAAACCATGTTTACTGCCGCCGGCTTTGCCAAGGCTCTGGCCTATTGGAAGCTGTTTCTGCAGGGCGTCGTATGTACCGTCTGCCTGTCATTCCTGACGGTCCTGTTCGGCTTCCTGCTCGCCCTTCTCATCACGGGTATGCGGATGTCCGACTTCCGGCCGTTCCGGGCGCTGGCCCTGACGCGCGACGGCCATGAGCGCGACGAGGGCTTCCTTGCGAAGCTCAGCCGCTTCAACCCCATCCGCTTCATCGCGTCCGTCTATGTCGAGCTGTTCCGCGCAACGCCGATGGTCGTGCAGATCATGCTCGTGTACTACGGCCTGTTCAACGGCGTGAAGGTCCTGCCGGGCTTCATGCTCTTCGGCTTCATCCGCTTTGAGCGGTTCTTCCCCGGCGTGGTGGCGCTGGCGCTCAACTCCGGCGCGTATCTGTCGGAGATCATCCGCTCCGGCATCCAGTCGATCGACGGCGGCCAGACCGAGGCCTCCCGTTCGCTCGGCATGTCCAAGCTGCAGACCATGCGCTTCATTATCCTGCCGCAGGCCATCCGCAACATCCTGCCTGCCATCGCCAACGAATTCGTCACCATCATCAAGGAATCCGCCATCTGCTTCACCATCGGCGTGCAGGACATCATGTCCGCCGTCAACTCCGTCAAGGGCGCGACCTACCGCATCACCGAAGCGCTGGTCATCGCGACGGCCCTGTACTTCTGCCTGACGTACCCGACGAGCAAGGTCATCGCGCACTTTGAGAAGAAGATGAGCGCGGGCTCCAGCCGCAACGCCGCGAACGTCGCGCACAAGCGCAAGGTCCAGGCACAGGAGGGCACGAAATGAGCAGTCTGATCGAGGTCAAGCACCTGAAAAAATACTATAACAAGGGCGAGATCAAGGCGCTCGACGATGTGAGCGTCAATATCGAGCGCGGCGACGTGATGGTCGTCATCGGCCCGTCCGGCTCCGGCAAGTCGACGCTGCTGCGGTCTTTGAACCTGCTGGAGGTGCCGACGGCGGGCGAGATCGACTTTGACGGCGTGGACATCACGAAGAAAAAGGTCAAAACCGAGGCCGGTAAGTGGGTCAAGCTCGATCTTGACAAGCACCGGCAGAAGATGGGCATGGTCTTCCAGCATTTCAACCTCTTCCCGCACATGACCATCCTCGACAACATGACCCTCGCGCCCATCCATGTCAAGCACATGCCGAAGGCCGAGGCCGAGCAGAAGGCACATGCGCTTCTCGAGCGCGTCGGGCTCGGTGACCGCGCAGAGGCCTACCCCATCCAGCTCTCCGGCGGCCAGAAGCAGCGCGTGGCCATCGTCCGCGCGCTCATGATGGAGCCTGAGGTCATGCTCTTTGACGAGCCGACGAGCGCGCTCGACCCGGAGATGGTCGGCGAGGTGCTCGAGGTCATGAAGGAGCTGGCGCACGACGGCATGACGATGGTCGTCGTCACGCACGAGATGGGCTTCGCCCGCGAGGTCGGCAACCGCGTACTGTTCATGGCTGACGGCAAGCTCGTCGAGCAGGGCAGCCCGGCGGATATCTTCGAGCATCCGCAGAACCCCCGCCTGCAGGACTTCCTGAGCAAGGTACTGTGATTCCCACAGGGAAGCGACAGCGGCGCTTCCCTGTTTCTTTATTCATGAAGGAGACGATCATATGACACTAAACAAGCAGCCGGCGCTGGACGCCATTGAGAAAGAACAGAACACCATCCTGCACGTGGCCGACGAGATCTGGGACTATGCGGAGCTTTCTCTGCAGGAGTTCCGGTCCGCGAAGCTCTACTGCGAGGTTTTAAAGCAGGAGGGCTTCCGCGTGGAGGAGGGCGTGTGCGGCATCGCCACCGCGTTTGCCGCGAGCTTCGGCTCCGGGCGGCCGCACATCGGCATTCTGGCCGAGTATGACGCGCTGTCCGGTCTCTCGCAGCAGGGCGGGCAGCTGGTCCACGCGGAGCGCACGCCCGGCGGCACCGGCCACGGCTGCGGGCACAATCTGCTGGGCGCGGGCGCGCTGGCCGCCGCGATCGGCGTCAAGGCCTGGCTGGAGCAGACCGGCTGCCCCGGCACCGTCACGCTCTACGGCTGCCCCGGCGAAGAGGGTGGCGCAGCCAAGGCTTTCATGGCACGCGACGGCCTCTGGAAGCAGCTCGACGCCGCGCTCACCTGGCACCCGGAGGACTGCAACGAGGTCATCACCGGCGGCTCGAACGCCTGCATCCAGGTGCAGTACACCTTCCACGGCGTCGCCTCCCACGCGGCGGGCGCGCCGGAGCTGGGCAGGAGCGCGCTGGACGCGGTCGAGCTCATGAACATCGGCGTGCAGTTTCTGCGCGAGCATATGACCGACGACGCGCGCATCCACTATGCCATCCTCGACGCCGGCGGCCGCAGCCCCAACGTCGTGCAGAGCGCGTCCACGGTCTTGTATATGGTCCGCTCGAAGCACGTGGCCGAGGCCGTGAAGCTGCAGGCGCGTGTCGACAAGATCGCCGACGGCGCGGCACTCATGACCGAAACGAGCTATACCCGCAAGTTCATCGACGGCACGGCCGACTGCCTGCCGAACCGCACGCTCGAGACCCTCATGCACGAAAACTTCGCCGCCCTCGGCGTGCCGCAGCACACCCCGGAGGAGCTGGACTTCGCCAAAAAGCTCGCCGCGACCTATCCCAGCAACCAGGCCGTCCCCGGCACCGGCAGCCGCATGCAGGCGGACTACGCCCGCAAGATCCGCGCGCTGCAGCAGACCTCCGGCCACGCGATGAACGATTTCCTGCTCCCCTACTTTACGGGCGAAGCCTTCCGCGCGGGCTCGACCGACGTGGGCGACGTGAGCTGGCTGTGCCCCACGGCGCAGTGCTCCGTCGCCTCCATCCCGAACGGCTGCCCCGGCCACAGCTGGCAGATCGTCTCCTGCGGCACGACCTCCATCGCGCACAAGGCCGCGCTGCACGCGGGCCGCGTCATCGCCTGCACGGCGATCGACCTGTTTACCCAGCCGGAGCGGCTGGCTCAGGCGAAGGCGGAATTCGATCAGGCCGCGGAGGGCGGTTATGTCTGCCCCATCCCACCCGACGCCGTCCCGGTCGTGGCGGACTGAGCGCAAAAAGGGCTTGACTTCCGGCCAAAATACAGGCACTATAGCTGTATAACATTCCGGAAACGAGGTTTTTTCTATGAACGTCGTCAACTTTGGTTCTCTCAATCTCGATCATGTCTACGCCGTCGACCATTTCTGCCGCGCGGGTGAGACCATCCACACGGCCGGCTACACGCAGAACGCGGGCGGCAAGGGCCTGAACCAGTCCATCGCCGTGGCGCGCAGCGGCCAAACACTCTGCCACGCCGGCATGCTCGGCGCGGGCGGCGAGCCGCTGGCGCAGCTGCTGGAGGGCTGCGGCGTCGATCTGCGGTATCTCGGCCGCACCGAGACCCCGCAGGGCCACGCCATCATCCAGGTCCAGCCCGACGGACAGAACTGCATCTTCCTCTACGGCGGCTCCAACCAGGCCGTCACGCCGGAGGACATCGACGCCGTGCTCTCGCACTTTGCCCCGGGCGATTACCTGCTGATGCAGAACGAGCTTTCAAACTTCACCTACCTGCTGCGCGCGGCGGTCGGCCGCGGGCTGCGCGTGGTGCTCAACGCTTCTCCCATCTCCGGGGAGGTACTGGCGGCCGATCTGACCGGCGTCGACTGGCTCGTGGTCAACGAGATCGAATGCGCCGCGATCGCGGGCTGCTCCACGCCGGAGGAGGGCTATGCCGCGCTGCGGGCGCGCTATCCCGGGCTCGGCATTCTGCTGACGCTCGGGTCCGAAGGATCCGTCAGCTGGAAGGACGGCGTGGAGATCCGGCAGTGCGCGTATCCGGTCCAGGCGGTCGACACGACCGGCGCGGGAGATACGTTCATGGGGTATTTTGTCGGCTGTCTGGCGCAGGGCATGGAGCGGAAGGACGCCATGCAGTATGCGGCCATGGCCGCCTCCATCGCCGTTACCCGCCCCGGCGCTGCGCCTTCCATCCCCATGATGGCCGAAGTCCGCGCCGCAGTGGAGGCCCTCTGAGCCATACAAAAGGCTCCCCTTCCAGGGGAGCTGGCTCGGCGCAGCCGAGACTGAGAGGTTGT
>ERZ773139.3331-NODE-3331-length-14557-cov-3.665770_pt1 | contig 14557 bp, 10 predicted proteins | sample MGYA00580854_ERZ773139 | MGnify/ENA primary metagenome ERZ773139 (study PRJEB29015, sample SAMEA2737809) | human gut metagenome | biome: human gut; feature: human-associated habitat; material: faeces | place: China | collected 2012 ...
ATCCTACCCCCGACCGTACCACCATTGTTGCTTTTCCGGGAGCTTATGGTGCCGGAAAGTATACAACAGGAGGTGCGGGAGGTACTGTATATATAGTGACTTCATTAGCTGATGATGGGGCGGTGGGTACTTTACGTCATGCTATACAGCAGAAGGGAAGACGTACAATAGTCTTTGCAGTCGGAGGAGTGATCGAATTGCAGAAACAACTAGTTATCACCAACGATGACATTACTATTGCAGGTCAAACAGCTCCGGGTAAGGGAATCTGTTTGAAGGACAACACTTTGCGGGTGAATGCCAATAATGTAATTATTCGTTTCCTCCGTTGTCGTATGGGAGATGAAAAACGAATAGAGGATGATGCGATGAATGGTTATCAGAATAATTATCCCGGAAAGCAGAATATTATTATTGACCATTGTTCCATGAGTTGGAGCACTGATGAATGTGCCTCATTTTATGGGAATACTAATTTTACAATGCAGTGGTGTATTCTCAGCGAAAGCTTGTGGCATTCGATACATGAAAAAGAGGCTCATGGTTATGGTGGAATATGGGGTGGCTCACCTGCCACATTCCATCATAATTTGTTGGCTCATCACAGTAATCGGACTCCGCGTCTTTGTGGAAGTCGTTATTCGAATCGGGCAGATGTGGAAAAGGTGGACTTATGTAATAATGTAATTTATAATTGGACTAATGAAGGTGCTTATGGAGCTCAGGGAGGTTATTACAATATTATGAACAACTATTATAAACTAGGTCCTGCTTCCGCCAAGGATAAAACTCATGCACGTTTTTTCACCGCTTATATAGATGATGGAAAGAATGCCCAAGATGCCGGAGTATTTGGTTACTTTTATGTGAATGGCAATATAATGGACAATACATGTGTGGACTTGTCAGGCGAACAGCAGAAGGAGATTGCCAGCGCCAACGCCAATAATACTTCTTCTACTGCATTCAAGGTAAAGAATGACGAAAGAACATCTTCTGACTTATTGTTGGACATGCGCATTGATATCCTTTCTGATTACAGTTTTATGCAATCTGCTACAGACGCTTACGAAACTGTGCTGGCGTATGCAGGGGCATGGACATGTGGCTGGAAGGATAATAAGTATATCATTCCGGAGCGAGATAAGATTGATAGGCGTATTGTAAGTGAAACTGCTAATGGTACTTATAGTACTAATGCATCTAAAGGTGGTGGATATGGTTTGATAGACAGTCAGGAGGATACTATAGAAAAGTGGGACGAATATATAACTGAAACCTCTTCTCTTGTCGATACAGACAAGGACGGTATACCGGACGGATGGGAAATAGCAAAAGGCTTAAATCCTAATGATGCGTCTGACGGGGCAAAGTATAATTTGAGTGCTGCTTATACAAATCTAGAGGTGTATCTGAATGGCTTGGTGGAGAATACTTTTCCGGCAAGTCATTCCAAATAATTGTTTTTTAATGATTAGATTTCTTAGTTCTATTTGCTTGTGAAAGCAGGTAAAACAATGAGTATTATGATAAGTTTCATCGGTTTTTATCCGGTATTCATCGGATTATTGACCGTAAATCAGCAGAAAAGCCTGTAAAAGCATAAAGAAATGGCGTATCTTTGAACCATTAATCAATTAATAATAGAAATAATGGAAGAGAAACAAAAAACTTTGTCTGCTACAGGCTTTTCCGGTAAATATCTGGTAGCTTCACTTTTTATCCTTTCGGGGATACTACTGTTTGCCCGCAATATGGGATGGATTACTGCTGAATTGTTTAGCACGATAGTATCCTGGTATTCTCTTTTTATTATATTAGGTATATATTCGATGATACGTCGCCATTTTGTAGGAGGAATAATTCTTTTGTTGATTGGTGTCTATTTCTTATTGGGTGGGCTTTCATGGTTGCCTGAGAATTCTCAGGCAATGGTCTGGCCTCTTGCTTTGATAATAGCGGGTGTTTTGTTGATTTTCAAATCCCGAAGAAGAGGGCCTTGGTCTCATAGCCATATGGCACATCATCGCAAGGAATGGATGAAACGGAGAGGTCTGGGTATGAACTTTAAAGAAGAACAGCAACAATGCGAGTCTGTCGATGGCTTTTTGCATTCGGAAAATGTTTGGGGAGCGGCACGTCATGTCGTACTTGATGAGCTATTCAAAGGAGCTATTGTTCGTACTTCGTTCGGGGGTACAGTTATTGATTTGCGTCATACCCATATTGCGTTGGGAGAAACTTATATCGATCTGGACTGTAGCTGGGGAGGAGTTGAGATTTATGTTCCTTCCGATTGGAAAGTAGTATTCAAATGTAATACTTTCTTCGGTGGCTGTGATGATAAACGTTGGCATAACGGGGATATTAACTATGAGAGCATATTAGTAGTTCGAGGTACGCTTTCTTTTGGAGGTCTGGAGATAAAAGACTAGTGTATGAAAGCACATCCAATTATAGATTACCCTTATCGTTGGATTCCGATACTGCTGCTTTTGCTGGTGTTGGTTGCGGCTCAGGTAGCATTAGTCTGCCTATACACCGGAGCTGATTACCTTCCTGCCTTGGTAGATGGGATAGCAACGATGGGTTGGTTAGCTGCCTTAGCCTATCTGGCATGGTATGTTGTCGGGCTCGTTTCGTTGTTGCAGACAGATATTATCATGATAGTGGTAGGAAGTCTGCTTTGGCTGGCAGGTTGTTTTATGGTTTGTGATAGTATGGTACGGATAGCAGGTATATCCTATATCCCTTTTACACAGACAATCCCTTTCCGGTTATTGTTCGAGTTACCGGTTCTGATTGCGGTAACTCTTTGGTATCGTTTGATTACCGCTAAAGAAGAAGTTTTGAATCAGGAACTTGAAAAAGAACTGATTGCGCATCAGGTAGTTGAGGCACCGGTGGAAGTTCCGGCTGGATTAATTGATCGAATCACAGTGAAAGACGGTTCACGTATTCATTTGATTAAAGCGGATGAACTAATCTACATACAAGCTTGTGGTGATTATGTGATGTTAATCACTCCTTCAGGAGAATACCTGAAAGAACAAACTATGAAATATTTTGAAACGCATCTGCCGCCTGAAACATTTGTTCGTGTTCATCGTTCGACTATTGTCAACGTAACACAGATATCACGGGTTGAACTGTTTGGGAAAGAAACATATCAATTATTACTAAAAAACGGGGTTAAGCTCCGGGTAAGCCTTTCCGGTTACAGATTATTGAAAGAAAGACTGGGATTATAAAACTGATTTTATGACTGAAGATAAAACTTTCATTTATTAATCAAAAATAAGCATACATATACTATTGTTTAGTATCCTCATATAAAATCCTCTTTATATTCTGGTTAAAGAATACAAAGAGGATTATTTTATTGACGTGAGTTGCATGGGGTATGGTGAGATGAAATCATAATTGGGGAATAAATTGCACAATACTTTCACAAGTGTCCTCCCGTCAATGCCTAAAATCAAGACAAATCTAGTTAAATAGTTTCTCCTTTTGCAATATTTATTAATTTATCTTATGGTATTTATGATTATTTTAATATATTGAAGATATTTTGGGGCATCTTTTTTTACCTCGCTAATTTTTCTTATGTTTGTAGATTAAATAATGAATGAACAGTAATGAATATGTCAACTCATCTTCTATATAATGATTTTCCAACTTTTCTGCGTAAGTATTTTCCCTATAAAGTACAAAAGATTTCGTTGAACGCGGGTTTCACTTGTCCTAACCGTGACGGGACGAAAGGGTGGGGCGGTTGTACCTATTGTAATAACCAGACCTTTAATCCTGATTATTGCCGGACAGAGAAGTCGGTCACTGCTCAGTTGGAGGAAGGTAAATGTTTCTTTGCCCGTAAATATCCTGAAATGAAATATCTGGCCTATTTTCAGGCATATACTAATACATATGCAGAGTTAGAAGGATTAAAACGTAAATATGAGGAAGCGTTGGAAGTAGAAGACGTAGTGGGGTTGGTGATTGGTACTCGTCCGGATTGTATGCCGGAAGGGTTGTTGCGCTATCTGGAGGAATTGAACAAACACGCTTTTCTAATGGTAGAATACGGTATTGAGAGTACTTGTGATAGAACTTTGCAGCGCATAAACCGCGGACATACTTATGAGGATACCGTAGAAACTGTCGGGCGGACGGCTGCTTGTGGCATTCTCGTAGGCGGACATATCATTCTAGGACTTCCGGGAGAAACATCTGACGCTATGGTGGCGCAAGCGGGAATCCTGTCTGACCTTCCTTTGTCAACTCTTAAAATTCATCAGTTACAGTTGATTCGCGGGACCCGTATGGCGCACGAATATGATATAAACCCGGCGGATTTTCATCTGTTCACGGAGGTAAACGAATATATTGATCTGGTGATTGACTATGTCGAACATCTTCGTCCGGATATGGTTGTAGAACGTTTTGTCTCTCAATCTCCTAAAGATTTATTAATAGCTCCGGACTGGGGATTGAAAAATTATGAATTTGTAGTACGTTTGCAAAAAAGAATGAAAGAAAGAGGTGCTTATCAAGGGAAGAAGTACAGGGATTCGGAAAAAAGAATTATTTTTGCAGGTGATAAATTTGCCACTGAATAATTACCTGTTTTTTAGAGGAAGCCAGTGGTGAAAGTGAAATTAATAAAGTTGAAGAATGGAGAAAACAAGAATTAAAGGAAATGTCCACTACGTGGGAGTGAATGACCGTAATAAACACCGTTTTGAAGCGATGTGGCCGTTGCCCTATGGAGTTTCGTATAACTCTTATCTGATTGATGATGAAATGGTGGCATTGGTGGATACAGTAGACATCTGTTATTTTGAAGTATACCTGCGTAAGATCAAGCAAGTGATCGGTGAACGTCCTATCAATTATTTAATAATAAATCACATGGAACCGGACCATTCCGGATCTATCCGATTGATAAAACAGCATTATCCGGAGATTATTATCGTGGGTAATAAGCAGACATTCGGCATGATTGAAGGTTTCTACGGTGTGACCGGGGAACAATATCTGGTGAAGGACGGAGATTTTTTGGCTTTAGGTCGCCATAAACTGCGCTTTTACATGACCCCTATGGTGCATTGGCCGGAAACGATGATGACATTTGATGAGACTGACGGAGTTCTTTTCTCTGGCGACGGCTTCGGATGTTTCGGTACAGTAGACGGTGGCTTTCTGGATACCCGTATTAATCTGGATAAGTATTGGGGAGAAATGGTTCGTTACTATTCTAATATCGTAGGTAAATACGGAAGTCCTGTACAAAAGGCTTTGCAGAAACTTGGCGGACTTCCTATTTCTGCTATTTGTTCTACTCATGGACCGGTGTGGACAGAAAATATAGCTAGAGTGATCGGTATATATGATCGTTTGAGCCGTTATGACGCTGATGAGGGAGTAGTTATCGCATACGGAAGTATGTATGGAAATACAGAACAAATGGCTGAGGCTATTGCCGAAGAACTTTCTGCACAAGGAATCAAGAATATCGTAATGCATAATGTTGCTAAGAGCCATCCTTCCTATATTATAGCAGATATTTTCCGTTATAAGGGATTGATTATTGGTTCTCCTACATATAGCAATCAGATTTTCCCGGAGGTAGAATCATTGCTTTCAAAGATTCTGGTGCGTGAGGTGAAAGGACGTTATCTGGGTTATTTCGGTTCTTTCGCATGGGCAGGTGCTGCGGTGAAACGTATGGCAGAGTTTGCAGAAAAGAGTAAATTTGAACTGGTAGGCGATCCGGTAGAGATGAAGCAGGCGATGAGGGATATTACCTACACTCAATGCGAGAATCTGGCACATGCCATGGCAGAGCGCTTGAAGAAAGACCGTTAAAACAGTGAATAAGATTATTAATTTATTAACTAACCTATAAAACAATCGACTTATGAGACTTATTATTCAGCCGGACTATCAGTCCGTATCTCAGTGGGCTGCACATTACGTTGCTGCAAAAATAAAAGTTGCCAATCCAACCCCTGAAAAACCGTTTGTATTGGGTTGTCCTACCGGATCTTCTCCTCTGGGCATGTACAAAGCTTTGATCGATCTGAATAAGAAAGGAATCGTTTCCTTCCAGAATGTAGTAACATTCAATATGGATGAATATGTAGGACTGCCGAAAGAACATCCGGAAAGCTATTATTCTTTTATGTGGAATAACTTCTTCAGTCATATTGATATCAAGGCTGAAAATACGAATATCCTGAATGGCAATGCTCCTGACCTGGATGCAGAATGTGCACGTTACGAAGAAAAGATTAAGTCTTATGGCGGTATCGACTTGTTCATGGGTGGTATTGGTCCTGATGGACATATCGCTTTCAATGAACCGGGTTCTTCATTGACTTCACGTACTCGTCAGAAAACATTGACTACGGATACAATCATTGCTAACTCTCGTTTCTTTGACAATGATATCAATAAAGTGCCTAAAACTGCTTTGACAGTAGGCGTGGGTACTGTTCTTTCTGCCAAAGAAGTGATGATTATCGTGAATGGACACAACAAGGCCCGTGCACTGTATCATGCCGTAGAAGGTTCTATCACTCAGATGTGGACAATCAGTGCATTGCAGATGCATGAAAAAGGTATTATCGTATGTGATGATGCTGCGACTGAAGAATTGAAAGTAGGAACTTACCGTTATTTCAAGGACATTGAAGCTGGTCATTTGGATCCGGAATCTTTGATTAAATAATATAGAACAGACTCTATAAATAATGGGCTGCATCAATGTTGAATTGATAGCAGCCCATTTTGTAATGAATTCTGTCGAAGAAACTAACTTTCTTCTAACCAACCTTTTCCCTGACGAACAATTTCCGGTTCATCCTCTGTGCATTTTACTACCGTTGAAGGTTCTATTCCTCCGATACCTCCGTCAATAACTAGATCCACTATATCGCCAAACTTTTCATCGATTAGTTCGGGATCGGTTATATATTCCAGATCCTCATCTTCATCGTATGGCAAGGTGGTGGTCATTATCGGAGCGTCCAGCAGACGGGCAATTTCCCGGATAATATTGTTGTCCGGCATACGGATGCCTACCTCTTTCCGGTTACGGAAGATTTTGGGCAGTCGGTTTGTTCCGTTCAGGATGAAAGTAAACGGTCCCGGAAGATTATGTTTCATAAGTTTGAAGACGTTATTGTCCACCTTGGCATATTCGCTGATACTACTCAAGTCATAGCAGATGATAGACAGATTGTTTTTACGTGGGTCTATCTCCTTGATACGGCAGATGCGTTCGATAGCACGCTCTTTCAGTCCATGACAGCCGATAGCGTACATCGTATCAGTAGGATAAATGATAAGTCCGCCATCATTCAGAATGTCGATAATCCGTTGTAAGTCCTGCGGATTGTTATTTTTATCATATAGCTTCAGAAGCATAATCTCTTTTCCTTATTTTTTTATTTAAGTTTCTTCTTCAAGAAGTCCAATGCCTTCTCGGCCACCTTTTCCGTTACTTTCTGTTTGATAGAATCTTTGTTGGCACTGGCAGCAGAGTCAAGTCCGAGTTTCTGGCCTAATTTGCTGATAGCCTCATCGGCTACTGCTTCCACAGCCTGATTGGCCATACTCTTGGTATCGACACTGACTTTAGGTGAAGTGAACGAACCTCCGATTCTCAAATCAAGAGTCATTAGTTTGGAGATATTACCGGCAGATGCAGGAAGTTTAATCTTTCCTGTGTAATCGATAGTCTGGTCGAGACCCGTGCTACCGGAAAGATTCAGGTTGTAGTCTCCCATTTGAATATCGAACGGTTTTGTTTCTACCCGTCCATCTTTGATGATGAAGTCCAGCGTCATATCTTTTACTTTCATCTCTTTCAGGCTAGGTTGCTTAACCGCATCAGCTATTTGATCGATAGCTTTCACACCACTTAGGCTAAGGTCGCGTGTGGAGAGGTTGCCGTCTCCCTGCATTGTATTCAATATGGGGCTCATGGCTGCGTCCAAATCCGTCAACACGTTGATACTGCCGGAGAAGTTCCCTTTCAGATTTTCAAAGATAGGAGCCATTTTCTGCACCATATCCAGTTCCTTGTAAGCTTGTGCAAAACCTATATTCGTCAGTTTGAATCCAGCTTTTAACTCAGGTTTCTTGGCATCGGCGGTGGAATAATATCCGTTCATCACAACATTTCCTCCCATAGTGCTCATAGACAGATTTTTCATGTCTACTTTACCGTCTTTGACAGTAAGCTTACCGTTCATATTGTTGAAGGACATCTTGTCAAACAGTACTTGTTTCAGATTAGCGTCCATTTGGAAGTCGATGTTGCGGGGAACTTCAACAATTCCCGTGGAACTAACGGAATCCGTAGTTGTTACATCACCGGACGAAGACATTTCTTCACCCGTAGCCGACATGAAATCGTTCAGATTGAAATAGTTGGAACGGATATTCAGACTTCCTTTCAAGGTAGTGCCTTTCAACGCATAACCGATATAGTTTTCGAACCGGCTGTCGGCAGTAATGTCATTCTTACCGATGTTGACGGTTGTTTCGCTCAACTGAAGATATTTGGGTGTAAACGTAAAGAGTGATTTCTTAATTTCTACATCCGGCATATCCTGCATTTTAAGTTTCATGTCTGTTAAACCAATCGTTCCAGCAGCCAGTATGCGGTCGTATTGTTCCTTTTCGATAGATGAAAGGCGCCCGGACATTTGCATATCAGCGTCGATTGTTCCGTTTAGTTCCATATCTCCAAGCGGATATACTTGTTTGATCATACCAAGGTTAAGAATTCCTTTTGCTTCCACTTTGAAGTCAGGATCGCTGACCGGCGTTTTCACGTAGGCAGTCAGACTGAACGGGTTACCTGCCAGGCGGAAGCTAAACGGGTTAATATCCACCGTCGTCAGGTCGATATTTCCTCCCGGATTCTGTACGTTGGCATTGATGTTAATTTGGTCTACTCCTGCCGGTAAAGCCGGATAACGGAACATGGCATTTTTGACTTGCATATCGACATTGAACGCAGGTACGGTATCTCCTAGCAGGGTACCTTTGGCTGTTGCGTTCAGTGTGGCGGTTCCGTCGGTTTTCAGGCTGGAAAATTCGGTGGCATAGATAGCCGGGATTAGCGAAAGGATTTCTTTGAAACCTATATCGTTGGTATTGAGTTTCAAGTCCATGTCGATAGCCGGGTCTTTCAAGGCTACCCAGCCGTCAATACCTGCCTGAATAGCGTTGAGGCGAATGGTGTTATCCTTTAATGTGTACTTGTTATTGGCCAGATCGGCGTCCACATCCATTTCAGCGGAGATGTTGGCATTCGCCAAGAAAGGAATCCCGTTCATCTTGTAAGTCAGGGATTTTGTTTCCGCTTCCAGTTTCAGTGTGGTGCGTTCACTGCCTAAGTCTCCGGCGCAGGTTGCGTTAAAGTCTTGGATGTCAGCATACATCTTTCCTTGTTGGTCATCATAAATCAGATTCATGTTTTTTATGACGAAACGTTGGAGTTTCACTTTGAAAGGGGAAGATTCTTCTTCTGCAGCGGGAGTCTCGGCAGCGGCTGTCGTATCCGGCTCCATAATGTTCCAGTTGGCACGTCCGTCCGGCAACACAATGGCATGCAGCTTTGTGTCTTCGATGAATATTTTGGAAATATCGTAACCGCTATCTCCGAAAAGAGAGAATAAGTTGATGGCGGCGGTAACTTCTCCGGCTTGTACAAGGGTATCATTGGCAAATTCACCAGTGCCTTTTAGCCAGAAATCTTCGAGAGTGACAGAAGCCTGTGGAAAGTTACGGAACAGGCTAATGTTAAGTCTCTCAAAATCAAATTGTGCATTAAGCATTTTGTTGCCTTCTGTCTTTACGATATCGGCTATCTTACCTTGGAAGGCGAAAGGGAGAAGGAGCATGAGGATGATAATAACTCCTACAGTGATAGCTGCGATTTTCAAACCTTTTTTCATTTACTTTTATTTTAAGAGTTTGACGAATATACAAGAGACAAAACTAATAAAACTTTTTGATAATAAAGGATAAAAGGGGAGTTTTATGATTTCTTTTTCCTTAGTTCTTCCGCAATTCTCCATTGCAGTGCAGCTTCTCCTTCTTTTCCTGCTTTTATCAGTGCATCTCCGAAAAGTTCGTGTGCGCCTGCGTGTTCCGGTTTCAGACTGGTGGCTTTATCCAAATCGGCAATAGCCCCTTCCATATTTTCAAGTTTTAGACGGAGTTTTCCCCGGTTATATACAGCTTTGAAGTTGGCGGGATGGAGGCTTACGGCAGTATTGAAGCAGTTTTCCGCGTCAAAATATTCTTTATTATTAAAGAGGGTAATCCCTTTTCGTATCCAGGCGTCCACATAATTGGGATCGAGGCTGAGCGCTTTGTCATAATTGGCAATGGCGGCTCGTGCATCGTGGGCTTGGGTAATACATTCGTTACCCATCAATAAATATTCATGAGCATATTGCCGCAGACGCTCCTGCTGTTCCTGTAATTGTTCCTTGAGTCTCCTATTCTGTTCCTTCAGCGTATTGATGATACCCAGTTTGCGACGGATCAGCCGACGGGGAGCAGGTTTTTCTATATCATAACGGGAATGAATAGCACGGAAGAATTGTTCCAGGCATTCCTCCATGTCTCCTTTGTCGAAAGCACGTGTGGCGGCAACATATTGTACGTCGGCCTGTGCTTGTTTCAAAGCCTTGTCAATAGCCTGACGATTATTAAACCGTCCGGCAAAGTTCACAATCTCGGGCCGGACGAAAACATCTGCCCGGCTGATGGGCTTTTTAAGTTGAATCCCCTCCAGAGAAGTGCACCGGCTGAGTGCCACGTATGCTTGTCCACCGGCAAATACGCCACCGGTGAAGTCGATGACTACCCGGCTGAAAGTCAGTCCCTGGCTTTTATGGACAGTGATGGCCCATGCCAGTCGTACAGGATATTGGGTGAAAGTTCCTAATTCCTCTTCCTCAATCTGTTTTTTTTCTTCGTTGTATTTGTAGCGGATATTCCGCCAGGACTCCCGTTTCACATCACATTCCTTGCCGTCGTCGGTAATGATGTAGAGTGTTTCTTCAATAGGGTCGAAGCCGCTGACAATGCCGATTGTACCGTTTACCCACCGGCGGTCGAAATCGTTTTTAATGAAAATGATTTGAGCGCCCGGTTTGAGTACCAGTTCCTGAGAGGTGGGAAGGCTGCTTTCGGGAAAGTCGCCCATGATTTCACCATGAAACGTAACGGGGTCTCCCGGAAGCTCGGCAAGTTTTTTGTCATTGATATAATCCACATTATCGCGGCGGGTGGCGAGGGTGATGTACATATCGGCTTCGGACTGTTCTATCTGTGTACCGTAGCGGGTATTGAGCAGTTGCAGGTCGGCAGCGCCTACTGTATTGCTCCGTATATGGTCCAGTACGTTGACAAATACCTTGTCGGTCTGGCGGTAGACGATTTGCAGTTCAATGGACACGAGGTCTATCTGTCCGAATACTCTTGCAGAGAAGAAATAAGGGGTAGGATAAAAACGGTTCAGTATGTCCCGTTCATCCCCTTTCACTACGGGTTCCAACTGGAATACATCGCCTACCAGCAGGATTTGTTTTCCGCCGAAAGGTTCCCTGAGGTTGCGTGAGTAAACCCGCAAAATACGGTCGACGGCATCGATGATATCTGCCCGTACCATGGAAATCTCGTCGATGATAACCAGCTCCAGTTCTTCAAGGAGCTTGCGGTGAGGTTTGGTGTATTTAAAGAATTCGTGGATGCGTCCCCGTTGCAAGCTGAAATTGGGGTCATCGGGCAGCAGAGGATAAAACGGCAGTTTGAAGAAACTGTGCAGCGTGCTTCCCCCCGCATTGATGGCGGCAATTCCCGTAGGAGCCAGCACAACGTGTTTCTTCTTGGTATGTTCGCAGATATACCGGAGAAAGGTAGACTTTCCCGTACCCGCTTTCCCCGTCAGGAAAACAGACTGGCGGGTGTACTGTATGAGGTTCAAGGCATCTTGAAACTCCTTGTTCTGAGTGTCGGGTACGAAGGACATATGCATAGCTGGCTTTCAACCCTCAACTTTCGATTATTCCGTATTGTTTTAGTGCATTGGCTATGCCGTTGTCGTCAACGCTCGTAGTGACGTAACCGGCTGCGGCTTTAACATCGTCTTTGGCATTGCCCATAGCCACTCCGATGCCTGCATGACGCAACATGCTGATATCGTTTCCACCGTCGCCGAAAGCCATCGTTTCTTCCAGACGGATGCCGAAATGCCGGATTATCTCGTCGATGCCGCGTTGTTTGGTATTTCCTTTGGCGGTAACGTCTACAAATGCCGGATGCCAGCGTCCCATTTCGCAGTTGGGAATGGAAGGCAGCAGGAGTTGCTCTTCTTCAATATCGATAAAGGGCGTCAGTTGGTAGTACTCCTTGTCCGAATGGTTGTCTGTATAGGGTTTGGGTGGGATGGGGTCTGTTTTGAGTTGTCTGTTGAATATCTCTGTTACGAGTTCGCCCGGCTGATTGACGCAAATATCGTGTTCACCCACCAGTATGCAGGGGAGATTGCGCTCGTGACAGAAGCCTGTCAGTGCATCGACTTCGGCTGCCGGTATGGGACTTTTGTAGATAACGGTATCGTCCACAAAACAATAGGCGCCGTTCATGGTGATGTAGCCGTCTATCAGTTTCCGTTCCTGCAGGGCGGCGAGGTTATTGATGATGACACGCGGACGTCCGGTAGAAATGAATATCTGTATGCCTTTGGCTTTGGCGGCTTCCAGCGCTTCGATGGTGGAAACGGGAATCTGGTGGGTCTTGAAACTCACCAGTGTACCGTCGATGTCAAAAAACAGGGCTTTAATCATATATGTCTCTTTTAAATTGGTTGGCAAATTTACTCAAAAGCAAAGATATTTCGTACTTTTGCGAATAATTTTATATACTGTCGTTAAACTCGGAAACTCAATTAAAATAGCTTGAACCTTATGAAGTATAATTTTGATGAAGTGATTGAACGCCGCGGTACGGACTCCGTAAAATGGGACGGCGTGGAGAATGTATGGGGACGTAAAGATTTGCTTCCCATGTGGGTGGCCGATATGGATTTCCGTACGCCGCCTTTTGTGATGGATGCGTTGCGCCGTCGTCTCGACCACGAGGTTTTGGGATATACTTTTGCCTGTGAGGAGTGGTATACCTCTATTTGCAGTTGGTTGCACAAACGCCACCAGTGGGATGTTACGCGTGATATGCTGACGTTTGTTCCCGGAATTGTACGCGGGCAGGCCTTTGCGCTGCAATGCTTTACCAAACCGGGTGACAAGGTCATGGTAATGACTCCGGTGTACCATCCTTTTTTCCTGGTGACCGAACGTTTGGGACGCGAAGTGGTCTATTCTCCGCTCGATTTGTACGACGGGCATTATCATATCGATTTTGAGCGTTTCTCTAAGGATATCCGGGGATGCAGGTTGCTTATCCTTTGTAATCCCCATAATCCGGGCGGACGTGTATGGACGGTCGAAGAGCTGCGTCGGATAGCGGATATTTGTAAAGAGAGCGGGACTATGGTCGTTTCCGACGAGATACACGCGGATCTTACCTTACCCCCTTATAAGCATCATCCTTTCGCCACGGTGTCCGAGGCTGCCGCACAGAATTCTCTTACTTTTATGGCTCCCAGCAAGGCTTTCAATATGCCGGGACTGGCAAGCTCTTATGTAATCATCGAAAATGAGGAACTTCTTCAACGTTTCCGTACCTACATGGAAGCGAGTGAGTTTTGTGAAGGCCATCTGTTTGCCTATCTGAGTGTGGCGGCGGCTTATAGCCATGGTACGGAATGGCTGGATCAGGTGATAGCATATATCAAAGGCAATGTAGACTTTACCGAAAACTATTTGCGGGAACATATTACTGTCAAGATGATTCGTCCGCAGGCTTCCTATCTTATCTTTTTGGATTGCCGGGAACTGGGATTGAATCAAGAGAGTTTGAATCGCCTGTTTGTAGAAGGAGCGCATCTGGCACTGAATGACGGAACAACATTCGGCAAGGAGGGCGAAGGCTTCATGCGGTTAAATGTTGCCTGCCCGCGTGCTACATTGGAACAGGCATTAAAGCAATTGGAACGAGCAGTCAATAATGAATAAGAACTTTATCGGATATCTGACTGCCCTTGTCCATTACAGGTGTTCGGCGGTTCTGTCGTCAGAATTTGTCGGATTGGCGTAACTGAACTGGATATTACTTTGTTCATTTTCTTTCAGTTCCATATCGTTTCTGTTTTTGGCATACAATGTAATGTCGGATAAATTAAAGTTTCTCGTATAACATATTTTTCCGGGACTGTTTGTCGTTGCCTTGATGGCATGGAGATAGAAATTCTCCAGGCGTAAGGAATCGTTCCATCCGGAAGCAGAGATAAATTCATTTACGTTTTCTGCTTTTACATCAGACAGATACACGTTCCGGAAATGTGGATATCCTTTTTCCGGCGGATTAACGGGAGTCAGCATTACTTTCCAATGCTCGGGAATTTCTT
>ERZ773139.3334-NODE-3334-length-14539-cov-2.644642_pt1 | contig 14539 bp, 7 predicted proteins | sample MGYA00580854_ERZ773139 | MGnify/ENA primary metagenome ERZ773139 (study PRJEB29015, sample SAMEA2737809) | human gut metagenome | biome: human gut; feature: human-associated habitat; material: faeces | place: China | collected 2012 ...
TCTTTATGATGTACTTTCAAGAATTTCAATGTGTATGGGAAAAGACAGTGAGGATTTTATAAGAGCGTGCGCATCATCATTTATGCTTTCAGCAGACAATGCTCATGCAGTTCATCCTAATTATAAGGAAAAAGCAGACCCTACTAACCGACCATATATGAACAAAGGAATTGTAATAAAATACAATGCTAACCAGAAATATACAACAGATGCAATATCGGCAGCTATATTTAAAGAAATCTGCAGAAAAGCAGAAGTAGAAGTTCAGTCATATGTAAACCGTTCAGATATTCCGGGAGGTTCAACGCTTGGTAATATTTCAAACAGTCATGTTTCACTTAACACAGTAGATATAGGACTTGCACAGCTTGCAATGCATTCACCTTATGAAACTGCAGGGGTAAAGGATACAGAGTATATGATAAAAGCTGTAAAGAAATTTTATGAAACAGCAATTATGGCAGATGAAGAAGGAATATATAGATTAATAGAATGAGATTATTATGAGAATAGCACTTCTATGAGGTAAAAATCATAGCTAGACTCCCGGAAAATATCTTGAAAATACAAAAAGAAAAAAATTAAAACTTAAATGCACTAAAATACTATTCTAAATCGTGTTAGTTAATGAAAGGAGTTAAGATGCTAAACATTCAAACAGAACAACGATATAACGAGATAGTAGAAAATTATTCTGACATGATTTTTAGAATAGCATATCAATATTTGTTTAATAAATATGACGCTGAAGATATTGTGCAGGAGGTTTTTGTAAAGCTATTGACTAAAAGAGTTATTTTTAAAGATGAAGAGCATATTAAATCCTGGCTGATCAGAGTAACTATTAATCAATGTCTGGACTATAAGAAATCTTTAACAAAGAAGAGCACGGTACCAATTGAGAATATGGAAATTCCTTTTGAACAAAAAGAAGGAGAAATTCTCGAAGAACTTCAATTGCTAAAGGAGGATGAGCGAAATGTCCTTTATTTGTATTATTATGAAGGATATAAAATAAAGGAAATTGCAAAAATCCTAAAACAAAAACAAAACACAATTAATTCAAAACTTACAAGAGCTCGAAAAAAATTAAAAGAGATAATGGAGGTTGAATATGAATAGCGATTATAAAAGTGCACTGGACAAAATTCATCTTGAACAGAATAAAAAGGAAGAGATGAAGCAGTTATTCAGAAAAAATAATATGAGAAGAAAAATTAATTTTATTAAACCGGCAGTTGCTGTTGCAGCATGTATGGCACTTGTTGTTGGTATTAGCCAGCTTGGAAATAATCAGGCTACAACAAATAGCCAGTCTGGTTTTTCTATTAGGGTAAACGCACAAACATTGACAAAAGGTGATTCATCAATAGATGACACAAATGGATTTGACGGAGCAATGTGTGGCAGCGAAGAAAATAGTCAGGTTTGTTATAGCATAGAATTTCCGGTAACATGTAAGGGTAAGAACATTGACAAAATTACTTATGACATAAAAGATGCGGTTTTTCAAATAACAAATCCTAAAGGAAATAGTATTGTAAAGGAAGGAAAGAGAACATCAAAACTTCTTAATGTGCCTGGTTCAATAGCAGGTTGTGATGATAAAAATACAAAGGAAGAAGATTACACTAAATCTCAGTACACATCGCTTACGGTTGATTATGATAAACAGAAAGATGCACAAACATACATTGGAATAGCTTACGATTCTAAATATCTATCAAAGGAACAAAAGGCTATAATAGCAAAACTAGATGCTTTTAATGGAAATTTGGAAGATGAAAAAGCAGTATATGAACAGTTATACAAGAACGTTGAGATTAGCTGTACAGTAACCTATAAAGACAAAACTAAAGAAACAAAGAAAATAAAGGTAACACCTAAGATTGGAAAAATTTCAGACTTGGATTCGGATGGATTAAATTCGGGTGAAAAAAATCCAAAGGCGGATTGTAAGATAGTTTATACAGTTTATAGTATAAAATAGAGAGAACCATAGTTTATGAGAGTGGAAATACAAAGTATGAAAAACTAAATATAAAAAAGGCGGCTGCAAAAATAATCATTGTTATTAATGCAGCCGCTTTGTTGCGTTTTTGGGTACTAGTTATTTTTATGAATTCAAAAAAATCCTACCCAAATGAAATTTCAGGAGTATAAGGTATGCCCCCGATAAATAGGGGGGCATGAAATAATATTAGAACTTAACTAAAAAAAGAGAATCCCATTACTACAATTCCAAGCACAACAAGTATAATACCTGTTGCACGATTTAGTGTTTTCGGAGTGGCCTTGTTTGCAAAGACAGCGGCAATTCTTGCCCAGATTAATGTGAATAAAATACACAGAATCCAAACCTTTACATCCGGTTTTCCACCAATAACAAAATGGGAAGCTGCTCCCGTAAACGCAGTAAATGCCATAATAAATACACTGGTTCCAACGGCAGTTTTTAATTCATATCCAAGAACTGATGTAAGAATAAGTAACATCATCATGCCACCACCGGCACCAATGAAGCCACATATAAATCCAATTAAAACACCACATATAACTGACTGTAGTGCACGCTTTTTGGCAGAAACACCAGCCATAGCTTCTTTAGTAGTCATAACAGGTCTTACAATAAACTTAATTCCAAGAATGAAAGTCATAAAAACTGAAAATCCCCCCATTGTAGTTGAAGGTACAAGACTTGAAACATAGCTTCCAACAACTGTAAATGCAAGAACACTAATCATCATAATGATTCCGTTCTTAATATCAAGATTCTTATTTTTTCCATATGTATAAGCGGAAATGGCGCTGGCAAGAACATCTGAAGAAAGTGCAATACCCACAGCCATATAGGGATCCATATCAAGAAAAGTAATAAGCATAGGGCTAATAACAGCTGCTGCACTCATACCAGCAAATCCGGTACCAAGACCTGCCCCCATACCAGCAAAAAAAGTTACCAGAACAGTAATTAATAAAGACATTGAAAAAGTCCTCCTTTAAGTATTTAGTATAAATTTAAACTTTAAATATATTATTAAATTTTTTGTAAAAATTTATATATTTTAAGATTTCTGTAAAAGTTTGTATATTTTAAGATTTTTGTAAAAATTTATATATTTTAAGATTTTTGTACAAGTTTAAGTTTTTAATTTAATATTAAGTTTTTAGTGAAAAGCTTAAGTGACTAATATAATTTAACTGATGAGTATTATAACAGATACATATTATGAAAACAAATCAGTTAAAAAACATATTTATATGTATTACAAAAAATGTTACCGTACAAATAATTGTATGCAAATAGAGGAAATTAAATATGACATTACAACAATTAAAATATGCAATAACAGTAGCAGAAACAGGAACTATAACAGAGGCAGCCAATAAGCTGTACATTTCTCAGCCAAGCCTCACCAATGCTATACATGAATTGGAGAAGGAGATGAATATTATAATATTCAACAGAACTAACAAGGGAATCAGCATTTCAAAGGAAGGGGAAGATTTCTTGGGATATGCAAGACAGGTGTTAGAGCAGGCTGCTATTTTAGAGGATAAATACAAGGGCGACAATGGTGGCAAGAAGAAATTTTGCGTTTCAACACAGCACTATTCATTTGCGGTTAACGCTTTTGTTGATTTAATAAAAAAAATTGGTCAGGATGAATATGATTTCAGCTTAAGGGAAACACAAACATATGAGATTATTGAAGATGTAGCCAAAATGAGAAGTGAGATAGGAATTCTTTTTTTGAATGATTTTAATGAAAAGGTTATAACTAAGATTTTAAAATCATATGATTTGGAATTGTTAGAGAATAAAGAGGAAGTAATAAATAGAATACACGAAGCAGAAAAATACATTCCATTAGACAGACTTTACTTAAACCCTCAGTGTGGGTTCGCATCATGTGAGATTGGAAACAAACTTACAGAAGAAGAACAGTGGGCCAAGCTTACACTTGTAAAAGATATAGCAAAAGAAGTTTTGGGATAGTAATAACTGCAAATTAATATTTGAAATTTTTCAAGAATCTGTTACAATATACTTAACAAAAGGGCAAAAAAGTTAGATTAAACCTAACCGCCTTGTTTGTAAGATGTTCAAATAAACGCCTTTACCATCCAAAGCAAAGGGCGTTTATTTTTTTGTCAAATTATAAACTAGCGATATAACGGTACAAATAACAATGGTGTAAGTAAACAAGTCGGAATATGTAACCATGAGCTAACCTCCTTTCCGGCGATTAGCCATAACGCCCCTTTTTGCCCCTTGGGTAAGTATATTGTTTCCTATATATTTTGTATATTCTATTTTCTATTTTCTATATTCAGGTATTTTTAATAACAACTTAACCATTTCAATTGCTTTAAGTTTTCCTTCTTCATTTAATTGATTAAAATAATTACTGAATGATTTCTCATTAGATGTAATTGCATTATAATATTTTAATGAGCGACTAAGTAGCATGTCTAAATCATCATTTAAATCAGTAATTGAAACATCTAAAGCGGTTGATATCTTTTGTAAAGTTTCTAGTTTAGGATTCAAAATGCTAAGTTCATATTTTCTTATTGTTGCGGCAGAAATAGATGGATTGCATAATTCGCCCAGTTGTTTTTGAGTTAATCTCTTTTCCTTTCTAATGCGCTTAATATTTTCACCAACAGTCATTTTTATTCTCCTTATTGCGTAGTTAAAAAATAGAAAAGTCATAGAAGTGACTGTTTAAAACTATAACAGTTATTAAAGTGACTGTCAATAATAAACTGGCTAGCTGATAATGTGAAGAGTAAACTTAATAGGGGTCAGTTTGTGAAAAAAACGCCTCATCCAATGTACTATAATATAACTATAAAAGATTCTAATAACAGTGGATAACTAGAATCAAAAGTAGAAACATTAAAATACAAGTAGAAGGAGGTTTTTGTTATGAAAAATTGGCAGAAAAAAGTACTTGCTGTTGTACTTGCAGTAGCACTGATTGTAACAGGCTTTGCAACATCGACTTTTATGGATGGCAACAGTAACAAAGTAGTAAAAGAAACAACAGTTTCTAAAACAAATGATAACAAGTCAGATGTGGCAAAGGCAGACATTGTATCGAACAAGGATACCAAGAATGAAAAGTCTAAAGAGCCTAATGTGTCTGAGAACAAAAACAATGTGGATAATAAGATAGGAGACCCGGACAAGAAGATTGACTATCAGAAGATTATCCGTGAGACTGAGGACGAAGATTACAGAAAAGCCGTAAAGGTTAAAAAAGGCGGCTTTGTTGTAATTAGAAAAGAAGACAAGAACACTAAGCCTATAGAAGAAGAACAGTGGTATAAGGATGCTAAGGCTACAGACAGTGAAGTTATTATGGAGAATACCATTAAGGATAATGATGGAAAAGAATATAATCAGGTATCCTACAAAATAACAACAGAAGAAAAAGATATTTGGAGCATAGTAGATAATACAAACAATCAGAATGCAGTAGAAATAGCTGAACCTGTGTACAAATATTATACAAGTGAAGAATCAGTTCCATCTGCAGAATACAACAAAGGTATGGAAAAGCAGTGGTACTTAAAGGATCAGAAGCTTGAAGCAGCATGGGGTAATGAAGACTATGGAAATACTGCAGGTGAAGGAACAGTAGTAGCTGTTATTGATACAGGTGTGGATTACAACCATGAAGACCTTCAGGACAATATATGGACTAACAGCGCAGAGGTAAGCGGAACAACAGGTGCTGATGATGACAACAACGGCTATGTAGATGACGTTCACGGAATCAATTTAATAGATCCTAATGAAACACCTATGGATGACCATGGTCACGGAACACATGTGGCAGGTATTATTGCCATGGAAAACAACAATGTAGGCGGAGTGGGTATAGCCTACAAATCTAAGATAATGCCTATAAAAGCAGGTGGCTCAGATGGAACATTTAATTCTACAGATATCGCAAAGGGAATAGAATATGCATATAAGAATGGTGCAGATGTAATTAATATGTCATTTGGTTCATCAGCTCATTCAGCCTTAATAGAGAATGCATTACAGGATGCATTTAATAGTTGCGTACTTGTTGCAGCGGCAGGAAATTATAGAATACCAACAGCAGATTGTCCATTAGGAGGGCAAAATACGTATCCTGCATCATATTCTTATGTAATAGGTGTAATGGCATATGATGAAGCTAATAGCTTTGCAAGTTTTTCTAACTGGGACTATGCACCAAATGCAAATGCCGAATATGAAATAGTCGCTCCAGGTGTTAACATATACAGTACACTTCCTAATGGACGTTATGCATCATGGAATGGTACTTCTATGGCAGCACCTATGGTATCAGCTGAGGCAGCCATACTTAGAAGCTCATTAAAAGACAAAGACACATATTCATCAAGATATATAATGGGACAGTTAGTGGGAGCCACAGAGGATACAATAACTTATTATAACGAAGATGTTAAAAAAACATATCATTATAAAAAATTATCATTAACAGCTTCATTAACTAATAAGCCTAAACCTAATATTACAGTAGATGAAATATATGCTTTTGATTCAGAAAATATATCAAAGACAAACAATGGAGACGGAATAATTCAGCCGGGTGAAACAATAGACTTGGCAATAGGACTTCGTAACCAGTGGGGAGCAGCTAAGGATGTTACTATCACAGTTAATGCTACAACTAATGGAATAGACAATCAGTATGTAGAATTTGTTTCAGACAAAGAAGTTGGAATAGATGATATAGGAAGTTTTGGAACACAGAACAACGGATTTAAATATAATGAATCAAAAACAGTAGTAGGTGTAGAACATCCAATAAGAATAAAAATAAAAGAAAATGCACCTAACGATTTAAACATTCAATTCAATATAAACTATAAAGCTAAAAATGGATTAGATGAAAATGATACTACTGTTTATAGACAGTCATATGACACAACCTACACTATTCATATAGTAAAGGGAACAGTGCTTTCAGGAAAAATAACTGAAGATACAACATTGACGGCTGATAATTACTACATAATTAAAAATTCACTTCTTATACCAAAGGGAGTAACCGTAAACGTAGAACCTGGAACAAAGATACAGTTCTGGGCATCAGATCAGTATTCAGCATATGGTGATAACTACATAGCGAATATATCAGTCAAAGGAAATATGCACTTTAATGGAACAGAAGGTCAGCCGATTGAGTTATTCCCGGGGAAAGGTTTTGAACAGTACTGCGTAAATGTGAAAAAATCAGATTCAGGAACAGTAGATATGAACTATGTTAATATTACAAATCCTACCATTGATATAAATAGTGGTTCACATTTAAATTGCGTGCAAAATATGGATATGGTGTATGATAGACATTTTTCTTCTAATGGTAATGTGGACATTGATGAAAAAGGGGCGATAATAAATGCAGAGTATTTGGAAAAATCTAAAATATCTAATTTTAGACCCGCATCATTTTCTACGGGAGCTATAGTAGTCGGAAATATGGATACAGTGTTATTTGATAATTGCTATATGAGAAGCGAGTTTGGTGCTTATGATTTTATAGGAAATGTCAAGTCAAGTATAAACTGTACATATTTAGTAAATGAAGTAACATATGGTACTAGAGGATGGGCTTCAACTCTTATCAATCCGGGAGAATATTTTAGAACTCCGGATTGCAGTGTGGTTAGTAATATTTACAATGTGAATGGGAAAAAATATGTTGCATATAAATTTGATAATTATTTTTATAGAGAAAATTATGTAGATGGATATGATACGAAAGCGTTTGATAATTATCTTACATTGGAAAAAGTATTGGAAAAAAATAATGCAAATTTGGCTATGCTTAATTTGAACGATACTGATGAAAAAAATATATTAAACAAAGTATTTAATGATGTTTTAGGAGAAGGAAGCAGTAAGGATTTAGAACTTGCCGGTGGATATTATTATGATGAAGATAATGATAAAATACTAGATGTAAAAGGTGAGGAGACAAGTAACGTTGAAAGATATAGATTTTCTAAAGACAGTAAAATAGGAACTTATAGGATATATAATAGCGCTGTGATGTGCTATGGAAATAGACATTTAAGAGAGTATGTATTGGTAGAATTTCCGGAAGAAGCAAAAGATTCAGTAATAAACAATCCTAATATAAGTTTAGAAAATACAGGTGTATTAAAAAATGCAGCATTTAAGGGAAATGCTATTTTAAATCGACTTATTTGTACTGATACATCAGAGTGGATGAAGATTATAACTCCATCAAATAGCAATTTAACTTATATGGCAACGGATAATTATTGGGGAACTACAGATGAAAATCTTATTCAGAAACAGTTAGTTGATTTTGATACAAATACAAATTATGCGGATATTATTACAAGCCCATATTTAGATAAGCCATCAGAGGAAACTTATCCATGTGTTTCAGATATTTACATTACAGATAAGAATGGTGATAAGGTAGACACTGTTGGTAACGGAACATATGATGTTCATGTATTATTTAACAGAGATATGGATAAGAACACAGATCCTATGGTTTCTTACGGACCGGATGATCCATATACTGATTATACATTGAAAGGACAGTGGAATAGCAGCAGAGAATGGGTTGGTAAGATGCCGATTAAGGTTCTTATTAATCAGGGACATCAGTACTTCAGGGTTAAGGATGCTGCTGCAGCAGATGACCATTGGCTTACTACAGGAACTGATTGGGGAAGATTTGAATTCGATGTTACTGCCAGTGGAGCAGAGGCATTAACATTGCAGTCAGAAGGTAGAGTTGGAAGTATTTACCTTAACTGGACACAGGATGAATATGACACTATGGCAGGCTTTAATATTTATAGAAGTGAAACAGGGGAGGAAGGAAGCTTTAAGAAGATTAATTCATCTATTTTGTCATCAGAAGAGAAAGAATATGAAGACAAAAAAGTCGAGGCAGGAAAGAAGTATTATTATTACTTTACGGTAGTAGACACGGCAATGTCTGAATCGAGACCTTCTAATATTACAACTAATGCTTCAGTAGATGATAAACCACCGGTTATTAAACATACACCACTTAATTCCATAATTAATGGAGTAGGTGCTACTATTACAGCTACAGTTAAGGATAATATTGGGGTACAAGGTGTAACTTTATTCTATAGAATGGAAGGCGAAGAGAACTATAAGTCAGTTGCAATGAACAACACAACAGGCATTAATTACACAGCGCACATTGATGCAGAGGATATGAATGTTGGAAATCTGCAATACTATATAGAGGCAACAGACGGTACTAATTATGCTTATAGTGGTAGTATCGGTGAACCGAATATAGTACCGGTAGAATCTAAGGCGTATATCTCGGCAGTTAGAGCTGAATCAGGTATAGTTGGAAAGAGCATAACAGGAACAGTTAAGGGTGTTAATTTCAACGAAAATGATAAAGTTGTAATTGATGACAAGGAAGTTGATACAGAATATATATCTGCTAAAGAGCTTAAATTCACATATAAGCCTGAATATATGGGAAAGAAGGATGTTCAGCTTACAGAGAATCAGGTAGTGGTATCAAGTTACAAAGAAGCTTTCGATGTTACAGATCCTAATGTAAGGGTTTATAATGAGGATACCCTACTTACTAAAGAATTAAGCAGAGAGCAATATGTAAACATTAAAACTAATTATGTTGGTGTTATTAATAGTTTGGAAGTAACATGTAGCTATGCACTTGATTTAGAAACGCAGTTAGGTTATATTAGTTGCAATGCAAGTCGTAATAAGAAAAGCTATAAGTTTAACAAGTTATATATTAATGGTGGAAATTTAGCATATTTTTCATATTATAATTTAACATATGACCCAAAATCAGAAATCGAAAGTGTGAAAATTAATGGTGTGGAAGTAGAGAATCTTGACTATGACCAGGATAGAATATCATTTATTGAACAGAGTGAATATGTTCCTGTTAAGAGTATAAAGGCTAAGAATTCAAGTGTTACATTAGACATAGGCGATTCCTTTACACCTGAGGTAACAGTATCACCGGCTAATGCTACATATCATGATTATGTTGAATATAGTTATGATTCTTCCATATTGAAACAGAACGAGGACGGTTCATTTACAGCTATTCAAAGTGGCGGAACTAAAATGTGCATAAATAGTGATGGTGTAAGTGAATATGTATACGTTACTGTTAATGAGATTCCTGTAAAGGAGATTACTTCAGAAAGCAAGAAGTATTCAGGAACTGTAGGCAATATTGTTACTATCAAGTTACAGGCTAAGCCAATAGAGTCAATAGCAACTATTAACTGGTCTTATAACGATTCAGTTAAACTTGTTCAGTCAACAGACAATGGTAGAACTTGTGTATTTGAATTAACTAAAACTGGTTCTACTACAGTAACAGCATATTATAGGGATGCTAGGTGTGAGATTCCTATTGAAATATTTAAGGATGAGGCATATGTAGAATTAAGTCAGGATATTGTAACAATGTATGCTGATGAAACATATACAGCTGATGCACAGATTAGAAACGAAACAAGTAACCAGAAGAGAAATATTCAGTGGACATCAAGTAATACGGCAGTTGCAACAGTTAATTCAGATGGAACTATTACAGCCGTAGGTAATGGATATGCAGTTGTTTCTGCATCACTTGAAAAGAGTAATCAGAAGGCTAGCATTATAGTTCTTGTTAATTCAAGTGCCACAAGCTATGAATTAGGTGACGTTAATATGGATGGAAAAGTAACGGCAGTAGATGCTATGCTTACTTTGAAATTAGCATTAATTGACAATCCTACAGATGCAATAACAGGACTTGCTGATGTTAACGGAGACGGAAAGATAACAGCAGTAGATGCTATGAGAATATTACAATATGCTACAGGAGAGATAACGCAGTTTAAATAAGGAAGGTGTTTAAATGAAAATAAAGAATAAAATTTATCAATTCATTGTAAGCATCGTTCTTGTAGTTTCATTATTAGCAGGGGCAATAGTCCCTGCTAATACAATAGTAAAGGCAGATGATAACAATCCAACAATATGGACATCCTATGAACAGAGCAATGGTGTTGTTACAATACATTATTATGGAACAGGAATAAATAATCTAAGCAGTTATCAAATGTTAATTAAATATGACAATGAGAAGCTTAGTTATAAAGAATGCAAGTTTAGCAGTGAGCTTGGATCAACAATAACATCAGCCAAAGAGAGTCAGGGTACAGTTAAAATAGCATTAATTAATGGCAATGGTTTGTCGGTAAGTGATAAAGAATTGTTTGCAATTACATATACAGCTGACTTCGTAGGAAGCGAACAGTGTGTATTTAATACGAATATAAATGAAGCATATGACAGAAATCTTTCTAACATAGACTTTAATATTGATTCACAATTAACCATAAATGTTAATAACCCACTTAGTGATAATTATCAGGTTAACCTAGAAGGAACTACAGATGCTAATGCTAATGATACAGTACAGTGCAGGTTTGGCTTTAGTCACAATGCAGGAGTAATGTCCGGAAGCTTTATTTTACATTATAATGAGGAGCAGGTAAGATTTCAGAAAGTCACAGCTAACAAAAATGCTGAAGGCTTAATTGTTTCATATAATAAGGTTGAAGAAGGAACTGTTAAGGTAGCCTATGCTTTTAATAAATGTTCTACAACAACGATGAATTTTCTGAATATGGAGTTTATACCTTTAGAGAAATCAACATCTAGTAACATTTCATTATCAGATGTAACAATAACAAACGAGCAGTTGCAGGAATGCACTTTTGATGGAAGTTATGAAGCAACAATATCAACGTCAGAGCAGCAGTCAGATAATTTGTTTACGGTAAATGGTCTTGATTCAATAGATTCACAGGAAACATTTGACGTTACAATTAATCTGGCAGGCAATTCAGGAATAGCTTCAATGACAGCTTATCTTGAATATGACAAAGATATATTTGAAATACAGGATGCGTCATTTTCTGATGGGATTTTGAAAAATTCATTTACTAATGTTTCAACTTCAACTAAAGGAAAAGTTAAATTTGCTTTTATGTCAACAGACGATATAAAGGCTGACGGACAGGTTATTAAATTGACCTTTAAGGCTATAAAGAATGAGAATGTATCAGGTAAGTTCCAGCTTGTTGTAGATGAACTTACAGATTCAAACGCTACAAAACAGGAATACAATATTGCAGATTTAACAACTAAAGTAAACAAAATCTGTATTCATAATTACATAGGACCGGATTTTCAGTGGTCAGATGATTATAGTACATGTAAGGCTGTGTACACATGCGAATATAATAGTGAGCATGTTATTAAAGTGGACTGTGATGTGGAAACAACCAGAACGGAAGCAACATGCGAGGAGGATGGAAACATAACACACACAGCAACCGGAACATACAATGACCAGAAAATAACTGATGTACAAAAAGAAACAATTCCAGCCAAGGGACATGTTAAAGGCGAAGTAAAGATTGAAAATGCCACGGAATCCACATGCGAAAAAGGTGGAAGCTATGATGAAGTAGTTTATTGTACAGTCTGCAATAAAGAGTTAAGCAGAACAACAGTAAAGACAGAAGCAAAGGGTCATAAATGGAATAATGGCAAAGTTACAACGGAGCCAACTTATGCAGAAGAAGGAGTGAAAACTTATACTTGTACAGCTTGTGGCGCAACAAAAACTGAAGTTATTCCAAAAAGAAATATGGAATATACAGTTGGAAGCACCTATCAGGACATTTCAACTAACGCTATTTATCGCATAACTGTAATTAATCAGCAGGTTGAATATGTTTGCCCAATTGATAAGAAGCTTAAAAAAGCAACAATACCATCACAGATTAGGATAGGAAATGTTACTTACAAGGTTACTTCGATTGGTAATAATGCATTTAAGAGGTGCAAGAATCTTTCAAGCATTACAATAGGTAATAATATAAGTAAGATAGGAAATAAAGCATTCTACAACTGCAAAAAACTTAAAAAGATTAAAATTAAATCAAAGAAGTTAACTTTAAAGAAGATTGGAAAATCTGCTTTTAAGAAGATTAATAAGAAAGCCAAGATAAGCGTACCAAAGAGTAAGAAGAAATCTTACAAAAAGATGCTTACCAAAAAAGGTTTGAGTAAAACAGTTAAAATTAAATAATAAGAGTGAAAGATGCTACATTTAAGAGAAATGTGGCATCTTTTTGATAACACATCAAAGAAACAGCCCAGTTTAAACCACATTATCAATTAAATCCATCATAAAAGTAAAAAAATAATAGAGGATGCTATCACAACATCCTCTATTATTTAACAAATTTCAATTTTATATTGTTATCCATCCAAATGCATTTGCGATTGAACTTAATAGTATTATTGCCGCAAATAATGGGCAGAGATATTTAATCATGAAATTGAAAATCTTCTTTCTGCGGAATGTACCTTCTCCATGAAGTACTTCTTCTTCAATCTTCCTAAGTCCAATTACTTTTGAAACAAGTAAGCATGTAGCAAATGCAGCAATTGGCATCATTACAGAATTAGTTAAGAAATCGAAGAAATCTAAGAATTGCATTCCAATAATCTTAACGCAGCCTAAAGGACCATAGCCTAATGATGAAAGACTTCCAAGAACAAGCATAATTCCACCAAGAATGATTGTTGACTTCTTTCTGTTCCATCCGAATTGGTCCTCAAATGTTGAAACAGCACTTTCTGTTAATGCAATTGAGCTTGTAAGTGCAGCAAATAGTACTAATGTGAAGAAAAGAATACCAACAACCATGCTAAGTCCCATGCTTTCGAACATCTTAGGAATTGTAATAAACATAAGTGAAGGACCTGCCTTTAAGGCTTCAGGGTCGCCACCTGAGAAGGCGAAAACTGCAGGAATTATCATAAGTCCGGCCATAATAGCAATGGCAGTGTCAAAGATTTCTACATTTCTGGTAGACTCTTCTATAGATATATCTTTTTTCATATATGAGCCAAATGTAATCAAAATACCCATTGCAATAGACAGTGAATAGAACATCTGTCCCATAGCTGCAACTACGGTCATCCATGAGAAGTTCTTAACATTAGGAACAAGAAAATATTTTACACCGGCCAAAGCGCCCGGTCTTGTTACCGAATAAATCATAATAATAAAAGAAAGAACTACAAGGATAGGCATCATAAATTTTGAAACACGTTCAATACCATTTCTAACTCCGGCATAAATAATGGCTAAAGTAATAAATGTAAATATTATAAAGCAGATTTCAGCGGAAAAACCACCTGTAATAAAATTAGTAAAATAGTCATCACCCGCTAATAATTTGCTGCCGCCAATTATATATTCGGCTAAATATTTAATAACCCATCCACCAATTACAGAATAATATGGAACAATGAGAATAGGAATAATAGCGTTAATCCATCCGCCTAAAGATGCAAACTTAGAGTTGCCAAAAAATTTAAAAGCACCCACAGGACTTTTCTTAGTCATACGTCCAATAG
>ERZ773139.3350-NODE-3350-length-14475-cov-4.281137_pt1 | contig 14475 bp, 14 predicted proteins | sample MGYA00580854_ERZ773139 | MGnify/ENA primary metagenome ERZ773139 (study PRJEB29015, sample SAMEA2737809) | human gut metagenome | biome: human gut; feature: human-associated habitat; material: faeces | place: China | collected 2012 ...
TGAGGGCGGACGCGCCAGCGGCGGCGAGCTGCTGGGCACCGACCCGCGCCACATGACCGCCGCCCAGCGCGCGGAGCTGCGCGACCGCATCAAGCGCGGCGAGCGCGTCTATCCGCGATAAGGCGGCAAGCCCGAACAGAAACTATGTAAACCAAATTATGTAACTTGAAAAGGAGACACGCATATGACCCATATCAACACCACCCCCGCCCTTGACCTCCAGCTTTTCGCCGACGCGGGCAGCCTCGTCAACGGCACCGCGGGCTTCGTCAACGCCTCCACCGGCGTGACCAGCGCCTTCGACACCACAAATACCCTCGCGCCCGAGCTCAAGAGCTTCTACGACACCGAGCTGCTCGAAAACGCGCGCGCCGAGATGGTCTACGCCCAGCTCGCCAAGCGCCAGCCCCTCCCCGCCAACCACCACGGCGCGGTCGAGTGGCGCAAGTGGAACAGCTTCGACCGCGCCTCGAAGCTGACCGAGGGCGTCATCCCCACCGGCCAGAAGTTCGGCGTAACGACCGTCACCGGCACGGTCGACCAGTACGGCACCTACACCGCCATCACCGACAAGCTCGAGCTGCGCGCCTACGACGACGTGATCCTCGGCGCGACCGAGGAGATGGGCGCGTCGGCGGCGGAGACGCAGGAGAAGCTGATCCGCGACGCGCTCCTGCTCGGCACCAACGTCCTCTACTGCGACAACATCGACCTCGGCACCAACGAGGTGCTGGGCACCCCGACCAGCTGCGCAGAGATGGCGGCGGGCGGCACGGCCAAGAACAAGTACAACGAGGACTACTCCCTTGGCTGGAGCCTGATGTCCCCGTCCATGGTCAATAAGGCTGTGACTATCATGAAAAAGAACCGAGTTCCGCGCATAAACGGGCGCTATTACGCCGTTGTGCATCCCTCCGTCGCGCACGATCTGCGCCAGTGGGAGGGCTGGATCGAGGCGCATAAGTACGCCGCGCCCGAGGAGCTGTTCAACGGCGAGATCGGCGAGCTGCACGGCGTGCGCTTTATTGAGAACAGCTTCGCGCCGGTGCTGGGCGTGAAGGGCGCGACCGCGGAGGATGACGACAGCTACGTGAATCAGGAGCGCGGCCGCACCTACGCGACCTATTTCTTCGGCAAGGACGCCTTCGGCATCATCGATCCGGAGGGCGGCGCGCTGGAGATGATCATCCATGACAAGGGCGAGATCGGCGGCCCGCTGAACCAGTTCTCTACTATTGGATATAAGTTTGAGACGAACGGCGCGACGATCCTGTACCCCGAGCGCCTGCTGCGCGTGATGAGCGTGTCCAGCTTCTCCGCCACCGACGAGGTGAACTGACGCCGCCGCAATCTGGAACATATGTAAACTATATTACGTAACCCATACGACCTGAAAGGAGAAACATTATGTCAACCACAAAAACCACCAAGACCGCCGATGACCGCGTCGAGGTCAACATCCCGCGCGGCGGAGACCGCGAGGATCCGAACCTGTTCGTCGCCGTCAACGGCGTGAACTACCTGCTGCCGCGCGGCAAGAAGAGCCGCGTGCCGAAGGCCGTGGCGGACGAGATCGCCCGCGCCGAACGCGCCCGCGAGAGTCTGTACGAGACCGTGGACGCGCTGCTGAAGCGCCCATGACGGCGGGGGAGATGATCGCGCTGGCCGACCGGCTGCGCCCGAATCAGTACACGACCGCGGACAAGCTGCGCTGGCTGGAGCGGCTGGACGGGCAGGTGCTGTCGGAGGTGATCGGCACGCACGCGGAGATCGCGCCGGACGTGGCGAGCGGCACGGCCTACACGGCGGCGACGGAGCTGCTGGTGCCGTTTCCGTACGCGGAGGAGCTGTACACGGCGTACATATTTTCGCAGATGGACCTGCTGAACGCGGAGATCACGCGGTATACGCAGTCGGCGACGCAGCTTGCGGCGGCGTGGCGGCAGTACGCGGACTGGTATAATCGCAGCCACGCGCCCCTCGGCGTGCGGATGATGAAGATCTGATATGCCGGGGGGCGATCTTGGCGCCCCTCCTAGGGGAGCTGTCGCGAAGCGACTGAGGGGTCGCCAGAGTAACGACTTGAGCAGAGTTCAAAAGAAAAGATGCACCTCCCCCAACCCCTCACCACGAAAGGAGACTCAACATGCTCATCCCAGACCTGCCCGCGCCCGCCGTGACGCGGGACAGCACCACGATTTTCGCCGGACTGCGCCTGTCCGGCCGCCCCGCGGACGGCGAGTTTGTCCATACCGAAAACCTCAGCACCGACCGCTACCCCCTCCTCGCCCCGCGCCGCCCGCGCGCCGTCGCCGCGCTCACCGACCCCGGCGGGCTCATCGAGAAGGACGCCCTCGGCTATGTCGCGGACGGCACGCTCTACTTCGCCGGCGCGCCCACGCCCCTGACGGGGCTTGCCCCCGGCAAAAAGCAGCTCGTCGGCATGGGCGCGTATATCTGCGTGTTCCCGGACAAAAAGTACTATAATACCGCCGATTCCTCGGATTACGGCAGTATGGACGCTGAATTTGTCCTGACCGGCACGGTGAGCCTCGCGCCCTGCCGCTACGACGGCAGTCTCTATTCCACCGAGCCGACCTCCTCCGACTCAGCCCCCGAAAACCCCGAAAACGACGCCCTCTGGCTTGACACCGGCAGCGGCGCGGCACCCGTCCTGCGCCAGTACAGCGCCGCGCTCGACACCTGGGCCGAGGTCGCCACGCCCTGCACCCGCGTCACGCTCACAAGTCAGGGCAGCGTCCCGGCGCTCTTCTCGCAGTACGACGGCGTGAGCGTTGCCGGCCTACCGCTCGACGAGCTCAACGGCGAAAAGCTCATCTACGCCCTCGGCGGCGCATCCGGCAGCGCGCCGGAGAGCGACTACCTCGTCCTGTCCGGCGTCTGCCCCGCGAGCGCGGACTACGAGGGCGTCACCGTCAGCGTCGCGCGCCGCGTGCCCGACATGGACTACGTCTGCCAGTGCCGCAACCGCCTCTGGGGCTGCCGCTACGGCAACGACGGCGCGCAGAACCTCAACGAAATTTACTGCTGCGCCCTCGGCGACTTCAAAAACTGGAGCCAGTACCTTGGCCTGAGCACTGACAGCTGGCGCGCGTCGGTCGGCTCCGACGGCGCGTTCACCGGCGCGGCGGGCTACCTCGGCCAGCCGGTTTTCTTCAAGGAAAACTGCATCCACCGCGTCACGGTGTCCGCCACCGGGGCACACACGGTGGGCGAAACGCCCTGCCGCGGCGTCCAGAAGGGGAGCGCAGAGAGCGTCGTCCTCGTCGGCGACAGCCTGTTTTACAAGTCCCGCGCGGACGTCTGCGTGTGGCAGGGCGGCTTTCCGGAATCGGTCAGCGAGGCGCTCGGCGCGGAGCAATATACCGACGCCGCCGCGGGCGCGCTGGGCGGAAAATATTATATTTCGATGAAAAATTCCGCTGGCGAGTGGGGGCTGTACGTCTACGACAGCCTGCTCGGCATCTGGCTGCGCGAGGACTCCCTGCACGCAGTTTCCTTCGCCGCCGTAGACGGCGAACTGTTCTGCCTCGATTCCGACGGCCGCCTCATCGCCCTCACCGGCAGCATCGGAACGCCGGAAACGGGCGTGAATTGGAGCGCCGAGAGCGGAATAATGTACTTTTTGCAGCCGGAGCATAAGTACCTGCACCGCCTGAGCCTGCGCCTGACGATGGGCGCGGGCAGCAGCGTCAAGGCCGAGATCGAGTACGATTCCTCGGGCGAATGGGAGACGGCGGGGCAGCTCTCGAACACCGGCACGGAGCGCCCGCGCGCGATGGAGCTGCCGCTCCTGCCGCGCCGCTGCGACCATCTGCGCCTGCGCATCTCCGGCAGCGGCGACGTGCGCCTGCACGCGCTGCACCGGTATCTTGAGACGGGGAGTGAGCTGTAATGTACGAGCTGCCGCCGATTTTGAGCGGCTCTGCGGAGTCGCAGCTGCGCGCGCTGCGCGATTATCTTGTCCGCATTTCGCAGACACTTTCGACCGAGACGACCCAGCCCGCCGCCGCGCAGACCGGCGCGGTAAGCCCGCAGCTCGCCGCCGCTCGCGCGGTGGATTCGAATCCCACCGGCAGCGGGCAGGTAACACCAAGCAATTATCCGCGCCTGCGCGCCCTGATCGAGAAGACCGCGGGCGAAATTTATTCGCACGTTGACGCGATAAACCGGCAGCTCCGCGCGGACTATGTCGCGCGCTCGGAGCTGGGGGAGGTTGAGGAGCGCGTGACGGCGGGGATGGAGGCGACGGCGCGCGGCGTGGTCGAGGACTACGATTATGACGCGCGGCTGACGGCGTCGGATGAGCGCGCGGGGCGCATCGAGGAGCATCTGCGGAGCCTGTCGGGGCAGATACGCCGCGGGCTGATCACGGATCCGGAGACGGGGGAGCAGGTGCTGGGCATCGCGATTTCGCAGCGGCTGAGCTTCACGGGAGCGAGCAGCAGCCACGAGGGCGAGACGTACTACGAGCTGTCGCCGGGGCAGACGCTGGGCATGTACACTTCGACTGGCTGGCAGTTCTGGATAAACGGGGCGCGGCGCGGGTGGTTTGACAGCGTGGACGGCACGCTGCACGTCGCGGCGCTGCAGGTGGAGCAATCGCTCCGCCTCGGCGACTCCTGGGTCGTCAGCACCGCCGGCGGGTTTGGAATAAGAGTCGATGCGTAGAGGGGAAAAATAAATGGAATGCTAAATCTTTGCTGCTCACTGCCCCGTCGCGCCAGTCCCGAATCTTTGCTGCGGAGCGGCGCCCCTCCCCCTCACCCCCGACCCGACCACGAAAGGAGACACCCATGTCATACACCCTGACCTCGACCTCGCGCGCGGCGTACCGCGGCGGCGTCGACACCTCGACCGCCTACGCCGGCTACGAGATCACCCCCAAACTCAGCCGCGTCGTGCGCTACGCCTTCACCGCCCCCGCGCAGGGCGTGTCCGCCCTCAGCTTCTCAGTCGCAAACGTCGCCCGCGCCTACAAGTACAACAACTTCAACGGCATCCGCTTCGCCGTCACCACCTCCGACGCCTCCCACCGCAACGCCGTGGAGGCCGGCGGCTTCGAGGGCCATGCCGCCCCAGTCGCGGGCAACGGCACAAGCTACACCGTCTCCGGCTCCTGCGAGGTCAACATCGCCCCGGGCGCGGCGTTCTACCTCTGGTTCTTCCCCGCCGAATACGCCCACTGCCTCTGGAGCTTCGCAAACCTCGGCAGCTTCACCGTCACCTGCGAGGCGGGCGCGGCGTCGTTCGCGTCGATCGACTCGGCGGTCGAGACGCTCGGCACGCTGAGCGCATCGGCCGGCACCGCCACCGCCGCCATGACCCACCGCCTCACGCTCTGCGACGGCGAGACGGCGCGCCTGACCTCCGAGCCGTTCACCGATTCCGTGAGCCTGACCGTCCCGCGCGCGATCTTCGCGGCCTACCCGACCCGGACCGCCCTCGCCCTGACCGCGCGGCTGCAGGCGTATTCCGACACCGCCTGCACCATGCCCTACGGCGCGCCCGCCGAGGCCGCCGTCAGCGTCACTGCCGACGCGGGCATGGCGCCGAAGCTGCCTGCCGCCGCCGTCACGAGCAGCATCGTGAACTCCGGCACAGTCGCTGCCGCCGCGACGGGGCAGAGCCGCGTCCGGTTCAGGCTGGATTCGACAAAGTTCGACTTTTCCGACGCCCCGGGCGCGTCCGCGGCCTCGGTCACGGTCAACGGCACGGCGCTCGCCGCTCCGGCGTATGAATATCTCAGCCCCGTGCTGACCGCGAATTCGACAAAATTCGACATCGTGCTGACCGATACGCGCGGCCGCCGCGCGGCCTTGAGCCGAACCGTCACCGCGCAGAGCTACGCGCCCCCGTCCATCACCGCGGTCACGGCGCAGCGCTGCGATTCGGCGGGTGCGGCCGACGAGAGCGGAAAGTACGTAAAGCTGAGCGCGTCGGTGGTGTATTCGTCCCTCGGCGGGGAGAACACGGTGAGCCTGAGCGCCGCATGGCGCTATCGCGGCGGCAGCTACGGCGCGGAGACTGCGCTGACGCCGGACACGGCGAAGCTGCTGGGCGGCGCGCTCGATCCGGATAAAACGCTGGAGCTGCGCATCACGGCGACTGACGGCTTCGGCCAGAGCGCGCTGCGCACGGAGAGCCTGGCGGGGCGGCGCTGGGCGATGAAGCTGCGGCCGGACGGCCTCGGCGTGGGCTTCGGGATGTCGCCGCAGGAGGGGAGCGCGCTGGAGCTGCCGGACGGCTGGCGGGTGCTGATCGGCGGACGGAGCGCGGCGGAGCAGGCGTGGCCTGTGGGCGCGGTGTTCTGGACGCCGGAGGCGACGAACCCCGCCTCGCTCCTCGGATTCGGCACATGGAGCCGCGTTAATTCCGCCCTCCCCGCCGCATGGAAGCGGGAAACCTGAAGCCCAATATGAAAGGAGAATATTATGTCAACCAATATATACGACCCGGACGCGGAGCTTGAGCGCCTGTATGCCGCCATCACCGGCCGCCCCGCGTTCAGCTACGACCCCGCGTCCGACCCCGTCTACAATTCCTACGCCCAGAGCTACCGGCGCCGCGGCCGCCTCGCCATGCGCGACACGATGGGTCAGGCCGCCGCCCTGACCGGCGGCTACGGCAGCAGCTACGCGCAGAGCGTCGGCCAGCAGCAGTACGACAGCTACCTCCAGAGCCTCGGCGAGGCGCTGCCGGAGCTGTACGGCATGGCGTGGCAGCGCTACAACGCGGAGGGCGACGCGCTGAAAACGGCGTGGGAGCTGGCGTCGGAGCGCTCGGAGGTCAGGCGCGAGAGCGAGCGGGAGGCGGCGGAGCGCGAAGCCGCCGCGCAGAAGAGCGCCGAGACCGCGCGCCGCGGGAATTACGACCGGCTCTATAAGCTCATCTACAACAGCGGCTATAACCCGAACGGGACGGAGCTGTCGGACAGCGGCATGACGGGCGAGCAGGCGGCGGCGCTGCTTGCGGAGTACCGCCGCCGGAACAAGATCGGCACGTCGAACACGTATACCTACCGCGGCGGCACAGGCTCGTCCAAGTCGAAAACGAAGAAAAAGCAGCGCTATACCGCCCCGAAATCCACGCGGCTTGCCTCGCCCGGCAGAAATCTCGACGCGGTGAAGTGACCGCGCTGCAGCGGCTTCACGTTACGGCCTTAGCATTTGTAAATTTTTCTTCAAAAATTTCAAATAACACTTTTAAATATTTTTAAAAGTGTTATTATATATTTCTATATTTAAGGTACTTTCCCCGGAGGTTTGACATGATAGTCCTGATATTTGCCCTGATCGCGCTGGCGATAGCGCTCGTGTATGCGTTTTACTTCTCTGCGGTGACGGGGCTGGCCGATATATGGAAGCCGCTGCTGATGTTTCTCGGCAGCTTTGTTGCGATAAACGTACTGTACCTGCTGGTGATGTGGCTCATCGGGCTGCCGGTGAAGGCCGCGCCGCGCGCGAGACAGAGCGAGATCTGCCGCGTTGCGGGCGTGAGCATATGCAGCTTCATCCTCGGCCATTGCTGGACGCGGGTGCACACCGAGGGGCTGGAGAAGCTGCCGAAGGACAGCCGCTTCCTGCTCGTGTGCAACCACCGGTCGAGCTTCGACCCGCTGGCGACGATGTGGGCGCTGCGGGATTATAACGTCAGCTTCATCTCGAAGCCGAGCAATCTGAAGATACCCATCGTCGGCAAGCTCGCGTGGGGTGCGGGCTACCTGCCCATCAACCGCGAGGATAACCGCGAGGCGCTCAAGACGATATTGCAGGCGGCGGAGTACCTGAAAAACGGCCTCTGCTCCATGTGCATCTACCCTGAGGGCACGCGAAGCCACGGGACGAATATGCTGCCGTTCCATTCCGGCAGCTTCAAGATCGCGCAGAAGGCGGGGGTGCCGCTGGTGATAGCGAGCATCGAGGGCACGGAGAACGTGGCGAAGAACGTGCTGCGCCGCCCGACGCGTGTGACGCTGAAGATATTGGAGGTCATCGACGCGGCGGAGGTCAAGGCGGAAAAGACGAACACCCTCGCCGACCATAGCGTCGAGACCATCCAGGCCGCGATCGCGTGAGAATATTGCCGTGTCTTTTCCCTATTGGCACTCCCTCACCCCTGCCACCGCCCCCCACAAAATCCACCCACCCAAAGGAGACCACACCATGAATAAAGTCGCAATCGTGACCGGCGCGTCGCGCGGTATCGGCGCGGCCACGGCGCTGGAGCTTGCCCGCCGCGGCTACGACCTGTGCATCAACTATATCGAGCAGACCGCCCGCGCCGAGCAGACCGCCGCCGCCGCGCGAGAGTACGGCGTGCGCTGCATCACGCATCAGGCCGACGTCGCGGACGCCGCCGCCGTGCGGGCGATGCACCGCCGCTGCGTGGAGGAGCTGGGCGAGGTGACGCTGCTGGTGAATAACGCGGGCATCGCGCGCCAGCAGCAGTTTCAGGACATCGACGCCGCGACGTGGAAGCGCCTGTTCGACGTGAATCTGGGCGGCTGCTTCAACTGCACGCAGGCGGTTCTGCCGCATATGCTGCATGAGCACGCGGGCAGTATCGTGAACGTCAGCTCCATCTGGGGGCAGCACGGGGCGAGCTGCGAGGTGACGTATTCGAGCACGAAGCACGCCATCATCGGGCTGACGCGGTCGCTGGCGGCGGAGCTTGCGCCGAGCGGGATACGGGTCAATTGCGTCGCGCCCGGGGTCATCGATACGGAGATGGTGCAGGTGCTGGGGCAGGAGACGCTGGACATGCTGGCGGGGGAGATCCCGTTGGGGCGGCTCGGCCGACCGGAGGAGATCGCGGCGGCGATCGCGTATCTGGCCTGCGACGCGACCTATGCCACCGGCCAGGTGCTCACACTCGACGGCGGATTTGTGAATTGAATAATGTAAACGGGACGGCGTGTACCGTCCCGTTTTTGCGTTCTGCAACGCATGAAAAATCGGCGCTCCGCCCCAAATCTTTGCCGCGAAGCGCTGCCCCTCAAGCTCCCCCGCTGCTCTCTTATCCGCGCCCTGCTGCACATGTTCTTTGACAGACTGAACAGCCTCGGTGCACCGCACCGAGGCTGTTCCTGTCACAATTTCAAATTTCCGCGCGGATCAATACGCCACGCCCCAATAGATCATATGCTTGGCGGGCTTGCCGCAGCAGGCGCAGACCTCGCCGAGCTTCTCCTGCGCGAAGGGGATGCAGCGCGAGGACATCCCCGCCTTCTCCTTCATGTCCAGCTCGCACTGCAGGTCGCCGCACCACATGGTCTTGATGAAGCCGCCGTTGCGCTCCTGCAGCTCCTTGGCCTCCTCCAGCGAGTACGCCGCGTAGGTGTGCTCGTCGAGATTGCGCTTGGCCTTGGCGTACAGCCCCTGCTGCACCTCGTCGAGCAGCTCGTGGATGCGATCCGCGACCTCGCTGAGCGCGACGGAGGTCTTCTCGCCGTTGTCGCGGCGGACGGCCATGCACACGCCGTTCTCAATGTCTCTGGGTCCAAGCTCGATGCGCAGCGGCACGCCCTTCATCTCATACTGCGCGCACTTCCAGCCGAGGGAGTTGTCACTGGTGTCGATCTTTACGCGCACGCCCGCAGCCTTGAGACTGTCGAACAGCTCCTGCGCCTTCTCGATGACGCCGGGCTTGTGCTGCGCGACGGGCACGACCACAACCTGCACCGGCGCGATGCGCGGCGGCAGCACGAGACCGTTGTTGTCGCCATGGGTCATGATCAGGCCGCCGATGATGCGCGTGGAGAGTCCCCACGAGGTCTGGTAGGGGTGCTTCTGCTGGTTGTCCTTGTCGGTGAAGGTGATGTTGAACTGCTCGGCGAAGCCCTGACCGAAGTAGTGGCTGGTGCCGGACTGCAGCGCCTTCTTGTCGTGCATCATGCACTCTATCGTATAGGTGTTCACAGCGCCCGCGAACTTTTCCTTGTCGGTCTTGTTGCCGCGGATAACGGGCATGGCGAGGTAATTCTCGCAGAGGTCGGCGTAGACCTCAAGCTGCTGAAGCGTCTCCTTGCGGGCTTCCTCCTCGGTAGCGTGGAGGGTGTGACCCTCCTGCCAGAGGAATTCGCGGCCGCGCAGGAAGGGACGCGTCGTCTTTTCCCAGCGCAGCACGCTGCACCACTGGTTGTACAGCATCGGCAGATCGCGCCATGAATGCACCACATGGCTCCAGTGATCGCAGAACAGCGTCTCCGAGGTCGGACGGATGCACAGCCGCTCGGGCAGCTCCTCGCTGCCGCCGACCGTGACCCACGCGCACTCCGGCGCGAAGCCCTCGACGTGATCCTTTTCCTTCTGCAGCAGGCTCTCGGGGATGAGCATGGGCATAGCGACGTTGGTGTGCCCGTCGCGCTTGAACATGCCGTCGAGGATCTGCTGGATATTCTCCCAAATCGCGTAGCCGTAGGGGCGCATGATGTAGCAGCCCTTGACTCCGGAATAATCGACAAGCTCCGCCTTGGTGCACACGTCGGTGAACCACTGGGCGAAGTCTTTTTCCATGTCGGTTATCTGTTCTACCTTCTTGTCTTTCGCCATATTTTTTCTCCTTTCGTCAGGGCCCTTGCCCCGCCGTATTCGATTTTCCATTTTATTATCCCGCCCGCGCCTTGTCAATAGGCTTCCGCGCGCCATTTCGATAAAATTTCTACGTTTTTTCTTGACCTTCGGCTCCACTTTGCTTATAATAGCTGTGATTATGGCAATTACACCCCGGAGGTGAACGTTTATTAACAAGCAGAAATTTCTCGCAGAGCTGGGCAAGCTGCTGACCTTTATGTATGAGGAGGACAGGCAGACCGCGCTTGCAATGTATAACCGGCTCTTCGACGAGGTTGACGATGAGCAGGGGCTGCTGCAGCTTCTCGTCTCGCCGACGCGTCAGGCCGTCGTGATTGCGCGGTCGTATAACGCGAAGGAACGCAAGCTTCAGGTTCACGCGCAGTCGCGCGAGGAGTCCGAGACGGCGTCGGACGGCGCCGCGCCGGAGTTCATGGGCGTGATAGAGAGCATCCGTGAGGAGGCGCTGAGCCGTCAGGCTCCCAAGACCGCCGAGGTCTCGGCGGATCAGTTCTCAATGTTTGAGGACGATTTCTTCGCCCCCACGCCGGAGACGCCCGCCGCGCCCGCGGAAGCGGAGCCGGAAGCACCGGCAGAGGAAGCGGCCGCACCCGTGGCCGAAGCAGAGGCCGAAGCGCCCGCCGAGACGGCAGAGCCTGCCACGGATGAGCCCGTGGACGAGGTGGACGCGTTCATAGCGGATTTCTCCATCCCTGCTGACCAGCAGGAGTTCGCGCCCGAAGCAGGGGAGCAGACCGCTCCGGCCGAGCCTGCAGAGCCTGCGCAGCCCGAGGAGGCGGAAGCCCCCGCGGAGAGCGATGAGGACGATTCCGCGCCCGTCGTGATCGAGGAAGAGGACGACGAGGAATACGACGACGAATATTATGACGACGAGGAATACGAGCCTGTGCGCAAGCCGCGCGTGTTCCTGCTGATACTGTACATACTGCTGGCGGTGCCGGTGGGTCTGTTGGGCATCCTGCTGCTCATCGTGCCGACGCTGCTGTTCCTGGTGCTGTCCGGACTTATCATCACGGGCGGCGTCATGGCGGTCACGTCCGCGTTCGGCAGCGGCATTGCGGTGTTTGCGGATATCATGGTCATAATCGGCATGGCGTTTATCCTGCTGGCGCTGGGACTGCTGGCGCTGTGGATAGCGGTGTGGCTTGTCGGCGGCGCGATGGTGGGGCTTGTCAGAGGGCTGATCCATCTCGGCGGCAAGTGGTGCTACAAGGAGGTAGAAGCCTGATGAAGAACGCGTGGAGAATAATCATCATGGTGGTTCTGGTCGCGATATTGCTCGGCGGCGTAGGCATCGCAGTCGGCATGATGACCGGCGCGGACTTTACGCGCATATATTCCGTCCTTGACGAGCGCTATAATATCACGCTTTATTATGACTACCTGCCTGAGCTGATCTCTCAGGTCGAGGCGATTTATCTCGGATAATTCAAACGGCCTGCCGTGTTGATCGGCAGGCCGTTTGAAAATTTGCCGCTGCGCGCCCGCGGAGCGGCAATATCCACCCAACCTCATTTGTTTTCGGAGAGCCTATGAAAGATTACATCAAAGCCCTTGTAAACTACGGCGTCGCGCACGACCTCATACACGAGGCCGATTCGCGCTATGTCTACAACCGTCTTCTCGACGTGATGCACCTCGAGCGGGGCGGCGGCACGGCTCCTAAGGGCGAGCCTCTCACCGTCATCCTCACCGCACTTACCGACGACGCCGTCCGCCGCGGCCTCATCGGCGACAGCATCACCGAACGCGACCTGTTCGACACCCGCCTCATGGGCGAGCTGACCCCCTTCCCGCACGAGGTGCACGACCGCTTCGTGCGCGAATACGCGGTCAGCCCCGAGCGCGGCACGGACTGGTTCTACAACTTCTGCGGCGACGTCAACTACATCCGCCGTGACCGCCTCGCGCGCGACATCCGCTGGGTGTACAAGTCGGAGTACGGGCCGATGAACATCACCATCAACCTCTCGAAGCCGGAGAAGGACCCCCGCGCCATCGCGGCCGCGCGCCGCGCCCGCCAGAACGGCTACCCCAAGTGTCAGCTCTGCGCCGAGAACGAGGGCTACGCCGGCCGGCTGGATCACCCCGCACGGCAGAACCTGCGCATGGTGCCCGTCCTGCTTGACGGTAAATTCTGGTATATGCAGTTCTCGCCGTACAGCTATTATGACCAGCACTGCATCTTCCTCAACCAGAAGCACACCCCGATGTACATCGGGCGCGAGACCTTCGATAAGCTGCTCTCGCTCGTCACCATGCTGCCGCACTACTTCGTCGGCTCGAATGCCGACCTGCCCATCGTCGGCGGCTCTATCCTGAGCCACGAGCATTTTCAGGGCGGGCTGGACGTGTTCCCGATGACGAAGGCGCGCATCGAGGGCATGACCTTCTTCGACGGCTTTCCGGACGTCAAGGTGGGCATCGTCAAGTGGCCGATGCCGGTGCTGCGGCTCAACTGCGCGAGCGCCGACCGCATCGTCGACCTGGCCGACCGCATCACCTGCGTCTGGCGCGATTATAACGACGAGGCCGCGGGCATCATCTCGGAGACGGACGGCGTGCCGCATAATACGGTCACGCCCATCGCGCGGCGCGACGGCGTGCGCTATGAGCTTGACCTCGTCCTGCGCAATAACCGCACGACGGAGGAGTACCCCCTCGGCGTGTTCCACCCGCATCCGGAGCTGCACCATATCAAGAAGGAGAATATCGGGCTTATCGAGGTCATGGGGCTTGCGGTGCTGCCGCCGCGGCTCAGGACCGAGCTTGAGACGCTGAAGAACGCCATCCTGAGCGGCAGCGATATCCGCGCGGACGCGAGCATCGCGGCGCACGCGGATTGGGCGGAGGAGCTGATGCGGAAGCATGAGTTCACGGCGGAGAACGCGGATGAGATATTGCGGCAGGAGGTGGGCGCGGTGTTCGTGCGCGTGCTCGAGGACGCTGCGGTGTTCAAGCGTACCCCCGACGGCCGCGCCGCCCTCCAGCGGTTCATCACGTCCGTGAACAGGATCGTGTCGTTTTGAGGAAAGGGAAGCGGAATAGCGCCCCACCCCTTCGCTACCTAGAAGGGGCGCCAAGCCCCCACCCCCACACAAAGGAGACACCGACCATGACCAACGAAAAATGGCTGAACTGGGCGATAGAGCTTCAGGCGCTGGCACAGGCGGGGCTGTTCTACGGCCGCGACGTCTACGATATCGAGCGCTTCCAGCGCATCCGCGACATCGCCGCCGAGATGCTCGCCGACCGCACCGAGCTGCCGCCGGACACGGTCAGGGGGCTGTTCTGCAACGAGACCGGCTACCAGACCCCGAAGATCGACACCCGCGCCGCGGTGTTCCGCGACGGAAAAATCCTGCTCGTGCAGGAGAAGGACGGCCTGTGGGCGCTGCCCGGCGGCTGGTGCGACGTGCTGGAGTCGGTGCGCAGCAATACCGAGAAGGAGGTGCGCGAGGAGGCGGGGCTGGACGTCCGCGCGCGGCGCATCATCACGGCGCAGGACAGGAACCGGCATAACCGCCCGCGCTACGCCTACGGAATTATCAAGTTTTTCGTCGAGTGCGAGCTGCTGGGCGGGGAGTTTCGCGCGAACAGCGAGACGCTGGCCTCAGGCTATTTCGGCCTGAACGAGCTGCCGCCGCTGTCGGAGGATAAGACCACCGCCGAGCAGATAGAGCTGTGCTTCGCCGCGCACGCGTCGGCGACCTGGGAGCCGGCCTTCGACTGACCGCGCATAAATCTGGGATAATAGGGAAAACTGCCTTCTGAAGGAATCTTCGGAGGGCAGTTTTTGCATGCTCGGCGCCCCTTCTAGGCAGCGAAGCGGCGGCGCGGTAGTGAATGACATGCCGGT